>JAABUM010003446.1_pt1 | contig 19337 bp, 36 predicted proteins | sample 5559161 | NCBI WGS metagenome assembly JAABUM01 (sample SAMN10711868, study PRJNA513369) | rock metagenome | isolation source: Antarctica rocks | place: Antarctica: Victoria Land, Siegfried Peak nord | reverse complement strand
AGCACCGACTGGCGTCTTTGGCTCTTGGAAGTTTGTCTCGGCTGCAACAAGACGGGTAATATCCTGACAAAACAGGTGTACGAGCACATCACCAGCTCCATCGCACCGGGCGTGCACGGTCACCTGGACGTGAAGCGCGCCATCGCGCTCATGCTCTTCGGCGGCGTCCACAAGCAGACGGCAGAGGTGCGGGCTTGCCGCACATGGCAATTACCCTTTCGCGACATGAATGCAGAATATTATGTTGCCCAACAAGGAGCAGCAGGTTTCAGATTTGCTCATGAGCAGCAGCTCCCCGTGCTCATGGATGGCAGTACCGTGGCCCCATCCTCTCCAGCTGGGCACATCCAGAGGTCATGTGAACATGACCATACATTGACCCCATCTTCCGCTGCCGCGCCTGCCGCAGGGCATCAACCTGCGCGGCGACATCAACGTCGCGATCGTGGGCGACCCCTCATGCGCCAAGAGCCAGCTGCTCAAGTATGTGGCAGCCTTCCTGCCGCGCGCCGTATACACCAGCGGCAAGTCCTCCTCCGCCGCCGGCCTCACCGCCACTGTCGTCAAGGTGCGGTGTCCTGGGCGTTCTGGGGTCTGCCCCCTTTTGCCTGGGTGCGTGACAATCACAAGGAAACGACAATGCCGTTCAAGCGTATGCCCCGCTCACCTTTGCTGCAGGAGACGGACTCGAACGAGTTCTGCATCGAGGCGGGCGCGCTGATGCTGGCGGACAACGGCATCTGCTGCATCGATGAGTTCGACAAGATGGACGTGAAGGACCAGGTCGCCATCCACGAGGCTATGGAGCAGCAGACCATCTCCATCGCCAAGGCCGGCATCCAGGTGCGGCCGTTTTAGGAGTCCACAATGGGGAGTGTTCACCACCTTGATAAATGGTACGAGCTCATGGAGCACAAGACCATCTCCATCGCCAAGACCAGCATTCAGGTGCGTTCAGATTAGCATTCAATTATGTCATATTGGATCTGAATTCTCACGGGATTCACGAGAGCATGGAGCAGCAGACCGTCTCCATCGCCAAGAACGGCATCCAGGTGCGGTCAGTCTAGGTTTTCAACTTAGGCAAAGTCGCGAACCCTTGTGAATCCTTTCATAGTGCACCAGTTCATGGAGCAGCAGATACTATTTGATCTCTTTGATCTCTTTCAACCCCGCCGCCGAAGCCGGCATTCAGGTGCGGATCGAACTTGCATGCAGTCGGGTAGCGCGGCGTTCTCGGGGAGCTGAGCAAAGCAGGGCCAGTGCCTGCTGTGAGCTCTGATGAGTTGTATAGGGTTGAGGTGTCCAGGTCAGCAATCTCACACACAATTCTGCTGGCTCACAGGCAACGCTCAACGCGCGAACGAGCATCCTGGCAGCCGCCAACCCGGTGAGCGGCCGCTACGACCGCTCCAAGCCGCTCAAGTACAACGTCGCGCTGCCGCCCGCCATCCTGTCCCGGTGAGGATTCACATATCTATACACCTGCTTCTCGACACCCCTGCACGACCAGTTGGCCCTGCGGCAGAAGTGCTTGGAGCACCTTTGTGCGCGTTGCCCTGTTGGTTGTCAGGAGCAAGACGTCACCTGCACATGTAACACGCCGCGGGCCGACAAGGCCGACATGCGTGCTGCTTGTGCAGCTGGTAGAACCAGTTGAAAGCTGCAATGTTCACAACTCGTGTATCCCATGAAGCACAGATTCGACCTGATGCACGTAATGATCGACGAGCCGGACGAGGAGCACGACCGGGCGGTGGCGGGCCACATCCTGGCGGTGCACCAGCTCAAGCCGCAGGCGCTGTCCGCGCACTACAGCATGGCCCAGATGCAGCGCTACATCAAGTACACGCGCTCCATCAAGCCGCAGCTCACGCCCCAGGCGCGTCTGGTCTTAGCAGCTGCTTGCTGAGAATCAGGGATGACGCCGCCCGTAGAAATGATTTGCTGCCTGGGCTACGGAAGCTTGATGGAGCAGGCCCTGGCATTGTAAGCCCTACTGCAGGGTGCATGAGGTCCTTATGAACATGCAAACATGATCTTACAGAAGCACATGTGACAGATCATAGAGAAACATCTTGATAGAGCATGTTCGCAGTTTACGACGTTACCACGCACGCTCACCTTTTGTCTCTAAACCGTGCCACAGGCGGCAAAGGTGCTGGTGCAGGCGTACAAGGGGCTGAGGGGGGCTGAGGGACGCGCAGGGGGACGCGATATGCAAGGATAAGGTCATACACCATACACAGGTTACACTAATCCCTCTTTCGAACGACGCAGGCGGCTAAGGTGCTGGTGGAGGCGTACAAGTCGCTGAGGGGCGAAGACGCGCAGGGGGACGCGAGCGCCTACCGCATCACCGTGCGCCAGCTGGAGGCGCTGGTGCGCCTGTCCGAGGCGCTCGCCCGCGCGCACTCGCAGCCCGTCATCACGCCTGCCTTTGTGCGCGAGGTGTGATTTCTTTTTCCTATTCTTTCTTTGTGCAACTTGAAGCCCTGCCTCTGCTCAGCGCAGTTGCCGGAGGCTTTTCTTGCGAGACAGAAGGTCCGCAGACACTTCTGGTTCACCCTGCCACGAGGCTCGCGGCGGGATGGCCGCCGCTCAGAAAGCCAGCCTCCTCCCACAGCAATTGCCATGTAACACTTGGCTCTGCGCAGCAGCTTTCAGTGTTACGAGACACTGATCGCACGTTCGATCTCAAAATATTGCAGGCGACGCGGCTGGTGAAGCACAGCATCATCGCCATCGAGTCGGGCGACGTGGCCATCGAGGACGAGGTGGAGGCGGAGGACCCTCTCGCGGCCGTGCGAGGCGCCGCCGAAGATGCCGCGGAAGCCGCCGCGCCGCCTGCCGCCGGTGCGCGTCCGCCCACTGTGTGGGAAGGCAGGAAGCATCATTCATGGAAGCGTGAGGCATCAAGGGTGGTTGCTGATTCTGGAGCAGAGCATAGGGCTGACGCCTTTTTAGTCAGAGGGATTGATGTTTTGGAGGTGGCCGCCGGTGCAGACTCCTCGCAGCCAAGCCGTCAACTTGGTTGCTGACATCGCGGCTTCGTGCACACTGCAGACGGAGCACGGCCGATGGAGGAGGACCGGGCGGAAACGGCAGGCGACAGAAGCAGCTCGCCGGCGGCGCCTGGCACGCCGGCGGCGGCAGCGGTAGGCGGCGCGGCGGCGGCGGCCGGCGGGAAGCCGGTGCCGCTGCGCATCAGCCGCAAGCAGTTCGACAAGATCAAGGTGTGTCACGGGTTTTGAAATCCTGTCAGCTGCCCCTTAGCCAGACAGCAGATGCAAAAGCCTGTAAGAACAAGCGCTGCTCTCCACGTCAGCTCTGCAGCCCCTGCTGCTTGGCGCTCCTGCCCTGCCCTTTGTCTGAGGGTTGACCCGCTGCCCTCTGCTTACATTGATCCCTGCTGCCGCCGCCGCAGGGGGTGCTGCTGCTGCACCTGCGGCAGGTGCAAGAGGAGGCGGAGGCGGCGGGCGACGACGGCGCAATGCTGGACTACGGCATCAACCGCGTCGCCGGGTCCCCGCAGCGCTCCCTGGTCTCCTGGTACTTCGACTTCTTGGCCGAGCGGTAAGTTCTAACCCTTTAGACTCATGGAAGCCTCGAACCCCTTGAACCCTTTGATGCCTTAAAACCCTTGCCGTCTATGAGCGCAGCAGCATTGAACAGACAGCGGGCTCGCCCATTGCGCACGCCGCTGATGCGCTCACTTCACTAATCTATGGTTTTCATCTGCGCAGGGGCGAGCTGCAGGTGCCGCGGCCGGCAGACGGGGCGGACGAGTCGGAGGAGGTGGCCTGGCGGAGGGAGGTGGCCCTGCTGGAGCGCGTCATCTCCCACCTGCTCGCCAAGGACAATGTGCTCGTCGTGGCCGACACCCCTGAGGTGAGAATCCTTCTGCACCTGGCGCTTCTACATTGCTGCGCCTCTGTCTGGATCAGGAGATGTGGCTGTCTGGCCAGGAGGGGTGGACACCAGCGAAGGCAAGCTTGGGCCCTTGCCAATGCGCGGTGCCGGTGTTCGAGATGGACACGTCGCACAAGGCGGTCGCCTGAGCGCCGGTCCGTGACCGTGTGTGCAGAGGCGGGAGGACGAGGGGCAGGCGGAGTGGGCGCAGCGCCGCATTGCCGAGCGCGTGCTGGCCGTCAACCCCAACTACGTTGACGACCAATGATGCAACCAGTCACCTGCAGACGGCCGTGGCCGGGTGGCTGTAGTGGGGTGCTGGCCCGCTCGCAGCCGAACGCTGTTGGCTGTGGTGCATTTGCAGCGGTAAACGGCCAAACTGCTGGCGTCATTCCGCTCTGACTGCGTGGGGTGGTGATGATGTTAGGAGCGCGCAGAGCGCCGAATGTTGCACTGCTAGACATTTGGGGAAGAAGGCACCACACTGTGATGAATCCTAGGTCATATCGCGACGCCAATGCTATGGTTTTGATTTCGTACCGTGACAACCTCTGTGACTGTAGATGGTGACTTGCGCGCTTCCGTGCAAGCTTCCGTGCAATTACGTAACTCTTACAACAATCTTGTGTCAACTGAGAACTAGCTCGCTGATACAGAGCTGAGAGCAATCCAAATGTACAGCCCTCACATCCTTCGTCTCAAGTCACCCTGACTCCCTTCGACCTTCTGGCTGCGCTTTCCCCCACTGTGCTTTCCCCCACTGTCGCTGCCCTGCTGCTGCTGACCGCTGGCGCCGTTGCTTTTCGGCCCTGCGCCTCCGCTGCTAACCTTGCTGCCGCCGGCATTGCTACCACTGCCGCCTGCGCTGCGCTTGCCGCCGCCACCGCTCTGGACTGCCTCCCCCTCGCCTGCCCCCTCCGCCGCCGGCGCCGCCGCTGTGAAGTTGCCGTACATGCCCAGCTGCGGAGCAACATCGCGACTTGCTGATCAGCTGCCGCGCACTGCCAAGCCATCTCGCTATAAACCCGAGCCATGCAGAGGTGAAGAGGAACCACACTCACTGCATCGGTCTTTGTGATGCACACGAATTGATCGTGCTTGAACGCTGGACATGCAGAGAGAAAGCCTGCTGCAGGCGGGCACTCCTGCTGCAGACGGGCACTCCTGCTCCAGGCAACTCACATCGTCCGTGTCATCGACGCGCGCAAAGTCGTAGCCGACGCCGGCGCAGCGGGCGCCGCGGCAGCGGGAGCCATAGTCCAGGAAGTGGCAGGTCCCGGCGCGCGCCTGGGCCAGCGCCATCCAGCGCGCGCTCGCCGGCGAGCCGGCCCAGGCCGCGGCGAAAGAGAAGCCGCTGTGGCTCATCACCAGCGCCTCCATCTGCAAAGAGTTGTTACCTATGAATTATTGCCAGTATTGTTGACTGATCGTAAGACATAATAGATTGTGGTCTGATCAAGCCACTCCAGGCCACCGCAAAGGAGAAGCCCTGTGGCTCATCACCCACGCCTCCATCTGCGCAGCGCGGTTTTGCTTGGTTTGTGAGTGTATGCAGGACAGCTGAGTGTGGGTTGACTTGATTCCAGGCCGCGGCGGAAGAGAAGCCGCTGTGCCTCATCACCAGCGCCTCCATCTGTGTGCAAACTGTTCTGAGGTGTTGAACGTCTGAAAGACGGCGGATTGTGGTTTTTAAATTTTGCTCCAGGCCGCGGCAGGGGAAGCCAGTGTGGCTCATCACCAGCCTCTGCATCTGCGCGGCTGGCGTGGTTTCGGAAAATAGCATACAGCGCCTCCATCTGCGCTGGTTTTACTATGTTTGACCGGTTTGGAAGACCGGGACTGCCAAAAAGATGGATTCCAGGCCGTGGCAAAGGAGAAGCCACGTTGTGGCTCATCACCAGCGCCTCAATCTGTTTGCGGAGTTGTTGCTATGTTTGCTGAGCGTATGCAAGACAGTGGTTCCACTGTTTCCTCCAGGCTGCTGTGGCTCTTCACAAGCGCTTCCATCCGCGTGTCAGGCGCGGTTTCGTGCATTAGCATGCAGCGCTCGCCCCTTCTGCAGCGCCCCATCTGCGCGGAGCTGTTGAAAAATTGCTGACTGTCTGAGAAAGTCGGCAGATTGAAACCACTGCCTCAAACACGCACGCATCCAAGACGACCACTCCAAGCCTTTGCCGTGCGTGGTAGTCTGGGCTGGGATGCTTGCTTGTGGGGGGAGACATGGTTTGGTGGGGTGGGTGGGTAGGGTTGGGTGAGTGGTGTTGGGGGTGTGCCGAGGATGCGCAGGCGCAAGTCTCAGCCTACCATAAATTATTCCGTCGAAACGTCGACGTGCGACGATCAATTGATAACCGCAGGCAGAGTGTAAGGCGAGCAGTTGATCAATCCGCCGACCCCTTCTTGATCAGGTCGAACGGCCGGACAGGTAAGTATGCCCAACTCAGGCTGAACTGAAAGGCCATTTTTGGGCTTCTGCCAAGGCGAATTCCGTCCAGTTATGGGTCGGAAACGGTCAGGACTGAGCTAAGGCAGCCGAGGGCACAGCAGGGCCGACAGCTGAGACTGAGTGCTTCAAACTTGCATCTGATGTTTAGAGGTCCCTAAGTTCAAATTTTACATCAGCGTTTCTGTTTGCGTACCCGCGTCAGCAGGTACCAGTCGAGGTAGGTCTTGGCGGCCTGCGCCACGAGCGCCGCGCGGTCATCCGCCGGCAGCGCCGCCGCCAGGTGCGGCTTGTCGTTGTGCGTGATGGTGCCCCGCGCCGCGACCACCCGCACCCCGCCCGCCTCCAGCCGCCGCGTCACCGCCTCCAGCGCCTGTGCAAACTTCAGAAGCGGAGCTGGAGACCCCTTTGACCTTTGTACTTGACTGTTCTTTCCTACAACCTGCGGCCAACCTGGACCCCCGCCTGCCTCCAGCCGCTACGCCACTGCCTCCAGCGCCTGTCCGGCACGAGAGGTGCAGCTGAGGACTCTCTTGAGCTTCGTTTGCTCACTGTGTGCTCACTGGTCTTTGCTGCCGGTCCTCATGTGTGTCGTCAGGCATCCGCACGTCAGGCAGGTTATCCGCACGCTGCCCGCCTCCAGCCGCTTCGTCGCGACCTCCGGCGCCTGTGCAGCGCTAGCGCTTGTGAGGTGCTGCTGTGTTGGACGCTTTTGTGCTTGTGACACTGATGAGGGGTGTACAGTGTAGTTCAGCAAGTGAACATATGCGCCCAGGCTGGCACACGCCGCAACACGGCAGACCCCAGTGCTTTGAGGACAGCTCAAGGGACTTCTGCAGATTGAGTCGTGCACAGCCCAGAAGAGATTCGAAACCAGCCAAACGGAGTCAGCTTCGGATGAGGGGTGTACAGTGTCAACGGCACGGGGAGGCAAGCACTCCTGCGACTGGTGCGGCCAAGCAATTGATGGCAGCAGCGCCCCGCCAGCTTGAGCCTCTCGGGGAGCTATTCGCATCGGCTTCGCACCTCGGCGGAATCGGCGGCGAGGAAGGCCACGCAGGGCCGTGGCGCCTGATCGCCACACTGCGCCAGCGCCTCATCGCCAAAGCACCCTGCAGACCTGCGCCGGGAACAGTCACGTCTCAATGGCAGCTGCATCAATCCTCCAAGGTTTTCTCATGCAGGTACATGCTGTCTCAGCTCAAAAGGAACAGGCACGGGCGGGACCAGTAAGTGTTGCCGGCTTGAGTAATGAGCGGACAGTGGTGGCAACAACAGACATCTACGAAGCTGTGCATGATATGCAAACGAGCGCACTCGAGGGCTGGCGCTCGGGGGTCTTTTATTTTGGCGCCGCCCAGGCGCACACAACGGTGCGCCAGATCGAAGTTTGGACGACGTCTCTCGCTCTGAGAATTCCTGTTTTGTTCCCCTATTGCGAAGAGACGCACGCGATGGGCTGGCGCTCGGGGTCCTCCATCTTGGCGCCGCCCAGGCGCACGTGGATGCCCACGCGCAGCGCCCCCCGCGGCTCCCCCAGCTGCCGCAGGTACGGCGCCGCCTCCGCCTCCAGGTACGGCGACGGCCGGCTGAGGTACAGCGCCAGACCTACGAGCAAAACAGAGCTAGTATCGGATTTTAAGGATTTTCCTTCAAACCCCGCATAGCTCCCCCAGCTGCCGCAGGTATAGCGCCGCCTCCGCCTCCAGGTACGGCAATGGCCGACTCAGGTACAGCGCCAGGCCTGCGCACAACAGGAAACAAGTAGTACTCCGTCTTCTTGCAAAATCCCATTGAAAAGTGGCCGTTGCTCTCCATGTGCGGCGACCGTCGGCTGAGGTGAAGCGCCAGGTCTGCACAGTGGCAGTGATGCAAATAATGAAGCTCGAGCACTCAGACACTGCACAAGTACGAGCAGCGGCGCGTGATGCACCATGTACACAACTCCAATCTGCACTAGCCTCCATCTGCTGGCTCCTCCTCACATGCGCTGTTTCCAACTACCAGTCGCCATGGGCCTCAGTCTTGGTGTCTAAGTGTTGCTGAGTCTCAAGTTGCAGGTTTCTTGCCTGTGTGCAGCAGGTCGCGCGTGGGCATGCCCGCCAGGCGGTAGCGCGCCAGCGCCGGCGCGAGCGACGCCGCCTGCAGGAACTCGGGGAACAGCGCCGCATTACTGCGCGACTCCACCACGTCTGCGCCCCGCCACTCCCCCACATAGTCGAAGTCTGTGTACATTGAAGGACAATCACTGAAATTCACATCCGCCGTCTCTCATGTCATTGCGGCAGCAGACATCCGTCCCACACGCATACAGCTGGCTTGTGAAACGGTCCTCTTTTGACGTCTCTTTGCTGCCCCTTAGACGAGTTGTCAGCAGCTCTCACCCCGCATCTTGGCCCGGCTGAAGACCTGCAGGCGACGCCAGGCGACGGAACGCGCCGAGGCGTTGCCGGGCGCGCCCAGGCAGGCGCGCACGTCCGGAAAGCCGAGCGTGTCGTCCGCGGGCAGCAGGTACTCCTGCACGGGGACCGGGCGCTCCCACTGGCTCACGAAGAACGAGTGCGTCAGCACCGCCTGCAATGAAAAAGCACAACAAGATTTAAGTGTGTCGCATAACTGTCTTGCAGGGGTAGCAGGTACCGCTCCCGATGGCTGATGAAACAGGAGTGCGTCAGCACCGCCTGCATTGCAATGGACATCCAGAATCGCGTTTCCACACTGTCATGGGCAAGGCAGCAGCGTCAGCCACTGGACCTTGGAGACAGCTGCATCTACAGGCTGCTGGCATTGAAATCCGTTTCCTTTCACGGCATCGAATCAGATGCAGGACGGCGCGGCGCTGTCATTCTCCTGAGCCGTAATGCGCAGGCCAGCTCGAGTCCATGCCTTACCTGCCAGAAGGCGAGGTTCTGGCCCTTGACGCGGTCGCCGAGGCCGCCGCACACGTGGCCGTCGTCCCGGCACACATAGGTGACGACCATGGGGCGGCAGGGCGTGCCCACGCCTCGCCGCAGCGACCACAGCCACATGTCGCGCACGTGCCGCACGATGTGCGCCTGTCGAGCGGTGCCCGGTCCCGCAGCCGCCGCCTTCTCCAGCCACCTGCAGGGTGACACGCACTGTCCTTGGTGCGGGCACTTCCCTCAGGCGTAGCTCAATCAGCCACCCAGCGCGGCGCATCCTGGAAATGTATATAAATTGTGTTCACATGGCCAAGCATGTGGTGACTGAGCTAGGTTACAGCACGCGTGCCTTGCAGCCCTCACCTGAAGTCGTAGCCCTCGTCCAGGGACCGCCCGTGCTGCGCGAGGCACTCGGCATACGTGTGCGGCTGCCCGTCTGCACCCGCGGGCACCGGCTGCGAGAAGTCGAAGGGGCAGCTGTGCTGCTCCTGCTGAAAGCCGCCATTGCTGTACAGCAGCTGCGGAGGCTCCTCCTGCGTCCTGAGCTCTTCCTGTGTGGAGACTGGCCAGTCAGAAGCGGCTGCCACCACGGCTGGGTGAGCGCCGACATCGTCGACATCGTCGCTGACGCTGCCGCCACGCCGGTGCAGCCCCCGCACCCAAGACGCCGCATCCTCATCGCTGTTGTATGTGACTGCGGGACCATTGAGAAGCCGTGTGAGAAGGGGCGCTCCCTGACGTAAGGGTCACAGAGCAGACTGCGATCGCGATCTGAGCATGGGTCTCGTGCACAAATGACACAGGACTAAGTAGCGAACCTGACGTCTGATCGACAACAGTCCTGCGATTTTTACGAGACTCCTACCTGGAACGAAGAACAACAGCAGGGCGATGGCAATGATGAGCGGTATGTGCCAGGCTCTGGGCTGCCAGCAAGACTGTGGAACGCTGTGATCTGTCGTGTAGATCGCAAGCCGACTTTGCTTGACATGCGGTGCCGGCGAGGACCCCATAAAGTCACCAAGCCATCACTCTAAGATCTCGCGTTGGCTTTCAGCGTATCTTGCTGCACCAATTGTCCCATATCGCAGGGTGTCAGCATAAAGCTGTCAGCAAGCAAACGCTCTCGCAAATCATCTGTGCGGCACTGTGCGCCACTGCTTGAAGTTCAGCAACGGGGAAATATCCGTGCACGTGACGGAAACAAGCGAGAGCGGGCAGCAGTCGTCAGACACACTGCAGTCCCGCACGACAGCTTTTCGTAGAGCAGCATCACAGTTTCACCAAGTCGCGGAAGCGCTGCCGCTGCTAATCTCAAGTCTGGGCCCATCGCTGTGTTGACACCGTGTGCACGCCTTGTCTGTTCTGGCTCCAGCATCCCTTGACGTTCCTACAGCACACTACAGGAACTTAGCGTGCCTGGCCTCACATCTGTGGGAGTGCAGACTCAGCCAGCAGGCCACAGGTTCTGCTAGCTTCGCCGGTTTGTGAGCTCCACTCAAGCAGCATTCGTGCAGCACAAAGAGCCTGTGAAGATGAGCTTTTTCGGCAGAGTGCTGTCCTACGTGTTCAACGAGGTGCTGGTGAACACCCTGGCCAACAGGTGCGGCTCGCAATTGCGCATGCATCATGCGTGCGTATAGAATTGGGGCCACGTTAAGACAAGTCAGGCTGCACGGCCCTGTCCATCAGCCGACACTGCAATGCATGTGTCGCAGGCGAGTCGCATCATGCATTGCAGTGTCCATAAATGCACTGCATTGAAATCGCGTTGTTCGGTCCGTGCAGCAAATCCTTCCAGCGCTTTGCGGTGCGCTCCAGCAAGGCGATGGAGGAGCTGAATGCCAAGAGTGAGTTTAATATTCTGGCATTGTGCCAGCCAGTCTGTGCAGTGTGACGTGAAGTCATGCTATCAGTGCTCGGGCAGGCCTACACGCATCTTGTCCAGTGCGCTGCTTATCAAGGTGGCACATGTGACGTGCTGATGAAGCATCATGTGCTTGCGCTGCGCAGGCGGAGAGCACAAGGAGCGCCTGACCTCGCAAGCTTCGGACTTCGCCAAGACGTTCAGGGAAGAGCTCAAGAAGGGCTCTGAAGAGATCTTCAAGGACGCGCCGCCCCGCCGCAAGTAGCCAGCCGCTGGTGGAGGAGCGGTGGCGGGAAATCCGCCATAGCTGCTCATATGGATTTGCACAACGGCTGGCTGGAAGCGTGGCTCAATAACAATACAGTTGTAAAGGCCAGCATTGGTCCCGTGATGCGCCATTGGCGTCACCTAGCATGAGTTGTTGCGCGGCACCCATTCCGTAAAGTCGAATAATCTTTGTACCTATGATGCATGATGAGGTCCAGGCGGTGTGCAGGAGCTCCGGAAAGACGAATCTAGGCATGACATGACGAAACAAAGTCGGCATGGCCGAGGTACCATACGATGCACTCTGCACTCAATTACAAGCGGTCCACATCCTGCCGGCTGACCCGCCACTAGCGTCACAAAACACACATCACAAGCAAGGTTGTCAGCCCAAACAAAGTGTCCAATCCGCTGCGTGACTCTGACCGCAACGAATGGACACGACGCTGGCAGCTGCTACCCACCATTGGACTGTCAGCTTGGCATCACTCGACCTGCGCACACAGACCAGACTGCGCAAATCTGGCGCTGAGCTGACGCGTCCGTCATCGGCACATCAGCGTTGCCATCAGCGCCGACAGCTCGCTGTCGCCCAGCGACATGTTGCCGCCGCCGGCCGCCTCGCCCTCCGCCTCGGACGCGACAGCCGCCGCCGCCAGCAGTGCGGCCGCCGGCACCGACTCGGGCAGGTGCTGCTGGGAGCCGCCGCCGCGGCCACCGAGACCGCCGCCGAGGCCGTCGCCGCCCGGCAGCCCGCCGCCGGGGATGCCCCACAGGTTGCTGGAGGTGGACGCCCAACTGGGCTGGCTGGACATCGCCGAAGCGTATTGCTCCAGGCCCAGGGAGCTGGCATGCGGCGCCATGCCGCCGGAGACGCCGCCATTGGCGCCGCCGTAGGACATCGGGCTGCCGTAGAAGGACGAGGCCGAGGCCTGGTGCTGGTGCGAGACGCCAGGAGCGCCAAAGGGCGACGACAGCTGCTGGATGCCGCCGCCGTAGCCGTCGCCGAGGCCGTCGGCCGGCTGCGGCTTCTGCGCTTGCTGCTCCAGGTACTGGTCGCTGCTGCGCGGGCGGATGACGAGGGGCGGTAAGGAAGGGCAGCATAGGTGCGAAAGCGTATGGCGAACGGTTGCAACATGACACGGCAGGACTTTAAATGGCTGTGCTGGGAGCTCCGAGAGGATGCATGTCACACAATGGTGCCAAGGCCGATGTGCTGAAAGGCCAACAGTTCTTTTCGCGCATCTCACCTGAAGCCCGGCAGCAGGTCGCCCCACGGGTTGCCCACGGACAGCATGTCGAAGCTGCTCACGCGGCTGTGCGTGTTGCTGGCCGCCGCGCTGCTCAGGCCGCCGTTCGTCGGCTGGCCTTGCTGCGACAGCAGCTGCGGCGCCGCGCAAAAGCCGCCGCCGAAGCCGCCGCCACCGCCGAAGCCGCCTCCGCCAAAGCCGCTGGGCGCCTGAGACCGCTGCGGCGCCGCAGGCGACACCACCGCCTCCCGCGGCAGCACCGCATCCAGCAGCGGGTCCAGCGAGTCGCCGGCGGCGTTGCAGGGGTCCAAGTCGGGGGCGCGCTGGTCCGGCGGCAGTGCGGCTGACGACAGCGTGCGGCTGTGGCTGTGCATGGGCTGTGCACACCGGAAGTCGGTTGTCAGCTCAGCTCAGAGGTTGGCAGGTGGTGTTCAATATGCTCAGAGGATGCTCTCTACTATGACAGAGGATCCTGCTGCGACAGACTGTTTGCACAAGAGGCACACACTGCAAAGCAACTGATGCAGGGGCTGCAGTGCATGCAACAGAGCTGGTGATAGATCACAACGCTGCTCACGTTGGGCGAAGAGGCACACACTGCAAGGCAACAGATGCAGGGGCTGCAGTGTGTGCAACAGAGCTGGTGACGGATCACAGCGCTGCTCACGTTGGGCTGAGGGGACGCCACGAGCGGCGAAAAGGTGCGTTGGTGGCGCAGCCGCACAGCCGGCCCGCCGAGCCGCCCAGCCCCCGGCGCTGACAGCAGCCCCGGCGCTGACACCGCCGCCAGCGCCGCCGCGACGTCGCCCTGGCGGCGCACGACCTCCTGGCACAGCGCCGCTTGGCTGGTGTCCTGCGCCGCAGCAGCGGACGCCAGCTGCGCCGCCTCGTCCGTCACATCCACCTCCGGCAGGGCTGTCCAAGAAACGACAGCACTCGTCAGGCAGCCAGGCTGATGCACTTGAGCAACCAGAGCAAGAAAGGTGCCGACTGGCCTGCCACAATCACTCTGGCAGGGCTGCTAGGGAATAGGCTCTCAGATAAGCAGCACGACGCGATTCAAGCACCCATATAATCACGTGCAACCTCGGTCCATCAACAGAGGCTGGGCCATGGCGCATGCTGCATTCTGTAGGCAAGGAGACAAATGCCTACAGAACAGATTTGCAGTCCACATGCAGGTGCCAGAATCGACAATGAGGCTTGCCTGTGCGCATGAGCAGCTGTTGTGCCTCTGGCTTGGTGGAGACATGCCCCTCCAGCAGCCATTGCACGGCCGGGTGCAGCGCGCAGCCGCACAGCTGCACCGCCGCGGCCGCCTGCCACTCTGTGAAGCCTATCCGCTGCAGCTGGACACTGGCCTGCTGCATCTTGTGCAGCGCCACGAGCTGCGAGCATCAGCAGTTCACGTCAGTGTGGTTCTGTGTTCGGCAAAAAGAAGGAAAGGCAGTAATACAGTGATATGGAGAGTCACGATGAAAACACGCAGCACAACTGCGTCACTCACGGGCTGGGAAAAACTATGAGAGCTGGAAGCAGAGTCGAAGCCACAACGCTCATTGGCGCCTGCTTGCTGCCTGAGGTCGAGTTCAGGCAGCAGTACAGAACCTGCACTTCCTCCCCTCTTCGTGAAAAGCTGCGCGGGCAGGCAAACTGAAGCGAGTCCCCCTAAATCCTAGCCCATCACCTGCAGGCAATGATCCAGGACGTCTCCGTCCAGGCTGAGCTGCGGCAGTGGCTGCGCCGCCGGCGCGCCACCCGACGGCGAGTCCCCCGCCTCCGACGGCGCCGGCCGCGGGCTCTTGGCGGGAGACGCCGCTGGCGACCGCGCGACCGGCGACCGCGCCACGGCGAGTCCCGGCGTCTGGTGCGGCGTCAGCGGCGGCGACGGTTCCGACCTGACCGACAGCTCCGCCTCCTTCTCCTGCTTCCGCTCGGCCCGCCTGCGGCACAGGAATTCACCATGCTTGGTTGGCAGGTGAGCATAACCAAACCGGTATTGCAAGCGGCTAGAGGATCGGCTGGCGACACTTGCACGCTTGACATATGCATTGCTTTTGTGGTTGGTCCCATTCCTGAGTGTGGATCCAGTTCTGGCCAGCCTTGAAGTTCTGCAGCCTCTGCACACTTCTCCAGAAGTCACCCAAGAAGAGAAACTCACCGCATGTTCTTGCGGAAGGCCTTGCTGAGCTTGGGGACCTCCGCGTGCACCGCGTGTGACGCCGCTGGCGGTGCCGCTGCTTGTGCTGCCGACGCGGCTGCGGCCGGCGGCGGCGGCGCCGGCTTGGCGCTGCTGACTGAGCCCTGAGATAGCCTGCTGCTGGACGCGTCTGACGCCGCAGAGGATATCGTCGGCAGCAAGCCGTTGCTGCCCCACCGCCCCTGGTGTTCACAAAGCACAAAAGTCACATCGTGCACCGACTGGTGCAGGCGCTCCGTTCCAAGGTCTTCGCAGAGAATCAGACAGTCCAACCGTCACCAAACATTCATGAAATCTGCTCAATTTTTCTTTTGGGCAGCCCTGACACAGGCAAACATCCTGGAAAAGATGAGGAACTCACGTTTGGAGTCGGAGGCGCCGCCTTGTTCGCGATCGACACCGGGGGGAAGGCCTCCGTCGACGACACAGCTGGCGGGCTGGGTGGCCGCGGGGCGGGTGCCAGCACCGGCGGCCGCGCCGCGCCGCTGGCTGCGCTGCTGGAGGCGCCCCACACGCTCTTCACCGGCGCGGGCTGCACACATGCCAAGGGACACATCAACAGGGGCGTCGTCTACGGAGTGCAGGACCTCTGTGGGCGACAGTGGCATTGTCGGACTGTGCTGGCTGCATATCAGTCGTTGCCTGGGAGTGCACAAGCAGCACAGCACGACTGTAGGCACGGAGCAGATCGCAAGTGCTGAGACAGTCAGCGTCAACGCCCCACTCTGAACCCTCAGCCCACCTGGGAGGGGCGCGCTGGCAGCTTTGCATTGCACGCTGCCACGTGCTCCTCGAAGCTGCGGATGACGGGCGCCGCCGGCTTGGCCGGCTTGGCCGGATTAACCGCGCCGTTCGTGGCGCCGCTGTTGCCGCCCAGGCCCAGCTCCCGCCGGGCCGCCGCCGCCGCCGAGACCAGAGACTCCTTCTTTGCGGCGGCCGCCTTTACCTTCGGCAGCGCCGCGGCCGCCGCCCTGCTTTGGACAGATGTGAATCAGAATGACCATCATATTGATACCAGGCTAGCGACGAGTCACTAGGGTGCAGTCAATCAGACATCCGTGCACCTGCACAAGCAACGCCTGTCTGTTGCAAACGTAAGCAAGCAATCATAGTCCATTCAAGGAAGCACTTCAAACAGAATACGAGATGCTCACGGCTTAGCAGCCGCGGCCTTCTGCTGCGCCTTCAGCTTCGCCTTATCCTCCTCACGCTCCTTGGCCCGCGCGGCTTTCGCTGCTGGGCCAAAGCGCGGGGTCGCCTCTGGAACGGGCTCCGGCATCTTTGCCTGTTCACCGTCATGTTTGACGTGATGAATATCGACACCTATGACACAGGTGCTGCAGACAGGTATCACATAAGCAGTGTGGAAACTGGGCCCTTGCAGGCCCAGTTCCCGCAGCTCACCAATGACCCCACCTTTTTCCGCTTCTTTGTGCCGTCATTGCGCACGTGGATTGGATGCGACTTGTCGATCTGCAAGTCGTAGTGGACTCAGCGTGCAGTCTCGCTCGCGCTCAAGATGCGGACACTTGGCAGATGAAGACAACAAGTGCAGCAGGGGCTCATTGCATGTGCAAGGAACACTCGGGAGCAAGCAACACTCGTAAGTGGCCCTCACCTTTCCGCGGCATGGCTCTTCATACCGAGTGCCCTTCCCGCACCCACGAGGGCACTTGAAGCCAGTCTTACGATTCCTGTGAGTGCCAGGGACAAGGCGCTGAGATGCAAGCCAGTGACAGAATTGAGCGCTGCGCGAATGCGGTACTGGTGCGCAGGACCAAGCATGAGGCTGGTATGGCAGCACCGGCATCCTGGCCACTTTGCTCGCCGACAGGCAAGGCAGCTGCATCGTGCGGGGCCGACCAGCATTCGCCCGGTTCAGATGCAGGTCTGCATATTTTGACCATGAACAATGCCAGTTGACACAATCTCAGCAGCTGCATCTCAGGAGCCTGCGTCACTCACTTCTCGCAGCGGATGTTCTTGAGGTATCTCTCGAGGCACTCCTGGTGGTACAGGCTTGCCTCCTCCGGGCAGTTGGGAGCAAAGGTGCAGCTCAGGGCATTCAGCTCCTGCGTTTCCGTGTCGCACTTCTCGCCGCACAGGTCGCAGATGCCCTCTACAGAATGAAGGCCGGAGATGCCGCCGACCCCCGACATCGATGGTGCTGCAAGGGATGTCTGCTGGAGAGCTGTATTGGCTAAATCGCACGTGTGCCCCCGAATGCTGCCGTCATCGAGGCACGACGCAGGAGGACGGCACGGCCAGATTGGTACGCTGCTTTTGAGCTGCAGTAGCACGTAGCCGGAATGCAAATCGGTAAATCAGCGCAAATCAATATTGAAGTGCACCAGTTCCAGGGTTCGTGCTTAAACCTCAGGGTTTTGCCGTAGTAGGTTTCGCATACGGTTTCGCTGGTTTCGCCTACGGCTCGGAGGTTTCGCAATCAGTGTTGGGCCTGACACACTGGGGGAGGTGTGTCAGTGTCAGCGCTGACACACTGACCCAGATTCAGAGATTGACACAGAACTGACACATCACGTGGGACCTAGTAGGACTCTAGTAGCATGCCTTAGAAAGCAGGGGGAACAAGCTCGTATGTGGCTCAAAAGCGGTGCAATCGACAGCGCTGCTCCTGGCGAGCACGACCGTGCTCTTGTTTACTAAAAGATTCCATTCTTCAAACATTTATACTGAGCTGCCACTAACCCTAATGCCGCGGCTCGGCTAACTCCGGCTTACTCCGGCTAACTGACACAGCGCTGACATTTGAGGGGATGTGTCAGTGTGTCAACTGACACAGTCTGACTGTGTCAGTGTGTCAGAATGTCAGTGTGTCAGGTGTCTGCGCCCAACCCTGTTCGCAATCACGCGAAACCTCCACCGCCGCTGCCGCCGCTACTGATGTTCTGCCGCCGACGGCCGTTCTTTTGCCAGAAAAGACCACAACCGGCCATTGGAAAGCTCACAGGCCTATCTGAGGCCCATCGCACGCTTGCAGCAGTCCTGCAACCTGGTTGCCCTGCCCGCCTGCCCGAGTGCACAGGCCACATCGCCAATCGACTCACTAGGAGTGATTAACTAGGTACCTGGCTGGTACGCCCCTCGCTTGATGTGGTAGCCGAACTCAGAGCTGCGACGTGTTTTTGGAAGGAACAAGGTCCGTGCTCATGCACAGTGCACGGAACGTGCTTTTGGAAGCGTTAGCAGGGTATTTTTGAGCTTGGGGAAGGAAATTACGGTAGATTTAGGGTTTCGCATCCGTGCGAAACGTTTCGCCGACGGTACCTTAAGTTTCGCGTTTCGCATTTTACGTCTGAGGTTTAAGCACGAACCCCGACCAGTTCGGAAGAAGACTCTAGACGCTGCTGCTTCACTACATTCTCAAGTTCGGATTGATTACGTCTGAACAGAGGAGGACACTTTCCTCACACATCTACCACACAACACAACACAACATCGATCTCTCTCTCACAAGCGAAACCGTAAATCACGGTGCGAGCCGGGCGTGATGCAACCTGAACAGAGGAGGAGGTAGAGGAAGTAACGGTGGGCAGCTCGGCGGCTAATCTCATAGACGGGCGCTGCACCAGAACCGGGCGTTCGCCAAAAGCGAGGCGCTGGTTTGGTCTTTGTTGTTTGAAAGGAAACCAAAGGCATCGACTGAAAGGGCCTGTTAGGGAACGCACCCTGTAGCAGAGATATCGAGCAGCACACTGTGCATGCAAGGGCTGACATGTACGAAAGCAGTCAGCATGACTGCAAAAATCGCTGCAGATGAGCTGGAAATTCATTGTGATGCTGAAGTGCTAACCACCTTCCGGCGGCGCATGGGTAATTGGCAAAGTTCCCAAACAACACGTACCCCATGCAAGTTCTATTTGAAAGGCAGGCCCAGATTCAATTATGAGTAGATCATCGCAAAACACCATTCGTGCATTTTCAAGGCATGCAGGCCGCCAGCAGTTGGTTGCAAAACATCCCCAGGCTGGAAATGGTCATGTCCCCAAACATCCCCAGGCTGGAAATGATCATATCTCCGCGTACTTACAGAAGCATCTCGTAATGTTACACGTTTACCGTAGTCACGGGCATGATTCGCGCAGCAGCGAAAATGGAAATAATTTAAGCGATTCGCGCAGCTTTCGCGCTCCTTGAGGCCAATTTTCGCAGCTTCCGCGCAGCTGCCCGCCAATTTTTCCGCCGGCTCGCGCATCAGCGGCAAATCATGCGCAAATCATGCGAAACCAGCAGCAAATGCACTGCTTGACCTCTGAACTGCGTAAAGAGGGCAGTGAGGCTTCCTTAATGACGATGCTGGCCTCGTTCGCAGCGGGTGACGGGCGCGTTTCTTAATCTACAGTTCAAATGACTGTAATTTTCGAGTATCCGGCCGTTTCGCGCAGCACTGCTGGAATTATTATCCACCTTTCGCGCGGATTTCGCGCAGTGCTGAAAACCCGCGCGAAATTGCTTCGCGCAGCGGCCGCCGAAT
>JAABUM010003445.1_pt1 | contig 19341 bp, 19 predicted proteins | sample 5559161 | NCBI WGS metagenome assembly JAABUM01 (sample SAMN10711868, study PRJNA513369) | rock metagenome | isolation source: Antarctica rocks | place: Antarctica: Victoria Land, Siegfried Peak nord | reverse complement strand
CACTGCGATCCCGCTGCGCTGCTGACCACCACCCCCGCCCCGACGACCAGGAACTCGGAGAAGCCGGCAGACCGGCAGCTCACCCCTGCCCGCGGCTCATATCAGCAGCAGCACCACAACCGGCCAATCACAGCTCCCCACCCGCCAAGATCAACGGTGGATCCGGGGTTAGTGACGGCGCCTTGCTGGCACGGGTTCTGATCGGGTTCGCCCTGTCCTTCGTGTTGGGCTTCGAACGGGAACTGCGGGGCAGCGCCGCCGGGGACCGGACCTTTGCTCTGGTGGGAGCTGCCAGCGCCTGCATAGCCGCGGTCACTGCCGCCACCCCGCAGGCGCTGGCGGGCATCATCACCGGCGTCGGGTTCATCGGCGGAGGCGTCATCCTGCGCACCAGCGAGGACAACATCAGGGGCGTCACCACCGCCGCAGCGATCTTCGCGGCGGCAGCCGTAGGCCTGGTGGTAGGCACCGGGCATCTGGTCCTGGGCACCGTCGTCGCCGCTCTGGTGCTGTTCGTGCTGGAACTGCGATTCCTGCCCGGTCTGCGCCGACTGGACGCCCGCCGCTACACCGCCCGGTTCCGCCCGGACGCCAGCCCACCAGCCTGAGATCACCAGCCTGAGATCACCGGCCGCTGGGAACGTGAACCACGAACCAGCTGGCTCGACCGCAGCGAGGGCGCGGCCGGGCTCAGGTCCGCGCCACTTTCAGCCTGTGCTTACCAGCCCGGCGGGTGAGAGCACAGGTGCAGTCCGCGGCGACCGCGCGGCATCCCCCCTGCAGCGGCGTCGCACCGATCGGTACGGGCAAGAGTCGTCACACTCCCGTTCGGGGGGTACGCGTGCGACGCCCGGTAGCGGTCTGTGACCAGATTGTGATGTTTTCCGGTCGGGATGGTGAGAAGTCCTTGGCCATGGTGTCAACTCGTTTTTCGTCGGCTGTGCTGGTCCTGCCCCTTGGGGTGGCGCTGGCGACGTCGGGCTGCGGTAGCAGCAAGAAGCACACGGCTAGTGTCTCCCCAATCCCGTCGCACCGCAGTGCCAGTAGCGCCACGGCGGGTAGCGGTAGCGCGTCCGGGGGGACGAAGACCTGCCCGGCGGGCGATGTCCGCGCCACGATCAACGGGGCGACCAAGTGCCTTGCTGCCGGGCAGCAGTGCTCGGCCAAGGCGATCGACCAGTACCCGCAGTACCACTTCGTGTGCCGCCGCCAGGGCGCCGGCTACGTGCTCAGCCGCAGCTAGAGCCCAGGTGTCCAGGCGTCCAGGTCCCCTGGTGCCGACGGGTACTTCTCCAGGACTTCGAGGTCGGCGCCCGTACCCAGCCCGGCAATGCAGTCCTCCGCCCAGCGCAGCTTCGCGTTTGTCCGTCACTTCCCGGAAGGCACCTCATGATGTTGCTCGTTGAACCTGCTGCCATGCCCCGTCCCGCCCGCCGCGTCACAGCGGTGCTGGCGCTGCTGCTCGCTGGTTGCCTGCTGGTTGCTGGCTGCGGCTCGAAGACGTCGACGACCGGTACCGGCCCGGGCAGCGGCACGACAAGCAGCGGCTCCACGGGCAGCAGCCCGGCTACCCCTGGCGGTAGCAGCAGCGGTAGTGGCCCGACGGCGGGGGCCGGCTCGAGCTCGAGCTCTGCGTCGGCCTCCACCGATGCCAATGGCTGCCCAACGTCGAACACCACGACGTTCGCCAAGAGCAAGTTCGTGTTGCACACCGGGCTCGCGTTCGGCACCTTCCACCGCTACATCTACAAGCCGCTCAAGGCCGGCCAGTTCTCCTCCGGCGCCAGTGGCCGGGCCGCGACGTTCGCCAAGGCTGCGGCCACTGCCCTGTTCGCCAAGCGGGAGATCCGGCTGGCGTCGCAGGACGTCAAGGCCAACCCGACGCTGTGCCGGGTGCTGGCGGCACCGCTGAACAAGCTGGCGGTCACCTTCGATGGGCTGGGCACCAGGCTCAAGCACGGTGACACCAGCGGCGTAAGTGACGCCAACTCCCAGATCGCCGGCATCTCCGCTGTCAGCGCCAAGGGCGGCGCGCCCATCACCGAGCGCACCGACGAGAACGCCGGGTGAGGCCCCGGATGGCCCGTGCCGGTGCAGCACCGTGGTGACCGCGGGCGGTGGCAGCAGGGTCGCGGAGCAGGGCCAGCGCACCGGCGAGTACGGGAACCGCGCCGGAAGTTGGACGGCGTCAGCCTGGGAGCAGCCGGCCGGTCACCTGCAGCGCTGTGCTGCCTGGCGTCGATGCGAGCCGGTTGAGCCCAGCCAGCGCCGCCCGTCGCCGTTTCAGGACGGTGTCGAGGAAGGCGACGATGCAGGCCCGTACCTGCCGATCAGCCGGGGCTGATCCGTCGGCGGCGCTGGTGTGGGAGCCGGCGACCTCGGTGAGGTAAGCCTTGGGTTCGCTGAGCTGCTCGAACAGCGCGTGACCGCGGGGAGCGGGGTCGGTGGTGTCAGCCAGGCCGTGCTCGACGAGCGTCGGGATGGGTGCGCCGGTGGGCACCGGCGGGGGAAAGGCCCGCCCGGACAGCACGACCGCGGCAGCCACTCGCCTGTCCCCGTCGCCCGGGTAGAGCACCATGGCAGCGACGCTCTCCGCGCCGTCAGAGTGCCCGGCGATCGCTACCCGCGCCGGGTCGACGGCACCGGACCAGGTCCCGGCCGGACGGCCGGCCAGCCGGGTCAGCGTGGTGATCACCGCCGTGATGTCACCGGGCTGGCGGAACATGTCGTCCCCGCGCGGCGCCCCGGCCGGTCCGGCGCCGCTGATCGGGAACAGCGGAGCGGCCACCACGTAGCCGTGGGCGGCGAGCTCGTGCAGCAGCGGCTCGTAGTACTGCGGCGTGACAGCGAAACCGTGGGCGAACACGACAAGCGGGAACGAGCCAGCAAGCGGCCGGGCAGCGGGGGTGTCCGCAGTTGCCGGCGGCCCGGCCACCGGGAACCACAGCGATGTCGGCAGCCGCCTGCCCTCGTGTGCCGGGACGGTCCCGCGCCGTGGGGTGATCCCCACCGGTTCAGTAACCAGGATGTCGGCGGTGCCGACACGGTAGGAAGACGCGGCCGGTGCTGGGCCCGTCGCTGCCGCAGCTGCTGGCGTGGGCGGCTTTTCGCGCGCCGCCGTCTTGGCGCCGCACCCCGCGCCCCCGGTCAGGGCGAGCACAGCGAGCACAGCGAGAAGGACGATCCCACCCGGTCGGGGCGGGCCGGCGGCCGGCCCCCGTCGCCGCACCTGGCCATCCTCGCCTGCCGCCCGCCGGGGTAGCTCGACTGGTGCCGGGTCAGAGCACGCGTCCTGAGCACGCCGGGATGAGCGGTCCCGCGGACGCCGGCGCTCCCCGAACACGCGCGGGCCAGACTCCGCAATGGCGCCAAGGCGATGCCGATGTCGCGGCGGCGAGCCAGAACGAGGCGACTGTCGTGGCGTGCCAGCCCCGCTACGGGTACGGCTGCGCCAGTCCTTCAAGTCACCGCCGTAGCCGGCGTGCGCCAGGCCCAGCGCTCTGCTCATAGTCGTAGCGCCCCCGTCGTGGTAGCGCGACAGTGGTCCTGGTGTCCCGCGTGCTCACGGAGCCGACCGGCGTGCGATCTCCTCAGTGAGTGCGACGACGGTTTGCTCGTCGCACAGTTTGGCGGCCTGGGCTCGTTGGGCGTCGTCGCTGCCGCTGAGGAAACGTTGTCCCGGTTCGAACGGCGGTGGCGGTGTCATCGCCGCTGCTTGTGCTCGTGACTGCTCGAGCCGTTCGAGCGCATCGTTCAGCGCGGCACGCAGCCCTTCGTCGCTGGCGGACACATTGCGGTATTCGACGGTGAACTCTCCCGGCGCCAGGGCCGACGCTTGAATGTGGCTGCGGACCTGTTGGTCAAGGTCGATGTCGTTGATACCCGTGACCGGGTCACCTCCGGGTACCAGTGCCGTCCAAGAGTCCTGGCTGCCCTTGCGGTAGCGGTACACCAGCACCGGGACGCAAGGCTGGGAACTAGGCCCGCTGGACATGGCCCCAGCGTCCCACAAGCCCGCAGCCGTGCAGTCCGCGGCGCTCGCGAGTGAGCTGTCCGGCCCGGGGCGGCTGTCCCGAGGAGCAGCCGACGCATAGGGGAGGGTGGCTCCCGCGGTATCAGTCCCAGCCCCAGGGCTGTCCTGCCGGCTCCCCTAGTCGGGGGTGGCGTAGACGACGATGTTGTCGTTGTAGCGCCCGGCGGTGTGGTCGAACGAGCCGCCGCAGGTGACGATGACGAGGCGGGCCGGGCCGGTGCGGTTGAAGATGTCGGCTGGGAGCCGGCTCTTGGGGTAGCTGCGCCGGGCTTGCACGGTGTACCGGAGCGTGCGGCTTGCGCTGGTGAGGGTGATGCTGGCGCCCAGCGGGGTGCCGGCGAGGTGGAACAGGGCGCCCGGTCCGGCGGCTGCCGAGTCGACTTACCCGTCGATGACCGTGGTGCCGGCGGTGGCGCCCGCGAGGGCGCTGTGCTCGCCGCTGGCCATCGTGACCGCGCAGGCCGTGACGATCCCGGTTTCGGGTTCGACCACGACGTGGGCCTTGAACCCCTCTTGGCGCCGGCTGGTGGTCTTGTGCGCGTGCCGGGACTGCGGGTCCACCGTGCCGATCACCCGGTCCGGGGTGACCCGCTGCGCGATCCGCCACCGCCCCGGGCCGTGCGGGTCGTCGACGAGCTCGACGGCTTGACCGGAGACCAGCCCGAGCAGCCCGACCGCGGCGGCGACCGCGGCCAGCACGGCGTGGGCGTCGCGGACCAGACCGTCGGTCAGCTGCTCGCGGGCCGGGGCGTCGTCCCAGGCGATCTCCCGCTTTCCCGGCCGGGAGTAGTCATGCCCCGACCGGGTGGCCACGGCGAGCACAAGCTCCTGGCCGCCCGGCACTGTGCGGGCGACCCGGCGGACCGTCGCGACCAGCTGCGTGACCGTATCCTGGGTGGCCACCGCCTCGTCCAGCACGGGTGGAGTCCAACGCCCGCCGGGTCTTCCCGCGCAACGCCCCCGTGACCGCGACCAGCTCCCGCACCGCCTCGAACACCCGGTCTGGTCAGTGCGAGCGGGCCAGTCGCGCCCGGCCAGTAGGTCAACGTCGTGGGGTGCAACGACGCGGCGCTGACCGGCAGCCCGCACGCCGCCTTCCACCGCAGGTCGAACGTCACCGCCTCGGCCGCCTCCCGGTCCGACAGCCCGTGCAGCGCCTGCAGCACCAGCACCAGCACCAGCACCAGCACCAGCACCGACGCGACCACCGGCGCCGGCACGCTCGGCTGCCCCCGTCCAGACGGGAACAGGTCGGCGAACATCACATCCGGGAACACTTCCTCGCGGTGCGCCGCGAGGAACGCGAACACTGCCCCCGGGGGCAGCAGATGCCCAGCGACCGACTCCACGTCCAACAGCTCCCGCTGCGGATCACTCCGACCCTGCACGCGACGATCATCCCGGCCGCGCGCCGCCGGCACCGCCCCCGACCCCCCGATTGTCCAGCGATCTTTTAGGCTTTGTGCAAAGAGTGCGGTGGCTCGGGTGGCTACTAGCCAAGCAAGCGGAGTTTCAGGGAAGGTCCGCCGAGTTGGTGCCGGTAGCGTTCGCCGGGATGCTGAGAATGTCGGGTGTTGCCCTGACGCTGGGTTTGTCGGGCCTGGTTGCGATGAGCGGCTGCGGAGCAGGGAAGGCGACCGGCTCTGGGGCGTCGTCCCCGGCTCGTTCGAGCACGCCGGCACAGCCAGCCAGCGGTGTGTCGGCGCCGCCGGCCGCCGGCCCTGTCCCGCTGGCGCAGGGCACTGTAAAGATCATGGACACGTTGGGCTACTCGGCGGTGGTTTCTTTCTCGATGCCGCCGCTTGACGCAAGCCTGGACACTGCGCATGCGTCGCCGGGCAAGGCCAAGGTCCGGTGGTCGGTTCGGTCGACCTGGCGAACATGACCCCTGGACGCGATATGCCGCTCGCAGTCGACAGCGGGCTGGGCCTCTACAGCTTCGGGGGCTTCTTCTCTGCCGACAGGCCGACCTGCACCTCCAATCTGGGAGTGCCCACCGATTGGACGTTTTCCGGCGGCCCTACCGGCTGCTACATCACGCTGAGCACCGCCGGCTCGATGACCATCGACGGTAGGGCTGTCGTCCGGGTCGGCGGAAGTACCCGCCTGTCCACCGCCCCGCAGATGAGCGATCGGGTTCCTGAGGTTGCCGCGTCGGATGGCGCCGCTGTCGTCGCGGACTTGCGGCGCGGCCCGACCGTCACGGTGCTGGCGGCTCCGCAACAGTTCACGTCAACCGCAGGACTGCTCACCCCAGCGACTCACTGCAGCGTCGGTGACGTTGCGGGCGGCCAGCCGGGGCCGGCCGGTGTGGTTGTGCCGGCGGGTTTCTCCTGCCAGCCGGCGGGCGCCTGACGCCTTTGTCCTCGGAGGTCTACGTCCGTTCAAGTGACCATCCAGACGGCGGCCACGGTGTCCTGCCGCGGGCTTGAGAACGGTCCTGCGGGTGGGCCGGTTTGAGAACCAGCAGAAGGTCGGTGGTCGCACGTTGCCGCTGATCTATCACCTGACCGAGTTCGAGCCCGCCGCTTGAGTGGTGCTCTGGGGGCGGCGACGACGCTGTCGGCACCGCTTTGAGATCCGCTTCGCCGCGGCGTCGCCGACGAGGACAACAGTCGCCTACACTGCCCACGCCAGGCTGACCGGGTTCGCACTGGCCCTCACCCCGTTGCTGAACTCCCGGTGGCCGGCGGTAGATCCGTCGCCCGACTATTCCGAACGGCACTGCTTGGACTGGAAACGTCACTCGGCACGCCGAGCGGCCCGCACCGGGCGCGAATGGTGGAGTGCTGGTTACCGGTCTCCAGCGTCTGGCTGCGTCAACCTGACTTGGCCCCAGGGTCACTGAAATTCGCCCGACACGGTGGGGCCAGATCAGCCTGGCAGGGCCAAGCGTTGGCATGAACCGGCTGCGGCCGGGGCTGGGCTGTTTGAGAACTCCGCGAAGACCAGATCCTGTCGACAGGTGCTCGGCTGCGGTTGGCGATCACTGTCCGTTGGGCGCTGCAGCCTCCCAGGTGGCTAGCGCTGCGCGGACAGGCTCGGCCGTAGCGTCGGGGAAGCCGGCCGCCCGCAGTGCCCGCAGCACGGCGTCGCTGACGGCCGGATCCACGACCAGGAACGCACGGTCGTCGGTGAGTTTGCGGCTGACGACCGCTTGGTAGTTCGGTTTCAACGTCGGTGTTGCGAGGATTTGGGGAAGGCGTAGCCAGTCGTTGGTGTCGATAACGCCTGGATGCGCGGCGAGTGTCACCGCGTAGTCGCTTTTCCCGAAGACGCTGCCCCGCCCGCGACTGCTGGCAACAGCGGGCTCCGTGAGGCCGTAGATATCGGTGTAGTTGAGGTCCGGGCTCCAGAAGGCCACGCGCCCGAGGACATCGGTGGCGATGACGCGCTGCGGGCCCAACTGTTCAAACGCCCGCCCGATCGAGTCTTGTCCTCGGTCGCTCCACAAGGGATTTCTCCCGCCATCTCGTAGGGGCAGGCTGTGGCCGCCCAGCAGCAGCATCACGACCGGAAGCGCTGGCGCTAGATTAGTGGCGCAGGTTGTCCTGACCAAACAGACAGACAGCACGGCTGCGAGCGGCAGGTACGGCGTCAATAGCCGGGCGTAGGGCATCCAGTCGCCGCCTGACAACAGAGGCAGGAGCAGACCGAGGATGAGGGCAAGGGAGGCGGGCCAGACGAGAGGTGACAGGGCTGTCCGCTTCTGGCGTTCGGTATAACTGCGCCATAGCGCGGTCGCTGCCAGCAAAGCCGACAGCACCGCGAGCACAAGAGGGGCACCGCCACGCACAAGGAAATAGGCGGCACCGTCAGGCACATGATAAACGGCTGAATTGAGCGGCGAGTAGCCAATGTCCCTTTTCGCGGTGACGCTAGTGTCGCGTCTCTGAAGTCTTTGGACGGTTGGCTTTGGTGAGGATCTGGTCGGCGGTCTTGGTCCAGACGAACGGGTGTGCGCGGTCGTTCCAGCCGTCGACGAAGGTGCGGATCTTGGCGTTGAGGTCCTTGACCGAGCCGAAGGTGCCGCGGCGGATGGCCTGGCGGTCGATGATGCCGAACCAGACCTCGACGAGGTTGAGCCAGGACCCTGAAGTGGGGGTGAAGTGGGCGTGGATGCGTGGGTTGTCGGCCAGCCACGCCTTGACCTCGGGCCTTTTGTGGGTGGCGTAGTTGTCCATGACCAGGTGCAGCTCGCCGGTGGGATAGGCGCGGGCGACCTGCTTGAGGAACCGGAGAAACTCCTGGTGACGGTGCCGCGGCCGGCAGGCTGCGGTGACCTTGCCGGTGGCGACGTCCAGGGCGGCGAACAGGGTGCTAGTGCCGTGCCGGACGTAGTCGTGGGTGCGCTTCTCGGGCAGGCCGGTGCGCATCGGCAGGATCGGCGCGGTCCGGTCCAGCGCCTGGATCTGGCTCTTCTCATCGATCGACAGGACGATCGCGTCCTCCGGCGGGGCGAGGTAGAGGCCGACGACGTCGGTGACCTTGGCGACCAGCTCGGGGTCGGTGGAGAACTTGAACGTCTGGGACCGCCAGGGCGCGATGCCGTAGTGCTTCCACGCCCGCGCGACCGTCGCGTGGTCGATCTTGAGCTTGGCGGCCAGCAGCCGGCTCGACCAGTGCGTCACCCCGAGCCGCTTGGGCGGCGGGGTCAGCGTCGCGGTCACGATCCGGTCATGGTCGATCGTGCGGGGCCGCCCCGAGCGGGGTGCATCGTCCAGGCCGGCCAGCCCGCGCCGTTCGTACCGTCCCCGCCAGGTGATCACCGTCTGCCGGCTGACCCCGAGGCGGTCGGCGATCTCAGTGTGACTGACCCCGTCGGCGGCCAGCAGCACAATCCGCGCCCGCTGCGCCAACCCCGCCCGGACCGTCGAGGACCGGGTCCAGGCCGTCAGCCGTTCACGGTCCCCGTCCAGCAATCCCAAGCGGGCAGCTCGCATACGACAGTGTCCCGCACCCAACCGCCCAAAGACTTTGGCGACACGACACTAGTGGGTACCCAGGAGCCGTAGTACCAATGTCGAGTGAGCTCTAGAAGCGCGATGCCGCCGAGTGCGGCGGTCGATCCCAAGAGCCGCGGTGGCCGATGCCAAGCGGAAGGGCCAGCCAGACGCGCCAGTGACAGGACGGTTCCGATGACGATCCCCTCGGGCCGGGTCGCCGCGAGACCTAGGATCGCGAGAACCAGGCACACGCTTACCAAGCGGCCCTCCGCGTTCCACAGCAGGACCACTGCGAGCAGGAGAGCGGCATAGAGGCCGCCTTCAAGGCCCATCGTGGCCCCGGCCACCAAGTCCGTCGAGAGGGCAACCGTGGCCGTGGTAATGCTCGCAATCAGTGGGCTTAGGCCGAGCCGAATGGACAGGACGTGTGTGAGGCCGACCGTCGCCAGCAGAGAAAGAACACCCAGCACGTAGCTGGCCGCGGGCAGGGGCAGGTCGGCCATGTGTGCGGCAGCTAACAGCAGAACCCACATCGGATTGCTCTCGCCCTCGACCCGTTGGCCCGGATTGAAGACCAGGCCGTGGCCATGGGTAAGGTTAAACGCGTATCGGAAGCTGATGTAGGCGTCATCAATTGTCCCCGACCGGGTCCAGGCAAGACATCCGGCCAACAACAGGAGGGCGACGCCAATAGAAAAAAGGTGCGGTCGGGGCCTCTGCGTGCGGTCGCCGTGCACGTTGACACTATTACAGGTCAGCCGAGCAGGAATCGCGGCTGTGGGCTGGCTGAGTCTTCGAACTCGGCGCTGGTCGTTGCAGTGGGTGATTAGGGTGCCCGCGGGTTTGAGCGTTCACAAGCGGCGGGCAACGACGTTGTTGTGCCGGGGCTTGCCAATGACGTCACTATCGAAGCGCGCGGCAACGTGCCGCGCCGGCTGATCCGAGCGACAAAGAAGCTTGACCGGCACGATGCGTCGTCACATGCAGCGATGATGTGGCACTACGGCAGTGAGAGAGCAGGCACCCGGTGCGGCCGTGGTCGTCGGGGGACGGGTGAGCAGTCCGGTGCTTGTGCGGAACCGGGCGCACGTGTCGCGGCTGCTGGACGGCGTGCTGGTCGGCATACTCACACGGGTGAGCACGCCGTCGGCCGAGCCCAATCCTGTGGTGACCGGGGACCCCGCTTTTCAGAACGAGGTCCTCGAAGAGCTCGCTGGGGCTGTGAACTACCGCGGCTGGCTTGTCTCGCTCGTCGAGCAGCAACTGGGGCAGGACCCGCTGGAGGTCGGTTCTGGCACCGGTGAGTACGCGGCCAGCCTGTCCGCGCAAGGGCAAAACGTCACGGTGTCGGAGGCGTACGGCCCTAGTCTGCGCCGGCTGCAGGAACGCTTCGCCGGCGACGAGCGAGTCACCGTCCGCGAACTGGCTGTCCCGGCAGATGTCGAGGGCGGCTACTCCAGCGTCTTCGCCTTCAACGTTCTTGAGCACATCCCCGATGACGTGGCTGCGCTCGCCTCGATGGGGCGGCTGGTCAGACCGGGTGGCCTCGTCATGGTCTTCGTCCCCGCCTTCACGTTGCTGATGAGCCGGTTCGACCGCCAGGTGGGTCACCAGCGTCGCTACCGGGCGGCGGAGCTTGGCCGGCTGGCCGAAGACGCAGGCCTGTCGGTGGAGCGCCTGCACCACGTCAACGCCCCAGGCTTTTTGGCCTGGCTCGTGGGGATGCGGCTGCTCAAGGGCCGACCCAAGGACGGGCCGGCTCTTCGCGTCTGGGACCGTCTGGTTGTGCCGCCCACCCGCCGCCTGGAGTCGTGGCACCGGCCACCGTTCGGGCAGAGCCTGTTCCTGGTCGCCCGCCGAGCCTGACGCCCCCACAGGGTCTGCCCGGGGGCTGATGAATCGGTCCGCGGGGTTGCTACGGCCCCGGCCGGCCTGAGCTGAGCGTGTCGGTCTCCGTCGACCGGGGGGTTCGGGCGGTGTGCCGGATCTGCAGGATGCTGATGAACAAGCTGCCCAGGATGAGCTGGCTGCCGACCGCGACCGCTGTCACCGAAGGCACGACGACGCGTAGCTCCTGGCGAGGGTCGAGCTCGCCGAAACCGGCGAGTCTCCAGTGCAGCAGCGCCGCGACCGCGCCGCCCGCCCCGGCCAGGGCCAGCACCAGACCGGCGGCGAGCCCTCGCTCCAACGTGACCCGATCCAAGAACCGGCGCAGTCGTGGGTCGGCGGGCAGCAGGCCTTCTGCGATGGCGTAAACCTTCACGAACAGCGCGAAGCAGACCGCTTGCAGACCACCGGTGACGGCCAGTGCGCACACCACGAGGGTGTCGACGTCCAGCACGACGTCGAAGACGTGCACCGGACCGATCACCAGTGCGCTTCCCAGTGCCAGGCCGGCGCCGCCGAGCACCAGGCCTGGCACCAGGAACAGCCAGCGGGGGCTGTACATCAGCAAGAAGCGAAGGTGTCGCCACCCGTCCCGCCAGCTGCGCAGGTGAGGCGCCCGCGACCGCCCGTCCCGGGAAAGGGTCGTGGGCACTTCCACTACCCGAAGCCGAGCCAGGGTGGCACGCACGACCATCTCGCTGGCGTGCTCCATCCCCGAGGTGCCCAGCCTGAGTGCGAGGATGCTGGCACGGTCAAAACCGCGCAGCCCGCAGTGGAAGTCACCGACATGTGTTTTGAACAGCAGCCTTCCGATGGAGCTCAGGACGGGATTGCCCAGGTAACGGTGCAGGGCGGGCATGGCGCCCGGGGCGATGCCGCCGCGAAAGCGGTTGCCCATTACCAGCTCGGCGCCTGCCCGCAGCGCTGTCAGGAACGGCGCCAGGGCGGCGAAGTCGTAGCTGTCATCGGCGTCGCCCAGGATGACGTAACGACCGTGTGCGGCTGCTGTGCCGGCTCGGATCGCGCTGCCGTATCCGCGTTCGTCGACGGCGACGACGCGCGCTCCTGCTCCTTGGGCTAGCCGCTGGCTGCCGTCGGTGCTGCCGTTGTCGGCGACCAGCACCTCCCCGTCAACGCCGTGCAGGTCCAGGAACCGGTGCGCCTTGAGCACGCAGCGCTCGACCGTCTCTGCCTCGTTCAGGCACGGCATCAAGATCGTCAGCTCCACCAGGGCCTCGGCCGGCTAGCTGGTCGCGGTGGCGGGTCGACGGCGAAGCGGCGGACCGGTTGGGGCTCGGTCGCGTTCGGAACGCCTCAGCTCGAACGCGCCGACCAGGGCAGGACCGGCGAGCAGCTGAGCCGGAAGCAGGTAGCGAAAGTCGAACGGGACGAACAGCGCCGGGACAGCCACTAGCAGCAGTGTGCTCGCCGCGGTGACCGCCGTGAAGGTCCGAAGCCGAACCTGCGGGTGCTGACCCCCAGCAGGCCGGAAGCGGGCGGCACTGAGCAGTCCGAGCAGGCCGGCAAGCGCCACCGACCAGCCGGGGACGTAGATGTGGCGCTGGTAGGCCCGCAGCCACAGGATCGGACCGTGCGCTCGCTGCTGGGCAGGCAGCGCCCGCGCCGGCGGAAACTTTCGCGCCGCAAACGAGGCGGGTCCAAGCAGGACATGCCAGCGATGCGGATAGATGGTCGGCTGCTGCTGCCAGGCGGCAGCAGGCCAGTCGTCGCGGCCGGACACCCGGTCGACCCCCACATAGTGGGCCAGGTCATCGACTACCAGCCGTGCGTAGCTCAGCGGCTGCTGTTCGATGACGTGTTTGGAGAAGGAACCGGCGAGTGCCAGCGGGCGCACCCCCCGCGGGAAATGGCCGGTGTTCAGCGGGGAGGCTTCCCAGGCGTAGAAGTTGGGCGTCTTGCGGGCTGCGCGCGGCGCCGGGTCGCACAGCCGGCGCTCCACGGTGGGTAGCTGCAGCCGGGCGCAGTCAGCGATTGTCGCGGTGCGGCCGTAGAGCGCCCGGTTGCCGAGATTGTCCAGCCCGTACTGCCCGTAGGAGCTGTGGAACCACACGGCGTAGACCAGCAGCGGCAGCACAGCCGTCCCGGCAAGAACTGCCGGACGGCGCCAACCCCACCGGCTGCTCACCGCTGCCGCGAGCAGGGGAACCAGCACGACACCCGCGACCGTACGACTGAGGGTCGCCACGGCGAGCAGCGCACCGCCGGCTGCGCACACCGCCACCGACGGCCGCCCGGGGACCAGCACCAGCGCTACCACGGCCAGCAGCAGCACCGAGGTCCACGTCTCGGCCAGCACGAACTGCTCGAGCTGGATCTGATAGGGGTCCAGCAGCACTGGCGCCGCCCCCACGGCGGCGAGCGCTCGCCGGACGCCGAGGCGGCGCAGCAGCAGGTAGCTGCCGATCCCCAGGCCTAGTCCCAGTAGGTGTTGCACGACGGGAACGACGATCAGCGAACCGAACGGGCGCAGTGCCGCGAGAAACAGCGGGTAGCCCAATGGGTGCTGGCCGGAGGGACGCAGGCGAGCTGCGTCCCCGAGGTAGACGTACGAATCGCCCCAGAGCATCAGAGCCCGCGGGTAGCTCAGCAGGTCGGCGACCCGGAGCGCAACCCCTACGCCCAGCACGAGCCAAAGCCCCCACCACCCCGCCACCCGGCCACCGGTTCGGCGGCGAACCGCACCGCTGCTCCGCGACGGCCGCACCCGGGTACGCCCGACCGCAACATCGGCCATCTTCACCCGGCCCTCCTGCCCCCCTCGCCGTGCGCACAACGGCTCCACCCGGCCCGGCGTCCCGGCCGCGAGGAGCCTAGCGCCGCCTGGCCAACAGTCCTCTGGGGTATCAGCACTTCTCCAGACAAGAAGCCCTGCTGGGATCATGACGCAGACCGACCTGTATGAGTCGCTCGACTCGCGGACGCGCCTATCGGCTGAGCAGACACGTGCACCGGTGTAGCAGCCGAGCCAGATGTCAGCATTAGGCTGCCGTGCTGGGGTCGGCTGCCTGCCGGGCTATGGAGGGCTTTGCCACTGAGGCTCCTGGCAGTGGCCGGCCCGATGCTCGTTCTGGCGCTGGCGCTCGGCGTTACGGCCCAGCGGCAGAGTTGGCGGCCCACCCTGGGCCAGACACTTGCCGTGGGGGCAGGACTTCGCGTGACGGTCGCCCTGCTCGCACATGCCAATCACTGGCAGCCCTTCGATTTCGCCTACGACTTCCCGCACGCTGGGGAAAACGTGTTGCAGCATCGTGACCCATTGCTCAATGTGCGCCCGTATGGGTGGAACTATCTCCCGACGATGGCTTATGTGTTCGCTGCTCAGCTCAAGATCGCGGCCGTCACTGGCCTGCCTTGGACCATTGCCGGGAGGCTGGTGCCGGTAGCAGCCGATCTAATGGTCACCGTGCTGGTGGGCAATATCTCTGGCGGGCAGAAAAGGCTGCGGCGGTTTCAGTACGCAACCAATCCGGTAGCTATTCTCGTGGCATCTGTGCACGGGCAGATGGAGCCGCTTTGCCTTGCGTTCGGCGTCGCGGCGTTTGTGGCGGCACGGGCCGGCCGTGGATATCGGGCTGGATTGCTTGCGGCAGTCGCCGTCTCCGCGAAATCGTGGCCGGTCTTGCTGCTACCAGGACTGATGCTCGCTCTACCCGACCTGAAGGGCCGAATCCGAGCACTCTTGACACTCAGCGGGGTTCTGGCTGCACTCTTCCTGTCGATGCCGCTACTGGTGGGAACGGCTGCGTCGCGACTACCGGACGCAGCGCAACAGCTGCTCAGTTACCGCTCGGCGTCGGGGGAGTGGGGTTGGACGGCAATCGGGGTCTGGATCAGGGCAGCCGGTCTGGGTTCGCAACCGCCGACCAGTTGGGCTGGCATCGGGGCGCTGCTCACCGTCCTGGCCTTGGCAACAACGATGTACATATGGCGGCGGGCGGACCCGGTCGATCTGACGGCGGCCGTGTTAACAGTCTTCTTGGTCGTCACAGCAGGATTTGGGAGCCAGTATCTCCTGTGGCCCGTTCCCTTTCTGATCGCACGACCAACTAGGATGACGTCTATCGCCACCATGGCGGCGTCAGTCTGGGCAACGTTTGGCTATCTTCAACTGACACTATCCGATGGCACCTATCAAAGAGAGCATCAACTCTGGGTGAACTGCTCCGTGCTTGTGATCCTCGCCCTTCTCTCCGCGCTCCCGTGGTCCCGTCGGAATCAGTCAAGGCTAGCCCGCCAGCTCGATCAGGCCGTCTCATACGCAGCAACTTGAGGGATCTTCACCAGGATAGAATGAGGATAAGACGCCATTCCCCCTCTGCAGCGTTGAGATCTATTTCTTCCGAAAGCGCTGTCGCTACTCGGCTGCCACATGCAAGTCCCCGTGACCGGCGGAGCCGCACGCAACGTCGGTACCCCGACACGGACAGCGGGCCAGAACGAACGGACAGGCGTGTCTTGCTCGAAGCAAGGACACCGTTCTTGGCATCGGCTTGCAGGGTGACGACCCGCCGCCGGCCTGCAGCACTACTGTGGCCGCGCTCGCCGAGGTTGAGCTCGCTGGCTATGTCGCGCCCTGCTCGCCGAGACCCGCGAAGGGACGCCGCGGCCCGCTGGGTACGTCCCGTCCACGCACCTGTGGTGGGTAGAGCGCGCGAACAGTCCTCGGCCGAGTGCACATCCGCCACCGACTGACTTCCTTCCTACGCGAGGTCGACAGCCATGTGGCTTACGACGTCGTGCCGACGGAACGCCGCGGCCACGCCACCGCCATGCTCGCAGCTTTGCTGCCGGTCGCGGCGGCGCTGGAGATCGAATGCCCGCTGCTCACCTGCGACGCGGCCAACGTCGGCTCCCGCAGGGCTCCAGCAAGATGGTGCTCAGGTCAGCGAGGCGCCGCGCTGCGCTTGGATGCTGTGCGGCCCCGCTTGCGGCTCTCACTGGCATGCCGGGTCCGGTGCCGCTTCACCTGATGCGCACTCAGTCAAGATCAGCCGGTTGCGGGTGCAGGGGCGGGTAGCTCGGCGTAGGGCTGGTCGGCGAGTGCGGTGTGCATGGTCCGGCCCCAGATCAGTGCTGGGATGTCGCCGCCGTACACGTGGGTGTAGTTCTGGGCGCCGATGGGCGATGCTCGTCAGAGGGTGGGTGGGGCCGCCGCGGGGGTCGCCGAGTTCGACGGCGGCTGACAGCTGGGGGGTGTAGCCGACGAACCAGGCGCTGGAGAACCCTTCGTTGGTGCCGGTCTTGCCGGCGGCGGGCCGGCCGATGGTGGCGGCGTTGGGGTAGCCGGTGCCGTTGGTCAGCACTCCTTCCAGGACGCTGGTGACGGTGTCGGCGACGGCAGGGTCGATGACCTGGCGGCACCGCCCCGGGCGGGTGTAGGCGACGGGCTGACCGGTCGGGCTGGTGATCGAGGTGACCGGTCGGGGGTCGCAGCGCAGCCCGCGGGCGGCCAGGGTGGCGTAGGCGGTTGCCATGTCAAGGGGGCTGACGACTTCGGTGCCCAGGGTCAACGAACCGTCGTTGGGTCCGACCTTCGCCAGCCGCGCGGCCGGGATGCCCAGGGTGCGGGCCATCGCGGCGACGTTGAGGATGCCGACCTGTTCCTCGAGCTGGATGTAGAAGGTGTTGACCGACTGCCACGTCGCCAGGGTGAGGTCCCCCCCCCCCCCCCCCCAAGATGTGGTCTGAGTCAGACCTAGCACCGCCTGCGGCGCCGCCAGGCATTTCTCAGCCCCCTGTGCGTGGGGGTCGTCATCTGCCTGGGTACGGGCGCAGCCGCGGGTGCGGCAGGAGGCTATGTGAACAGCCTCGTGTCCGGAGACTCGGGGAACAAGCGGGGAGAGGACATGGCCGCCGGCGCCGGAACTTGGAGCCGCCGGAGGCTTCGGAGCAGGGCTCAATGCCGGTGAATTAGGGCGTTCGGGGGCCGGTTCGATTTTGGGCAGGATCTGCAGGGTGCGGTCGACGGCGCGGCTGGCTCGCCCGCGTCGCCGTCCCCGAGCTGACCCGCCTCGCGACCACAATCGAAACCTGGGTCACCAACGCCAGGACCGAGGGCTATAACACCAACATCAAGCTCATCAAGCGGACCGCCCGAGGCTTTCGCAGCCAGGCGAACTACCAGCGCCGTATTCTTCTCGCCAACGGCAGCAGCCGCGTGACCAACCCCCCCGAACCACCGGGATCACGCTTCACCGCGAAGAGCCACCAAGCTGGTGACGGAACGCGACTCAGGCGACCGCGTGCTTACCGCGCTGGTGAAGGATCGGGACGCCAAGAAACAGCGCCTCGACGCCCTGGTCGACGACTACGCCAGCGGCCTACTGACGCGTTCTCAGCTCGTCAGTGCCAAGGACACGGCCGAGGGTTCACTGACCGCCGCTGAGCACAAGCTGGAGGCTCTGACGCGCTCGAGAGCCGGCGCAAAAATGATTCCGGTCGGTCGGTCAGTACGTGATGCTAGGGACAAGGGCGACCTCGCCTGGCGACGGCAACTCGTCGCGCTCCTGATCGAGCGTGTAGTCATCCAACCGAGCCCAAGCGCCGCGCACATGCGGAACGACGAACGCTGGAACGGCTGGCGCTTCAAGCCGGAGGACGTGGAGATCCGTTGGCTGGCTTGATGTCCAACTTTGACCGGTGGTGATAAGCAACGGCGTCCAGCTCTTCAAAGTCTACCGTGATGCCCTCGAGGTCTCGACGTGCAGCCCCCGTGAACTTGCCCTCCAGCTCCTCCGACCGACTCCGCTTCTCGGTAAGAGGCGCCCGCATGCACGCATGGGCGAGTTCAGCCAGGCCGTAGGGCGCGATGAGACGCATGAGCATCACTTCCGATGTCATCGCTGCAATCAGCGGCTCAAGTCTCGCGTGATCATCTGCAGGAGCATGTGGTTGACCGAGCAGGAACATCAGTTTGATAAGTTCGTCCATCTTGACCATAAAGCGGCTGTAGCAGTCGCGCTTGTCTTGGATGAAGCGGAGACTTGCTTCACGTCCAACGCGCCTCTTCTCGTCATCGACGTCCCATTTGTGCCTGAGGCTGGCAGCCCCAAACCCCGTGAGGATGGCGGCCGCCACGGTGCCGGACGCGGTGATGAGCGGTACAAGTACTGCTGACACGTGTCGGACTAGCTCGACGCTCGGTACTTATTCATCACATGCTCGAGGATTCTGCCGCGCGCACTGACTTCGATGCCTTGGGCGACAGCCCACTCTCGTACGAACTTCGCCTCTAGCGCCGAGGCGGAACCCCGCCCCTTGGCGCTCATCGAAGCCCGACGAGCACGGCCACCCACCCGGCGACCATGACTGATGTATCGGTCGATCCGCGAGAAGAACTTGTCGGCGTTCGAGTCGCTCAGGTCTATCTCATACTCGCCGCCGTTGACCGAGAAGCTGATCGTCTGCGTTGCCTTCGCGCCGTCAAGGTCGTCGGTGAACACCTCGCTGACCTTCCGAACCATCTCCTGATCCCCCGTTCCTTAGCTCGAGCCGGACGGTCAGATACTAAGCAGGGCAACGATAGACTGCAGCGTGGCGAGATCGTCCACCTTGGGCGGGACGTCACTCTGCTCGGCTGACTGATTCACATACTGCTCGACGTTCATTACTAATTACATCTTACCCGAGTTGCTACCATTGGACAATGCTTGTCGGTGCGCCCCTACCTTCGCCGTCGCCGTCCGTCATCTATGTACAGCAGGCCGGCGGCGGCCTCCGGTCATGGGTCGTGCCGGTGATCGTCGGGATTCTGGCGCAGCTGACTGCTCTCGGGCTGTATTTCCTCGGACGATGGCAGAGCAACAAACGGCGGTTCGACAACGATCTCCGCGATCTGTGCGGCCAGATGAGCGCCGCAGCGGTCATCGTCTCGGGCTTCCGCAAAGACAGGAATGAGGCGCTCGACAGGTTGCTCCAGGCGTTCGTCGCGCAGGAGTTCATATCACCACCTACCATCGATCGGCTGGCGCACAAGCTCTATGACGCGGCCTATCATCTTGTCCTGACGGATCCCTCGGACGTCTCAACAGGTGTCAACCTACGGTTGGAGCTGACCGCAGCGCACGATGCCTTCCGGAACGAGGTGCGAAGACACTTCGGGCTGACGGAGCTGAAGACCGACCTCAGTAGTGTCATCGAGGACGCGAAAGAGAAAGAGCCGCCCACGTAGAACAGCTCTTCTCGTCAGCACCCGCCTGACTCAAATTCACAGTTGCAACTCTCCCACGCCTTAAGCGGCTCTTCGCGGTGAAAGGTGATTGATCTTCGTGGGTGTGTCGTAGCGAGCTGTGCGGCTCGCGGCCTCCGAGGGTGGTTGGTGTCGAGTCACTTAGACCTGGTCTCATAACCGGTCGGTCGTGGCGAGGCGGCGGAAGTTGATCAGGGTGGCGGCGAGGGTGAGTAGGGGTCGCAGGGTGCGTTCGGTTCTGTCGTAGCGCAGGCCGAGGCGCTTGA
>JAABUM010003443.1_pt1 | contig 19350 bp, 18 predicted proteins | sample 5559161 | NCBI WGS metagenome assembly JAABUM01 (sample SAMN10711868, study PRJNA513369) | rock metagenome | isolation source: Antarctica rocks | place: Antarctica: Victoria Land, Siegfried Peak nord | reverse complement strand
CGAAACTCGGGTCGCATGACCGACCTGACGGGCCTTGTAGTCGTGGTCACCGGAGCCACCGGCGCGCTCGGACCGGACGTGGTTCGACGTGCGGCGCGTCCGCTGGAGCCCACGTGGTGGCGGCAGGGCGTGATGCGGTTGCGATGGACGCGATGGACGCGATGGTCGCGGCGGGCAACGGGTCGGTGAGCGCCAGCACCGTCGACCTGACCGACGAGCAGGCGACGCTTGCCTGGGGCCACGAGCTGCTCCAGGCACATGGGCGGATCGACGGACTGTTGCACCTGGTCGGCGGATGGCGCGGCGGCAAGGGCATCATCGAGTCGGACCTCACCGACTGGGACGTGCTGCACGCGTCGCTGATCCAGACGTTGCAGCATGCCAGTCGGGCCCTGCACGATCCGATCCGGGAGAGCCCACACGGACGCCTCGCGATCGTGTCGTCGACCGGGGTTGCCAAGCCGCGCGCCAAGAACGCGGCGTATGCGGCAGCAAAGGCCGCCGCAGAGGCCTGGACCCTTGCGGTGGCCGACTCGTTCAAGGACAGCCACGCCGCAGCGAGTGTCGTGCGGGTGATGGCTTTGCTGACACCGGCCATGCAAGAAGCCCGCCCCGATGCGGGGTTCAAGAACTACCGCGAGGTCGACGACGTCGCGGCACAGCTGATCGGCTTGTGGGACAGCCCGGCAGCAGAGGTCAACGGCGCAATTCTCTAGACCCACCCGGGCGACCAACGGGCAGTTCGCCCGGGTTGCGACCAAGCGGGCCGGTGGTTTCAGGAAATCCGCGAGCCTCTGGTGCCACCTGCCCGTTGTTCGCCTGGCTGTGGATAACTCGGCCGGTCAGATCGGGTGTTCCGGCACTCTCAGGTCGTGGACGATCTGGCTATCCCGGCGCTCGCTCAGTGCGGCGGGTGGGCGAGCCGCGCTGAGTTGAGACAGTTCATCCACGACGACCGGATCGATCGCGCAGCCGCGGATGGGTCCATCCAGCGGGTGGGTAGAGGTCGGTTCACGCTCAGCGGCTTCGACAAAGCACGCGGCTCCGCGAGCGAGATGTGCGCGATCGTCAGTCATCGCAGCGCTGCGTTGACCCATGGGTGGTCGGTACGCAGCGAACCCAAGAATCCGGAGCTGATCGTGCCTCGCAATCGCAACGTGAGCCACGCGAAACGGCGGGGTCTGGAGATCAGGTGGCGGGACCTGTCGAAGGAAGACATTCAAGAGGGTCACGTCACGACGCCGACCCGGACCGTGGTGGACTGCGCCAAAGATCTGCCACTTCCGGAATCACTCGCGATAGCCGACTCGGCGCTTCGTTTAGGTGCGGTGAGTGCGGAGGAACTCCTGGAGCAAGTAGCCCAGCTACCGCGTTCGGGGCGCAAACGCGCTGAACTGGTGCTGACGCAGGCTTCTGTCCTCGCGGCCAATCCGTTCGAGTCCGCTCTGCGGGCTCTTACGCTGGAAGCAGTGGGCCCGGTATTCGTCCCTCAAGTTGAGCTGCTGCTTGACGGCGCAGTGATTCGTCCCGACCTGGTCAGCGCGGCCTCGCGGATCGTGGTCGAGGCGGACAGCCATGAGTTCCATACGAAGCGGGCCCAACTGGTACGCGACTGTTGGCGGTACAACGAACTGACGCTGGACGGCTGGCTGGTTCTTCGATTTTCGTGGGAACACGTCATGCATGAGCAGGAGTGGGTTCGGTCCACGGTCGAGCGCGCCGTGGTGCACAGGCGAACAACGGGCAGTTCACTCAGGGACCTCGGTCGGCGTCGCCCCGTTTCAGCGAAACTGGCGTCGCGCTAGAGGGAACTGCCCGTTCTTCACCCGGCCTGATGCCTCGCGCCGACGGTTGATCTGTGACGATGATCAGATGACTGAGGGACTGCCGATTCTGCATGACCGCGCCGTGCGCGGATTCGCCAGTGACAACTACGCGGGCGTGCACCCCGAGGTGCTGGCAGCTATCGCCCGCGCCAACGGCGGACATCAGACGGCGTACGGCGAAGACGTTTACACCGCTCGCCTGCAGGAGGTCTTCAAGGAGCACTTCGGCGACCGTGTCGAAGCGTTCCCTGTTTTCAACGGGACGGGCGCGAACGTCGTTGCGCTACAGGCTGTCACGCAGCGATGGGAGTCCGTGATCTGCACGGCCAGCGCACACATCCACGTCGACGAGTGCGCCGCGCCGGAGCGGATGGGCGGGTTGAAACTCACGACCGTGCCGACCCCCGACGGCAAGTTCACCCCTTCGCTGATCGACACGGTGGCGATCCGGCTCAACGACGAGCACCACGCGCAGACCAAGGTCGTCTCCATCACCCAGACGACAGAACTAGGTACGGCCTATTCGGTCGAGGAGATCGCCGCGATCGCCGAACACGTACATACCCGCGGTTGGGTGCTGCACGTCGACGGTTCGCGGCTGTCGAACGCGGCGGCGACACTGGGCGTGTCCTTCAAACAGATGATCACCGACACCGGCGTCGATATTCTGTCGTTCGGCGGCACCAAGAACGGCCTGATGCTCGGTGAAGCGGTCCTCCTGCTGAACCCCGACGTGGTCACCGGGATGAAGTACCTACGCAAGCAGTCGATGCAGCTGGCTTCCAAGATGCGCTTCGTGTCGACCCAGCTCGAAGCCCTCCTGACCGACAGCCTCTACCTGCGCAATGCCTCGCACGCGAACGCGATGGCTCGGTCGCTGGCCGACCGGGTGCGCGACATCCCAGGCCTGCAGATCCCGCGGCCGGTGCAGGCGAACGCGGTCTTCGCGATTCTGCCCATTGCCGTCAGTGAGCGGTTGATGGAGAACTTCCGCTTCTACTTCTGGGACGAGGCAACTGGCGAAGTGCGCTGGATGTGCGCGTTCGACACCACCGAAGAGGATGTCGAAATATTCGCCGCCGCTATCCGAGCTGAAATGGCTGTCGGCTGAGTTCGATCATCGGACCGCAGTCACCAGAGGTCGAGTGACGCCTCGAAGATCGCATGCAGATCCCGTTCGGTGACTGTTTTGGGCGCGGTGTCCAGGAGCCGCTGCTGCATCATCGCACCCTCCACGAGGTCGTCGAAGTCACCGCTGGTGTACCCGATCGCAGCAATGCCGTTCGGCATACCGATGTCTCTCATCAAAGAGCGCAACACCGACGGCAGCTGATCGCTGGGGTCCTGGGCCTGCGGAGCGTCGGGGGCGAGCAGCTCGGCAGCGTGAAGGTGTCGGTCGGGCGACGCGTCGAACGTGAAGGCGAATGCGGCTGGCGCCGTCAGGGCGACGGACATTCCGTGCGGCACGATCGCTTCGTCCTGCGGGTAGTCGGCAGGCCGGTAGTCGCGCACCCGGCCGGCGATCGGGTAGGCGTTCGCGTGCGGGATGTGCACTCCGGCATTGCCGAAACCCATCCCGGCGAAGGTTGCCGCCAGCGCCATGTCGAAGCGGGCTTCTTTGTCCGAGCCGTTCTGCACCGCTCGGCGGAAAGAACCCGCCATCAGCACCAGTGATTTCTCTGCCCACATGTCGGCGACCGGATTCGCGCCGCAGTACGGCACCCGCTCACTGGCCTGCTTCGAGGGGAAGGAGGTGTACGGCTTTGCCGTGTAGCTCTCCAGCGCGTGGCACAGGATGTCCATGCCGGAGCAGGCGGTCACCATCGCCGGCTGGCTCATCGTCAGGTCGGGATCGACCACCGCGACGGTCGGCCGCAGCGATACGTGGCTGATGCCTGTCTTGACGTGCTGGGAAAGGACGTCGAGAACGCAGATCGTGGTGCTCTCAGATCCGGTCCCGGTCGTCGTGGGGACGGCCACCAGCGGCTTGAGCGGCTGTGTCGGATCAGCGCCGCCGCCGACGGGAGCATTGATGTAGTCGATCAACTCACCCGAGTTGGTCGTCAGCAGATTGATGGCCTTCGCAGTGTCGATCGACGACCCGCCGCCCACTGCGACGAAGGCATCCCACGGGCCCTTCTCCCGGGCCCATTCCACCGCCATCGCGAGACTCTCGTCGGTCGGTTCGACGTGCGAGCGATCAAAGACCTCGACCTGGACTCCGGCTTCGCGCAGCGATCTCGCAACATGCTCTGGCGCGCCCGTCGCTGCGACTCCTGCATCGGTCACCACCAGCACCCGCTTCGCGCCCTGAGCTGCCAGGTCGTGACCGACCTCACTCGATGCACCCGGGCCCAGCTTGAGGTGTGGTGCGGCGTAGGTGAAGACGGTCTCGCAAGCGTCGGTCATCTGTCCAGTATTGCTGCGCTGCTCTCGTGGGGCACGGGCCACACGACAATGCGTGAGACGTCCACGTCGAAACGGCACCGGCTGCCGAGCGGCACCTGCGCGAGATCGCGGGCACTCGCCTCAAGCCGCGCGCCGCCGCCCAGACCGAGCGCCACCGCGATATGCGATCCGAGGTCGGTGGCGTCCTCGACGAGTGCCTCGTGCGCGCCGTCGGCATGCAGCACGACGTCCTGCGGACGCACGCACCACGTCACCTCGGAGCCGGATGCCACACTCGTCGGAGCATCGAAAACGCAGTCGCCCACGCACAGACCCGACCCGGTCGACACACCGGCTGCCACGTCTGGGAAACCTACTAAGCGGGCCACTGAGGGGGAATGCGGGTGTCGGTAGACCTCGGCAGTCGGCCCGGCCTGCAGTACCTCACCGTCAGCGATCACCAGCACCTCGTCGGCGAGCAGCGCAGCCTCCACCGGGTCATGGGTCACGATCACGGTGGACAGCCCACTCTCACGTTGCACGCGCCGAACTGTGGCCTGTAGTCCGGATCGGACGGGTGCGTCGAGGGCGGAGAACGGTTCGTCCATCAGCACGATCTGCGGTGCTGCGCTCAGCGCGGCGGCAAGGCTGACGCGTTGACGCTGCCCGCCGGACAACTCGTCGGGGCGGCGTTCCAGCAGGTCGCTCAGGCCGAGTTCGCCCAGCCACCAGGCGGCCAGCGCAGGATCGGTGTGCACCCCGAACGTCGCATGTTCCCAAACGGTCAGGTGCGGAAACAGGCCTCGGTTCTGCGGTACATACCCGACCCCACGTTGTTGGGCGGCAACCTCGCCGACCGGCTGACCTGCGAAGGAAACCTGCTCCCCCACAGCGACGGACAACCCAGCAATCGCCTTCAGGGTCAGGGTCTTCCCCGCGCCCGACGGTCCGAGGATGGCCAACCGGTTGCTGCTGGCGTGGTGGGCCACCCGCACGCGGAAACCGCCGACTGAGTGGTCGAGCACAAAGCTGACCGGAGCGGGAGGTGTCGGTTTGGGATGAACGGGTGCGGGCGGCCGGGCGCGGTGTCGCCGACGCCGCCAGTTGAAGCCGCTCAGCAAGAGACCGGCCACGGCGATGGCCAGGGCGAGCGCGGTCGGTGCCTGTGTCGTGGGCAACCCGGACGCGGAGAACTGAACCGAGGTGAATACCGGCAAGGTGTACGGGTGATAAGCCAGCAGCACCGTCGCGCCGTATTCACCCAGTGCCCGCAACCAGGTCAGCACCGAACCGGCACGGATGCCGTTCGCGGCCAGTGGCAGGTCGACCTTCCAGAATCGGGCTAACGGTCCGTGCCCGAGCGTTGCTGCCAGGTCATCAAGTGCGGGGTCACGTTCGGCGAAAGCCGAGCGCGCTGCGATGACCAGGAACGGCGCAGCCACGAAGGTCTGCGCGATGACGACGCCCGCTGTACTGCCTGTGAGGTTATCGCCGAAGATCGAGCCCAGCGGCGTGTAGGGGCCTACCAGATAGATCAGCACGATGCCGCTCATCACCGGCGGGAGCGCGAGCGGCAACTGCACCGCGACCGTCAGTATCCGGGCCAGCGGTCCTCGGGCGTACGCGAGCCAGTGGGCCAGAGGCACCCCTAGCACCAGCACGAGGAGCGTGGAGATGCTGGCCGACACCACCGAGGTACGTGCCGCCGCCCAGAGACCACTCTGACCGAATCCTCGATTGCCGGCCGTGGCGAACCGCCAACCGAAGTAGAACAGTGGCACCAGTAGGTAGATCGCGAGCAGCCCGCCAAGGTATTTCAGCGGGCTGCTGCGGGTGATGCCGGGCGACCTGGTGACGGGTTACTCCTATTTCGTCGGCAGCAGACCGGGCGGTACGGTGCCGTCTGCTGTGGGCGGAGTCCCAATGGTGAAGGCTGCGTCCTTGAAGATGTCTTGCACCTGCGCTCCCAGCAGATACTCCACGAACGCTTTCGCTCCCGCCTCGTTGGGGGCGCCCTTCAAGATGGTGACGGTGTACTTCGCGCCGAGGTTCACCCCGGCGAGCGGCACGGTCTGGATGTTGGCGGTCTTTGCTTCGCTGGTGTAGAAGAAGCCCGCGTCCAACTGGCCGGACTGCAGGTTGGCCACCAGGGTCTCTTCGGGAAAGACGTTCTTGGGATTGGCTGCTATTTTGTTCAGAGCCGGGTGCGCCTGACCGGCTTGTTGGAGGGCTACAGCGGTGAACTTGCCCTTCGGATCGGTTTTCGGGTCAGTGAAGCCGACCTTGAAGCCCGGCTGGGCAATGACGTCGAACCACGGCTTGGACTTCAGGTCGTTCGCGAACCTGCTCTTGGGGTTGATTCCGAGCACCAGCTTCGAGGATCCGAAGGTGATGTACCAGGAAACCCAGTTGCCGTTGGCTTCTCCTTCGAGAAGCTTGTCGGCCTCAGGGCTGGCGCTGAGGAAGACATCGCCCTTGCGCACCTTGCCCTTGATCTGTTGCGCCAGACCAGTCGACCCGGCGCCGAATCCGCTGAAGTCATAACCGGTGCTCTTCTTGAAGTCGGGGCCGATCTCGGTCTCCATCAGTTTGACCAGAGATCCGGCGTACAGCACGTTGACGGTGCCGCTGCCGCTGGTCCCACTGGTGGGTGCAGTGCCCGTGGACGAACTGGCGACGGTGGATGAACTACTGCATCCAGCAATTGCAGTCGCAGCGGCAACTGCGACGCCGATGAGTCGCTTCATGGAGGGCCTTCCGACAAGACAGGGTGTGGAGTAGGGGAGCTGCGCACATCCTGCCCCATCCGGTAGTCAGAATGTAACTACCCATTGGTGTCGATCAAGAGCGAGTTCACGAAGTCGATAGCAGTGCGGGTGGACAGTTCTCGCCAGAGCAGCACCTGTGAGTCGAAACCGGTGGTGCCGAGGCGCTCCTGCCGGACCTCGTCGAGCCGCCGTCCGAACTCGGTCCGCTGAGCCAGTGCCAGCGGCGTCGGGTCGCCGTCGATACCGTCGATCAGTGCGAGTTTCAGCAGAAACATCGACCGGAAGTCCCGCACTCGGGACACCGGTTCCGCCAGCCAGCGATCGGTCTCGGCCTGGCCCGGCGCTGTCACGACCACGATCGTGCGACGCGGGCCGCGATCACCCGCTTCGCCGGCCTCCTCGCGGACCAGGTCACGATCTGTGAGTCGAGCCAGTTCGCGGTAGACGAGAGGTCTCGACAGGCTCCACACCCGTCCGAGATCCCCTGACGGTTGCAGGCGGCGGGCGATCGCGAACCCGTGCGTGGGTCCCTGCGAAATTGCTCCCAGGACGGCGTAGGCGGCAGCACTGGTCGGAGATTGCAAAGGTGGGGTGGGCTGCTTGTCAGCGGCGTCGACCTCAGTCATAACGTTGGGAGAACGGGCGAGGCTGCGGTGATTTGGGTTGGACGTCGTCCCCGGAGCTGCGGCCCTGGAGGCGTCGCTGCACCCAGGGGGCCAGGTAATCCTTGGCCCAGACGACGTTGTTGTGCGCGACGTGACCGCGTGAGATGGCCGGCCCGGCGGGGAGCGCGGCGGCCCATTCTCGATCCCCCTCGATGAGGCCGAGGGTCCAGGCAGCCTGCAGCGCGACGCGCCGGTGCCCCTGCGTCGCGAGGTGCAGACGGTCCGGCGCCCACATGCGGATGTCACGCAGCGAGCGCATCGACCAGATGTCGAGAACGTAGGACTCGGTGCGTTGGGCAATGCCCCACACATTGGCATTGTGTGCGGCAACTCGAGGGCGGGCGGCCTTGATGACCGGAGCCCGACCAGGGTCCGCGAGGGTCGACAGCAACACGTCGGTCCCGGCCCACCGGGCCCGCTGAACAGCATCTTCGAGCTGGTCGGCGATCCCGTCCAGGTTCGCCTTGGGCCGCAGGATGTCGTTGCCGCCGCCGATGACGGAGAGCAGGTCTGGCTCAAGGCGGAGCGCGGCGTCCAGTTGAGGTCCCACCACATCGGACAGCAGGCGCCCGCGAACTGCAAGGTTGGCGTACTCGAACCGGGGGCGCTGAGCCCCTTCCTCAGCGGAACGTTTGCCGAGCTGGCCCGCCAGGCGGTCGGCCCACCCGATGCAGGTCTGCGGTGCAGCTGGATCGGCGTCCCCCACGCCTTCGGTGAAGGAGTCGCCGATCGCCACATACCGATGCCACGTCATGCCAACCGCCAATCCACAGGTGAGCCGCCCTGTTCTTCCAGCAGCGTATTGGCCCGACTGAACGGGCGGGATCCGAAGAAGCCGCCCCGTGCGGACAGCGGTGAGGGATGCGCGCTCTCGATGTACGGGGTGTCGCCCAGCTGCGGGATCAATCCTCTGGCATCCCGCCCCCAGAGGATCGCCACCAGTGGTGTCTGACGGCGCACAAGAGCCGAAATTGCCTGCGCGGTGACCTCCTCCCACCCCTTCTTGCGATGGCTGGCCGGCCGTCCCGGCTCCACGGTCAGTACCCGGTTCAGCAACAACACGCCCTGCGCCGACCACGGGGTCAGGTCGCCGTTGCCCGGTGTCGGAAGGCCGAGATCGGATCCCAGCTCGGTGAAGATGTTGACCAGACTGCGGGGAACCGGGCGCACATCGGGAGCGACCGAAAAGGAGAGTCCGACCGCGTGGCCGGGCGTGGGGTAGGGGTCCTGGCCAAGGATGAGCACTTTGACCTGGTCCATCGGCTGGTCGAAAGCGCGCAGGACGGACGGTCCCGGCGGCAGGTACCCGCGGCCCGCAGCGAGCTCGTCACGCAGGAACGTTCCGCAGTCGGCGATCTTGTCAGCCACCGGCGCGAGGGCCTCGGTCCAGCTGGGGTGCAGGAGCTCAGGCAGGTCGGCGGTCGGCATACGACCAAACCTAATCAGTAAGACCTCGTGGTGCCGGGGTGGGCTGATCCGTGCGCCCATAGACTCGCGATCGTGCATGAGTTCACTGACGAAACCACAGCCCTCGGCGAATCGATCCTGGCCTACGCGGCCGAGAGGCTGGCTCTTGATCCAGTGCCACTCGACAGCCCGAGGACGAAGCAGCAGTTGGACGCCGTTGCGGGAAAGGCGCTGACGCAAAACGGGCTTGGCGGGCAGGAAGCACTGCGGCTGTTCGCGGAGGAACTGGCCCTCGCGTGCCTATCGACAGACCACCCCCGTTACCTGTCCTTCATCCCCTGCGCACCGACCCGGGAGGCAGCGATGTTCGACCTGGTGGTCGGCGCGTCCTCGATCTACGGCGGTTCCTGGCTCGAGGGAGCCGGTGCGGTGTACGCGGAGAATCAAGCATTGCGGTGGATCGCCGACCTGGTGGGCATGCCCGACGGAGCCGGCGGGTCGTTCGTTCAGGGCGGCACCATCGGTAACTTGTCCGCGCTGGTCACCGCTCGTGAGACCGCTCGAGCCCGCAGCGGCGCACGGCCGTTCCGGGTGGCCGCCACGATGGGCGCGCACTCCTCGATCGCGTCCGCCTGCCGGGTGATGGACGCGGAGTTGGTGGGCGTTCCCGTCGACGATCAGATGCGTCTGACCGGGGAGGAGTTGCGCAAGGTCATCATCGACGAGGGGCCGGAGTCATTCTTCGCGGTGGTAGCCACGTGCGGCAGCACCAACTTCGGGGTCATCGACGACCTCACGTCGGTGGCAGAGGTGTGCGAAGAATTCGGAATCTGGTTCCACTGTGACGGTGCGTACGGTGGCGCCGGACTCGCTGCCCCCAGCGTGCGAGCCAAGTACACCGGCATCGAACGCTGCAGTTCCTTCATCGTCGATCCGCACAAGTGGCTCTTCGCGCCCTACGACTGCTGCGCCTTGCTGTATCGCGAACCGGTACTGGCGCGTGCTGCGCATACCCAGCACGCGTCCTACCTGGACGTGCTCACCGACAACTCGGATTGGAACCCCACCGACTACTCTGTCGGCCTGACCCGTCGTGCGCGCGGCCTGCCGTTGTGGTTCTCTCTCGTGGCGAACGGTACCCAGGCCTACACGGACGGGGTCGAGCGCACCCTGGAGGTGACGCGGTTCGCCGAAGAACAGGTGCGCTCGCGCGACTACGTCGAAGCGGTGCGGCACGCCGACCTGTCGGTGCTCGTGTTCCGCAGACTCGGTTGGCAGTCTGCGGACTACACCCGATGGTCCGACGGTCTGTTGGAACGGCAGGAGGGCTTCGTGGTGCCGACCTCGCACGACGGCGAGACGCTCGCACGGTTCGCGATCGTCAACCCGCGCACCACCGAGGACGACATCATCGCGATCCTGGACTCGATGGCCTGATTTTCGCTACAAAGGTCACATTTTTCGATGAGGGTCCTGCAATTGCGTGACCCTCATCGAAAAATGTGACCTTTGTCATTTCCCAGCGCGGTGCGCAGCAAGCTCAGTACCCGGCCCGGGTGGTCCAGGTCGCCCCAGGTGATCCGCACGACCGTGTACCCGAGCCGAATGAGCGTGAGTTCACGACGCTTCTCGGCAACCAGGGCGCCCTCATTTGCAGCGCCGCGATACTTCAGCATCCCGTCGAACTCGATGAGTACGCGGCTGTTGTCGACCGCAAGGTCTACCCGTGCCACGAAGTGACCTGACTCGTCGTGAATGACCCGTTGCGGAGTGACGTCGAAACCTGCTCCGTCCAGCAGCAATCGAAGGCGCGACTCCCCGGGCGACTCCGAGCGACCGTCGACCAGTCGGAGAAGCGATGTCAGGGGTGCACTTCCCCGTGTGCCGATCAGCGCGGTGCAGACAGTCAGGAGGTGCTTCGGGTCGAGCACCCCAGACCGCAATGCAGCATCGGCCGCGACGACCGTCGATTCGATACCGAGGGTGCAACAGGTTTGCGCGACTGCCCAGGCAGGTGATGCGACCCGTACATTCCCGATCAGCGAGGTTGTCAGCTCGAGTGGAGCGACGTGCCGCGAGACTCCGCGACGCCGGGTACGTTTCCTGGATCCGTGCTGGCTCAGGTGCACCACCGTGCTGTGGGCTGCGGCCCACACTGGTAGCCCGCGCAGCAGCAGCGCCGACTCGTGGGTCACGATTACCGACTCGTCCATCGTCAGGACGATCGATCGGATTCGGCGTACGGCCTCTTCTCGCTCGACACTGAATTCGTCACCGACAGCGACGTCCGTTGGCGGGCCGGGCGGGTGCGCCCCGGCCGGGGCCGGCAGGTAGTACGCGCCGTAACCAGGTGTTCGTAGCTCGCCGGACCGGCACCAGGTACGTAGTTGGGAGTCGGTGCACCCAAGTTCCAACGCGTCGGCCCGGGTGAACGCGCACGCCTGAAAGATCAGGCGTGCTTGCAGTAAGTCGCTCATGCCGGTGGGAAAGGCAGGCGCAGTGTCGATGCTCACCCGGGTCAGGGTGCCCCGCGGTGCGGTGGCCGCGCGCCCGTGACCTCGTTCGGTGTGGACAGCACGCGGGTCGCAGGGGGATGTGGACACCGCCGGGTCCCCTTTTTCGATGAGGGTCATGCAATTGCCGCACCCTCATCAAAAGATGCGACCGCCGCCACGCGGGTATCACTGGTCACACGGGCCACAGTGCCGCGCGGTTGGAATGACACGGGTGTGATTCGCTCCTACTATGAGGGTGCCCACGTCGACGTCCCGAAAGGATGCCTATGAGCGTCGCCCACTCCGAAACGCAGGTTGGCCCCGTTCTTTCCGAGCGCGACCGCGGCATCCTGGACTTCGAACGCACCTGGTGGAAGCTGCAGGGCTCCAAGGAGCAGTCGATTCGCGAGACGTTCGATCTCAGTTCCACGCGGTACTACCAGACCCTCAACGCGTTGATAGACACCCCGCATGCGCTCGCGTACGACGCGATGTTGGTAAAACGTTTGCAGCGGTTGCGGGCGAGCAGGATGCGGCAGCGCACCGCTCGTCGGCTCGGCTTCGAGCCTTCCGCCAAGGACTGACCGCCTGCAGGGCCGCGCGTCGTTTGCACTCGCATAGGGAGAGTGCCAATAATGGCGTTAGCACTCTCGGCATGAGAGTGACAGACAGTGGCCGTTCGATGAGGGTCGCGCGCACCCGGGCTCACGTACACCGGGCAGACGCGGCCCGTCCGTCGCGGGCGTCTTGCGGCCAGCTTCAGTACGCAATGTGGGAGGACCACACAGATGGCTAAAATCATCGCATTCGACGAAGAGGCCCGTCGCGGCCTCGAGCGAGGGATGAACATCCTCGCGGACGCCGTGCGTGTCACGCTCGGCCCCAAGGGTCGCAACGTCGTGCTGGAAAAGAAGTGGGGCGCCCCCACGATCACCAACGACGGTGTCAGCATCGCGAAGGAGATCGAGCTCGAGGACCCCTACGAGAAGATCGGCGCCGAGCTCGTCAAGGAGGTCGCCAAGAAGACCGACGATGTCGCCGGTGACGGCACGACGACGGCAACCGTGTTGGCCCAGGCCATGGTGCGCGAAGGTCTGCGCAACGTCGCGGCCGGCGCGAACCCGATGGCGCTGAAGCGCGGCATTGAGAGCGCCGTGGCTGCGGTCTCGAAGTCTCTCTCGGACCAGGCCGTCGACATCGAGACCAAGGAGCAGATCTCTGCTACCGCCTCGATTTCCGCCGCTGACCCCCAGATCGGTGAGCTCATCGCCGAGGCCATGGACAAGGTCGGTAAGGAAGGCGTCATCACTGTCGAGGAGAGCAACACCTTCGGTCTGGAGCTCGAGCTCACCGAGGGAATGCGCTTCGACAAGGGCTACATCTCTGGCTACATGGTGACTGACACCGAGCGCATGGAGACCGTGCTGGACGACCCGTACATCCTGGTCGTCAACTCCAAGATCTCCAGCATCAAGGACCTGCTCCCGCTGCTGGAGAAGGTCATGCAGTCCGGCAAGCCGCTGATGATCATCGCCGAGGACGTCGACGGTGAAGCGCTGTCGACCCTGGTAGTCAACAAGATCCGTGGCACCTTCAAGTCCGTGGCCGTCAAGGCTCCCGGCTTCGGTGACCGCCGCAAGGCCATGCTCGGCGACATCGCCATCCTCACCGGCGCGCAGGTCATCTCCGAAGAGGTCGGCCTGAAGCTGGACACCGCCGAGTTGGACCTGTTGGGTACCGCTCGTCGCGTGACCGTGTCCAAGGACGAGACGACCATCATCGAGGGTGCGGGTGACGCCGACCAGATCGCTGGTCGGGTCAGCCAGATCCGCGCCGAGATCGAGAACTCCGACTCCGACTACGACCGCGAAAAGCTGCAGGAACGGCTTGCTAAGCTTGCTGGTGGCGTTGCTGTCATCAAGGCCGGCGCTGCGACCGAGGTTGAGTTGAAGGAGCGCAAGCACCGCATCGAGGACGCTGTTCGCAACGCGAAGGCCGCCGTCGAAGAGGGCATCGTTGCTGGTGGTGGCGTCGCGCTGCTGCAGGCAACCGACGCCGCCTGGGCCACCCTGTCGCTCGAGGGTGACGAGGCAACCGGCGCGAACATCGTGAAGGTGGCAGCTCAGGCTCCGCTCAAGCAGATCGCCAAGAACGCTGGGCTCGAGCCGGGCGTCGTGGTCGACAAGGTGCGTAACCTGCCTTCCGGTCAGGGCCTGAACGCCGCGACCGGTGAGTACGTCGACATGATCGCCACCGGCATCATCGACCCGGCCAAGGTGACGCGCTCCGCGTTGCAGAACGCCGCGTCGATCGCTGCGCTGTTCCTCACCACGGAGGCCGTTATCGCCGACAAGCCCGAAAAGGCTGCTGCTGCGGCCCCGGGTGGCGACGAGATGGGTGGCATGGGCGGCATGGGCTTCTAACGAAGCACGCAGCGAAGGTTGTCGGTGAGGCGCTAGCCGGACCCGCGGCGGCAGCGAAGTGCTGAGGCAGAAGCCCCAAAGACACAGGCCTGCTGCTGAACCCAGCGAAACAGGCCGGTAGCGTGTCTGCGAAGCCAGCCCAGTGAACCAAAGTGGGAGCGGTGCATCCTGAAAGGGATGCGCCGCTCCTCTCATTTCGAGCAGTGGGACGATGACCGGGTGCCGATCCTCGATGCCAGCCTCGAAGAACTTCGTGCGACCCGTACCAGCATCAAATGGCGTCTCTTCGGCCCTGATGTGGTGCCTGTATGGGTCGCCGAGATGGACTGTGTTCCCTGCACCCCCGTGATCGACGCCATTGGGGCTGCGTTGCGCCGGGGTGACGTCGGGTATGCAGCACCGGGCCCGTTGGAGCAGGCGTTCGCGGGCTTCGCGGAAAGGCGCTGGGGGTGGGCGCCGGATCCGGACACCATGATGCTGCTGCCCGACGTGATGATCGGTATCGCCGAAATCATCCGCGCCAACACCGCAGCGGATGCGGCAGTCGTGGTCAGTCCGCCCTGCTACGACTCGTTCTACGGATTTGTGCAGTCCCTCGGTCGACGCCTCGTGACGGCGCATCTGGGCTCAGACTTCCGGCTCGACCACGTGGCCTTGGAAGCGGCGTTCGTCGACGCCGGTCCGGGTTCGGCGTACATCCTGTGCAACCCGCAGAACCCCGTCGGGACGGTGCACACGCCGCAGGAACTGGCGATGCTCGCTTCCCTCGCCGACCGCTATGGCGTGCTGGTGATCAGCGACGAGATCCACGCACCGCTCACCCACCGCGGTGTCGCCTACACCCCCTACCTCGCAGTGCCCGAAGCGAGGAGGGGAATTGCCGTCGTCAGCGCCTCGAAGTCGTGGAACCTGGCCGGCCTGAAGATTGCTCTAGCTGTGCCCGGAGCCGACGCGATCGCATCGCTGGGGGCGTTGCATGAGGTCAATACGCACGGCGCAAACCACCTCGGCGAGATCGCGCACGTCGCCGCGTACGAGCAGGGTGGCGACTGGCTGGATGACCTACTCGTCGAACTGGGGGACCGTCGAAACCTGTTGCGTCAGCTCCTGACCGAGCACCTTCCCGCAGTCCGGATGATCGAGGCGGAAGCGACCTACCTCGCGTGGTTGGACTGTTCGGCGCTCGGCCTGGACGACCCGGCGGCCGCCTTCCTCGCTGAGGGCAAGGTGGCACTGAGCGCGGGGGCCAACTACGACCCCGACAGCAAACAGTTCGTCCGGTTCAATCTCGCGACCTCGTCAGAGGTCATCGGCGAAGCCGTTCGCAGGATGGCGTCGGTGGTGGTTGAGCCTTCGGGTCCTCTTCAGAGAAACAAGCTCAGCTAATGACTTTCTCCGTTGTCGGCCGTGATCCGTCGACCGGTGACCTGGGTGTAGCCGTCGCCTCCAAGTTCCTCGGGGTGGGTGCGGCAGTGCCCGCCGCACGTCTCGCAGTGGGCGCCATCGCTACCCAGTCCCTGGCGAACACGCTTTACAAACGCGATGGTCTCGCCGCGCTGGCGGGCGGCGCCGATGCTGATCGAACCCTTCGCGGGCTGCTGGAAACCGACGGCAACCGCGAGGAACGACAGGTGGGGATCGTCGACGCCGCAGGGCATGCAGTGACCTTTACTGGGCGTGACTGCAATAACTGGGCGGGTGGTATCGCGTCCAACAACGTGGCGATCCAGGGCAACATCCTGACCGGTCCCGAGGTGGTCGACGCAATGTGGGAGGCATGGGCGGGCAGCAAGGAGGAGCCTCTGGCGCAGCGGCTCTACGCCACGCTGGTCGCCGGTGACGCCGCCGGCGGTGACCGTCGCGGTCGTCAGTCCGCAGCGTTGTACGTCGTCTCCGATTCGGGCGGGTACACCCCGGGCGACGACCTGGCCTACGACCTCCGGGTCGATGACCACACCGACCCGGTCAGCGAGCTGGGCCGGTTGCTGCAGATGCACGACCTGCTCTTCAAGCCCCCAGCAGAGGAGGACCTGTTGGCTATGAAGGGCGCCCTCGCGCAGGAGGTGCACCGGCATCTGTTGACGCTCGGCTACGACACCCTCGACGGCTGGGCGGGGGTGGAGAACTTCGAACTGCGGATGCGCGACGGGTTCGTCGACAAAACCGTGCTGCAGGTACTTCGGTCGCAGGCCGACGAGAAGAGGTAGCCGACTCGTCCTGGAGTGTCAAACAGCTGGGCGGTTACAGGCCCGATGTCTCCCACCACCTTGCATACTCAGCGGATGGCCCTGGAGCACGCGATTCTCACATCACTGGCCGAACGAGCCGTCACTGGCGCTGATCTGACACGCCGTTTCGATGCTTCTTTCGGATTCTTCTGGACAGCGACCCACCAGCAGATCTACCGATCACTTGCTCTCCTGGAAGAGGACGGCTCGGTAGTGGTTGACGTCCGCCAGCGGCAGGGGCGCCCCGACAGCGAGGTCTATGAACTGACCGCGAAGGGACGTCAGAGATTGACGGACTGGGTGATGACCCCCAGCCTGATAGAACCCCAGCGCAGCGAGTTTGCTGTGAAGGTTCGTGCGATGCCGTTTGGCGACCGGTCCGCGGTTATAGCGGATATTCGGCGGAAGCGAGTAATCCATCAGGAGCGGTTGCTGCGGTACGAAGTGGACGCCGAGGTCAACTTCGGCGATGTGGCACTGCTGCCCGATGACCGGTTTCCGGCCTATCTGGTGTTGCGTGGCGGAATCCTTCAGGAGGAGGCCTACGTGGGCTGGTTCGAGGAGATGCTCGAGCTCCTCCAGGCTCGCTATCCCGAGTAGTGCCCGCCGACGTGGCCGCCGAGGTCGACGCCGAGCGGGCAATCCGCCAGGCGACCGAACTGGCGGCCACGCTGGGAAACCTCAGCCGGTGAAGGTCGACTGCACCTGGTGCTCGACGGCAGCATAGGCGCCGCTGGCTTTACCCAGGGCCACCCCGATGTCTTCCAGGGTGTTACGCACCTTCTCCTGCGCGACTTCCCACTCATGATGCAGCTGTACGTACTGTCCAGCCGCTGCACCCTTCCAGGTGCCTTGGAGCGACTCCAGTTTCAGGCGCATTGCGGTCATCGACTGATGGATCTGGCCGGCGATCACTGCGACATCCGTTCCGTGCTGTGACAACTGGGCGCTATCGACGGCGAATGCGCCGGCGCCTCCGGCTCCGTCTTGGTGCATGGGGTCCTCCCGGGTACTGGTGAAGTCACCCGTGCGGCGACTCCGGTGCCCGGACGCTACTGCGCAGCGTCGAACCCGCGCAAAAGTTATCCACAGGCAGCGTCGCGGGTTCAGTTGGTGGACGCCTCACCCAGGGTGACGGTGATCTTCTGCTCGCTACCGCCCCGAACGACGGTCAGTTCGACTTTCTGCCCGACGTTGTAGGCCCGGACGAAGCCAACGAGGGAGTCGCTGCCTGCGACCTGTTTGCCATCGACTGCGGTGATGTAGTCATCGACTTTGAGTCCGGCGCGACTGGCTGCGCTGCCGCTGCGCACCGACTTCACCTGGGCCGCGGCTTCGGTCGCACTGCCGACTTTCGCGTTGCCGTTCGCGGCGGTCACCCCGAGTTGGGCGTGCACGGCCTTGCCGCTCTTGACCAACTGGCCGGTGATGTTCCTGACGACGTCGACCGGGATTGCGAAACCGATACCGATGTTGCCCGACTGCGAAGAGCTGCTGCTGCTGCTGCCGAGGGTCGCGATGGAAGAGTTGATGCCGATCAACTTGCCGCTGGCGCTGACGAGTGCACCACCGGAATTGCCGGGGTTGATAGCTGCGCTGGTCTGGATCGCGTTGGTGACGACCGGGCTCGCGGACGTGCTGCCCTGCCCGCCTCCAGTGGTGACCGGGCGGTTGAGCGAGCTGATGATTCCGGTAGTGACCGTTCCGGACAGACCGAGAGGGTTGCCGACGGCCATGACCGGCTGACCGACCACCAGTGCGCCGGTGCTACCGAGTGGCATCGGTGTCAGGTTGCTGGGCGCATCCTTGATCTTGATGACCGCCAGGTCGGTGCTCGGGTCAGTGCCGACAATGCTGGCGGGGTAGGTCGCGTTGTTGCTCAGGGTCACCTGCACTGTCCCCCCGGAACCGGCCGCCGACACCACGTGATTGTTGGTGACGATGTCGCCGCTCTTGCTCAACACAACCCCGGAACCCTGATCCCCGCCGCTGCCGACCCGCACTGTGATGGACACGACCGACGGGGTGACTTTTGCGGACACGCCGGTCCAGTTCACTGCATTGTTGTTCTGGTAGTCCGACGGATTGACTTTGACCGTCGCTCCGCTGGCGCTACCGCCGCCATTACCGGTACGGCCGCTGGTCAGGGCGTAGGTGGCACCGGAGGCGAGCGCGGCAGCCAGGATGGCCGCGATCGGTACCGCGAACCACGCAGCGCGTGAGCGGCGGGCTGGTTGCGATGCGGTCATGGTGGCGCCGTACCCGGAGCCAGCCGGGGGGCCGTACGGTTGCTGGTTCTGGTAGGGCTGATTGTGCTGTTGTGGCTGCCGAGGGGTGTTCGCCGAGCCGTACGGCCCACCTTGCGGGGGAGCCGGCCACGAATTCTGCTGGGACTGGCCGTTCTCCGGCGCACGCTCACCGTACTGAGGGCGCTGATCGTAGGGGGCCATCCGCGGAATCGGTTCGGTGTGGGCGGGGCGTTCGCCGTAACGGGGACCTGATCCCGATTCGCCTGAGCCTGAGCTTGCGCCTGGGCTTGAGCCGGGGCCCTCGGGACCGTTGTTCTCACGACCCTGCGAGCCGTACGGGTCCTGGGGGTTCTGGTCCTGCGGCATGCGGAATGCTCCTCAGTCGGGGTGGATCGAATCTTCGTTCAGTAGTCTCCGGCATCGGACTGGGGTGAACCTACGCGGTCTCTGTGTGGTTGCTGTGCGGCAGCCGGTAGGTCGATGGTGAAAGTGGCGCCGCCTTGCCGTGTCTCTGACAGCGACACCGTGCCCTTGTGGGCACCCACGATCGCCGACACGATCGCCAGTCCCAGGCCGCTGCCGCCATGCGCGCTGTTGCGGGCAGCATCCGCTCGGAAAAATCGTTCGAAGACCCGTTCGCGCAGGATCGGGTCGATTCCCGGGCCATGGTCTCGGATCACGAGTCGAGCATGGGCGCCCTGTACTCCCACGAGCACCTCGATGAGGGTGTCTGCGGGGGTGTACCGCACCGCATTGGCCAACAGATTCGTGAGCACTTGACGAAGTCCAGGCTCGGAGCCGGAGACCATCGTGCTGGTCAACAGGCCGTCCAGTCCGGTCATCCTGATCGCGCGTTCGGGGGTGCGGGCGCGAGTGTCCTGTACGGCGTCGGCCGCCAGCA
>JAABUM010003442.1_pt1 | contig 19359 bp, 14 predicted proteins | sample 5559161 | NCBI WGS metagenome assembly JAABUM01 (sample SAMN10711868, study PRJNA513369) | rock metagenome | isolation source: Antarctica rocks | place: Antarctica: Victoria Land, Siegfried Peak nord | reverse complement strand
GTAAGATTCATGTGTTTTGTGTTATACATTTGAATTTCAGACACTTAAATATATAAAAAATACTGAATCTTGCCTAACTTTTTCCGATAAATTTTTCTTGATTATTAATCGAACTCAGGTTTTTAATTATTATGGAAACAGAGATGATGGCCAAAGAAGCTGAAACATTATCAGCCGAATTATTACAAAAAATGGATTCCTATTGGCGTGCAGCCAATTATGTATCAGTCGGACAGATTTATCTCTACGATAACCTAATGCTCAAAGAGCCGCTAAAACTATCCCACGTGAAGCCATTGGTTGTGGGGCATTGGGGCACTACGCCTGGCCAAAACTTCATATATGTCCATTTGAACAGGGTTATAAAACAGTATGATTTAGACATGTTTTACATTGCTGGCCCTGGCCATGGCGGCCCGGCAATAGTAGGCAATGTTTACCTTGAAGGCACTTGGACCGAAGTTTACCTCAACGTTGCCCAGGATGAAGCAGGGCTGAAAAGCCTTTTCAAACAATTTTCTTTTCCGGGCGGAATTTCCAGCCATGTTGCGCCAACTACGCCCGGTTCTATCCACGAAGGCGGAGAACTGGGCTATTCCCTTAGTCACGCTTTTGGGGCTGTTTTTGATAACCCAAATTTAATAGTGGCTTGTGTGGTGGGCGATGGGGAAGCCGAAACCGGGCCATTGGCTACGGGCTTGGCATTCGAATAAATTTCTTAACCCTGTTACAGATGGTGCCGTGCTCCCAATCTTACACCTTAATGGCTATAAGATTAGTAACCCAACCTTGCTTGCACGTATTGAACATGAAGAATTAGAGCAGTTTATAAAAGGATGCGGTTGGACCCCCTATTTTGTAGAAGGCGATGAACCGGAAAAGATGCACCAATTAATGGCCGAAACATTAGATAAAGCCATTGAAGATATCCGCAATTATCAAAATGAGGCACGAAGCGGAAATAACACTACCCGTCCAAGATGGCCAATGATCGTTTTAAAATCACCAAAGGGATGGACAGGGCCGAAAATGGTAGACGGGTTGCAAATTGAAGGGACTTTCAGATCACATCAGGTTCCACTACTGGTAGACCGCGAGCATCCCGAACATGTGGAGCAACTTGAAAACTGGATGAAAAGTTATAAAGCCGAAGAGTTGTTTGATGAAAACGGCCGGTTGATACCAGAATTGGCAGACCTGGCACCAAAGGGCAACCGAAGGATGGGCGCAAACCCACATAGCAACGGCGGTGTACTACTGCGTGACCTGCGGATGCCTGATTTCCACCTTCATGCTGTAAATGTACCTTCACCCGGAGCCGTAACTAGTTCAGATACAACCATGTTAGGTAACTTTTTGCGGGATGTTGTTAAACTCAACCCGGATAATTTCCGTGTTTTTGGTCCGGATGAAACACTTTCTAATCTTCTGGGTGCCATTTTTTAGGCTACCAATAGGCAGTGGGACGCACAAAAAGCCAAATACGATGAATTCCTTGCCCCCGAAGGGCGCGTACTGGACGCACAACTTAGCGAACACCAGTGTGAGGGCTGGCTGGAGGGATATCTGCTTACCGGAAGGCATGGCCTGTTTAACAGTTATGAAGCATTCATTCGTATTGTAGATTCCATGTTCAGCCAGCACGTCAAGTGGCTGAAGGTGACAAAAGAGCTTCCATGGCGCCGTAGTATCGCTTCACTCAATTATTTATTAGCCTCCCACGTCTGGCAGCAGGACCACAACGGCTTTACTCACCAGGACCCTGGTTTTCTCGATCATGTAATTAACAAGAAAGCCGATATCGTTCGTGTTTATCTGCCACCGGACACGAATTGCCTGTTGTCGGTTTTTGATCATTGCTTAAGAAGCCGGGATTATGTTAATGTGGTAGTTGCGAGAAAACACGCTTTGCCCCAATGGCTTACTATGGATGCCGCGGTAATACATTGTACCGAAGGAGTTGGGATTTGGCAATGGGCCAGCAACGATCAGGGTTCTGAACCCGATGTTGTAATGGCCTGCTGTGGCGACACACCAACATTGGAAATCCTGGCTGCTGTCTCCATTCTTCGGGAGCACCTGCCTGAGTTGAAAATAAGAGTGGTAAACGTTGTCGATCTGATGAAACTGCAGTCTGCAAGCGAGCATCCGCATGGGCTGAGCGACCTGGATTACGATTCGCTTTTCACAAAAGATAAACACATTGTTTTTGGCTTTCACGGATACCCATGGCTCGTGCACCGTTTGACCTATCTGCGGGCCAACCCTAACCTGCACGTAAGGGGCTACAAGGAAGAAGGTACGATCACTACCGCTTTTGACATAAGGGTTCAAAACGATTTAGACAGGTTTCACTTAGTGCAAGATGTTGTTGACCGGCTAACAGGCCTCGGTTCAAAAGGTGCATATTTAAAACAAATAATGCAGGATAAACTTATTGAACATAAGCAATATATTGACATGAATGGCGAAGATATGCCGGAAATTTTAAACTGGAAATGGAGCGACACAAAATGAATGGACAAGAACTGATAGAAACGGCAAAGGCCATGTTTGCCGATGACAAAGGCCTGCTGGCAATGGACGAAAGTACTTCAACCTGTAACAAACGCTTTGAAGAGCAGGGGATCCCGCAAACAGTGGCAGCCCGGCGTGATTATCGGGAGTTGATCATAACTACCCCCGGCCTTAATAAATATATCAGTGGTTTGATACTCTTTGATGAAACGGTCCGCCAGCAAAAAAAAGACGGCACCCCTTTTATCAAAGTGATTACCGATTCGGGAATCATTCCCGGTATTAAAGTAGATATGGGTGCAGAAGACTTAGCAGGACATCCTGAGGAAAAAATTACCGAAGGTTTGGACGGGTTACGTGGCCGGCTTAAGGAATATGCCGGTATGGGCGCCCGTTTTGCCAAGTGGCGGGCAGTAATTGTTATTGGCGATGGCATACCGAGCCGTGGTTGTATCACTGCAAACGCACAAGCTTTGGCACGGTATGCTGCACTGTGCCAGGAAGCGGGGTTAGTCCCTATGGTTGAACCCGAAGTAATTATGGACGGCGACCATTCCATGCGCCAATGTTTTGAGGCAACGGAGGAAACCCTGAGAACGGTTTTTGAAGCGCTTTATTTACAAAATGTGATGCTGGAGGGAATGATACTTAAGCCAAACATGGTGCTCCCGGGTTTGGCCAGCCCGGTACAGGAACCGGTGGCCGAAGTAGCCGATGCTACCGTAAAATGCCTGCTGGAATGTGTCCCTGCTGCGGTTCCCGGAATTGGGTTTTTATCCGGCGGCCAATCAGCAGAATTGGCTTCGGCCCGTTTAAATGCAATGAATGTCAGGTTCAAAACGAAAATGCCCTGGGGACTGACGTTTTCGTTTTCGAGGGCTATCCAGCAGCCCGCGCTGGAAATTTGGAAAGGTGAGGATACAAATATATTGGCAGCACAAAAGGCACTTTTGCACCGCGCCCACTGCAACTGGGCCGCCCGGCGGGGGGAATATAATTTAGCAATGGAAAATCCTGGCCAAGAATAAATATAATTATTAAGGGCCTGTTTAAATTTATACCAGATCTTTCGATATTCTCAGGTATTGATCGTCATGCTTCTTTTATGCCCCTAAATATTTAATTTGGTTTTTATACCGGTAAAAGAAGCATGACTGATTTCACTGTTTTTTAGGTGATAAAAGAAGTATATATAAAATACAAGGGATGAAATTTAAGCAGGCCCTGAATTTTTAAGGATATTTATATGAGAAAAAAAACGGTAGCTGCAAATTGGAAAATGAACGAAGATTACCAGCAAGGGATAGTTTTGTTTTCTGAAGTGGTTGCTATGGTCAAAGAAGAAGTAACCGGTGATCAGCAAATTATTATTTGCCCTCCGTTTATAAACCTGCATATTCTGGTAGAATTATCAAAGCAATGTTCCGCAATTTCTATTGGCGGACAAAATGCAAACCAGTCAGAATCAGGTGCTTTCACTGGTGAAATATCTGCTAAAATGATTAAGTCCACAGGTGCTGAATATGTAATATTAGGCCATTCGGAGCGCAGGCTTTATTTCAATGAAACCAATGAACTCATCTCAAAAAAGATCGATGTTGGGCTTAAACATCAGCTTAAACCAATTTATTGTGTAGGGGAAACCAAGAAGGAACGAGAGGCAAACCAGCAATTTGACGTTTTGAAAAAGCAGCTGGATGAAGGTATCTTTCATTTGGGCCAGGAACAGTTTCTGTTATCAATAATAGCTTATGAGCCTGTTTGGGCAATTGGCACAGGTGTTACCGCTACGGCAGCTCAGGCACAAGAAATACATCATTTTATCCGAAACCAGATAACCGACAGATATAATCAGGAAACCTCGGACAATACAACGATTTTATATGGCGGAAGCTGTAATACCAAAAATGCCGGAGAACTGTTTTCGCAAGTTGATATCGATGGCGGCTTAATTGGCGGGGAATCATTAAAACCACGCGACTTTGTGGATATTGTTAAAACGTTTAATTTATAGTTGCTGCTATTCAATCTAATAATTTTTACAGCTTAGAGCCCGTTTAAATTTTATTCAACTAATTTTCCATTTCCCAATCTTGATTCGTCGAAAGATTTATCAATTAAACAAGTCAAAGATTGGTACAATACCCAGTCATCTTTATCATTAAACCTGCAAAACCAGATTGCAACGAGAAATTTTTCTCTTTCGTCATTGTCTTTTTCATGGGACAAACTAGAATCTATTAAAAACACAACAGGTAACTACTGGTTAGTTCACGTTGAGGGTCAGCCCTTCTTTGAGAACGTAAAACAAGGTTACCGTAAACTAGCCTTTCTTCAAGACACTACCGGAAGTATTGAGGCACGTATCCTCGAAATTATTCCCGATGTTTTATACATTCAAAGAAAGCAAAACATATCCACATCAGATTTTACAGGAAGAGTATTTATATACAATGATTCTTATGCGCTAATTGAAGGATACGTATTATTAAAAGGTAAAATAATCGGACAAATAATCCCAAAGCTGCCTACTAACACCTCAAAATTGTCTGCTTTGAATAATGATATTGTGAAAGTTAGCGGTGGTTGTGTCTGGAATGACAATAGTTACATTGATGCGGAGGGGGTACTTACTGTTTATTCCGAGAAAGTATGTAGTGATGTGGCCTATGATGGAGGTTATCTACGTGCATTCAATGGAGGCGGTGGCAATTATCTAGGTAATAGCGGTGGCGGTGGTGGCTCTGCTCATTCAGCGCCTGCAGTTGTTAATTTACCTGGAGAAGGACATACAAAAGTAAACCCAAAACAATATATGACTTGTTTCGGCAATATCGCCGATGCCGGTGCCTCAACTAAAGTAACGATATATGTTCAAGAGCCTTTTCCTGGAACGTCGTTCGCGGTTGGGCCGAATAGTGTTGGTCATGTAGCTATCGGTCTAACAAAAAGCAATGGTAATGCGTCGATAACTCAAGTTGTAGGTTTTTATCCTGATGCAACTGGATATTCCAAATTACATGCCCCTTCTAAAGTGGTGAATAACGGAGGTGATCTCGACTATAATGTTAGTATTACTTATACGGTGAGTTCGGATCAGTTTGCTCAGATTACAAACTATATTTCTAATCCTCCTGGAACTTATGATCTTAGCACATTCAATTGTACAAATTTTGTGTATAGCGCGTGTCAGGCCGGTAACATTACATTGCCGGATCCCTATAGTACAACAGGTTTTAATTGGGCAACGATGACGTTTGATAAAACCATGACTCCCGGTGGCTTGGGTAGCAGCATCGAAAGTCTAAAGGGTTCAAATAATGTCAATACGAATGGTGGCACAACACCTAATAGTAAAGGGCCTTGTAATTAATTGTTATAAATGCAGTTAATCAAATGAAAAAGCGAATAATTTTAATCATACTTACAATTATTGTTATCAGCAACCTTCCTTTTTTCACCTTTTTTTTACAGCAAGATTATAGCTACAGTAATGCCGACGGTAGTTTCACTTACAGCGAGGAAGGGGGGTAAAGGTAAATCCTATTGGGGATGTCAACGTATGTACGGATATTTCCTATGTCAGCACCCGGAAAAAGACCAGGGTGATAACCAATTATATCGTACATTTACTATTAAACCTTGGAGATTTTGGGAGTGGTATGAGCTGATTTTTCATCATGATAGGTTTAAACTTCCTTATCTTAGCAATCGATTGAAAAAGTAATATTGTTAAAGGAGCTTACTCCTAATAATATTGCTAAATTATTTTTGTGTGCTTCGTTTATCACCTCAGTTTTAGAAATTATATGTTTTCAATTTCATTTTAAGGTACTACTTAGCTGAACAAAGTTATTTTACATTTTTAAGTTAGCCTTCTATTTTAAAAGCTTACTGATTGGTAGTTGACTTTTTTCTACTGGAATCGCTTTTAATTTGATAAGTTGGTATCAAAAATATTAACATAACTTTTCTTTCTAAACCTACTTTTGGACTGTCTTTTTTGCCTATTTGGGGGTAATTACCCTAAAAAATGGGTTAGTTCGGAAAGTTACCGCTTTTTTAACCTACAGTTTTACTAATTATTTTCCAAGTAGAACAAAAGGAATAATATACTTATACCAACATTGAGTTCTTTAATTATTGATTTAAAAGACAAGTGCTTTTAATTATCTTTTACAAATGCTACATTTATTGCCAAGCCTTTTCCTAAATCAATGAACCAAACACCCGAACAAATTGCCCGAGATGCAATAGACCAACAACTGGGGGCTTGCGGGTGGAGCGTTCAAAGTAAAAAGCAGATCAATCTGGCAGCAGGTTTAGGTGTAGCTGTTCGGGAATATCAAACTGATATTGGCCCTGCCGATTATGTACTTTTTGTAGATAAAAAACCGGTAGGTGTAATTGAAGCAAAACGCGAAGAGGAAGGTTTTAAGCTAATTAATGTTGAAGAGCAATCACACGATTATGCAACAGCACAGTTAAAATATTTTAAGAACGAGAACCTGCCTTTTGTATATGAAAGCACCGGCAGGATTACCCGGTTTACCGATTACCGCGACCCTAAACCACGATCGCGTGAAGTATTTGCTTTCCATAGACCGGAAACCTTAAAAGCATGGGTAAAAGAAGCATCTACCCTGCGGAACCGATTGTTAAACCTGTTGCCGGAACTGCCGGAGCAAGGGATGCGCGATTGCCAGATCATGGCAATCAATAATTTAGACCAGTCGTTCAGAGAAAACCGGCCAAAAGCATTGATCCAGATGGCAACCGGTTCTGGCAAAACGTTTACGGCTATTACTTTTATTTATCGGCTGCTTAAATTTGCGAAAGCCAAGCGGGTTTTGTTCCTGGTGGATACGCGGAACCTGGGCGAACAGGCCGAAGGTGAGTTTCGCCGTTATGAGCCGCAGGATAATAACCGGCTTTTCCCGGAACTGCATGGCGTTACCCGTTTAAGTAGTTCTTTCATTCCAACCGATAGTCAGGTTTATATCAGTACCATCCAAAGATTGTATTCAATATTAAAAGGCACCGAGCTGGACGAAAGCCTGGAAGAAGAAAACCCGAACGAGAAAAAAATAACGGTAAAAGAAGCATTGCCTGTAGTGTATAATGCCAAAGTACCGATGGAGTTTTTTGATTTTGTGGTGATCGACGAATGCCACCGCAGCATCTACAACTTGTGGAAACAGGTGCTGGATTATTTCGATGCTTTCCAAATTGGGCTGACAGCCACACCAGACAACCGCACTTTCGGCTATTTTAATCAAAACCTGGTTTGCGATTACGGTTATCAGAAAGCGGTAGAAGATGGCGTTTTAGTACCTTACAATGTTTTCGAGATCGAAACCAGAATAACCAAAGACGGCGCAAAGCTGGAAATGGGGCAATGGGTAGATCACCGGCAGCGCTTAAGCCGGGCCAAATTTTGGAACACCGTTGATGAAGATGTAGAATATGCTGGCAAACAGTTGGATGGCAAAGTGGTAAACCCAAGTCAGATCAGGTTAATTATTAAGCAGGTAAAGCAAGAACTTCCGGCTATGTTTCCGGATCGTTATGATGACAAGGGTGAATTTGAAGTACCGAAAATGCTCATCTTCGCTAAAGATGATAGCCACGCCAACGATATTATTGATATAGTAAGAGAGGAATTTGCCGCTGGTAATAACTTCTGCAAAAAGATAACTTACCGAAGTGAAGAAGACCCAAAAACAGTGCTTACACAATTTCGGAATGATTACTTTCCTCGTGTTGCTGTAACGGTAGATATGATTGCTACCGGCACCGATATCCGTCCGCTGGAAGTGCTGCTGTTTATGCGCGATGTAAAAAGCAAAAGTTATTATGAGCAGATGAAAGGCCGCGGCACGCGTTTATGCGATCTGCATGAACTGAAAGCCAAAGGTTCTCCTGCGGCAAAATTCTCCAAAGATCATTTTGTAATTATTGATGCCATCGGTGTAGAGAAAACGCAGAAAACAGATAGTAGGCCGCTGGAGAAAAAGCCCGGCCTGTCACTTAAAGAAGTAATTGAAAGAATTGCCATTACTGGCGACACCAGCGAAGATATGTTAACTACGCTGGCTAACCGCTTAATCCGGATGGACAAGCAGATTAGCGAAAAAGAGAAAATGGCATTTGCAGAAAAGGCAGGCGGACAAACCATTAACCATTTAGTTAAACAATTACTTAACGCTTACGACCCGGACACGGTGGAAGCGATCAGGCAGGATGTAGAACAGGAAATGCGCGGCGCAGCACCGGCAGCAAAAGAGGAAGCGGTAAACGCAAAGCATTACGAGTTGATTGAGCAGACTACCGCTATTTTCCACAACCCGGAATTGCGCAACTACGTGATCGACATCCGCAAAAAGTACGACCAGCTGCTGGATACCATTAACATAGACGAAGTGCTGAACTCGGGCTGGGTAAAAGATAACGACGAAACGGCCAAAGTGTTGATCCATGATTTTATCGATTGGATCAACACGCATAAAGAGGAGATTACGGCTTTGCAACTGTTTTACGCACAGCCTTACCAGCGCCGCGAACTTACTTTTAAAATGATTAAAGAATTGGTGGAAACCATCAAAACCAGCAAGCCAACGCTGGCACCGCTCAACATTTGGCGCGCTTACAGTCAGTTGGAAAAAGTGAACGGACAGCCGAAAAACGAACTGACGGCACTGGTTTCGCTGCTGCGCAAGGTAAGCGGACTGGATGAAAACCTGACGGTATATGATAAAACGGTGGACCGGAACTTCCAGGACTGGGTGTTTAAAAAGCAGGCCGGTACGCTTAAATTTACCGAAGAGCAGATGGCCTGGCTGCGCATGATGAAGGATTACGTAGCGGCTTCTTTTAAGGTAGAAGCCGATGATTTTGAGCTGGACCCGTTTAACAAACAAGGAGGTCTGGGCAAAATGTGGCAACTGTTTGGCAGCAGCACCAATGAATTAATTAACGAACTAAACGAAGCATTGGCAGCATAAGCACGCCTAAAAAAGGATGATAAAAGAAGCATTGCCCGAAGGGTGGAAGGTTTGTATAATAAAAGATATTGGAAAAGTAATTTCGGGCGGAACGCCTTCAACCTCAGAGAGTTCTTTTTGGGGAGATGAAATATCATGGATAACTCCCGCCGATCTTTCTGGATATTCTGAAAAATATATTGTTAAAGGAAGAAAATCCATTACTAAAAACGGATTACTGAAATCAAGTGCAAGGCTTATACCCAAAGGAAGTGTACTGTTTTCATCAAGAGCGCCGATTGGATATGTTGCTATCGCCGCTAATGAACTAGCAACTAATCAAGGATTTAAAAGCATTGTACCAAACCATGATGTCAGTAGTCTTTATCTTTATTATTATTTGAAATCAAATAAAAGACTTGCAGAAGAAAATGCAAGTGGAACAACTTTTAAAGAAATATCAGGCACGAAGTTTTCGGAATTACCATTTGTTTATCCACCACTCCAACAACAACACCAAATTGTAGAAAAGATAGAAGAACTGTTTAGTGAGCTGGATAAAGGCATCGAAAACCTGAAAACCGCACAGCAGCAGCTTAAAGTTTACCGGCAAGCGGTTTTAAAATGGGCTTTTGAGGGTAGGTTGACGAATGAAGATGTGAAGGATGGAGAGTTGCCGGTAGGTTGGGAATGGGTGAAGTTGGAAGATGTTGCTTCAAAAATAACCGACGGAGAACATTTCAGACCAGAAACACAAGATGCAGGAATTCCATTTCTGTCAGCAAAAGATATTAGAAGTAATAGAGTTTCTTTCTTAGAACCTTTATTTATTTCTAAAGATACAGCAGAAAAAGCCCTTAAAAGATGTAATCCTGAAAAGGGAGATATTTTAATAGTTAGTCGAGGTGCAACTGTGGGCAGAATGTGTATTGTTGATACTGACAAAACCTTTTGTTTGCTTGGAAGCGTAATTCTTATTAAAGTTAATAAATCAATAGATAGCAAGTTTATAAATTATATTCTTAAATCTCCATTAGTAAACCAAAAGATGATTTCTGTTTCTGGAGCAACCGCACAACAAGCAATATATTTAAGAGACATAAAAACTATAACCTTTCCTTTTTGCCTAATTCAAGAACAACAACAAATCGTTCAGGAAATAGAAAGCCGCCTGAGTGTATACGATAAAATGAAAGAAACCATTAGCACCAGCCTGCAGCAGGCAGAAGCGTTAAGGCAAAGTATAATGAAAAAGGCGTTTGAAGGTAAATTATTGACGAAGGCAGCCATAGAATTGATATAATATGGATAAAATCTTTGAAAGTCTCTTTCCTAAGCTTAAACCTTTATTTGAAGAATTTTTAAAGAAGCATCATTTAAATTTCTTTAAAGATTATATTGAGGTCTTTTACTGGATCATTATTTTTATTGTAGTTTGTGCAATAACATGGATATTAAAATCGCTGCTTGAACTCGTCAAAAAATATAGAGTTAGTAAAAATTCTGACGAACTTCTTAATTACTTTTCTAAAAACGAGGTACGTTATGCTACAAGCAATTATCTAACAACACATGGACAATCCAATGATCCTTCAGATTTATTAGAATTACGAGAAGCTTTAGCGAGACCTGTAAATAAGAAAAACCTAATAACTTTTTTTAAAAAGGAGTTTTCAAAGAAAAACTATGATAGAGGCTTTTATTTAATTTTAGGCGATTCAGGCATAGGTAAAACGACATTTCTTATCAATTTATATCTTAAATTCAAATTATCCTTTTTTCCAATCGAAAAAAGAAAAATTTATTTCATTTCGTTAGCAGATAACACATATAAAGAAACTATTGAAAATTTAAAAAGAACCGCAAACAATTCAATTTTGTTACTTGACGCGTTTGATGAAGATGTGACTTCATGGGAACATCCAGAAGAAAATTTAGAGCAATTATTAAAAGAAGTAAGTGGGTTCTCTACAGTTGTACTTTCTTCAAGAGGTCATTTCTTTTCTTCAAAAATTCAGGAATTATCGAGAATAGATATGTTTTCTAAGCTTGTGAACAAGGAACAATTCATATTAAAAAAAATCTACCTTTCTCCTATAAACGATTACTCCATTTACCTATACTTAATTAGAAAATACATTTTCAAGGCTCCATTCAAAATATATAAATCTTTTTTAATAGTAAAGCAATGCCCAAATTTGATGGTTAGACCAATGCTATTGAATAACGTTGATTATCTGCTGAAAACAAAAAAGAAATATGCATTCACAGCAGAGATATACTTAAAATTGATATTATCTTGGATTAGTCGTGAAAAGCAATTTGTTGATGAGTCATCAATAATGTCATTTTCTAAAGATGTAGCAGTGCATATGTATAATGAAAGAAATCATAACAAAGGCTTATTTATACAAGAGCAACAACTTGAATTATATTTGAAGTTTTCTCATGTTTCAATAGACACCGTAGTAATGAAAACGCGGAGTTTATTAAATAGAACTTTTGATAAATACAAATTCTCTCACAAATCAATTTTTGAGTATTTTTTAGCATTATCAAAAATGGATAATATAGAGCTTGAGTATTTACATAATATGAAATTAAATAATCCTTTTAGTTTGGAAGGCTTGAGTGATGCAGAACGATTTTTTAATGAATTATTTATCTTAAAAGTAACCATACCTTACTTAGAAAAATTTTCTTCTATCTCCATTGACTCTTATACTATATCCAAAACAAAATCATTGAATTTACAAGGTTCGAAGATAGTTAATGTGTTATTTCTAAAAGAAATGTACTGGTTAGAAAGTCTGAACTTGAATCGAACACTTGTGCGAGATTTAAAACCATTATATAGTTTAAAGAATTTAAAGAAAATTGAATTGAAAGGCACATTTTATGATTCAGCTCAATCTTATCCTGGAAATCCAAGAAAAGAGGTTGAAGAATTACAAGATGCGTTGCCTGATTTAAGGATAATAAACTGATATTTCGATTGCACCAATTGGAATACGACCAGTTCTATTTTGGTCTTTTTAAATAATATAAAAGATAAATTATAATCAATAATAACTACTAATATTTCAACTATGTATTATTACACAGGAAAAGATCTAGAAACCGGTGAAAAAATTGAGAGGGAATTTGAAGATCATGATGAAGCAAGAAATTTCGCGGATGAATATTCAAGAGAATATCCCGTTTATAAGATTTATGATGACGAGATGGAAGGCGTTATCTACTCAAACGAAATTGATGATGATGCTAATGCTGTAGCAAGGGAAAATATGTTTCCTGAGGGAGAAGATAATGAAGATTAATTTGAATAAAAAAAGTATAGTAAAAGAGAAAAAACTTACTTCAAAATCTAAATAATAATTCATGACCTCCTCCGCAATTATATCCAATTCTGGTCTTTCTATAACACGCTCCGCGATGATGGCGTAGGTTACGGCAATATGCAACTACCCAAAGCAAATAATCATAACCTTTAAGCCCGACACCATAATATGGAAAACATCAAAGTAAAATCACTTGGCCCGATTAAAGAGGCAAACATCAATTTTGGTGATTTAACTTTGTTTGTAGGCCCACAAGCCAGCGGCAAGAGTATTCTGCTGCAACTGATTAAACTTTTAGTCGATAAAAGAAGCATCCGGCGTACCATTGAGCAATATGGCTTTATTTGGGGCAGTCGCGAAGAAGAAATATTAGACAGATACTTTGGTGAAGGTATGGGCGGCATCTGGACAAAAGCTACCGAAGTTGTTTTAGACGGAAAAAACTACAAATCAGATTACCTGAAACCAAAGCAAAACGAAAGTTATAAGTCTGTAGAAGATCAGTTATTTTATATCCCGGCACAGCGGATTATTTGTTTGCAAAACGGCTGGCCGCGCTACTTTACCGAATATGAAGATGCGGTGCCTTACGTGCTTCGGGATTTCAGCGAAACGTTACGCCAGTTTTTAGAAAGCGGTTTAGGAAAAGAAGAAGCTGTATTTCCTAAAAATCAGCGGCTGAAACAACCGGTTAGAAATTCTATTAACGACAGCATTTTCCATAATGGCAAAATCATCATTGACAAAACGAACAAAAAACGTTTTAAATTGAATATCGGAGGTTCCAGTTTGCCTTTTATGGTTTGGAGTGCCGGCCAAAAAGAATTTATGCCTTTGCTGCTTAGCTTTTACTATTTATGCCCAGGTTCTAAAGCAAGCCGTAAAGAAGGGATTAAATACGTTATTATGGAAGAGCCGGAAATGGGTTTGCACCCGGAAGCCATCCAGTCGGTACTATTACAGGTGATTGATTTACTTTCCAGAGATTACCAGGTAATTATTTCTACTCATTCGCCTGTTTTATTAGAATTTGCCTGGGCTTTCAATATTTTGAAAGAAGCACGAGAAGCGAAACCTGCTTTTATCATACCCTTATGGCTACGTACCGCCGTGGCAGCTGTGCTTGCCGGTTTGCTGATAAGTATTGGACTTTATTTATACCAAAACAGACAGACATCTGTAACTACTACTTACGGGCAAACCAAAGCAATCATCCTTCCTGATGGATCAGCGGTCACCCTTAATGCCAACAGTCTACTGCGGTATGCTTCCAACTGGAAGAAAGATAAGCCGCGTGAGGTTTGGGTAGATGGTGAAGCCTTTTTTAAGGTGAACCATTTACACAGGACGGGGGAAATACGTCCGGGAGAACGCTTCGTCGTTCATGCTGGCAGGGCCAATGTGGAGGTATTGGGAACAACCTTTAACATTAATGACCGAAGAGATGAAGTGAAAGTGACACTTATTACCGGAAAAGTCAGCTTTAGCCTTGCTACTTATGGAAGGGCTGCGATCATTATGCGTCCCGGGGAGCTGGTGCAATACGAAAGTAATCAAGGTACCATCACAAAGCACACCACCGATACCACTGCCCGTACCGATTGGAGAAATGGTATCCTGCATTTTAACCATACCGAGGCCGGCGAGGTGTTCCGTTATATTGAAGATGGTTACGGTTATAAAACAATCTTTAAAAAACCGGACATAGCTGGCAAGAGAATAACCGGCGTCTTCAGCAATAAAAATTTGGATGCGCTCCTTAAAGCGGTGGCAACATCACTTGATATTACCATACAAAAAGACGTTGTAACCCATCAGTTGACAGTTAATTACTAAATTCAACCTTCCTAAAATATGAGAAATTTTTTCTTAGGCCTTTGCGGGCTGACGCTATCCTTATGCCTTTTCGATACTGCAAAAGCGCAGTCAAAGCAGCAAGGATCCGGCACGTTAATAGCCTTGCCACTCGCCCTGGATATCATAAGTCAGCAGTACAAAGTAAACTTTTTATATGAGGAGACCGTTTTGACAGCAAAGATGGTATCACTCAATGCCGGTAATATTAAAGGTCAAAAGCTAAAAGATATTCTTACCAACATCCTCACGCCGTTAAACCTGACCTATTACCCGGTAGACGCTGAGAATTATTCCATCTTCCCGGTGAAAATGGCTGAGCAGGATCCAAAGGCAGCGTTGAGGATACAGCCAGCATCAGCAAAAGATAGTACCACTAAAAACAAAATATCAGGCAAGGTTTTAAACGAACTAAGGCAACCCCAGCAGTTTGCAACGCTAAGCTTAATCAGGTGCCCTGACTCTGTGGTAATTAGCAACGTTCTGAGCGATACCAGTGGCACCTACACCTTTAATGCCTTAAAAAAAGGCGTTTATATGGTCCGGGCAACGAGTATAGGTTATAAAGTAGCTTATTCTAAAAAAGTGGAAGTTTCTTCCGATGACCCGGTTGTTTTGGAACCACTCGTGATGACTGTATTGCCAAATACGCTGAAAACAGTACAGGTTACCGCAAGCAGGCCAATGGTAGAAACCAAAAGTGACCGTTTTATATTAAATGTAGAAAACAGTGCAATGGCTTCGGGCAACTCCATCCAATTACTCAAGTCGGCACCCTTTGTGCAGGTATCGCCCGATAATACCGTTACCCTGCAAGGTAAGAAAACAATGATCCTGATTGATAACAAACCGATGCCCGATGCCGCCTTGGAAAACATTTTAAAAACACTCCCGGCTGGGAATATCAGTAAAATTGAACTGATCACCCATCCCTCAGCAAAATATGATGCCGCTTACGGGGCAGTGATCAATATCACCACCAAAAAAAGCCAGATCGAAGGACTCACCGGCAACGTCCGGATAGATGGTTCCCAAGGAATTTATGCGGATGCAACTTTGAACGGCTCTTTAACTTACAAGCATCAGGGACTTACGCTTTACAGCAACGCCAGTATTACAAAAGGAGATAATTTATTCAAAGTCACCTCTGAAAGAGTGTTTAGCACTACGACACTAACACAAGTTCTTACCAATGATTGGGTACGGCTTTCACATAACAATTTGTATTCTATTCAACTGGGCGGTGAGCTTGTCTTAAATAAAAACCAGACTCTTGGTGCGCTTGTCAATCCCAATATTTATCGATTTTCCGGTCCATGGACTACGGTGAATGCTTTTAACCGGCAGGGCTTTCCGGTAGATTCCGTATTAGCTACCAACGCCAGTTTTCATCAAAAGGCAGCAACCGGCAATTACAACATCAACTATCATCTGCTGAGCGATTCGGGACGCAATGATTTAACTGCACTAATTACTTATACGCCGTTCAGCCGGAACTTAAACCAGACATTTCCTTCTGTGCTTACCGATGCCACTGACAACGTTATACGCACGCCACCTGTCTACCAAACGGTTAATACGACTGATATCCATGTATGGATCGGACAACTCGACTACACTCATTTGTTTAAAAAACAATGGAAAGTGGAAAGCGGGATCAAATATCAGACCACCTATTCTAAAGCGGCCGTAGGTTATAATGTGGCCAGTAACGGAACGCTTGTACGGGTGCCAGAATATTCCAATAATAATCGCCTCACAGAGAACATAGCAGGTGGCTATGGAATACTGACCAAAAATTGGAAAGCAGATCAGTTACACTTGGGACTGCGCCTGGAAAATACCAACGCCTCATTGGCCGGTTCTTTCCGTCAAAGCTATTTTAATCCTTTTCCAACAGTGCTGTATCAGCATAACCTAAGTGCGGAAAACAACCTGTCCTTTACATTCAAAAGAACGATCAGCAGGGCACCTTACTTTGAACTGGTTCCCTATACCGTTTTTATTAACCAATACACAATAGAACAGGGCAATCCCGCGCTTCGGCCGGAATTTGATAACATTTATAGCTTAAATGCGAACATTCACAAACTAAGTCTGTCACTCACCTATACCGATGCCAAAGGGCTGATCGGTCTGTTTCCGATTAACCAGGTTAACCTTACCGGCGTTACTTATTTTTCCAGGCGAAACCTTGACCATTCGTCCGACTTGTCCCTCTACCTGTATTACCCGTTACGCCTTGCCTCTTGGTGGGAAACGGAAAATAGTGGTACCCTTGCCGGGTTCAACAGTGCCCGCGGACAGGTCTTAAGCACCGGCTACGCTTTATCGGCTTTTCATTCCGATTTTAAATCAGCACAGATATTCAGGTTTTCCAAACAGCTCAAGTTAGAAATAGATGCTTACTACTGGACACCTTACGTCCAGGACCTTTCCCGTCAAAGCGGGTACAAGAATGTTGATGCATCGCTGCTGATCAGTTTTTGGGACAACAGAGGACAATTTAGAATAGGCGGCAGCCAAATTATATTTAAAAGAAACGATTATTCGATTATCCGGGATTACGGCAGCTACAGTTCCAGGGAAAGAATAAGCACAGATAGCAAAAGGATTAACGCCGGATTTACTTACAACTTTGGAAAGACTAAAATTAAGTCACCTGATAAGAAACTGGGGAATGAAGATGCAGTTAAGCGATTATAAAATGTTTGGAAATATTACTGCTATTTTACCCTACCGGCTTTTCTACGGTTTCCGGGACACCCATTTTTTAGGTACTACCTTGGTGGTCAAAGCCTACAGGAGATGGGGTCACCGTTTCCGGAAGGACAGCGAACTTTGCTGGCTAGCTGTCATGGCCTGCCTCCCTGCCTTGTTTTTTACAGGTTTTACTGATTATTTGAACCGAACGAGAGAAATTCAACAGCCCACGTATTACGGGAAAGGGTGCCCATTGAGAGGGAAAAGGTCCGGTTTAAAAAGTCGGTTTCAGAAAAGAAAAAGCCGAATAGTTTCTGGCTCTGCTTTTTGGATTATATTTTAAGGCGTATAGCTGAAAAAGTAAGAAATAAGGGGATAGTTCAAAAAGTCATGACTTTCTGAACCAGTAACATTACAAACAGTATTTCATCAACACTTTTTGATTTGTTGATCTAAACAAAGTACATTACACCACTGATACTTAACTAAGCCGTAGTCGTGTTAAAAAAACTTAATTTAGATCAAACTAAAACCTATGAGATTTGCATCGCAACATTTAATATATCCGAAATGTTGATTGCATATATACAAGGCAGAAAACATTTTTTAAGAATAGGCAGTGAACAAGGAGATATTGAAACGTGGGATGATTTAATTATAGAGCACGAGAATGGTTTGTATGAACATATTCAGGTAAAAAGACAGCATACAGATTTTAGTAACGATCCTTGCATTCGAAATTATGTTCATGCAGGAAAACCACAGCAAAGATTACGAGACTTATCACCAATAGATAAAACTTTAGCTAGTTTAGCTCAATGGTCACTTACTAAAAATCCTTGTTCCAGCAATCCAAAAAGGTTATTTGCCATAGAAGTACCGGATAACACAATGTCCATGAAGCAGAATCTTAAAATTAGCCACCTATCTGATTTCTGCAAGAATGAGATTACTCCTTCAACAACGGCTAGTTCTTTAGCATATTTACAGGCTAGACACAAAAACACAGAGAACCTATTTAATTGGCTAACGACTTGGTGTGGATTTACAGATTGGGAGCATATATTGAAAGCTTTTAAAGCTTTAGAAATTAGACAAACCGGAAATGAAATTGATTTGGAACGTCGAACGGAAACTTTATTGAACTACTGCTTTAATGACAGCAATGCCATAAGAAAACAGATTCATACGTATATAACTGACAATTCTAGTTATACAAGTGCTATCTCACCCAGGCCACTTTTAGGAAAACTAAAAAGCCAATGTATCACAGGCCTTGTAACTTGGACACAATATGTAAAGGATAAAGCCATCTGGAGTATTTCAGGTACAAATGATACTGGACATGATTCCATAGAATTGGCACCAAAGGTCGTTGAAGGACTTTGGAAACCCCCAAGAAAATCTGAATTAAAAATTAATATTAATTCAGCGTTGGATGAAGCACTGCCAAGTTCTCTAATGAGGCTTATCATCCATTTGCCCAATTTAGCTTCAGCACATTTGAACAATCCCTCAAACTGGGAGGCACGGACACGAGAACGGATAGGTGGAACATTAGGAGTAGATGTTGACGATTGCTATCAACAATCTATTGTCGATTGTTCTAGCACCAATACTTCATCTGATAGTAGGACATTAAGCCTTATTGCTGAATCTGATAAAGAAGCCAAAGCTTTAGAAAGCACCATGGATGAACATACATGGATATGCATTTGCGATTGCGTGAACGATAATTTATTGTTAATGGCTGCAACAGAGCTACGTGATAATATTGAAGTAAGGTGGTCGAAATGGAGGGTAGAACTTAATCAGGACATAGAAAAATGCATAGAATTATATGACTGTCCGTAACTTGTACTATTGATAAATAATGTTTAAATTTAGTATAAAAAAGGGGCAAAGATGAACATAGATGAATTCAGCAAAAGGTATCCTGATGAGGCAAGTTGCATAGAAGC
>JAABUM010003439.1_pt1 | contig 19382 bp, 18 predicted proteins | sample 5559161 | NCBI WGS metagenome assembly JAABUM01 (sample SAMN10711868, study PRJNA513369) | rock metagenome | isolation source: Antarctica rocks | place: Antarctica: Victoria Land, Siegfried Peak nord | reverse complement strand
TCGCTCTGGCGCCGCAGCACGTCCAGCAGGTGCAAGGAGCGCGAGTAGGCATCACCTTCCCCAGCCAGGGGATTGAAGCCCACGGCATGGCCCTCGTCGCGCAGATCCAGCAGCAGCAGGCGCTCCCTCCATTCTTCAGGCGAGGCCAGGCGCGGCAGGATGCGGTCGACCAGATCGCCTCTCAGGTCCAGCACGCACAACGTGCGGCCCGCCCGCAGGTCAGACTCAATGAGGCGCAGCAGCAGGTTGGTCTTGCCGCTTCCCGTGGCTCCCAGCACGTACAAGTGGCGCAACCGAGCCTGGGGCGAGAGGGCGACAACGGGTGGCTGGGGATCACCCTCAGTCACCAACGCGGACGGGATCACGTTCCCCAGGATGGTATAATCGGCGGGCAGAGCCAGCGCAGCAACAGGCCCTGCCGGCAGGGTCATTCAGTTCTCAGGAGGAGTTGGAAAGCCATGATGGGATTCGCGGCGCACTTTCTGGTGGCCTGTGCGATATTGTTGGGCTGGATGCGACGCAGGAGCGGCAGTGCGAGGTTGCGAAAGGTGGCCAAGACCTGGGGTAAGGAGCCAGTGTGAGCGCGGCACTGGTCTTCCTGCCACACGACATCGCGGATCCAGTGGGAGCGGTTTTCGAGGCCCCAATGAGCGCGCACCATCTTCAGAAGCGCGGCGGCGCCCGCCTGCTCGCGGGGCAGACTGGTCACTCCGCACACCACCTCACACGAGGTTTTGCCGCTCTTTTTGTGCGTGATGCGCCGCTCCACCTCAAACACCTGCTCTACCAAGGGCCACATCCCTCGCATCGAACCGGGCACCTCCAAGACGCGCAGAGTGCGCCGCTCGATGCGCCCATGGGCCAAGTCCACGCTTTGCGTCTGCTCCATCTTCCACTGCGGCGCTTCACCAAGCGCCCGCACCTGAGCCGGACGAAAGGAGTTTTGGGCTCCGGCTTTGGCTTTAGCTCCGGCTTTGGCTCGTGCCAGGAGGCGCTCAATGTCATGCAGCAGTTGGGGTTGATTGGCCTTGACGCTCATCAGGTAGTGCCCCCTTTTTCCACGATGGTGCGGGCCACCGAGCGTTGCGTCAGGAGAGCGTCTACGGTCACAACGCGCCCTTCGAGCACCAGAGCCGACAGCACCTCCTGGATGGCTCCGATCTCGTTGGTCTTGTCAGGAACCGCTTTTTGATGCAGCGTCAGGCCCAACACCGGAGCCAGGGCGGACAACAAATGGGCCCCAGGGGCGCCTTGCTTGGCGGCAGAACGCAGACTCTTGCCGTCGATGGCGATGACTTGGGCGGCGGGGGATGCCGCGAGAGATGCCGCGGGAGATGCGGCTTGCCAGACACTGTGCGCCCATTGTCCCAGAAGGTGCTCCAGTTGCTCCCCGTCCAGGCGCGTCAGAATCGCGTGCAAGGTGCCAACAGATGGAGCCACACCGCGATCAAACCCCAGGCGCGGCAGCCACTCCAGCCCATAATCCTCGATCCACTGCGCCATCGCCCCCTACGATTTGTAGCCACACAGCGTCGCTACAAAAACCAGGCTCAGAACCGACACTAAGCTGTAGCGGCGACCGCGACGAGTGCGCGGGTCAGGAACTTCACTCAAGACCTCGATCAGAGGGCGAATTCTGTTTGGCATCATCTAAAAAGATACTGCGTTGAGAACTGAATGACCCTGCCCTGCCGGAGCCTGCTGCTCGCGCCGATCCAGCCTGCGGTTGACGGTGCTGATGAGGTAGTTCTCCAGAAACCGAATCAGCATGGAATCAGGCTCTTCGAGTGCTAAAGCCGTGTAGGGCAAGAAGGAGCGGTGGCAATAAGCCGCAGCAGGCTGGGCCGGATCAGACGGTCAGCCGTCTCAAGAGAGAGTGACTGGATGAGATCAGGGCCTTGCTATGGCCCGCTATGGAGGTGAGTATGCCATGCGCTTGTGCCTCGCGTGCCGCCGTCTGTCCTCCGACACGCCGCTGTGCAGCCACTGCGGGCGCTCCTTTGGAGGACGCCTGTGCAACAACAAGAAAGGACGCCACCTCAACCCCGCTACGGCCCAGCACTACGGGCAGTGCGGCTCCACCGTTCTGACCGAGGCCGCCACGTCCATCCCGCTCTCGGGCATCGCCCGCCTGCTCACCTACGCTGCTCTACGAAGTAGCCCAGAGTGCCCCGCTGCTTGCGGCGGGGATGAATGGGCTGGAGGAGGGAACAGACTCGATGTCTGTTTCCTCCTCGGAAGTTCTGGAAGTGGGAGGTGGCTCAATGCCACCGAGCACTTCTTGTCGTGGTCGTTAATGCCCCACCGCTTGCGGTGGGGTTCTTTACTCGCTGGGGTCTTGTGGGCCGCTCCTGGAGCCATCAGGTGGATCGGGGACGCGACGGGCTACTCGCACTACCGCGACCCGCGCGTCTGGCTCATCGAGACCACGGCTCGCCTGCTGATGCCGTTCGGGACAGTCTTCGTCCTCCTGTATGTCTTCTCTCATATGGTGCCGGGCGAAGGCGGCAAGCTGCTGCGCCACGCGCTGGTGGGAACGACGATGTGGGTGGTGAGAGGCCTGCTCAACACGATCGGGGGCATCGCAAAGGGGTTGGGCAAGCTGCTGTCGAGCCAGGCGCAAGGCACCAAGAACTCCACCAAGACCAAGCTGTAGGAGGAGCCTGATCTTGCAGTTTTCGATGCGCAAGCCGTGGAACCTCCAAGAAAGTTGGTAGGTAGTCAGGAGGGACACCGCGTCTGTTTCGCGAAGGCCCCTCCGAGAGAACTGGTAAGGGGCGGGAAGCACTTTCCTGAGACGACGGCGCCTTTTCTACTCAATTACTTATTTACTCAATTGCGCTCTTGAAGCATTTCTCATTTACTCAACCGTAGTGAGAGGCATTTTCAGAGGACGTGCTTGAACCATGCGAGTAGTTGCTGTTTTGAACCAGAAAGGCGGGGCGGGCAAGACGACTGTGGCCACGCATTTGGCCCGGGCGTTCCAGATGGACGGATCCCGCGTGCTCCTGATCGACTCCGACCCGCAGGGGTCGGCGCGCGATTGGGCCGCCATGCGGGAGGATCAGCCCGTTTCAACCGTGGGCATCGACCGACCGACGCTTGAACGCGACATCAAGAGCATCGCGCCGGTGGAGTGGGCCATTGTGGATGGGGCACCCCAAGCCCATGACTTGGTGGTCAGCGCCATCAAGGCGGCCCACTTCGTGCTTATCCCCGTCCAGCCCAGCCCCTTCGACATCTGGGCAACTCAAGCGCTGGTCGAGTTGGTGCGGCAGCGGATCGAGCTCACAGATGGAAAGCTCCAGGCGGCTTTCGTGATCTCGCGCGCCATTCGGGGCACCCGAATCGGCCAAGAGGTAGGCGCCGCGCTTGAAGGATACGCGCTGCCCGTGCTCCAAAGCCGCATCACGCAGCGCGTCATCTTCCCGACCTCAGCCGCCCACGGCAGCACGGTTCTGGACGAAGACCCCAAAGGCGAGGCGGCCAACGAAGTGCGGGCGCTCGCTCAAGAGATCAAGTCCATGCTTGAGTAGATGAGTAATTAAGTGCATACTTAGACACTCAGTTACACGGCAGCTGGCAAAAGAGGTCCTCTTGGGCCGTCCCACCAGTGGACGGGTGGAGCGCAGGGTAATGTAGCCGCGTGGTATCAGTGGGTAGCCGCAGGTAGCCGCGCGAGGCACAACACACAGGAGAAGAAGACTCATGGCAAGTATTGGTTTGAAGGCGGGACGTCCCAGTGAGCGGCAACCGGCCATCAGCTTGAACGACCTCAAGTCCGACACCGTGCGGCTCAACGTCGACATCGACAAGGATCTGCACAAAAAGCTCAAGCTCCACGCCGTGGAACGAGAGTGCAGCGTAGCTGAAGTCGTGCGGGAACTCCTGCGGCGCGCTCTAAGTGAATAAGACCAGGCTAACTTGAGTAGTTGTGCATTACAGCAGATGAGTATTTGAGTAAAGGCTCGTTTGAGTAAGAACACCTTTGCACAACACTTCTTTGTGCAGTGCTGCCATGTCCGTTTTGCTCTTCTCAAGCGTATGGGAGCAAGAGCATTCGCGGAGTTAACTCATGGAACTACCACCTCACGTCTCAGCGAGCGCCTACTTCACGTCGCTTCGCTTGGCGGCCAGAGCACTTCCAGAGGAGGCAGCATCAATGCTCCGCGCACCGATAAGCTTCCCTGCACCCGGTTGATCGGAAGTTCGATTTCCGTATAGTCCCGATAGTCCCTTCCTTCCGAGACCTTTGGTGTCGAGTATCGGGACTATACGGAAGAAAATGGGCCGAGTATCGGGACTATACGGAAGAACTATCGGGACTATACGGAAGGAAACGGACCAACTATCGGGACTATACGGAAGAACTATCGGGACTATACGGAAATCGAACTTCCAAAAACCCTCTCCCTGCTTGCTGTTTCAGGCTCTTTTTTCCTCCTAAGCAGTACTTAAGCCTTTGTACTTTTAAGCAACAACTTATGCGCCGCCGAAAACAAATTTTCGCGACCTAAAACAAAACAGACAAACCCCTGTTGTTGTTTGTGCTTTAATTTCGTTTGGGCATCCAAGACACCAGGCAAACACCAGAAACGATCAGCAATGAGACGCGCAAAAGCTTCCCCCACAACGCTTTCCGAAATAGGCGCCGAACAAAAGGCGCAGGTTGCGTCAGCTGACAACCGGCTCGCTGATGCCCGCTTGGGTGACACGCGCTTGGGTAAAGGAGACCCCAACCTGTTCCTGCGTCCATGGATTGCCCTGTGGAGGCGCAATGAGAAGACCACGGTCATCAACCTGGAGTGGGAGGAAGATCATCCCTCTATTGCCGGGCGGAAGATCAAAGCCAGCTGGAAGGTGACGGGAGACCCTGAGCTCGGCCTTCCGATGTCGGGCGACCGGCGCCTGTTCAACGTGCTCTGCGAGTTGACGCGCGAGCAGGGATTGGCGCAGAGCATCAACTTCACCCGCTACGACGTGCTGCGGCGCCTGGGCCGCGCCAGCGGCAAGCGCGATTACGAACTGTTGCTGCATTCGTTCGAGCGCCTCAAGGCCGTCAAGATTACGGCGCGCAACGTCTTCCGGGATGCGCGCACGGGCCTGATCGAAGACGCCGTGTTCTCCATCATCGACGACGTGACCATCATAAAAGCTGGCAAGAGCGGCAAGATCGAGCCGGACGAGCTGCCTCTAAGTACCTTCAGCTGGTCGGATCGCATCTACAGCAACATCCAGAACGGCTTTCTGCTGACCTTCGACCTCAACGTGGTGCAGTCCCTGCGCTCCGATGTGGCTTTGGTCTTGTATCCCCTGCTCCTGGCCAAAACTTATGACGGACCGGGTCGGCGCCGCAGCCACTTCCATTCGGAACTGCGTGACTTCTACGAGAACCACTTGGGGATGCGCGGTACGCCTTACCTCTCCAAGATGGAAGAGCGGCTCCTGCCGGCGCACGAGGAACTCAAGCAGATCGGCTTTCTGGCGGACGCCAGGATCGAGCCTATGAAGGCTGCGGGCCAGCACAAGATTACCTACACCCTCAATATCCCTGAAGCCGCTGCGCTTCCCACGGCGGCAACGGAGAAGTTGCAGGAAGAGAAGCGCCCGCCCACTCCTAGAACTTCAGAAGACGTTCTTGATCCAGTGCCTGCGTTGGCACCTGCGGAAGCGGACAACCTGCTGGGGAGCATGATCGGTATCGGCGTGGACGGTGACATAGCACGTCAAGTATTGAAGCAACATCCGCTTCCCTCCATCCGGCTGCATCTGGACTGCCTCGCTGACCGCAAGCCGCGCGATCTGGCGGCCATGTTCTTATACGCGGTGCGCCGCGACTTGGCCCCGCCGCCGCTGTACCTGGAACGGGTGGCGCGCGAACGCCAGCGCGAAGCGGAGCAGGCCCAAAGCGCCCTTCCCCAGGCCGAAGCCGAGCAAGCCAGGGCCACGGCAGCCCAGGCCTGGGCCGATAAGGAGGCGCTACGCCGCCAGCTGGGAAGCGCCACCGCGTTCTACGAAGGGCTCTGCGACGAGGCCAGGGCCCTGGTGCGCCAGCGGGTGAGCGGCGAGCTCAAGCAGGGCGGAGTGAAGGGGCGCTGGCAGTACCCGCAGCCGCTGTGGATGGAAGTGCTGTGCGGCCTGCTGCGCAACCAGGCGTGGCAGGAAGAACTGGAGCTGATGCGCCAAGCGTTGCCCGAGGCATCTCAAGAGGTCGACTCGGTGGAGCACAACTCGGTGGAGCACAACGCCCACGAAGAGCAGGAAGAGGAAGAGAGCCAAGAGGCGATTCTGCTTCCGTCGAGCCTGTTCGCGCGGCTGGATCTGTATGCGGACACGCTGCGCGAGATGGTGTGTAGCGGAGAGGTGAAGGCTCAGGCGCTGGACTCGATCAAGGAGCGGGCCTTCCCGCTGCTGGATGCGCAGGAGTGGCAGAGCGTCAAAGAGCGGGCCTTGAGTGCGTCCTGATGTTTGTTTTATTCAACCTCACACAATATCCGGGGATTCCCTGTTGTTGGCGGAGCAAGCTGACATCGGTTGGAGTGGCGGATGGCGTCGGGTGCTTTGTTGCTTGGCCGACCTGATCCAGCACTGCTCCGTCTCAGCAGGGCAATCGCATCAGGATTGGAGGTGCCGGACTGGGAGGATGTTCGAACTTGGACGACTCCTGGAATTGGACAACTCCTGGAACCAGTTCCTGAGCTGCGTCGAGCCGGGTAGAGGCTGGCCACCAACATCCTGCGCCAGGACACACCCTACGCCATCAGGCTCTCCCTCAAGAGCAAGACCGCCGCTTGGAACACCGACCTCCTGCTCCAGAAGCTGGTTGGCGCCAACCCTCTACGAAGTAGCCCAGAGTGCCCCGCTGCTTGCGGCGGGGATGAATGGGCTGGAGGAGGGAACAGACTCGATGTCTGTTTCCTCCTCGGAAGTTCTGGAAGTGGGAGGTGGCTCAATGCCACCGAGCACTTCTTGTCGTGGTCGTTAATGCCCCACCGCTTGCGGTGGGGTTCTTTACTCGATCGACGGGGTGCAATATGCTCACATTCAATTGCCTTCGAGAGACTTTTTGTCCACCTGCGCCCCCCGAGACGTTGAAAGGCTACAGCGTTGGGTGCTATCAAACGAGTTCAATTAGCGCCGCCCTGTCCAAACAGAAAGCTTCACTCGTAGCGGCTTTGCCATTGTTGCAGCGCCGCCGCCAGGAAAGCCAGAGGGCGCACGTACTTGCTGCCAGGCCACGGTCGCAGGGAACGGCGACGAGCGCGGCCAGCTTCTTCGTCTCTGATCCTCCAAGCGGTTAACTCAGCCCGCTACACACCAAGAAGCCGAACCACAGAAGCCACAGCGTAAGCCCTCCTAATGCGATCGTCCTGCGGTCTCAGACCGTTGTGGTAGGAGTGAAAGCGGTTCAATTGAATCTTTGTGAGCACTAAACAAGCCTTCTCACGCCTCAAGAGGCGGCGGGTGCAGGATCACTTCCTCGCCCGCATCCAGCGCGGCGTAGACGGGATTGCTCTGAGGCCCAGGCGGCACGGCCTGTCCCGCTTGTTTCCCCTCTCCAAGCTGTTCGAGTGACGGCTGGTGCCGCGTCATCTGAGGGGCCTCGTAGTCGTCCTTGACGGCAGCCAGCAGCATCCCGGCGGGGTTCTTGGCACGGCGGTAGGGCAGCCACATCAGTTGCCGGCGGATGCGCACCAGGTCGTAGTGCTCCAGCAAGCCTTCCGCCTGCTCCGCGTCCAGCCCGGCCTGCTGCAGCAGCTCCCGCACTGCCTCCTGCTCGCGTAGCGCCTCCGCCTCTTCGGGTGAGGGAGCGGGCAGGGGCACCTCTGCCAGATCTCCCGTTCTCTGAGCCGGAGTTGTCGCAGGGGAGGCCATGGGCACTGCAGCCTGCGGTGGTTTGGGAGACTGGTGCGCCTTGCGGTAGCCCATCATCTCCTCGATCTGGGCTTCGACTTCGGCTCGGGGCCGGGCGTAGGTGGCGCGCGAGTGGGCGATGACGGCTTCGCGCGGGGCGGCGCGGATCGGAGGCGGCGGAACGTAGGCCGAAGGCACCTTAGCCTCTTCGCGCACGGGAGCCAGAGCCGAGAGGGGCGAGAAGAACTCCAGCCCGCTCTCGCTCGTGCCGTGCCACAGCAGGGGCCGCGCCTGCCAACGCAGGGCTTCCAAACGCTCCAGGCGGCTGCGGGCTTTTCCTGGGGAAACGCGCATGGCCTGAGCGATCTGTCGCACGGTAGGAGCGCAGTGGCCGTTGGGGGTGACGAAGGTGAGCAAGAGCAGCAAGTCTTTGACGGCTTCGGGCGGCAGCGCGGCCAGCAGCCCGCTCGTGCGCAAGGGCGAAGCGAAGGAGACGTGTGCCGCAGGACGGAAGTAGCCGCCCAGGGAGACGTCCAGGTGCTCGACCCGGATCACGAAGGGCGGCTCCGGTGGCTGGGGCACCCGTGGCTCTTGGGGTGGGTTGTGGAAGGGCTGGGGAAGGGGCATGGGGATGATTACGATGAGGCGAAAGGGGAGGCGTGGCTCAGCAGCAGGGCCAGGACGCTCACGGCCAAGAGGGGCAGCAAGGCCTCCTCGGCCTGGGAGCCCGTGGTGAGGCGCAGGGGCCTGGGCAGCAGGTGCAGGCGGCGCGGGTCGGGGTAGAGCAGGGGAAGGCCGCTTTTGGTGCAGGCGTCGCCCACCAGATGGCTGGCATAGCCCAGCACCAACCCGACGAACAGGGGCCAGCCCAGCAAGAGCAGAGGCAGGGCGAGGAGCGAGGCGCCCAGCAGCCCGCGCAGCGAGTGCAAGAGGCCTCGGTGCCCGAAGCTCCGGTGCAGCAGGTTCGACAGCGGCACGAAGGGCCTCACGCCGCCGACCTGCCAGTACTTGAGAAGAGAGCCCTGGGCGTCCAGGTCAGGCAATAGCGCTCCGAACACCGCCGTTACAGCCAGCGGAGCCAAAGTGTCGGAGGTGAGCGCACCCGGCAGGGGCTGCAGCAGCCACAGCGAAGCCACGCCCAGCAGGGCATGAGTGCGCCCCATCACCAGGCACCTCCGCACAGGGCGTCGCCGCAAGAGGAACAAGAGGAACAAGAGGAACTGGAGGTAGAGCGGGAGTGAGAGCTGGGAGCGGGCAGGCCATCGGGCTGCTCTTGAACGAGCGCAGCGAAGAACTCCCGGTCCAGCGCGAGGTGTCCGGCGTCAGAGTCCTGGAGGCCCAGTCCCTTCTCCAGGAACAGGTCCAGCAGCTCCTCACCGTCCACCAGGCGCACCGCAAAGAGGCCTTCCAGGGCCGCGGCACCATAAGCCGGGCCGAAGAAGGTGGAGGTGGTGAGCAGCAGCCCCTGGGGCGCCTGGTGGCGCAGCATCGCCCCCCGCAGCTCGTCCACGAAGCGGCGCGAGACCGGAGCCCGATACTGCTTGGCCTGCACCAGCGTCCGGGTCGAGCCGAGCCCGCTTGAAGCGGAGGCCACGATGTCTGCGCCGCCTTGCGCCTCTCCAAGTACTTGGACGGAGCCGTAGCCGCAGTGGTACAGCAGGCGGGCGATCAGTCGGACAAAAGCCGGGACGGGTAGAGCCAGCAGCTCCTGATGTAACTGCTCTCGCACCTTTTGGTGCCCTTGAAGACGCTTGAGATACGGCCCCGAGGAGAGGGAAGTGGCGGGACGGCGGCTCACGCGGCCTCCTTTGCCTCCTTGGTTCGTGGAGCCCCAGCGCTCGCAGGCGAGAGCGACCACTGGCCGGGCAGCACGTCCTTGAACTCAGGCCTGAGCCTGTTGTGCTCGTCATAGGCCTGGGCGGGCAGGCAGCCTTTGCAGCCCGCGAGCTGGCAGGCCGAAGCGGTGGGGTAGGTGCCATCCAGCGAGATCAGCTCGTGGGGATCCAGCCTCCTGCCTTCAAGACCTCGCTGTAGGTGCGGCTCCAAGGCTCTGGTGATGGAAGAAACCAGGGCGAAGGAGGGGCTGCTCTGACCGTTGAGCAAGCGGCACACGGCGGACTTGGAGACGCCGGCATCAGAGGCCAGGCGGCTCTCGCCCTTGAAGGCGTAGCGGTTGGTGTGGGCCATCAGCGCCAGGATGCGGTTGTGCACCTGAGACGTGTTGACCTTGGGGATGAGGCTGGTGCGGCGAGGCATGACGACCGAGGCGGAAAGAATAGGGACGGATAAGGTAGTGGCAGTTGGGCCGGAGGCGGGGCTGGGCATGGTGTTCGGTTACTGTTTGGTTGCCTCCACGATGCTCCCTTCCCGGCGCAGAAGCACAGGAAGTTGCACCCACGCAACGCGAACAAAATCCGAACAGTGCTAAGGTAGCACAATGCTCCCTGGTAGTACAGTCGCCTTTCCCTGGCTCGTATCTGAACGAGGGAAAGGGTCGTGGAAGCTGCTGGTAGAGAACATTCAGTAGCAGGCAAATTTCATCTGCGGCACCCTCCACGCCATTGAGCGCCGTGCAAGCGCCGCCTTCTTGTCGGCTGTTAACTGGCGCGCCGCGAGAGATGACACCTCACCAAGGAGCTGGTAGGGCCGAACAAGCTTTCCAGATAGGTCCGGATCAGCCGGAGGACTTGCGGTTCCGGCGGCCCTACTTCCTGATGACGCTGCTGGGATCGTCGGGGCGTTGGAGGCCGCCCGCTCGCCTCGTTCTTCGTGATCGGGAGGCGCCTGCTGCGGATGCGCGACGCTTTCGACGAGTGCCTGGGCCAGCGCAACGTCCTCCCTGTGCTGACGGGCGCGGGCGCTCAAGTACGTGCTGGCGGGGCTGGCGCGCCTTCCCCTGAGCCTGAGGCTGCAGGCCGCGTCCGAGGATGGGATGGTGGCGCGCCTGACACTCCTATCTTGGCCTTCTTCGATATGCAGGCGCGCGACATCGAGGCAGGGGTTTAGGCCGCTGCCAAGATCGCTGGCCTGGTTGGGAGCAACCCCGGCTTGCAGCACGCGCGGTTGCACTTCATCGAGCACTCCTTCGGCGGCCTGATAGTGCGCAACACGGTGCGCTAACTGGCCTTGGACGAGAGCTTCGAGGGATGCCTGGCTTCGCTGTGCCTACTCGAAGGCGCTTTAGCCTGCGACTGGTTCGAGGGCGAGGAGAAGGTTTACAAGGTGAAGCAATCATGCGCGTTATGCAGCAGGGCTTGTCAGGAGGCGATAGGCGCCGCTGGCAGCTGTTCCTGATCGAGCAGAACTTGGATTCGCTGTGGCCGACGGCGAGTTCGGGCCACGCATAAAGCGACGCTGGGGTTCCAGGCTCGCCACGGCTTGTTCTCGGACGGCCTCGTCGGCTGGAGGACATTCGGGCAGGCCATGAAGTTGGGCTTCGAGGCGGTCAAGCGGCCTCCACCGAAGCCGCTGCTCCCGATTGGTGTATGTAGGGTGGTCTCTGTGGCCACCGCGCCCAGACTTTTGCCGGCTACCAAAAGCGGCGAGAGGCAGAAGTTGTGGAGCCGCTTCCACTTCGAGCCGGCATCTGGTTCCAGGTACTCACGAGAACATCCGCATCCTGGGCTGGGAGGACGAGGACATCGTGCGAGTCGGAATCCCGCAGTTGCAGGGCGTCGTAGATGCACCTTCGATCGGAGCCGTGTGGTTCCATCGCAACGGAGCGGATCGGTTGCGCGTTGTGGCGATCCTGGCAGGAACGGCTACGTTGGGTGCTTACAAAGCAGCGTACTGTTGGTCGGCTCATGCTGGGATCCAAGAGCCGAGTCTGCCCTTGATCAGCGAGGGCCGCACCATCCTGTTGTAGGTTGTAAAATAAGGGCAGGCGAAGCGTTGGAACTTCACCACAGAGCGGTGGGCAGGGCTTTTTCAGCATCGTGATCACAAGGAGTCTCCAGATGCCAGCGAAGGAAATTCAACAGGGAGTCCAGTCCGAACTCGCCATCACAGCCAAGGGGTACGACTACGGCACCATCTATGGTTACTGGACGGTGGGCAGCGACTTTTCAACTATCGCCAGTGCCGATTATCCCAGTGGTTGGCTGGTGACTCTCAACACCACAGGCGCCTGGACGCTTTGGGTTACGCCACCTGTTGGCAGCGCTGGCGATGTCGAACTGGGGGTTAATTACAGAGGGCCACACACTCCAGGGCAGCCGGACTACTACGGAGTAACAACCTGCCTGAGTGAGAGATTTAAGGTGGTGGGGACGTCACCCATCCAGGGTTGGTGGTGCACGCTCAAGAATGGGGTATACGGTTGTATGTTCGGCCAACGGGCAGACCTGGAGGCCAGCGGTTACGAGATCACGCAGTTGCAGCCCTACGCCACCCAGGATGAGTGCAGGGGCAACTGCAAGAAGCCTGGGCCGGGGCCAGCAACTGGGTCCTGCGACTTTGTGGGTTCGGGCTGACGTTCACTTGGTCCCACAGCCAAGAGGGCAGAGTGCCGACAGGGCTCTGCCCTCCCCGACGGTGCCGGAATTGCTCCTCGGTTGGAGTGAGGCAAACAGAAGGAGGTACTCGATGGCGGCAGGATCCGAACCCGACGTAGGGGGCAATCTCACGGTAACAGACAGTTACGTCGATTATGTGCTGGTGTGCGTTCCAGTCAGTGACCGCCACCGCGACTACGGCGGCTACTTCTCCCCAGTGGGAGGGCCGCCGGGCCACTGCGAGCTGCCATATCCCCCGCAGATTCCCGTTCAGGTGCAGCCATCACCGGGACCATCGCCGATGGTGACCGAGTGTGATGACTCTAGCTTTTAGCGACCTTCAGCCATCCGTTGAACTTGCTGCCCGCGTGCCTGCGTAATGCTGAAGGAAGACCTCAGGAAAGGGCTAAGAGAAAACCTGAAAGAAGCTTGCAGCAGCTTGCAACTGTTACGCGCAAGGCAGGTATAATTTGGTCCATTGCGGCGTCGGCAATTCTCGGCCCGAGCCGGATCAGGCCAGGAGCAGGCGGAATATCCACGTGCGGAATATCCGCGTTGCGTGGAGCCGAAACCAGGTTGGTGTAAGAGAGCCATCAAGAAAGCCATCATGATCTCCCTGCTGAATACCGAGGGGCTTCCGTACGAAACGTTGGCTTTGCCAGGAGGCTTAACTCCGGCTGGAACCGATGGTGGCTCTGGATTGGGGTCGGCGACGGATGAGCGCGTCCTGGCCTACCGGCCGGATCCGCAGGCGGACGGCAACCTCCAGGTCGACCCCGAAATCTCCCTGCCCAGCCCCGGCATGGACGTGGAGATCGCGCATTACTACAACAGCAACACGGACTACAACGGCCCCCTGGGATATGGGCGTACCGCCAACGTCAACCTGTTCGTACAGGCCTCCGGCACGCCCGCCGCCGTCACTTTCACGCGGGGCAACGGCTCTCGGTCCGCCTACCAGGAAACTTCTTCTGGTTCTGGCCAGTACCAGAGCGTGGGAGGCGAAGCCAACAGGCTGGAACGGGATGCCACGAGCAACCTGTGGAAGGAAACGACGCCGGACGGGCGCGTCTCGGCGTATCCGGTGGACCCTTCGGGCGGGGTCGTCCCCGTCTCCTGGGTGCAGGACGCGGCTGGCAACCGACACACTTTCAGCTACGGGAGTGGGCGACTGCGCAGCCTCCAAGATGCGGTAGGCAGGCTGGTCACCTTCAGCTACGATGGCAACGGCCTGTTGAGCACCATCGACGACTGGGCACAGCGGCGCACCACCTTCCTCTACGATACCGGGATGGTGCCGTCCAAGCCCGCCCTAACCGAGGTGATCAACCCTGCCGGGTACCGCACAGGTTATGGGTACGAGGTCGCCACCAACCTGCCGGACGCCCCTTTCCCGCGCCTGAACCGGATCACCGATCCCAACGGGCGCCAGACGACCTACGCCTACGACTCCAACAACCGGGTGCAGTCGCGCACGGTGGAGGGCCAGGGCACCTCGGCCTACACCTACTCGGCGCAGGGGTTCACTAAGCAGGACGCGACCGGGGTCGCGACGCACACCGCCCTCAATACGGGAGGCAATGTTACGGGCGTCACCGACGCGGCGCAGGTGCGGCAGACGTTCAACCGTACGGACGGGCGGGAGACGCAACGTGCCGATGCCAACGGGGTGTCCCTGCAGACCCAATACAGCGCCGGCGTGCCTACAGCCAGCGTGGATGCCCTGGGGCAGATCACCACCATCCAGCGGGACCCCTACAACAACCCGACGGCGACGATCTACCCCGACGGCAGCGTCACCACACAGGTATGGGGATACCCTGAGAGCACCTTCGACACCACGGGAGCCAAGCGGCGCCTGCAGGCGCAGGTGGATGCGCTGGGGTTCCGTACCAGCTACTCCTACAACGAGCGCGGCCAGTTGATCCGCGAGCAGAACGCGCTAGGACGCATCACCACTCACCAATATGACGGCGTGGGCAATCACGTCTACAGCATCGACCCGCTGGGACGGCGCACCACGCTGGGGTACGATGTGGCGGGCAACGTCGTGGCCCAGCTCGATCCGCTGGGGCGCATCAGTACTTTCGCCTACGACGTGCTGAACCGCCTGGTGGCCGAGACGGATCCTCTGGGCCGCACGACCTCCTACGCTTATGACCCAGTAGGTAACCAGACGTTGGTGGTCGATCCGCTGGGCGCGCGCAGCACTAGCGCGTACAACGTGTGGGACCAGCCGCAGACCGTCACCGATTCGCTCGGTCGGGTGACGACCCTGAACTACGACGGTGCGGGCCGCCTGCTGTCGGCGATGGATTCCCTCGGCCACCTCACCACCAACGTCTACGACGTGGCGGGCCGCCTGGGGAGCGTGATGGATCCCACCGGAGCGACGACCTCCACCCGCTACGACGCCGTGGGCCGTCCGCAATTCGTGACGGATGCGCTGAGCAACGTCAGCCAGACGGTGTACGACCGGGCGGGGCGCGTTAGCGCCATCGTGGATCCGCTGGGCCACCACACCAGCACGGTGTATGATGCGATGCACCGGCCCGTGGCGAGCATCGACGCGCTGGGGCGCAGCAGCACGGTGGTGTATGACGCCGCCGGGCAGCTGGTGGCGACGATAGATCCGGCTGGGTTCGTCTCAAGCACGGTGTACGACGCGCTGGGGCGGGTGCAGGCGACGGTGGATGGCGCCGGGACGCAGACGACGATCCTTTACGATGCGGCGAATCGTCCCCTGGCGACGGTGGACGCGTTGGGGCGGCGCGCCACAACCCTGTATGACGACGCGAATCGCGTGGTGGGCGTGCAGGACCCGTTGGGGCGTGTCACGACCTCGGTGTATGACGAGGCCGACCAACTGATCGCCACCGTGGATGCGGCGGGCTACCGCACCACGACCACCTACGATGCCGCAGGGCGGCCCGTGGAGACGCTGGACGCCAAGGGACGGCGCACCACGATGGTGTACGACCTCGCGGGGCGCCTGCTCGCCACGGTGGACGCCTTGGGGCAGCGGACGACGGCCCTGTACGATGAGGCGGATCGGCCTATCGCGCGGGTGAACGCGCTGGGCTACCGCACCACGATCACCTACGACGCCGCCGACCGCCCGATCGAGGTGCTGGACGCGCGTGGCTACCGCACCACGACGGTGTACGACGTCCTGGGGCGGGTGCAGGCGACTGTCGAGGCGCGCGGCTACCGCACCACCTACGTGTACGACGCGGCGGGCCGCCTGGATCAGCTGCAGTCGCCGCAGCTGGGCGGTGACTACACCAAGTACTTCTACGACGAGGCCGGCCAGCGCGTCAGCTGGTTCCGGGCCCTAGGCGGGCAGAGCGGCAACCTCACGACCACGGTGTATGACTCGCGAGGGCAGGCCGTGGCCCAGGTGAACCCGTTAGGGCAGCGCAGCACGCTGGTGTATGACCTCTTGGGACAGCCAGTGGCGACCATCGACGCCCTGGGCTACCGCAGCAGCACTAGCTATGACGTGCTTGGGCGCGTCCAGGCGGTGCAGGACGCGCGCGGCTTTCTGACTTCGTTCGCCTACGACGGGGCGGATCGGCGCGTGGCCGTGGTGGACGCCAACGGCAACAGTACCACGACCGTCTACGATGAGCGCGACTTGGTGCGCGCCACCATTGATCCTCTGGGCGTGGCCACGAGCTACTCCTACGACGAGGTGGGCAACGTGCTCACCCGCACCGATGGGCGCGGGCAGCTCGCCCGCTACGCGCCGGACGAGCTGGACCGTCTGCAGGCGGTGGATTACGCTTCGGGGCGGCGGGTGGCGTATGGCTATGACGCCCTGAGCCGAGTGACGCAGCGCCAGGACGCGGTGGGGACGACGCAGTTGGCGTGGGGCCCGCTCTATCTGGCGGGAGTGGCGTATCCGCAGGGTCAGCGGCTGACGTATGCCTACGATGAGGTGGGCAACCTGTCCCAGTTGCAGGGGCCGGACGGCAACACGGGGTATAGCTACGATAGTGGCAGCCGCCTGTCCTCGATCACCGACCCCTCCGGTCAGGTGGCTGGGTTCTCGAACGACTTCCTGGATCGGGCCTACCAGGAGTGGACGGTGGGCGGCTTGGCCACTTATCGCACCTTCGACGCGGCGGGCCGCGAGATCACGCGGGAGCAGTTCCCCACGCCCGCAGTTCCCACGGATCGCACCGGCGTGCGCCTGGCCTTCTACACGGCGAGCTACGACCCGCGCGGGCTGCTCCAGGGCGTGCAGGAAGTGGACGGGCACCGCGTGGTCTACTCCTACGACGGGAGCAGTCAGTTGCTGAGCGAGGCGCGCACGGGCAGCTTGAGCTACGCCGTGACCTACACCTACGACGGGCTGGGCAACCGGCTGAGCGAGGTGGAGAACGGGGCGCGCACCAGCTACACCTACGGGAGCGGCAACCGGCTGCTGCGGGTGGAGGCTCCGGCCAGCGGCTACTCGCCGGGCGGGGTGACGACCTTCAGCTACGACGGCAACGGCAACCTGGCGCAGGAGGCCACCAACGGGGTGGCGACGGTGTATGAGTGGGACGAGGAGAACCGGCTGGCGCGCGTGGCCTATCCCGGCGGCGCGGTGGATCAGTTCACCTACTTCCAGGACGGGCGGCGCTACCGGAGCACCCACACCTGGAGTGACGCGACCGGTGCCCACAGCTCGACGCAGCTCTTCGTGTGGGACGGGCAGAACCTGCTGCTGGAGCAGAACGAGACCCTGGCCGCCCGCCTGCACTTCCTCTCCCGGCCCGAGGCGGCGGGGCAAGTACTTGGGGAGTATCAGGTGGGCAGCGGCACCGAGCCGACGCGGCTCTTCTTCTACGGGCACGACCTCTCGGGCAATGCGCGTCAGGTCATCGGGACGGGCGGCGCCTTCGTGCACGGCTACCTGTTCAACGCCTTCGGGGAAGTGCTGGCCCAGAGCGGAGGTGCCAACAGCATCGGGCCGGGCGGACAGGTCACCAGCAACGGCTTCCAGAACGAGCGCAACCCCATCCGCTTCGGCGGCAGCGTCGGCTACTACACCGACACCAACGACCGCCTCTACGTGCGCGCCCGCCACCTCAAGCCCAGCACCGGCAGGTGGATGAGCCAGGATCCCATCGGCTTCGCAGGCGGCGACTGGAACCTCTATGGCTATGTGTGGAACAGCGTGCCCAACTGGACGGATGCCTCGGGCTTTGACTCCGGCCCCGCTACAGCAGCCGAGCAGTTCGACCAGCATGAGGAGGCGCTGGCGGCTGCCAGGGCCAAACGCCCTCAGGATCGCAACGCCATAGAAAACCACATGATCCAGAAGGATGATGCATTGGCTGCCAGCGGTGTGGACAAGTACGACGTGAGGATGCGTGCGAATGGCGGGCCGCCTACTAGGACTTGGCCGAGTCGTTCACGCTCGACGCCGGATGACATCCCACCAGACACAAGCTTCCGGTATCAGTTCGGCAAAAACGTAAGTGATTACCTGACTTTGGGATCTGCTGAGACCTTGGGAGAGGTAGTGGGTCGCTATGATGGTGGTCGAGCTAGTGGGTGGGAGGTCACTGGAGCGGTGATCTACGCAGGGGCTGACGTTACTCTAACTGCATTCGATGCAGTGGTTGTAGGTGGAACAGCTATACAGATTGGTGCAGCTGCACGTCGCGCCGGTGGGACTTTGAAGAGGATTGGTGGTAGAAATGTTGTGGTTGATGTGGCAGGAGAAGGAAAAAACTCGGGTCTTGCTGGACGGATCAAGTACGGGGGTCGAGCTTGGAACCTAAACGTAAAACGTGTGACTGACCCCTCGTATCACCGCGGGGAAGTTGTTCCTGGAAGTGCTGGTAGGCGCATACCGAGGCTAATATTAGCAAAAAGCAGTTCTAAAGTGGGGAAGTCACTGCCTATCCGAACACACAGCCTTGATGTGCTCATCGTCGAGGGTTTTCCACCTCCACATATTTCAGAGATTCAGCGGATCGTTAAACCAGGTGGTCGTGTGGTGCTTGGTGGTGGGATTGAAAATAAAGAGGCGGCAGAGGCGCTGGCACGGCAATTAAATGGTAAGATAGTGAGTCAGAGGACGTGGAAGAGCCACGAGTTCCATGAACCCAGTACTGGGTACCGAGCGATAATTGTTTTGCCTAGATGATGAACACTACTATTTCTCTTTCTGTTAGTGATGACCAAGGCGTTACTTTGTCTCTGAACAACGCAGCTTCTTATTGTCACGTTTTGGATGCCCCTCATCTGGAAGGTTCAATAGATGATGGAGCTTGGCTGATACTGATTTTTACCAACTGGATTCCTCTTGATTACGCTTGTGCTAAGACATCTATCCGGGTCGTTGAGAAGTTTGGAGGTGAAGTCTCATTGGGGCTGCATCTGCAACACGATTACGAAGATGTCTTAGATTGGTGGCCTCAAGTTGGGAGTACCTATTGGACGCCGTTGTGGCTCTTGTTTTTCAAGAGGAACTTCGTCGCTCGACGCGACGGATTGCTTCTTGAAGACGATGCTACAAACTGGGTTCGCTGTGCTTTGAATAATTTCGAATAGTCGAATTAATGAAATCCAAGGATTTCAGAACCTACTCCAGGACGGGCAGGACGTGCTGCTGGAGAGCGACGAGAACCTAGCGGCGCGGTTGCGCCTGACGCACGACGGGCTGGGCATGAGCGAGAGCCTTGCCCTGCGCCTGCCCTCCGGCACGGGCGGGCTGGACGGGGGATACTCCTTCGTGCTGGGGCACGACCTCTCGGGCAACACTCGGCTGGTGACTTCTGCGGGCGGGATGCTGATGCACAAGTACTTGTACCATGCCTTCGAGGAAGAGCAGCTGCAGGGGCCGGGGGGCAACACGGGTTATACCTGGGACACGGGGAGCCGTCTGTCCTCGATCACCGATCCCTTCGGTCAGGTGGTGGGGTTCTCGAACGACTTCCTGGATCGGGCCTACCAGGAGTGGACGGTGGGCGGCTTGGCCACTTATCGCACCTTCGACGCGGCGGGCCGCGAGATCACGCGGGAGCAGTTCCCCAC
>JAABUM010003438.1_pt1 | contig 19397 bp, 20 predicted proteins | sample 5559161 | NCBI WGS metagenome assembly JAABUM01 (sample SAMN10711868, study PRJNA513369) | rock metagenome | isolation source: Antarctica rocks | place: Antarctica: Victoria Land, Siegfried Peak nord | reverse complement strand
GCATGAGGCGGTTTGAAGCCTCCCCCCGCAGGGCGACTCCGAAGGGCCAACCTTCATCGGCTGCACAGCATTGACTCAAGCCAGTCGACCTACATCAACCAGCCCTCCTCATTCGTGGCACACCTCACCGCAATTTGCACAGAACGCCATTGCAATCCTCTCGTTCAATCCTCGGCTAGTCGGAGAGGCGACCTACGTCGCAACAGCGGACGCGCGCACCCGGTGCTCGTTGACTACAACGGTGAAAGCAGACGCGATGGACTGGCCCAAGGGGGTGAATCGATCTCTGTCTCACCAAGTGGCAGGGCCGAGCAGCGGCCGCTACTCCTGAGTCGGCAGGTGCGGCGCGTTGGACTGCGTCAGCGAAACCCTTAGCTTTCCGCCACATCGACTCGGACCAGCCCGGTCGTGAACCCCGCACGTTCGACTGCCTAATTCGCGAACTCGCAGGACAGTCCGTCCGGTGAGGCAGATCGGTGCTCGCCGACAGCGGCAGCGCAATCTTCGAACTCGTGGTGATTCGTAGCCAGCCGGACCTGTTGGCCCTCGCCTCGATCGCGTCGGCTTGCCGGATGTTGACGGCGTCGGCGAACGCTGCTGGTCCGAATACCCGGCGCGCATTGCCCAGTCAATATCGAATCATAGGACGCACCACGGGTGCCACCACTTCCCCACGACGGACGGCTAGAGCAGCAGCGACAACCGCCTGGGAAATGTGCGGCCTGCCGGCGGGTAACAAGATCCACCGGACGGGTCCAGTGAGGGGTCGTTTGCTATGAATCGACGTGCCGTCAGGTGCTCCGGCTCTGGCGCAACCGGCGGCGCTCGTCCTGCACCGCCCGCAGCCCGGCGACCAGCTCGGGTTCGGCGGCGGCGGCTTCGGGCCGGTCCAGCAGCTGGCTAAGCAGCTGGAAGTAGCGGGTCGGGCTCAGTCCTAGCAGGTGCGGCGCTCGGGCGGCGACGCGTGCTGCCAGACGGGGGCCGCGGGCGAACTCGAGCACCGCCCGGTCGGTCTCGGTCAGGATGCCGGCCAGCAGTGACAGCTGCCCCTGCCCCACCCTCGTCGTGGGGGACGTCGGCGGCCGCTCACGGCCGATCCTGGTCACGAGGCGGCGCGATGGCTTTGTCTTCGTCTCGGTCCGGTGCGCCGTCGGTGCCGCCGGCGGTGACCGGCTCCGGCGGCCGGGGCGGCAGGTGCCGGTACAGGCTGGTCCTCGGGATCCCAGTCCTGCTGACGATCTCGGCGATGGTGTGCCCGGTGTCGCGCAGGTGCGCCGCCCACGCCAGCTTGGCCGGGTCGACCAGCACCGGCCGGCCGACCCGCCGGCCCTTGACGGTCGCCACCGCCCGGGCGTGCGCGGCGCGCTCGAGGGTGTAGGTGCGTTCCATCTGCCCGAACAGCGCCAGCAGCACCACCGCGAGCTGGGCCATCGGGTCTGCCGGGTTGGCCGAGTCGACCTTGATCGGGTCGGCCAGGTTGCGGACCCCGACACCGCGCTCGGCGAGCTCGTGAACCAGGTTCAGCATGTCGCGGACGGTGCGGCCCAGGCGGTCCAGGGTGTGCACCACGATCACGTCACCGTCGCGGGCGTAACCCAGCACGTAGCGCAGTCCCGGCCGGCCGGTGGTGCCCCGGACTTCTTGTCCAGGTAGATCCGCTCGGCGGGGATCCCCACGGCGGTGAGGGCGTCGACCTGGCGGTCGAGGTCCTGCTTCGCGGTCGAGACCCGCGCGTAGCCCAACTCCACGCCGAGCACCGTGCCGCTAGTGTTGGCCGTACGCGACTTCCGGCACCCGGTTGTAGCACTAACCTGTGGGACGCGACGCGCGCTCCCCCACAGCCCTCGGCGGACGGGCGGCGGGGTGTCCCACTTCCCAGGAAGTGGAACATCGGCCATGAAGGAGGCAGCGCACCCATGGCCACGTCCCCGCTGTCGCACGTGTGCCATCCGTGCCTGAATTCGTGACTTAGCTTGCTGCCCGCGAGGCGAGGTCGAGTACACGCCCGTTGATCAAGGTGGTGTCGTTCAGCGTGCCGCTTCCTGGCGTACGGACGGTGATGCTGGTGCGGTCCGCCCGAAACAGGTCGTGGCTGTACTCGAAGGGAACGTCGTCCTGATCACGAGTGGTGCGGGTGACTGCCAGCAGCGGGTCACCGGTGCGCACGCCGAGAATGGCCGCCTCGTCAGTGCTGGCGAGCGCAACCTCGATCCGCTCAAGTGCGTTGCTAGGAGTCAACCCGAAGGATTCCTCCAACAGCTCGTAGATCCCGCCGGACAGCGGGTGGTCGAGCAGACCTCCGAGTCGGTCGGCTGGGAAGCGGGCATGCTCAAGGCTGATCGGTACCCCGTCAGCGAGGCGGATGCGAATGAGATCGACGACGTGGTCGTGGGGCCCAAGCCCGAGAGCGGCAGCCGTGCGCTCCTCGACGAGGACAAGGCTGGCCGAAAGCACGCGACAGCCGGCCTGCAGACCTTGGCGGCGCAGCAGCGCAGGAACCCCAACGACGGCCGACAGGTCCCGGTCGATCTTCGGGCCGGCGAGGAACGTGCCCCCACCGCGGCCGGCGGTGCGGCGTACGACCCCGGCTGCCTCGAGCGCACCGAGAGCCTGGCGGACGCTGGTCCGGCTGACAGCGAGCCGCTGTGCCAGTTCGCGCTCACCGCCGAGGCGACCGCCGGGCGTGACCTCACCGCGGGAGATGAGGTCGAGAATGCGCCGGCGTACGACTTCCGAGACAGGTCCCAGCGCAGCCGTCTCGTTCAACTGTCGGTCCTCACGTGGTGCCCACATCCCCCATTGTCTCAGGCAGCACCTGGCCCCCGTCGACGACAAGAGGTTGGCCGGTGATGAAGCCGGCTTCGCGGCTGGCGAGGAACAGGCAGGCGTGACCGATCTCGGCAACGGTCCCCAGTCTTCCCAGAGGCACGTTGGCGCGCATCGCGCTGGCGTAGTCCTCGCCGAGCTCAGCAAGTCCTTCGGTCTCGATGTTGCCGGGTAGCACTGCGTTCACGGTCACGCCAGACGGCGCGAGCTCGAGGGCGGCGCTGCGCATGAAGCCGAGCTGGGCAGCTTTGCTTGCGCCGTAGTGTGACCAACCCGGAAGGCCGGTGATCGGGCCGGTGATGCTGGACGTCAGAACGACTCGACCAGCAGCGCTCGCGACCAGCTGCGGCAGCGCCGCCTTCACCAGCAGGATGGTTCCCTTGACGTTGGTGTCAAGGACATGCTCCAAGTCAGCCTCGCTCATCTCGGTGAGAAGGGCCGCGGGAAAGACGCCTGCGTTTGCGCACAGGACATCGATCCCGCCCAGCAGACGCTGAGCGGCGTCGGCCACCTGGGCACATCCCTGTCCGCTACTGAGGTCGGCGGCGAAGCCCTCCACGGGGTGGGGGCCCAGTCGAGACAGCTCGGCCGCGGCTGTCTGCGCGCGGTCGAGCTCCCGTCCGATGATCAGGACCCGGTCACCGTGGCCCACGAAGGCGGCAGCGATGCCTCGACCGATGCCGCGAGTCCCGCCGGTGACGACGACAGCGCGCCCTGCATCTGGTTCCGTCATGTCACTCTTCCGTGGGTCTCGAGGTAGGCGTCGGCGAGGCGGACGGTGTCCGCTGTGAACGGCGCCCCCATCTCCCGGCCAGTAGGGGTCTCGGCGTGGGTGCTGATCCACGCCGTCAGCAGCAGCCTGCGCATCATGACGAAGGTGGGGATCTCTCGTTCGTGCTCAGCGGGCACAGGCAGCACCTTCCGGTAGCCGCGTAGCCAGGCGTCGATCAGTTCGGGGACGTGCGGCTGGTGCTCGAAGAAGCTGAGCGCGGAGCCAAGGTCGTAGAGATACCAGCCGCCGCCGCAGTCGTCGAAGTCGATGACGTGTGTGACGCCGGTGTCGTCGACGATGAGGTTGGCCAGGCGCATGTCTGCGTGGATGAGATGGAACACGTCGGGCCCGGTCCCGAAGGCTGCGAGCCGGGCGCGGAGCACGGCGTCGAGACGGGTGAGCACCTCGCTCTCCGCACGGCCCACGCCGAGGCCGTGCTGCCAGCGTCCCCACCGGGCGGTGCCGCCAAAGGCACCGTCGTAGTCCCAGCGGAACCTGGTGAACCCCGGGGGCGGCTGCCATCGACGTGCGTGGAGGTGCAGGCGGGCGGCGGTCTCGCCGAGCAGCTCGAAGCCGGCGACGTCATCGCCAAGGGGCTCACGGCCGGAAATGTGCTCGAACATCACGACCGGTCGAGGCTCGGCGCAGCCTGAGTCGTTCAGTAGCACCACAAGCTCCCCGTCGTCGGCCGCGATCGGAATGACTGTCGGGACGGTGTGCTCACGGCGCAGCGCATCGATCCAGGCAAGCTCAGAGCGGATCTCCGCCGGGCTCTGGTAGTCGGCTCGGTGCACGCGCAGCACACGTGATGGCCCCTCGGGCGGCTCGAGGAGGAAGGTCGCATTCTCGCTGACGTTCAACAGACGTACCTGCGTGCCGGCAGGGAGCCCATAGCGGAAAAAGACGGTGTCGATGGATCTTCTGAGCCGCTCCACAGCGGCTCCGGACGACAAGTCGTGCTGACCGGTGACCGTCAGGGCCTCGGCGGATAGATCGGACGGAGCCGCCGATGCTGTGACCGGGCGTCCGACACCGTTCGGGGCCGTCATTGCGCGCGGCCTTGCACACCGGCGAGCGTCCGCGTGATGGCCTCTTGTGCGACCCGGACGCCGTCGGGTTCACCTGAGATGTAGACCCGGCCTGCGGCTCCGATCATGCTCACGTCCACCAGGGTGTTCTCAGGAGCGGCCTTCTCGGCCTCGTTCGCCGCGACCGCGGCGAACAGGGCAGGGGTCATTTCGTAGACCAGCAGCGTCTCTCCTGGCAGCACCATGCTGGCCTGACGGTTGCGGTTGACGATGACCGCGTGCTGGTCGGTGATGTCGGCGATGACGTCGCTGTAGAGCACCCGCGGCCGCAGCTGGTCGGCAGCTTGGGCACCAATTCCGGCAAGGATCGCCTCGCCCGCCCGGTTAACGTCCTCCGGATCTGAGGAGTGCACCTCAAGCACCCCGAACTGCCGTTCGACAAATAGGATTCCTGGCTCCACTGCCGGTACCGCACGGAGCGCCAGGTCAGTTACCCGCTCAATGGCGAGGCCGGGAGCGACCTCGACGATCAGCGCGTGTTGACCGGCGTACGGCGGGTACCCCCTCGCCCTCGTCGGCGTCCCCATGTAGGCGGCGAACTGGGGCTGCAGGTCCGGAACCGGCAAGTAGACCCGCAGCTCGGTCGCCGGCGGACTGTCAGAAGGCGCAGTGGCCGCAGGTGCAGGCGCTGTCACGCCGACCCGCTGGCACCTGGGCTGACGGTGAAGTGCTTGGCCAGCTCCGCGTGCGGGCGGGGAATCACGTGGACGGACACGAGCTCGCCTACGGCGGAGACGACCTCAGAACCGGCCTCCGTGGCGGCTTTGACCGCGCCGACGTCACCGACGATGGTCACCGCCACGAGCCCGTCGCCGACTTGGTCACGCCCGACGAGGGTTACGTTCGCGGCCTTGACCATCGCGTCCGCGGCGGCGAGTGCGGCCACATATCCTTTGGTCTCGATTAGACCGAGCGCGTCGCTGCTTGGCATGAGTTCCTCCTGGTGGTCAGTGGGCGTTCAGGGCTGGGACGGACGGGAAGGCTCGTCGGCTGGTGGCGGGAGCGCCGTTGGGGCTGCCTCGACGGCGTCGATGGAGGCGATGATGAGGGCGTCCACCGGAGGTGGGGGGCCCGAGAACCAGGCGGCGGCGACCGAGCCGGTAGCGACCAGCACGTGTTCACCCAGGCCGCTGCCGAGCGGGTCGAAGGCAATCAGCCGGTTGCCGCCGTCGATGACTTCGACATCGAGCAGCGCCCCAGCCGGGAGTGCGTCGGTCCTGCGGGTGGCCCAGACGTTGCCGACCACACGTGCTCGTAGCATCAGCGCTCCTTGTCCACGCGCACACCGAGGGCGCGGGCTCTGTCGCGGGCGAGGGGGGTCAGCACGGCGCGGGCACCGAGCAGCAGGCTGTGACCGGCTGCGGCGGCTGCCAGGACCTGCGCCTCGGTCACCGCTCCCTTCTCGATGCGGGTAGCGGCGGTGGGGCCGGCGGGCTGCTGGCTACCGGCCCCTGCCGGCCGGCCCCGGTCGAGACGGAACCGTCGCTGCCCGGCGAGCAGTTCAGCGCGTCGCCGTGGCTCGTCGGCAAGCCGCAGCACCGTCAGGGCAAAGGCGTGCAGGTCTTCATCAGAGTCGATCCGCACGAGGGTGTCCTCGCTGAAGGCCGACAGGGGGTCGCGGTGGCCGGGGCCGCCGGACGGCTGCGCTGCCGGTGGGGCCGCCTGCCGGGTCGCAGCACCAGCCGCCCGCACGGCAGCCGCCGTCAGTGGCGGCGGCGCCGCGGCCCCGGATCCGGTACCAGTCGGGGTGCTGCGACCGGCGGGGGGCGCGGCGGAAGCAGAGTCACCACGGGCACGGAACGGCGTGGGCTGCCAGCCACCCGCAGCAGCAGGATGGCGGCGGCTGACCGTTGCACCGAGACCACCAGGGCCGGCCCCGGACTCGGCAGCCTTAACTGCTCGTGGAGTGGTCGCGTGTTCGGCGAGGACGCTTCGCACGAGATCGCGCAGTGCTGCTCGGTCCAGCCCGGAGGCGCTCATGACATCGCCGCCAGGGCGTCCTCGGCAGCTTGGGCCGCTTGCCGGACGTCGGCCTCCCGCCCGGACAGGTAGACCCGCCCGGTGGCGCCGATCATGCGGTAGTCGACGACCTTGACGCGGGCTGCCTTCTCGGCCTCGTTGGCTGCGACGATGGCGTAGGAGGCGGGCTGCACCTCGAGAACGAACAGTGACTCGCCCGGTAGGGCCATCGAGCCGATCTTGTTGCGGTTGATCAGGAAGGCCTGCTGCCGGTCCAGACCGGTGATGATGCGGGCAGCGAGCACCTGGGGCCGGGTGGCGTCGGCGGCGCTTGCGCCCAGGGTTTCCAAGACGGCGGTGCCCGCTGCGGTCACCGCAGCGGTGTCCCGCGAGTGGATCTCCAGGTAGCCGAACTGGCGCTCGACGACGAGCACGCCCGCGCTGACCTCGGCGTACTTGAGCGCGACATCGGTCAGTGGCTCGATGTCCAGGCCGGGAGCGATCTCGATGATCTGGGCGGCCATCCGGGTTCGCGGGAGGGTTCCTTTGATCCATGTGCCGAGGTAACACATGGTCTGCGGCTGGAGCTGGTCCAGGAAGATGAACGAGCGCAACTCGGCCACGTCAGCTGCTCCTGATGCTCGAGAGTTCTTCGAGGATCACGGCTCGCAGGGCCGCCCGGACGTCGTCGTCGCTGCCGCCGTGGACGGCCCTGGGTGCGGGCGGCCGGTTGGCCGGTCTTGATAGCGGGTCCGCGCCGGGCGCGGACGCCGCCGCGCTGCCGTTCGAGCCGATCGGGTACCCCGGGACCGGGCCCTCGGGACTTGCCCATGGGCTCATACCGGCAAAGGACGGCATGACCTCTGAAGGGTCGCTGTTGTAAGCGATCCGCGTCCAGTTGACCAGGTCCCCCGGTTCGAGGTTGCCGCCCAGCGAACTGCGGCCGGCGAAGCCGGTGCCGATCGTCATGCTCGGCGCGAGAGAGGTGTCGAAGCCGCTGCTGCCCGTGCTGCTTCCGACGTTGACGACGACCCGAAGTACGGGGACCGCGGCGCCGTAGCTCAGCACCGTGTCGGCATCGGTGCTGTGGATGGCCGCGCTGTGGCCTGCTCCCCCGATGCGCAGGACCGCACGGGCAGCGTCGATACCTCGCCCCGCGCTGCCGACCCGCGCCATCCCGAGGACAGGCAGCAACTTCTCGTGGGCCAGCGGCTCTTCGGGCAGCGGCAGCTCGAACGGCGCCAGCAGCACCCGGGTGCCAGGGGCGACCCGCAGCCCGGCTTTGTCTGCCAGCACAGAGGCGTGTAGGCCGACCAAGGAGGGGTCGAACCGGCCGCCGGGGAACACCAGCGCCCTGACCCGATCACGCTCCTCAGGGCTGCACAGGTGGACCCCAACCCGGCCGAGCAGCGACACGAAACGGTCGGCGACGGCTTCTTCCACGAGCAGGACACTCTCGTTGGTGCACAAGATGGAGTTGTCGAAAGCCTTGCTGTCTGCCAGGCGCTCGGCAGCCCGCGGGAGGTCGGCTGAGGAGTCGACCAGGACGGGGACGTTGCCAGGTCCCACCCCGATGGCGGGGTTCCCGCTGCTGTAGGCGGATCGGACCACGCCGGTTCCGCCGGTCGCGAGGATCACATCGGTACGCCGGTCGGTCATCATCGCGTCGATGAGCGGGATCGAGGGTTCTTCCACGACCTGCACGATCCCGTCGGGGGCACCCGCCTCGACCGCGGCGGCGCCGAGGGCGTGTGCGGCGTCGCTGCAGCACTGCTTAGCGAAGGGATGTGGGCTGATCACGACAGCGTTGCGGGTCAGCAGTGCGAGCAGCACCTTGAAGTAGAGGGTGGACACCGGGTTCGTCGAGGGCGTCAGCGCGAACACCACCCCGGCCGGTCGCGGGATCGCCACGACCTTGCGGTCCTGGTCCACCCGTGGGCTGACGAGGTCGCTGTCGCGGTAGCTGTCGAAGATGCCCCGCGAACACAGCAGGTTCTTGGTGGTCTTGTGCTCGGCGACTCCGAAGCCGGTCTCTCGCACGGCCCACTCGCCGTAGTGCTCGGCCCTGGACTCGGCCACCGCGGTGACCGCCTCGGCTATCCGCAACACCGATGCACGGTCGTAGCGGGCGAACGCGCGACTCGCCCATGACGCTCGCTCGAGCATCTGCCGGGCCCGCGGGACCTCCGCCGGCTCACCGCCGCCAGCAGCCTCTTGTTCCTGCCCTGGGCTCACCGGGCGCCTGCGGGGGCTGGGGTTGTGGGCATGCCGCGACCTGCGCCGCGGTCGTGGGCGGCCGCGTCGCGGGCGCGCCCGATCGCGACGGCGGTGCGGTCGAGAAGGTCCTCGCACTGCTTTGCCGTCATCAACAACCCCGGTTTGAACTGCAGCACCTGCGGGTCGAGCGTGGAGAAGATCGCCCACACCCCCAGGTCCCACAACTCGCGCATGACGTACTTGGCACCTTGCGGGTGGTCGAACTCCAGGCCCATCACCACGCCGTTCTGGCGGATCCCGGTGAACCAGTCCGGGTAGGCGGAGGCGATGACCGCAAGCCCCCGGCCGAGCAGGTCGCTGATGTAGTGGACCATCGAGCGGGTTTCGGGCCGGGCGGTGATCTCAAGGGCCTTGAGGGCGGCGAAGCAGCCCACCTCGGCGCCGCCGAATGTCGAGATGTGGCCGAACCCGTCTTCGGTCAGCCAGCCGGCGGCGTGCTCGGCGACCAGCGTCGCCGCGATGGGGTACATCCCGCCCGACAGGCCCTTGCCGGTGACCAGCAGGTCGGGGTCGACGCCGTGCTTGGTGATCCCCCACATCTCTCCGGTGCGCCCGAGGCCGGTCTGCACCTCGTCGGCGATGTAGAGCGAGCCGTAGCGCTCACACAGGCTCTTGACGGCTTCGACGTAGCCCGGTGCAGGCAGCGGAAAGCCGTACGTTGCCGGGATCGTCTCCAGAATCACCGCGGCGACGTCCCTGCCCCGTAGCGCCGCCTCCATCGCGGGTAGGTCGTTGAACGGGACGTGCGGGAAGTCTTCTGGCTGGTCGGCGAGGAACAGCTTGGCGAAGCGGTCGTCTCCGGTGGCCACCGCGAGTCCCGTGTGGCCGTGGTACGCCTTCACGATCGACACGATTTTGCGGCGCTGGGTGGCGTGCCGGGCGGTCTTCAAGGCGATGTCGATGGCCTCGCCGCCGCCGCTGGCGAAGATGGCCTTCGTCAAGCCCGGTGGGCTGTGTTCGACCAGGGCCTGCGCGAGAGCCGTCCGGGCAAGCGACGGGAAGTGGTGGTTGCCGATGTCGAAGTGCGCCATGGCCGTGGTGATCGCCGCGACGATCTCGGGGTTGCGGTGCCCGAGGCTGTAGGTGCCGCCGTTGAGGTGCAGGTCCATCAGGCGCCTGCCTGACATGTCGTAGAGGTAGTAGCCCTCCCGCCGGTCGATGACCAGCGGGATACCGCTGTCGGACCAGAAGTCGGTCTTGTCGGGGTTCCAGTACCGCCGGGCCTTGTCGAGGACCTCGTCCTTGGAGTCGAACGAGAACGCGCCGTAGTCGGTCATGTGATCACCCCCAGCCCTCGCTTGCCCAGACCATAGCGGCATACCCCGGTACGTCAACCCGCGCGTGACAGCGCCGGCCTGTCGAGAGTCACTTACTTGGCAGTACCGGTAGGGACCGATTTGACAAAGGTCTGGCTGGATGTCACGGTCCACCGAACGTGACCGGCGTCATAGCCGAGCGGAGCTCGCAGTGCCGCAGCAGATCCCCGCTCAACCGACCGGGGCCCGACCTTGCAGGGGGACGACGTACATGGCGACCCAACAGCCCTCCGCGTCCGGCCCGGCCTCGCCGGGGCTCTCCTCGCGTCCGGCCAGCCCGCCGCCCGCAGCCGACTCCCCCTCACAAGGCAGCGACGTCCAGCGGCTCAAGAAAGGGTCGATCGGCCTGCTGACCGTCCTGTTCATCGGACTGGCCAACGCTGCACCGATCACGGGCATGACGGGCAACGTGCCGATTGCGATTGGCTACGGGAACGGCAGTCACGCCCCGGGCGGCTTCCTCGTCGCGATGCTCGTGCTGGCCATTTTCTCGGTCGGGTACACCGCGATGGCTCGCCACATCACCGCGACCGGCGCTTTCTACGGATACATCTCCCACGGGCTCGGCCAAGCCTGGGGCATGGCCTCGGGTTTGCTCGCGACCATGGCGTACGTCGTCTTCGAGGCGAGCCTGGTCGGGATCTTCTCCTCGGTGGCGAGGACCACCGTCATGAACTTCGGCGGCCCAACCATCAGTTGGATCATCTACGCACTGGTCGTCATCGCCGTCGTCGCCGCTTTCGGCTACTTCGACGTCTCGCTGTCCGGCCACGTGCTCGGCGTCTTCCTCATCGCAGAGCTCGTCATCCTGCTGACCATGGCGGTGGCCGTCTTCATCTCCGGTGGCGCCTCAGGACTGCACCCCGGCGAGCTGAACCCGCTCGCAGCGTTCACGGCGGCACCCACTGACGTCGCGGCGGGGGTCACCGGAAGCGTCGGCATTGGACTGTTCTTCGCGTTCTGGTCCTGGATCGGCTATGAGACCACAGCCGTCTACGGCGAGGAGTCCCGTGACCCCAAGCGCATCGTCCCCCGAGCCACGATGATCGCCGTGATCATGCTCGGTTTGCTGTTCACGTTCGTCTCCTGGATGGTCATCGCCGGCAACGGGCCCGCCCAGGCGCTTGCGGTCTCCCGGGGCAGCACGGGAAACGCCTTCGACCTCTTCTACGGCGCAACGCAGCACTACGTCGGGGGCTGGGCGAAAGACGTCTACCAGGTCCTGCTGATCACCGGCTCGTTCGCGTGCGCGCTCGCCTTCCACAACGCGGCCTGCCGCTACATGTACGCGCTCGGGCGTGAGGGCCTCTCACGCGGACTGTCCCGCACGGTCGGCGCCACCCACCCTCGACACGGCAGCCCGCACATCGCCTCGCTCCTGCAAAGCGCTATCACCCTGGTCATCACCCTGCTGTTCTTCACCCTCGTCACACCGGCAAAGGGTGCGCCCGACGTTCCGTACTACTACCAGTACGGCCTGCTCGCCCTCCTCGGCACGCTAGCCATCTTCGTCGTCCAGATCGTCTGCAGTATCTCGGTCGTCTTCTACTTCCACGTCGGCAAGCGCCATCCCGAGACGCGCACCTGGTGGCGGACGCTAGCGGCACCGCTGATTGGCGCCGTCGGACTTACCGCAGTTGCGTACACCCTGGTCAAGAACCTCAACTTTGCAGCCGGTGCGGCCAGCGGCAGCCTCGTATTCAAGGCCACGCCCTACCTGGTCATCGGCTTCTTCCTCGTCGGCTTGCTCGTCGCTATCGCCGTGCGAGCTCTCGACCCTGAGCGCTACGCCCTCATCGGTCGGATCGTCCTCGACGACAGCCGGGAACGCCGCTAAGCCGGGGACCCCTTCTGATCTCTGCGTCTACCGGGTCAGGGACTGTCCCAGTCGAGGGTGCAGGGCACCAAGATGCTCGTTGAAGCTCACGAGCCCGCGCCAAAGCGCTCCGGCTGTGCCAGTCAGCAGCGAAATTGTTCGCCAGGACGGTGGCCAGTCTGTGTCCGAGCTCCCGCGGCTGGTGCCACCTGCTCCAGGAACGCGTCGACCAGGGCCGCAGCCCGGCGGTGCGCTGCCGGCTCAAGGCGCCGGGTCTCGGCTAGCAACGCCGCCTCGTCGACGCCAGCCGCCGCAGCCACGTCTGAGCCGCCGTTGTCTAGCCAGCCCCGCAACATCGCTTCGGTCAGCTCTGGGTGGAACTGCACCGCCAGACAGCCGCCGTACACGAACGCCTGCGAGGCGGCGGCAGTGCGCCCCACTTCCTGGGCTCCAGGCGGCAACTCCCAGCGATCTACGTGCCATTGAAACCACGGGCCGGTCGGAATCAGGTCGAGCCTCACGGACTCGACCGACACCCAGCCAAGCTCCGGGCTGGGCGAGCGGGCCACCTTGCCCCCAAGGGCGGCGGCAAGAGCCTGGCCACCGAAGCAGACACCCAATACCGGCACCCCGCCAGCGATCGCGTCGCGCAGCAACTCGAGCTCAGGCACCAGCCAGCTGCCGATGAGATTCAGGTCGTACACCGACCAGGGCGCGCCCATAGCAACCAGTAGGTCGACGCCGTCCAGCGAGGGAAAGGCACCCGGAACATCCGGATGCTCGTAACGGTCGATCGGGACCACGCGATGCACGACAAGCTCGTACCCACGCTCAACCAGCCGTTCGCCGACGAGGCCAGAAGGCGTGGTGTGATCGTGCTCAATAACCAGCGCCCGCATCTCTCGCCCCCCTGCGCTCCGCTCGTCTCAGTCGACAGATTACGGTCGAGCGATTTCACCGCAGGTCAACGTAACAAGGCCAGAGTCAGGTCTCTGCCGCCCGCGTGACGGCGGATCTGGTAGGTCCTACTCTTGCCATCGGCGGCGCCTAGCGCTACCCGCGGCCGGATGGGCAGCGGGACCCATAGCACCGGCTGCGCCCGATGGCCCCCGATAGGTGTGCCAACTACCGCCACCAGAAGCGCCAGGTACCCCTGCGGCGACAGTCTCCGGCCGTCTCACGGGGAGGGTGTCTCACTACCAAGGAAGTGAGACGCTTCCCCGCACCGGCGCCGGCGCCAGTGCAGGTGAGCGGTCCAGAGTGGCCTCTACGGGGACGCCGGAGGCGCAAGGGCTGCTCGACGCGTGGCGTGGACCCCGACAGTCGACGGGCCACTTCCCCGGGCACAAGGTTGAGCTCGCCAAGACCCAAGCAGCTCGGGACGCGGGGGCGATCAGCCGAAGGCTGCTCGGCGGCTCGGGACTGGGCACCTGACGGTGTTACGGCCTGACCCACCGGGCACGTGCTCGTGACGTGGCTGCGCGGTTAAGAACACCCGCTGCCGCTGTTCCCGAGCAATCGCGCGGTAGATAGAAGTGCTGGACCTGCGTCTTCGACCCCCGGACAGTGGCGCTGGCTGCTCGGCGCTACGCTGTGCCGCATCAGAGTTCTCGATCTGCTGTTCCGTCGTCCTTTGACTGGTAGCCGGCGGCCGCTGGGTACCGCATATATCGGCAAGAGTGGCCAGCAGTCTGCGTCCGCTGGCCTGCTACTCCCATCGTTGGAGGGACCACCATGGCCGTCAAAGAGATCGAGCACGTCGCCGGCTTGGAACTCGAGTCGGAGTTCGAGCATGTTTCCGTGCCGCAGGCGCACCGAAAGCCCTGGCGATCAGTTGCAGCGGTTTGGTTCGGCTTTCCGATGATCCTTACCTGTGCGGTCTTTGGCGGAGTAATCACAGCTTTCCTGGGGTTCCAGAAAGGCCTGCTGGCCATCGTTCTTGGGAATCTCGCGCTCTTCCTGTATGTGGGAGCGCTCAGCTACCTGGCCGGGGCAACCGGCTTGAACTTTGCCCTCACCGCCACCCGGGTCTTCGGTCGCTACGGGTACGTTGTCGCCTCCGGTTTCCTCGCCACCATCGTTACCGGCTGGTTCGCCTTTCAGACGGGTCTGACCGGCGCCACGGTTAGCCAGTCGTTCGGATGGAACGAGAAGCTCGTCATTGTCATCGCAGGAGCGCTGTACATCGCCGTCACGTTCATCGGCATCCGCGCGTTGTCGCTCCTGGGGGCGGTGGCGGCACCCATGTTTATCCTGCTCGCCGCCATCACACTGGTACTGATCGCTCGTAACCACAGCCTGAGCGCGATCTGGAACTACGCTGGCCTGTCAGGAGGAACCGCAGGCCTGTCGTTGGGAGCGGGCGTCACGCTGGTCGTGGCGACGTTCGCTGATTCTGGAACGATGACCGGGGACTTCACTCGCTGGTCACGGAACGGTCGCGAAGGTGTCGCCGCAGCATTCACCGCGTTTCCGATTGCCAACCTCGTGGCGTTCATCGTCGGCGGCATCATCGTTGCATCGGGAGCTGTCACCAAGCCCGATGTCAACGGCGGCAACTTCCTCCCGATGATCGCGCATGGTCACGGGACACTGCTGTCCGTCCTCGCATTTCTGTTCATCTTCGTCAACCTCGGATCAGTCTGTACCCATTGTCTCTACAACGGCGCGGTGGGCTGGAGCCACATCCTGCGTACTCACATGCGACTAATGACACTGGTCCTCGGCGTCATCGGAACACTTGCCGCCCTGGCAGGGATTTGGACGCACTTTTTGACATACCTGAACGTGTTGGGCATCTTCGTTCCTCCTATAGGCGCGGTGGTCATCACCGATCAGTTGTTTCTACGTGGAGCGTCCCAACTACGCGAGCCGGTGCTCGCGAGGTGGACCGCTTTCTTGGCCTGGGCCATCGCGGCGGCAGTCGCCTATGTGGTGCACTACCACGCGCCGCAACTCGCAGACGCGGTGGTAGGGATGGCAGTGGCCGTCCTGGCCTACTCGCTCCTCGCGGTCCTTGCGGGCAGCAGCCTGCGAGGACGGCAGAAGGTGACGGCCCCCGCTAGCGCCCCTTGAGGCGACCTGCCCCGGCTGAAACTTCTGCACGACACCCTCTTAGTCTCTAACCGAGCACTTACGACGGAGCCCTCGATGACGAGTACCCCTGATGGTTCGAGCAACATCTGCCAGCTCGACGCCGTCTCCCTCGCTGGCGAAATCAGTGCCAAGCGCCTGTCACCGGTCGAAGTGGTCGACGCGGTGCTGGACCGGATGGATCGACTCGAGCCGCAGATCCATGCCTTCTGCACTCCAACGCCGGAGGCGGCGCGGGCCGACGCGATGCGGATCGAGAAGTTGCTCATGGCTGGCGAGCCCGTTGGCCCGCTCGCGGGCGTGCCTGTAGCCATCAAAGACTTGGTGTGCACGAAGGGCGTGCGCACGGTGTCCGGCTCAAAGCTCTATGAGGATTTCGTGCCGGACGAGGACGACGTCGTCGTGGAGCGTTTGAAGGACGCCGGGGCCATTGTTATCGGCAAGACTAACGTCCCTGAGTTCGGGTATAGCGGCGTCGGTCATAATCCGGTGTTCCCAGCCACCCGCAATCCCTGGAATACCGATCTCACCTCCGGCGGGTCGAGTGCCGGGTCCGGCGCTGCAGTAGCAGCAGGTATCGGACCCTTCGCCATCGGCAGCGACGGCGGGGGCTCGATCCGTATTCCGGCTAGCTTCTGCGGCGTCTATGGGATGAAAGCGTCCATGGGGCGGGTGCCGCTCTACCCGGGGACGAAGGACGAGCGCTATCCGGGCGTGTCCAGCTGGGAGTCCCTCGAGCACATCGGTCCACTCAGCCGAACCGTCGCCGACGCTGCCTTGATGCTGTCGGTGATAGCTGGACCGGACGACCGTGACCGTTATTCGCTGCCAACGCCAGAGTTTGACTGGATGGACGTCCTTACCGGCGGTATCTCCGGCTGTCGGGTGGCGTACAGCTCGGACTGGGGATATGCCGCCGTCGACCCGGAGGTCCGCGCCGTCGTCGGCCGCGCTGTGCGAGTGTTCGAGGACGATCTCGGGTGTGTTGTCGAGGAGGCCAATCCCGGCTGGGACAACCCCTTCGAGGCGTTCTGGGCAACAGTCGCTAATGAAAGCGACCTAACCGGCCTCAGGCGGCGCCTCGAGGAGGTCGGCGCGGACAACATGACACCTCATGTCGTCGACTTCCTACGTACCCGATGGACCGCGGAGCAGTTCACCGATGCGCTGCTTGCCCGTAAGGCCGTCAACAACAAGATGTGGCGCTTTATGCGGAACTACGACCTACTGCTCACCCCAACGCTGGCGGTACCGCCGTTCGAAGTCGGCATCCAGGGCCCCGAGATGATCGAGGGCAGGAAGGTAGAGCCGACCGAGTGGTTGCACTTTACCTATCCGCTGAACTTCACCGGGCAACCCGCGGCAAGCATTCCTGCTGGTTTCACTGCCGACGGCCTGCCAATCGGCCTGCAGATTATCGGTCGCCACCTGGCTGACCCTCTGGTGCTCAAGGCGTCCGCCGCCTTCGAGGAAGCTGCTCCGTGGAAACACGCGTGGCCGCACATCGCGCGATAACGCAGTGCTGCAGGGCTGTGAGATTCGTTTCACCTCGTCCTCGCCTCGGTCTCACGCCGTCCAGCCACCCCCACCCTGCGGCGTGGGCCCAGTCGATCAGGGCGAGCAGCCGGGCCGGTTAGCGGTCACCGCCCATTCGCTTAGCTCGATGACCAGCTATCTCGGCGCTTCGCCGACCCGACCCGGGACTGCTGCTCGGCCTTGCCCCAGGCAGGTCTGGTGGCTGTGTGCGGGGCTGGCTGGCCGAGCAGAGCCCGACGCAGCAGTTCCTTACCGGCCCCGGGCGGCACCGATCTCGTTGGTCGGGCAGGTGCAGGTGGTGGTGATCGACCCGTCGGCGCTCTACGCCTCCGGCCTCCGCGCGGCGCTGCCGCACGCGAGGATCGCTGTCGACCACTTCCACCTGGCCCGCCTGCCAACGAGATGCTCACCGACGTCCGGCAACGGGTCGCCCGCGAGCAGCTCGGCCGTCGCGGCACGACCGCCGACCCTGCCTGGGTGCACCGCCGGATGCTGCTCGCCGCCGGCGACCGGCTCAGCCGCCGCTAACTCGACCGCCTCGTTCGGGTCCTGGCAGCCGACGGACCAGTCTGCGATGTGCGACTGACCCCGAACATGCTGCCGGTCTGCTCCACGGGGTGGCCCGCTCGTCATACAACCGTCGGGCGGCCCGCACCTGGTCCGCCGGTCAGCCTCGAGGGCCGGCCACCGTTGCGGGCCCCGGGCCCTCGCCGCAGCCAGCCCCGCCATCGTCCGGTCCCGGATGATCTCCCGTTCGAACTGGGCCAACGCCCCGAACGGGTGAAACACCAGCCGGCCACCGGCGGTCGTCGTGTTCACCGACTCCGCAGCGACCGGCACCCGACCCCCCGCTCGCCCAGCGCAGTTGCCGTGTCAATCGAATGGCGCAGGGAGCGGCCGAGCCGGTCCAGGCGCCAAACCACCACGGGGTCCCCCGGCCGCAGGCGCTGCAGCAGCCTGTCCAGCTCCGGGCGGCGGTCCAGCACCCCGGAGGCGTGGTCGACGAACACCGCATAACACCCCGCCGAGATCAGCTCGTCGGTCTGCAGGTCCGCGTTCTGCTCCGCCGTCGACACCCGCGCGTAGCCCAGCAGCACTGACACCATAGGAACGTTGCGGAAAGGTGCGACAGGACCGGTTGCGCCACGCTGATTGCGTTCACCGGTTGCGCTACACCCACAGCCCGTCCGAACTGGTGGTTTGCTACAGCCCTACGCTTGTGTCGGAAACGGTCGTATGTGGGTTGGTTCGCGCGTGGTGGAGCAGGGCCCAGCCGGCATGCTCACGGCCGTTCGGCGTACATACCCACCGTCGTACGACGTCAACAGACGCTCTCATCCCCGGGGGGCCGGTTGCGGGGCTGCTGGCGCTGCTAAACGGTGCCCGGTGCCAGGGCGGCGGGACTTGGCTGGGAGCTGGACTGCGCCGGGATGACCAGCGGTGTACCAGTCGCCGGCAGGGTCCGGGTCATCAGCGACCGGGCGACCTCGAGCACGAGCTCGCGGTCGTAGGTCAGCACGTAGTCGAAGGTGCGTGCGGCGTCGGGGCCGTCGTCGCCTAGGTCGCGGGCGACCAGGGCGGCGGCGAAGTGCGGGCCTACCACGGCGATGTCCCACTCGCCGAGCACCGGGTCATCGGCTTGCAGATCAGCACCGCGCACACCAGGTGCCGGTTCGGGCGGCATGCCGGCGCCGAGTGCGACGACGAACGCCGTCGAGTTCGCCAAAGCGGTGTAGCGCTTGGCCGACGCGGGGGTGAAGAACCGGGCTTGCTCAAAGGCGGCGAGCACGACGGCGAGGCCGTGCAGCTCGCCGGCCTGGCGCTCCAGCAACTTGCTGACCGCGACCAGCAAGCTCTTGGCACCCCGCTGCGGCGGGCGCAGCCGGGCGGCGGCGGCATACGGGCTGCGGACGACCGGCCGCCGGTCGGCGCTGGGCAGCACCAGCGGTCGCTGCGGCGCCGGCCGGGCGGCGCTGTCCGCCGCCGGTAGCGGCGCCGGCCGGCCGTAGCGCCAGCCCTGGCCGAGGGTGGCGCCCAGGCTTCGGGCCATCTGCTCATGCTCGGCGGTTTCGATGCCTTCGGCGAGTACGTGGGCGCCGGACTGCTCGGCGTAGGCAGTATCGGCGGTCATGATCTCGGCGACCGCCTGGTCGGGACATTGCTGCACCAGGTGCAGGTCGAGCTTGACCACATCCGGGTGCAGAAAGGGCATCAGCGCCAGTGAGTCAGGGTCGGCGCCGACATCGTCCAGAGCCACCCCCCAGCCCGCGGCGCGGGCCCAGTCAGCCAGGGCGAGCAGCCGGGCCGGGTCGTCGGTCAACGCCCGTTCGGTGAGCTCGATCACCAGACCGATTCCCCGCTGGCGCAGTCCGTCGAGCAACGCCCCGGGCGGCTCAATGCGGCTGACTGCGGCGGGTTCGACGTTGACGAACAACCCGAACGGAGCGGCCAGGCCGGCGTCCAGCGCCGTTTCCAAAGCCCGGGCCTGGCACAGCCGGTCCAGCTCGTGGACCCGGCCGGCGCCGCGGGCGGCCGCGAACAGCAGATCGGGCATCGCCAGCGGGCTGCCGGCCGGACCCCGGGCGAGCGCCTCGAACGCGACCGGTTCACCGGTACCCAGGTCGACGATCGGCTGGAAGACCGGACACACGTCCCGCGCTGCCAGCAGCGCGTCCAGTTCACCGGCCAGCTCGGGGGCACGTGCTTGGCGCATT
>JAABUM010003437.1_pt1 | contig 19398 bp, 22 predicted proteins | sample 5559161 | NCBI WGS metagenome assembly JAABUM01 (sample SAMN10711868, study PRJNA513369) | rock metagenome | isolation source: Antarctica rocks | place: Antarctica: Victoria Land, Siegfried Peak nord | reverse complement strand
TTGTGGTAGCAGAACTGCTACCATGGCCGTATGCCGACGATCCCGCAGAAGGAACTGCGCAACCAAGTAGGCGAGGTCCTGCGCCGCGTCGAAGCAGGTGAGAGCCTCATTGTGACCGTCTCTGGGAGGCCTGTCGCCGAGTTGTCCCCGGTTCGCAGACACCGTTGGGTTACTGGACCCGCCTTGTCCCAGGTGTGGCGTGGTCCGGCACCGCGTGGCCTGGAAAGGGACCTCGCACGACTCGATGCAGGCCTGGTCGACCCGTTCGACGCATGAGGGCTCTTCTCGACACCTCCGTGCTGATCGGCGAGGACGTCCCGGCCGACATCGAGGCGGCCATCAGCGTTGCTTCGATCACCGAGCTGCACTTCGGAGTCCTGGTCACCGACGACGCGGATGAGCGGGCACGTCGCGCCGACCGACTGGCCGCAGTGGAGGCGGCTTTCGACCCGCTGCCGGTCACCGTCGAGACGGCCCGCGGCTGGGGTCGTCTGGCTGCTGCAGTCGCCCGACGTGGCGGGAAGCCACGTCGACGCCAGATCGACCTGGCCATCGCCGCAACGGCCCAGGTCGAAGGAGTGCCGTTGTTGACCCACAACCTCGCAGACTTCGAGATCATCAAGGACCTGGTCGACGTGCGACGGCCATGAGAAAGTCGTCGCCGTTCCACAAGCGGACCCTCCGACGGCACAACTCGCCGGCGTCGGCGACAGACGTGGTGCGTGCTGAGAGCCCCGAACCGGTCATTCCCATATGACCTGCCCGTTGAAATGCCCGGTGACCGGGGGCTAACCGGCTACGCTCACAGGCATGTCGGAGCTACTCGTGGCGTACGCGAGATGTTCGACAGATGACCAAGACCTGACCGCGCAACGGGAGGCGTTGATCGCGCTCGGCGTTACCCCGGAACGGATCTACGTCGATCACGGCCTCACCGGAACCAACCGGGCCCGACCCGGGCTGCGGGAGGCCACCGCCGCATGCCGAACAGGGGACACGCTGGTCGTGACCAAGCTCGACCGGCTCGCCCGATCCTTGCCCGACGCGCGCGACATCGTCGACGAGCTCACCCAACGTGGGGTCAAACTCAGCATCGGCGGGTCGGTGCACGACCCGACCGACCCCATCGGGCGCCTCCTTTTCAACGTCCTCGCCATGATCGCCGAATTTGAGGCCGACCTCGGCCGCCTTCGAACGAGGGAGGGCATGAAAGTGGCCCGAGCCAAGGGCCGCCTCCGCGGCAAGCAACCCAAGCTCAAGCCCGCCCAGGAAGCCCACCTCGTCGGCTTATGGCAGGCCGGCCAACACACCAGCGCCGAACTGGCCGACCTGTTCGGTGTGGCCCGCTCGACGGTGTACCGGGCAATCAAACGCGCCGAAGCAACCGGCACCGCGGCCGCCCAAGACAAAGCCCCGGCGACATGACCATGACGGTCAGGGGTCGTCCGGGGCAGTACAAGGACACGCTACACCGGCTTGGCCCCTAAGGTGTCTCGACGATGAGCACCAACCCGCAGCCGGGCCCGTGGGTCGAAGCATGGCTGTCCGCGCCACGGTTCGGCGTCTACATCGAGGCGACAGCCGGAGACCGCCAACTCGCGCTCGTCCTCTACGAATGGAACGCCGCCGTCTCGGCAGCATTCCAACGCGACCTGGCCCACCTCGAAGTCGCGCTACGCAACGCCTACGACACCGCGATCATCGCCAACACGCCGCCCGGACTGCCGCACTGGACCACCGACCCCTACCGGTTGTTCCCGGTCCGGTGGCGCGCTGCCCGAGACGGCGCCCGCATCGATGCCAACCGTTCACCGCGCGAACAGATCGAACGCGCTGTCCGCGAAGCCGGCCCTGCAGCACCGACCGGCAAAGTCATCGCCGAGCTGATGTTCGGCTTCTGGCGTTACCTATCGACCACAGCGCACCACCACCCGCTGTGGATTCCTTACCTCCACACCGCCTTCGCACCGGGCACCAGCCGCCCCGCAGTCGACCGCCCCGTCGGGCGGCTTCACCAGATGCGCAACCGAATCGCGCACCACGAGCCACTACTGCGTCGGAACACCGCCACCGGCGTGCTCAGCCTCACCACTGAGCACCTCGTCGGCCGGTGCGGCGACCTACTCACCGTCGCCGAGTCGATCTCCCCCGAACTGAGCGACTACATCGCAGCGACCAGCACTGTTCGCGAACAGGTCGACCGACACCCCCGCTGAACCCAGCGGGCTACGGCCCTATCGGTAAGCAGCATCGGCGCCCCACGATACGGGCAAGCCGGCGCCGGAGCCGTCAACGATAGGGCGAGCGAACCTGGCAGCTCCACCCAGTGGCCGCCAATGCCCGTTGCGGCAGGTGACAGCACCGTTACCAACACCCCGTCACCACGTCCGCCGGCACGGGATGCGTCACGGGATGTGCCGGTCGAGGTGGCGACCGGCGCGGTCGGCGTGGGCTCGTGACCGGACGCGACGTCGCGCTGCCGCCCGGGTTACCCCGAGCTCCTCGAGGATCTCAACCATCTCGGCGGCAGCACCGCGACCGCGGTCGACGCGGCGGGCGACGAGCTGCTCGCGCACCGCGATCGGCCTGGTACGTGTCTACGCGGGTTACGTACCGACCGCTTCAGGGGTGAGGTGACCCCAGCGCTGTTGAGCGCCTTGCTTGCTGAGCCCTGCGGCCCGGCCGATCTGGCTCCACGACGCACCGCTCGAGCGGGCGAACCGCACCTTGTCGTCGATGCGAGCCTCGACGGTGCGCAGCTCGTCGACGAGCTGATTGAGGTCCGCGAGGGCGGCGAACGGCTCGACGTGAGCCGACCACTCGCGCGCGAAGGCCTGCTCGATCTCGGGGAACGCGTCGTAGTCTCGGTAGCCGTCGATCGGCGAGTCTGACGCCACCTGGGCAGGCCGCTCGCGACCGGTCCAGCCGCACTCGCAGGTCAGGCGCCACGTGAGCACCTGATCCCACGGGATCACGACGTCGAGGTAGTCCGAGCCGGGGTAGCGGCGGACCTCCCGCTCGGCCGCGACGTCGTCGCCGGTCAGTTCATGCACGATCACCCCGCCGGCGGTGCTACCGCTGGCCACTCGGCCGTCGGCCAGGACGTTGGCGACCCAGCCCTCGTGGGCGTAGGCGCCGTCCCTGATCCATCCCATAGGGCTCTCCCCGCGTCGTCGGTGCCGTCAATGATAGTTGCCGCTGCGTCTACGATGTATTACATTTGTGGCGTGGAGGTCGACTGGAGCCACCGGGCCGAGTACATGCAGCAGCGGCACGGTGTCACCGTCGAGCAGGCCGGCGAGGCGCTGAGTGATCCGTTGGCAGTGGTGGCCGACCCGGACCCGAAGAGCCGCAGCGGGCACAGCGCGCGGGTAATCGGCTACTCGGCGTCCGCCGGCGCCGTGCTCGTGGTGATCCTCGTGCGGCGCGAGGATAAGCCGGGGGCGTGGTGGGGCGCCAACGGATGGCCGGCCAACAGCAGCGACCAGCGGACCTACAAGGACCAGAACGCGGCGGAGACGGGGAACAGCGATGAGTGAGAACGTCAAGGATCTCGTCGAGCAGATCGCGGCCGAGGCCGAGGTCACGATGGATGATCCGATGCCGGAGGGCACCGTGTGGACGCGGCCGAACCGGGCCAAGTCGGCGACGTTCTCGCTGCGTCTCAACCCCGACGAGCTGGCCGGTGTGCAAGACCTTGCCCGCGCGCACGGCGTGCCGGCATCGGCGCTGGTGCGGGGCTGGATCGTGCAGCGCCTGGCCGCTGAGCGCAACGCGCCGACCGACACCGCCGCGATAGTCGACCGGCTCGAGGCAGACGTGCGCACGCTGCGCAAGCTGGTGGCGTCCTGACGATGGACGAGAAGGACGCTGAGAGCTGGCGGACCAGGGCGAGCGTGCGCTCCGACGAGTACCACCCCTGGGGAATTACTTGATCGTCACCCCTGAGGAATTACGTGATCGTCCACACCGAAGGCGCTCACGCTCACGGGTCCGTCTCGCTAGTCCCCGGCTATGGCCTGGTACGCGGCCGCGCCGGGTTAGCGCATGCGCAGCCACGGCGTACCGAGCGACAGCGTGGACGAAGACTGAGGCCCAGGGCGATTGAGGCCGTGCCTTTACGCCGGCGCGTCGCCCCGCGGGTCAGCGCCGTCTGACGGTTGGTAGGACACGGCCACGAGCCACGTGTCGTTCCGCACGAACGGCCGGGCCTGGAACCGGCCGGTGGCCTGCTGGACGAGCCGTGAGGGTTTGGCTCGCTGGTAGGAGCGGACCGTCCGGCGGGCGGTGGCCTCGCTGAGCTTGGCCCGGGTCTTGAGCACCATCCACTGGCCTGGCTTCGCGATCAGCTGACGGCGGGCCTTGTCGTGGGCCGTCTCGCTGGTCTTCGGCGCGAGCGGTGGCGCTCGATCGAGTCTTTCCAGGATCGGGTCGTCGGCCAGCGCCGGAACAGGCTCACGCCTGACACTGTGCCCGGACCTACGTCCCGTCGTCTGCTCAGCCATTCCGCCGTCTCCTTACCGCCTCAGGCTCATCCATCTCGTCACAACCGGTTACGCCCGCAAGACTACTGTTCTTGGTCACCGCCGGCGCTTACGCTCCCATCCAACGCAGCATCAAACTTCATCCCATTTATGTTTCGGCACGTATGCTACCGGTGGTAGGTCTTGACCGGCGAGACGCCCCCTGGTGGGCGCCTGGGCCGCTACCGGGGGCGGAGGGAGGGGTGGCGGGTGCGGGGTGGGGTGAAGTTCTATCGGGGTTCGGCCCGGGCTGCCCGGGACTATGTGGAGGCGGAGCGGGGCCGGGCGGATGACTACTACCTGGCTGAGGGGACCGGCTTCGCGCAGCGGTACAGCGCGGGCGGGGACGGGCAGGTCCAGATGATGCCGCAGCTGGATGGTGACGCCTACGAGGCGTGGGTGTCCGGGGTCGACCCGGGCACCGGTGAGCCGCGCGGGCGGGTCCGGGACGATGAGCATGCGCTGCGGTTCGCGGAGGTGGTCGTCAACGGGCCGAAGTCGTGGTCGATCGCCGCGGAGCTGCACCCGGACATCGCGCGGGCGTACGCGGCGGCGCAGGACCGGGCGGCGGTCGAGATCGTGGCCTGGATGGGTCGGCACGCCACCACCCGGGTCGGCCCGCGTAGTGGGCAGGTGGCGACGCCGGTCGAGCGGCTCGAGGCGGTGGCGGTGCACCACTACACGAGCCGGGCCGGGGACCCGCACCGGCACATCCACCTGCAGCTCAACGCGCGGGTGTTCGCCGCGGGGAGGTGGCGCGGGATCGACTCGGTGGCGGTGCGGGACTCGATCGGCGCCGTGCAGGGCATCGGGCACGCCGCGGTGATGACCGACCCCGCCTTCCGGCAGGCGCTGGCGGCGCATGGGTTCACCCTCGAGCCGGAGACCGGGGAGATAGTTCAGCTGGCCGGGTACGTCGAGGCGTTCAGCAAACGCGCCGAGCAGGTCGCCGGCCAGGTCGACGGCTACGAGGCTGACTGGCGGGCGGGCAACCCCGCCGGCGAGCCGGGGCCGGGGCTGCGGCGGGCGTGGGACGCCCGCGCCTGGGCCGAGCACCGGCCGGGCAAGGCTCACCTGGAACCGGCCCAGGTCGCGCACCAGCGGTGGGTCGACGAGCTGGCCGGGCTCGGCTACCAGCCCCCCGCCCGGCGCGCCGAGCTCGTTGCCCTGCCGGTGGGGCGGATCGGCCGGGATCAGGCCGCGGCCGAGGTCCTGGCCCGGCTGACCGCGGCCCGTTCGGCGTGGAACCAGGCCGACCTGCGCGGGCAGGTCGAGCTGCTGCTCGCCCGCGCCGGGGTGATCGCCGAGGCCGGCGTGCGGGCCGAGCTGGCCGAGGACATCACCGCCCGCGCCGCCGCCGCCGCGGTGCCGCTACTGCAGCGAGACGGCGTCCCCGAGCATGTCCGGGCGTGGACCTCGGCGCAGGCGATCGCCGTCGAGGCGGACCTGGCCGGCCGGCTCGCCGCCCGCGGCGCCGCCGATGCCGTCTCCGGGCGCGACGCCGACGCCCAGCTGGTGGCGGCCGCGGCCGGGGCCGCGGGAGTCGGGCTGGACCCGGCCCAGGCTGAGGCCGCGGCGGCGTTGGCCGGTGGGCACGCCCTGGTCCTGGTGACCGGCGCCGCCGGCGCCGGGAAGACCACCACGCTGGCGGCCACCCGGGCCGCGCTCGACCGCGGCGGGCACCAGCTGCTGGTCGTCACGCCCACGTTGAAGGCCGCCCGCGGGGCCGCGGCGGAGACCGGCGCCCGGACCGGGTCGGCCGCCTGGCTGGTGTTCCAGCACGGCTGGCGCTGGGATCAGGCCGGCCGGTGGACCCGCCTGCAACCAGGCGAGGTCGACCCGGGCACCGGGCGGGAGTACCGCGGGCCGCGGGAGGACGCCCGGCTGTCCCGGGGGGACCTGCTCGTCGTCGACGAGGCCGGGATGTTGGACCAGGACACCGCCCGGGCCCTGCTGACCGTGGTCGACGAGCAGCACGCCCGCCTCGCCCTGGTCGGGGACTCGCACCAGCTGGCCGCGGTCGGCCGCGGCGGCGTCCTGGACCTGGCCGGCCGGTGGGCCGAGCGGGCCGTCGCCCTGGAGGTGATCCACCGCTTCACCCGAATCGAACAGATCGAGCCCGGCGTGCTCGCCGACGTCGAAGACGTCGACTACGCAGCCCTGTCGCTGCGGATGCGCCAAGGCGCCGCCGGGCAGCCCGGCGCGGTGTTCGATCAGCTCGCCGCCCGCGGGCAGGTCCACGTCCACACCACCGGCGAGGCCCTACGGAGCTCCGTCGCTACGGAGGCGGCGGCGGCCCGGCGGGCCGGGCAGTCCGCCGCCGTGTCGGTGGCCACCAACGAGCAAGCCCACGCGCTGAATGCCGGGATCCGCGGCCGGCTGGTCGCGGCCGGCGACGTCGACGACGCGGCGGTGGCCACCACCGGTACCGGGCAGCGGATCGGCGTCGGCGACCTGGTCGTCACCCGGCAGAACGACCGCGACGTCGACGTCGCCAACCGGGACACCTGGAGCGTGACCGTCGTCCACGCCGACGGCGCCCTGACCCTCACCCCCACCACTGGTAGCGGGCTCACCGGCCAGCGGAGCGTGCCGGCCGGGTACGTCAACCGGCACGTCGAGCTCGGCTACGCCGCCACCGTGCACGGCGTCCAGGGCGCCACCACCCAGACCGGCCACCTGGTCCTGGACGAGCACACCGGCGCCGCCGCCGTCTACGTCGGGATGACCCGCGGCCGGAGCGCGAACACCGTCCACGTCATCGCCGCCGACCTCGCCGGCGCCCGGGCGCAGTGGGTCGACGCCGCCGGCCGCGACCGGCCCGACCTCGGCGTCGACGCCGCCCGGGCCCAAGCGATGCGCGCGGCCGCCCCCTACGCCGCCGGGCCGGCGCCGGACCGGGCCGGCGCCGACGCACGGCTCGGGCAGGTCCTCGAGCAGCTGGCCGCGGCCTGGACCGAGCAGGCCCGCGCGGGCGAGCAGCTCCAGTGGCTGCAGCCGCTGCTGGCCCGCGCCCGCACCGCCGCCGCACACCAGCCCCAGGCCGAACGCGTCCTGGCGCCGCTGGCCGAGCAGTTGCACACCACCGCGGCCGCCGCGCGCGCCGCCGAAGCGCAGGCCGTCGCTGCGCGGGCGCTGCTCGCCCAGCGGGCCCAAGCCGTGCAGGCCGCGCTGCGGCCGGACTGGGACGCCGACCGGCCGCTCGCCGCCGACGCAGCCCGCACCGTCAACGCCGGCCCCGGCCGCTTCGGCTGGCGCCGGGCCGCCGTCGCCGACGCGGAACGACTGCTCGACCAGTGGGCCACCAAATGGCGCCCGGTCAAACCCGAGCTGAGCGACCCAGCGGCCGCCGCCCGGTTCGCCGCCGCCCACCCCGCCAACGACCGGATCGAGGACGCACTCCAGCGCTACGCCCGGCAGCGGGCCGCCGACCAGCTGCCAGACCACCTCCAGGCCATCCGCGGCGGCGAACACGCCCGCCGGGACGCCCAGGCCGCTGCCGACGCCTACCAGCAGACCTCAGCCGCACTCTCCCAGCACCAGGCCGCCCGGCACGCCTACAGCGGCTACCGCGACCTCGTCGAAGACCTGCCCCACCTGAGCGAGCAGACCACCACGACGCGAGAGCGCCTCACCGCCGCCCAGGACCGCGCCGCCCGGCTCAGCCGCGACCCCGTAATCGCTGCCCACCCGGACGGCGAAACCATCCTCGCCGCCGCCCGCAACACCTGGCAGACCGCCGAGACCCACGCCCAAACCCAAGCCGCCGCCGAACGCGCACAACGCGCCTTCGCCCAACACGCCGACCAGGCCGCCCGGCGACGCCTGCACGACCCCACCCGACCCGGCCCCACCTACGGCCCCCCCGGACGCGACGGACCCAGCCTCGGCCGCTGACCCCCGACCCAAGCCTTGTCCCGAGGCCCTCAGCTCAGCCGAGCGGCAAGGAGTTGGGTTCGGGTCGCCGGGCACGTTGCAGCCCGTCGTTAACTGCGACGGTCGGGTAGCGTCACTTGCACGTTATTCTGTACAGTGGGTCTCATGGAAACCTTGCCGTTGAGCGAAGCGCGCAGCACCTTGTCCTCGATCGTCGAGCGTGTCGAGGGGACTCACGAGCGGGTGACCATCACCCGCAACGGTCGACCGGCCGCCGTGCTGATCAGTCCAGAAGACCTCGAGGCGCTCGAGGAGACCCTCGACGTGCTCTCGGACCCCGCCACCATGAAGCAGTTGCACGAGAGCGAGGCCGCGGTTGCCGTCGGCGACGTCCTCGACGAGGCAGGCCTGCGAGAGCTCGCAGTCAAACGGACGCCCTGACAGACGCCGATGGCACCGGGACAGCCGTACCGGCTTCGGGTCGCACGGCCCGCCGCCAGGGCTGTCGCCAACGAGTTACCAGAAGCGGTCGCGGCGGCGGTGGTTGAGTTCATCACCGGCGACCTCCTGCGCGAGCCCCGTCGAGTCGGGAAGCCCTTACAACGCGAGCTTGCGGGTCGCTGGGCGGCGCGTCGGGGCAGCTACCGCGTGCTGTATGCCATCGACGAGCAAGCCGCGGTGGTCACAGTCCTCGCGGCCGAGCACCGTCGTGATGTGTACCGGCAGCGCTGACCGACTGGCCGGACCTCGGTGCGCGGCGCTGCTGGAGCATCTCGCTTGTCGATCCGACTGCGGGACCGTGCGAGCTGCCGCTCAATGCGTCGGCCAGGCCCACCACGGCTTGAAGATGATCTCGGTGAGCCGCTCGTAGCCGGCGGTCGTGGGGTGTGAGCCGTCGCCGGCGTTCACCTCCGCGGCCCAGATCGGCTTGTCGATCAATTCGGCGAACGTGTCAACGTAGGCCACGGCATGCGCGACGCGACCCGACACGGCCCCAGCTACCGCCCGACACCGGACGGGACGGACCAAGCCTCGGCCGCTGACCCCCGACCCACCCTCGTGTCGATTCTTTGTGGGCCGTTGGTTTCGTTGCTCGGCGACCAGGCGTCGGTGCTTGCCATCCCGCTGACCGCGGTGCTGGTGCTGCACGCCGGGGCCGCCCAGCTTGGGTTGTTGGCCGCGGCCCGGCATCCTGCCAAGCCTGTTCTTCTCGTTGTGGGCCGGTGCGTGGATTGATCGGCGTGGCCGGCGCCGTCAGACGATGTTGGTTGCCGACGCGGGACGGGCTGTTGCAATGCTCAGCCTTCCGATCGCTTAGTACTACAGCCGCATTTATGCACAGCAGTCTCGGCGAGTCGCCTATGTGAGACTGGAATTCACCGGCATGTTGCTTGTGTGACTCGTGAGGTGGATGTGGCAGAGGTTTGGGCGTGGGCTGCGGGGCTGGCGGAGGTGCATGCCCGGATCGCGCCGCGGTTCGCCCGCTCGGAGCCGCGCGAGCGGGTGCTGGCTTACGTGCGCGGCTTGTTGGCGCCGCTGGAGAGGAAGAACTCCTGGACGTTGGCCGAGCAGGCCGGTGAGTCCAGCCCGGACGGGATGCAACGCCTGCTGATGTCCGCGGACTGGGATGCCGGCGCGGTCCGTGACGACGTGCGTGACTACGTGGTCGAGCACCTGGGCGACCCGGCCGGGGTGCTGGTCGTCGATGAGACCGGGTTCTTGAAGAAGGGCACCATGTCCGCCGGCGTCGCCCGCCAGTACTCCGGCACCGCGGGCCGGATCGAGAACTGCCAGATCGGGGTCTTCCTCGGCTACGCCACGCCCGCGGGGCGGACGTTCTTGGACCGCGAGCTCTACCTGACCAAGGCGTGGGCCGAGGACCGGCAGCGCAGGGCTGAGGCGCGGGTCGAGGAGGACGTGGAGTTCGCGACCAAACCGGAGCTGGCGATGCGGATGCTCGCCCGTGCGATCGACGCCGGGGTGCCGGCCGGATGGGTCACCGCCGACGAGGTCTACGGCCAGCACTCCCGGCTCCGCAGGATGCTCGAAGAACGCCAGATGCCTTACGTGCTTGCGGTTCCGGTGAACCAGCGGGTGATCGCAGTCGTGCAGGGCAAGGTCGCCGAGCTGCGCGCGGACGCCCTGGCCGCGAGGCTGCCGGTCCAGGCGTGGAAGAAGATCTCGGCCGGCGCCGGCGCCAAAGGCCCGCGGGAGTACCACTGGGCCCGGGCCGCGATCCGGCCCCTGGAGGACATCGGCGGCTACTGGCTGCTGGTCCGGCGCAGCCTGAGCGACCCAACCGACCTGGCCTACTACCTGTGTCACGGCCCCGAACGCACCCCGCTGCACGAGCTGGTCCGGGTGGCCGGCGCCCGCTGGGCCATCGAGGAAACCTTCCAGACCGCCAAAGGCCAGGTCGGCCTGGACCAGTACCAGGTCCGCCGCTACGACAGCTGGTACCGACACATCACCTTGGTGATGCTCGCCCACGCCTTCCTCACCGTCACCACCGCACAAACCAACGCCGAGGCCGGCGGAAAAAGGGGGCTCCCCGCCCGCTCGAAGCGCTGATCCCGCTCACCGTCCCCGAGGTCCGCCACCTCCTCGCCCACCTCATCTGGCACCAGCCGCCGAACACCACAGCCGTCCTCGGCTGGTCACACTGGCGACGCCGACACCAAGCCCGAGCCCGACGATGCCACTACGCACACCGAGGCGCCTCACCATAAGTACGGCTGTAGTATTAGGCGGGAACTTCGCCTACATCGGCGGGCACCTGCCAGACGGGGAAACGCTGCCCCCTGATGGTGGTGGGCTGGAAGTGTCACTTCTCCATCTGTCACTTCGCTTCTGCGACACGCCGCAAAGATAGCCAGATATCGCCTCGGTCCCTGGCAGAATGACGCCATGGCCGCCGCAAATACCCACCGCAGCAACGACCGCAGCGCAGGTGTTCTGCTCCGGTTCTCACCTGAGGACCGCGAGGACTTGAAGCGCCGCGCCCACCAGCTTGGGCTAACCGTTCAGGATTATGCCGACTTCAAACTCCTCGACCGACCGACGCCGGTCCCGCGTTCCGGTGGGCGCCCGCGTGGCACTACTCAGGAGGAAGCGCTCCCACTGACCGGATGATGCTCAGGGCAGTGCCCTGACAGACGAAAGGCCCCCGCGCCAACGGGAGCCAATTGTCTAAAGTTTTCGGTCCGGTAGCCGCCGGACCGCATCTCGATCCACTCCATCACGAGAGGTCGCTTTGCTGTGTCTACTGTATCAAGGTTCCGGCAGGTCCGGGAGTCCGTGCCGTCGAATTCTTCAGCGCGTGTCGGGTTGACGTCCCGGCAGGCGTGGGCGTTGGAGCACATCACCCGGTGCCCCAGCTGCGGCAGGTGGGTCCTGGTCAGCGACCAGACCCTTTGGCTGATCACCGCCGACGGCTACGTGCCACCGGCGGTGTGTGAGCACTTCCAGCCGCCTTCCGTCGCGTGACGTCGCCGGCGCTGGTATCGGCCGAGCCTGGCCGGCTCGGGCGGTACGCCGCCCGAGCACGGGTCGTGCGCACGCATCGGGTCTGCGCGGGCGAGGACGTCGAGTTCGTCCGCACAGCGTGCCTGTACGACCGGGCCGTCCTGCCCCGCTGGCATCAGGACGACCGCGGCGACCGCAACGCCCACCGCGGCATCCACTATGCCGCCCCTTCCGGCGGCTACGCCGGGATCCGGGTCTGGCACGGGCGCCAGCACTGGTTGACCTTCGTCGTCCCGGTCGCGATCGCCTTGCACCGAGACCTCCTGCGCGTGCAGGAGCTCAGCCCGGTCACGTTCGCCCTCTGGGCTCGGGTGGAGTCCGGCTACGCCCAGGACCAGCGCACCGGCCGGCGCTGCATCGTCCGCCCGGACACGGTCGCCTCCGTGATGGGCTGCCAGGTCAACACCGTGCGTAAATGCCGGCGGATCGCGCGCCGGATCGGGCTCCAGGTCGTCATCGTCCTCGGCCGGATGCTCTCCGCCGCCGAGTGCTGGGCCGCCCGCCGCCGCGGCTCCCGCCAGCGCGGGTTATCCACAGAGACCGCGCTGAGCATCCCCTCCCCGGTCGCTCTGCGCCGGGTTTCCGATACCCCTACCAGAGGTCACGCAACCCATCCTGAAACTCACCGTCCCTCTCGCCCACTAGGCGGCGCAAGCGCCGAGCAAACGGAGGCGGCTCCGCCGCCGCACCGACACAAGGGGTCGCCCGGCCGGTCTGCGGCCCGCCGGCTGGCTGCAGACCTGGTCCACACCGTGCCGTGGCTGCGCTCCGAGCGCCCCGGACGGCTCGTCCCGGCCCTAAGCCGGTTCGCCGCCGCCCGGCCCGCCTGGACCGCCCAGGACGTCATCGACGCCGTCCAGACCATCCGGGACCGACGCGGCCTCGTCACCACCCTCACCGACATCCAGATCCGCACCCGTCCCGCCGTCGTCCTCGCCGCCTTCCTACGCCAGCTCGACCACCACGACGACCACCCCCGCCTGGCCACCATCGACCCAGCCGAGCTGCGCTGCCACCGCCCCGAATGCGACCACGGCTGGATCACCCTCGACCAAACCCCCACCAGCCACCTCACCGGCCACCCCCCCGTCCGCCGCTGCCCACACTGCCGACCCGGAGCCTGGCCACCACCAGAAAACCTCGAGGACGGATCCCTCCTCGACGGACAGGAACCCCCGTTCTGATTTCCAGATCTACGACGCCCATGCGCGGACCACGGGGGCTCTGGGGAAGAGCGGCCAGCAGAGTGACGCCATTGTGACGGCTCAGCGTTCCAGAATCTTGCCGTTGTAACCTCCTGCTATTCAGCAGGCGGAATGGCGCAACGCCGGGCGGTCATGACGGCGTGCCTCCACAACGTTTGACCGCTGGGCCGCTTAAATGCAGCCATGACCGAGCCAAAAATTCTCGTCGTTCACTCGCGCAAGGGCGGGGTCGGCAAGACCACGCTGGCCTACGAGTTCGCGTGGATACTCCAAGCCCCGCTGATCGACTTGGACTGGGAGGGCGGCGGAGCGACCCGCAGTTGGGGCTACCGCGCGGAAGATCACCAGAGATGTCCGCTCATCGATGCGCTCGAGCGGGGGAGCACCCCCAGGCCGATGGCCGGACGACGGACAAAACGGCCCGATCTTGTCCCATCCCACCCTGACCTGGAGCTGTTCCAGCCCGACGCGGAAACCATGGCGGCGGCGCTGCGCAGTTGGGCGGGGGAGTGGGGGCACCAGTGGGTCGTCGTGGATACCCACCCTGGCGCCACCCCGGCGACATCGGGGGCTCTTCAGGTGGCCAACGTGGTCGCGGTCCCAGTGCCTCTGGGCGTAAAGGACCTGTACGGCACCGAGTTGACCGTCAAGGAGCTCGTGGGCTATCCCTTGATCCTTGTCCCGAACAAGATCCCTCCGGTTCCTGCGGGCCCGATGCTGGACATGCTGGCTCGGGCGATCGGCGACGAGGACGTCAAGGTCGCCCCGCCGATTCCGGCTGCTCAGGCCGTGACCACTCGTCGCCGGCGCACGGCGATGACGTCCGAGGATCCCGTTCCCAAGGCCCTCGTCAAGGTTGTCACCGCCTTGGAACGGGTGGCCCGGTTCATCGAGGAGGCCGCAGCGTGAGCGCCGACCTCGGCGAGCTTGGCCGGCAAGTCGAACGTCAGAAGCAGATGCGCCGGGATCGCGCCGTTATCTCTCCACCTGCCAGCCCGCGTCGTGGGGTGGGTCCCAGCATGGTCGGTAACCGACTGAAGGATGTCTCCCTGCTCGCGGGTGAGACGCCCCCACCGCCACCCACAGCGCGCTCCGCGCCACCGGTGCGGACGCTGAAGCAGGAGCCCGCCGCGCTGGCCGCCGTCGAGGAACCTCTCGACAAGGCCACCATCTGGCTGTCGCCCAGCGACCAGAAGTTTCTCGACGAGGTCTCGCATGCCGGTCATGGCCGGTCGCCGCGAGTCAGCCTGTCGCGTAGCGCGGTAACCAGGCTGGCGATCACCCACCTGGCCGAGCAGATGACCCCCGAGGAGATCGTCGACGCGCTCAGCCGGCCCACAAAGCAGAACGGGCCTGGCCGTAAACGCCGCTGACCAGACCGTTGCCCTGGAGGTGCAAGGATCATCACCGGTGGGAGATCGCCGACCGGTGATGGATCCTGCTGTGGATGAACGACCCTGCGGATCGGGCGGCGGCTCATAAGCGCCTGAGCGGCGTTCTGGAGGGTCCTGGGGCGATCCCCGGGCCGGTCTGAGCTACAGACCGAACTACAGACCAAACTACGGAGCGTGGGTCTGTAGCTAAAGGCGTCCGCGCCCCCGCCAGCACTGGGTGTTCCCGCCGGCCTCGAGCCAGACTGATCGAGGGGTGCGGGTAGTCGGGCTCGAGGCTGTGGTGGGTGTCCGGGGGGGCTGGCGGGGGCAGGCAAAACGGTGAGAAGGAGACAGTCTTGAGAGGGCAGGGTGTGACCAAGGACCGGTAGGGGGTCATCAGCGTCTCAAAGGGCCATCAGCTGACCGGAAAGGCGGCGGAGTGACGCCAGGTCGTGGGGCGGGGTCGCCCGCGTCGATGAGCACCGGCAGCTCGTGCGCGGCGGTCTGAGCGCCGCTGAGGTCTCGGTTATCAGTGCCCGGGCAGGCCCGGGCGGGCCGAATCGTCCGATCCGGGGGCTGTTCGGGCCCACCCTCACGCGCTCAGACGCGCTGTGAGGCGATCTAAGGCCCTGCGCGAGATGACCGCGACCTTCCCGGCGCTGGGAATGGCCGGTCGCGGCCAGGTCGCTACGCGCCCTCCCAGCGCCGGGCGCGGATCGTGTCGATCACGTGCATCGGCGCGACGTCGCGCAGGTAGCGGTCAGTCACCGCCAGGCTGGTGTGCCCCAGCGCGTCGCGGATCACGTTGATCGGGGTGCGCTCCCGGGCCAGCTCAGACGCGTAGGTGTGCCTGAGCCCGTGGGCGTGCACGCGACGATCCAGCCCCGCCTTGGCCGCCAGGCGCGGCAGCAGATGCCGAACATAGGAAGCGTCCATGCGGCTACCGGCCAGCGTGCAGAAGATGGGCGCTCGGGCGCCGGGTGAGAGTTTGCGCCGGCGGTCGATCCAGCGCGCGAGCATGGCGGCGGTCTGCTCATCGACACCGACCGTGCGGGACTTGTCGCCCTTGCCGTGACGCACCCGCAGGCTGCCGGCCTGCAGGTCGACGTCGCGCAGCTCAAGCGCCAGGGCCTCTGAGATCCGCAGCCCCGAGCGCCACAGCACCGCGATCAACGCCCGGTTACGAACCCCGGTCGGCGCCCGGGTCGAGCAGGCACGGATCAGCGCGATCGCTTCGGGCTCGGTCAGCACCTCGGGCGGACGCCGGCGAGGCCTCGCAGAGGAGGGAGACGAGGGCCCCGCCGGCGGTGGCTCAATGATCGTCATCTGCGCTCTGCTCATAGAGTCACGAAAAGCATCCTTTTCGTGACTCTATGGCTCGGCTCGGACGGATCGGCGGTCCACAGCTCGGTCGGCCGTCTCCTTGGATGAGCTGCGAGCGGCCACGAACCGTCCGCGCGCCGGCTCGTCGAGCACGACGCCGTCGAGCACGATGCGACCGCGGGCAGGCGCTTGTTTCCGCGCGCGCGAAGAGCCGGGAGCGTTCCGCGCGCGCGGAGAGCGACGATCAGGGGCCGCCGAGGGTAGCGACCAGCGCTGGGCCTGCGATCAAGCCCCGGGCACGCGGTACTCACTTTCCAAGCGCTTCGCCTTTTCAAGCAGCGAAACGCTCTCCTCCTGGGTGATGAGCTTGACCGTACGCTGGTCATGGACCTCTCCGGAGCTCGACATCGCCACGCTGATGCCGTAAGCGCTCACCTCATCGGGAAAATCGGCGATGAACATGTAGTCATCGGCCCCAGTGGTCCAGTAGAGCGCCTCGAGCTTGCCTCCGGCCTTCTTGCACAGGTCGGACACCGCCGCCTCGCGTTTGCCGGGGTTCGCCATCATACGTTCCCACGATGAAGGGCTGTACCCGCCCAGAAACATGTACTTCGCCATGACTCCTCCTGATTACCGGTTGGACGTTGCCCGCAACCCGCCACGCACCAGAGTGAAGGGCCGTCAGCTGATCACACCGGCACCGCGGCGCCGGGTGCGGGCCTTCAGCGAAGGATAGCTCAGCTGGAGACAAAGATCGCTCGGGCCGTGAGCTCATCAGCCTCGGCGAAGCTCTGCTGGACTGCAGTGCGGACGGCTGACCGCTCGGCTTTGGTCGCGTGCGCCTGACGACGCAGCTCGCCCCGAGCGCGCGCGCCCACCCGCCGGCGCGCTTCTCGCAGTGCACCCGCTCGTAGGCGGGGTCGGCTGCGATGACCCGCGATCCGGCCCGATCAAGGGCGCGCCGTGCATCGTACGGGCGCGGGTAGTTACCGACTCCCAGGGATTCAAGCGCTGGGCGCCCGAGGCCAATCGCGGTTTCCTCGCAGCCATCGAGGGAACGCTGCGGCCAGCGCGCCCATCCCTCCAGTGCAGCCCACACGCGCGCCGGGAGACCCGGCCCAAGCGAGCGCAGGAGATCAAGGTCCAACCACGTTGCCTGCCCGGACACGATCTGCTGCGCGGTCCAATACCCGATCTCGACCTTCAACGATGTCGAGCCACGTAGCTGGCCCCACTGCTGCGGCGTGGAGAGGTTCAGCTGCGTTGACGCGAGCCAGATGTCCCCCAGCAGCGATACGTAGCCCTCACGGATCTGCTGGGCGGCCAGGTCCGGGTCGGCCTCAACGGTACGCACGGAGATTCGGACGTCAGCCAGCCGGATCAGCGACTGCCGTAGCCGCTTCCAGTGATCGCCACCTTTCCCGGACCCCGCCACAGCCTCAAGGAGCTGGTAGCCCGTCGTTTCGACAGTCCGCGTGTCGCGATGTCCGAGGGAGGGATCGTCAGCCGCCGCGATCACACACTGCTCCCGTAGGAGCCCTCCCAGTGCGGCGTAAACGCGAAGATCGACCATCGACAGCCGCCTACTCGCACCGACCACGCCGCCGCCCAGCAGGCAGCGAGCGAGGAACGTCGCCTCATCAGGATTGCCGCGGCTCACAGGCTCGCCAACTATGGGCACTACACGTCCATGCAGGTACGCCAAAGGGCCGTGCGAGGTCTGGACCTTCATCTGGACCGGCTCAGCAGCAACGCCACAGCGATGTTCGGTCGGGCACCTTCGGCTGGGCGGTTAGTAGCCGCTCTCCGGCATGCGGTCACGACGGAAGAGCCTTGCTCTGTTCGAGTCACGCTTTTCAGCCGCAATCTAGACGCGATTGCGGTTAATGAACCGGTCGAGCCAGAAGTGCTGGTGACCGTGACCGCCCCAGCCGAGGCACAACACACACCCTTTCGCGCCTTACCGGTCTCCTACGAGCGTGAGACGCCTCAGATCAAGCACTTGGCGACCTATGGGCTCCTTCGCCAGGTGCGAGCGGCGCGACTGGCCGGATATGACGATGCTCTGTTTGTGGATCGAGCCGGAATGCTGAGTGAGGGTTCCACTTGGAATCTGTGCCTCTACGACGGCGAGCGATGGCTGTGGCCGCAAGCTGACGTCCTGACCGGCATCACCATGGTGCTTCTGGGTAAGGCGATGCAAGAAGGAGGCGTCCCCACCGAGTCGCGCCCGATCCGCGCCAGCGACTTGACCGGTTTCACCGCCGCTTTCGCGACCAACTCTGTCTCGGCAGCCCGTCCTCTGGCAGCTATCGGAGCGAACGCCTTCCCTCCCGTGCCGTCCGTTCAGGCCTTCTTTGAGGCTCTGCACGAGTCGATTGCGTGGCAGCCGATCTAGCCTCACGCCGAGGGTAGGAGCGGCGTTAGCCGATCGACCTACGGCACAGCTCTCATGCCTGCCGACGGCTGTTTGATTGCCGTTGCCAGCAGATACTCCAGCGTCAGGCGGAGCGTGTTGGCGGTCGGTTCAGCCCGGTGCTGGACGAAGCTGACGAGGTCGTGGCGCAGGTCGTCCCACCGGCCGCCGTCGGTCAAGCGTTGCTGCTCGCTCACGACATGACCCGCCGTGCGGACGAGGAAGTCCGCCCCTGCCGGAGCGTCGGGGAAGTCCAAGGCGAGTCGTTGGACGGAGGTCGCCGTCAGCCGGAGCCCGGAGTTTTCGAGCAGCGTCTTGAGCGCGCCAGGGTCGCCCCAGCGGCTCGGCGGACCGCTGCTGACAGGTGGCGGCGGCAGGTAGTCGCTAAGTACCTGGCCCATTGCGGGCAGCACGCTGCCCGGCACCCAGGACGCGAGCACGACCCGCGCAGCCGGGGCGGCGATTCGGGCGAGTTCCCTGGCGGCGGCCGGCTGATCGGTCGCGTACATCACCCCGAACACCGACAGCACGACGTCGGCCGAGTCATCCGGCACGGGCAGAGCCGCCAGCTCGCCGCGCAGCCATCGAACGTCGCAGCCCGCGTCCCCGGCCCGCTGCTCGGCCACCCGCAGCAGCGCCGGTTCGAAGTCCACGCCAATGACCTGGCCGCCCCGCTCGGCCGCCACCAATGCGGCGTTGCCCGTTCCCGTGGCGACGTCGACGACGCGCTCCCCCGAGAGGACTGCGGCGGCATCCACGGCGGCCACGGCGGCCTGCTCGAGCTGGCGGCCCATCAGCGGATACTCGCCGACACCCCACGTGGTTTCTGGGCTGTTCACGGTGACCTCCTGAGGTAGGAGGCGCCCTTGGTCGTCTCACCGAGGGCGAGCGTGGCGGACGATGTCCGTCGCAGCGCCTCTCGACCCTGGCGGTGACACCGTAGCGTTCAGTCCACGAGCGAGCGCAGCACCCACCAAAAACGGGCCGGCCAGCTGAGGCAGCGAGGTACCCATCGTGTGTCCCAATCACCGATGGGTGAGCGGGACGCAGGCTGATCGCGGACCAAACGTCCAGTGAAGGGTCGGCGCTAGGACGTGTGCTCACCGACGCAGAACTCGTTGCCCTCGGGGTCGGCGAGTACGGTCCAGACGAGCCCG
>JAABUM010003436.1_pt1 | contig 19399 bp, 15 predicted proteins | sample 5559161 | NCBI WGS metagenome assembly JAABUM01 (sample SAMN10711868, study PRJNA513369) | rock metagenome | isolation source: Antarctica rocks | place: Antarctica: Victoria Land, Siegfried Peak nord | reverse complement strand
CAGCGCGACGGCGAGCCGGTTCTGCACGAGGGTCACGCCGAGGTCGGTGACGACCTGCGCGGGGGTGTCGGCGAGGCGGTCGAGCACCCGCATGACGCCCGGCGGGACGTGCTCGGTGCGCCGCACCCGGCCGGGTGTGCCGTGGCCCGCGAGCCCGAACAGGTGGTCGCGCTCGTCGAGCGTCAGTCGCAGCCCGCGCGCCAGGGCGGTGAGCATCTGCTCCGAGGGCTGTGGCCCCCGCTGCTGCTCCAAGCGTGTGTAGTAGTCGGTCGACATCCCGGTCAGCGCGGCGACTTCCTCGCGCCGCAGCCCTGCCGTACGGCGTCGCAGGCCGACGGGCAGGCCGACGTCCGCCGGCTGCAGGGCTTCGCGGCGGCGGCGCAGGAAGTCGGCGAGCGAGGTGCGGTCCACCCGTCCAGCGTGCGGCGCGCGCACGGGGCCGTCCAGGGACCGCCGGTCCCTGGACAAGGGCTCCTCTCCCGAACCGCCGGGAACCGGGGCAGGGTGGACGCATGACCCAAGCCACCAGTCGCAAGACCGCTCTGATCACCGGCGCGAGCCGAGGGCTGGGCCGCAGCACCGCCCTGCACCTCGCCCGCGCCGGCGTCGACGTCGTCGGGACCTACGTCGCCGCCAAGGACGCCGCCGACTCGCTCGTCGAGGAGGTGCAGGCCGCGGGCGGCAAGGCTGTCGTGCTGCCGCTCGACGTGGCGGACTCGTCATCGTTCCCGGCGTTCGTCGAGCAGCTGCAGCGCGCGCTGCGCGACGAGTTCGGGCGCGACAGCATCGACTTCCTCGTCAACAACGCCGGCACGTCGCTGCACGAGTCGTTCGCGACCACGACCGAGAAGCAGTTCGACGAGGTCGTCGACGTGCACCTCAAGGCCCCGTTTTTCCTCACTCAGGCACTGCTGCCCGTGCTTGCCGACGGCGGCCGGATCGTCAACATCTCAACCGGCCTGGTTCGCATCACCATGCCCGGCTCGGCGGCGTACGCCGCGGCCAAGGGCGCCGTCGAGGTGCTCACGCGCTACCAGGCGCAGGAGCTCGGCAGCCGCGGCATCCGCGTCAACGTCGTCGCGCCCGGCGCGGTCGCGACCGACTTCTCCGGCGGCATGGTCCGCGACAACCCGCAGGTCGGCGAGATGGTGCGCGGCGTGACCGCGCTCGGACGCCTCGCCGAGCCCGACGACATCGGCGCAGCAATCGCGCTGCTACTGGCCGACGGCTTCGGCTGGGCGAGCGGCGCGAAGATCGAGCTGACCGGCGGCCAGCGCCTCTGACCCCGCAGTCGTGCAGGGGCTATAGCAGGGCTCGGGTGGGGCGTGGCGTCGCACACCGCTGTTTGCCCTTGGGCCAGCCGACTGTGACACTCCGGGGCCAACGGAGCACCCAGGTCAGAAGAGGTGCCAAGCGAGAGCTGCCCCAGTCGCCCGGTCCGCATTAGCAGTCCCCGACAGGTGCGCCATACGGGACAGGATCGGGAGCCGGTCTAGGAAGTGAGACGGCTCGGGGTGAGACACCGTGCCGCCGCGTTCTCCTAGGACCGGCGGCGGGCTCTCGTCTCACAAGTCCGTCCGAAACTCGGCGTGCCGATCCCGGCGAGGCTGCCGAGTTTTGAGACGCTCTGCGGGTGTCGACGGTTGGCTACGCCCGGGTGAGCACGAACCACCAGTCGCTGGAGGCGCAGCACGACGCGCTGACCGCCGCCGGCTGCGAGCGGATCTTCACCGACAAGCTGTCCGGCACCCGCGACGACCGCCCCGGCCGCACCGGGCTGCTGGACTACACCCGCGCTGGTGACGTGGTCGTGGTGGTGGCACCCACCGGGACCGTTTCGGGGCCATTAGCCGATCTGCCGGGTGCTGCGCGCCCATGGTGTGCAGATCGCCCCAAGCAGCTACCGCGCCGCCCCCGGCGCCGCCCGCCGTATGCCCGGGCAGTGCGTGACGCCCGGGTGCTTACCGAGATCGCCCGGGTGCTTACCGCAGATCACCCGGGTGCACGGCCACGAGAACTACGGCCGCGGGGTCTACGGGGTCCGCAAGGTCCACGCCCAGCTGGCCCGCGAGGGCGGCGTCGCAGGCCGGCCGGTGTCCCGGCGCCAGGTTGAACGGTTGATGCGCTGCGCGGCCCTGCAAGGCGCCCGCCGCGGCCGCCGCTACGTCACCACCCGCCCGGACAAGACCGCAGCCCGGGCACCTGACCTGGTGCGCTGCGACTTCTCCGTTGCCCGTCCCAACGCGCTGTGGCTGGTGGACTTCACCTACGTGTGGACGTGGTCCGGGATGGCGATCACCGCCTTTGTCCACGACGCCTACAACCGGCGGATCGTGGGCTGGCGGACCGCTGCCTCGATGCCGACTAGCCTGCCGCTGGACGCGCTGGAGATGGCGCTGTGGACCCGCAGCCGAGCGGCCAAGACGTCACCGGCGTGGTCCATCACTCCGATGCCGGGTCGCAGTGCCATTCGCTACACCAGTCGACTGTCCGACGCCGGCGCCGTCGCCTCCATCGGGACCGTCGGTGACAGCTACGACACTCAGGCCGAGCCTGATCGGGCTCTACAAGACCGAGTGCGTGCGCCGCGACAGCCCGTTCCGCGCGGTCGACGACCTCGAGCTCGCTACCTGCAGCTGGGTCGCCTGGTTCAACCAGACCCGACTCCACGGCGCCATCGGCCACGTCCCCCCCGTCGAGTACGAGACCGACTACTACCGTCAGCACGACCCCGAGCAGCAGCCGCTGCCGGGACAACCAACCCGCAGTATGAACCGGGGACGGTTCATACTTCGACGAGTGGGTCTTCCGGTTCAACCGCCGCAACTCAGCCAGCCGCGGCCCGCTGTTCCAGCGTCTCCTGCACCAGGCCGTCCAAGGTGACGCCCTCACCTACAACGAGCTGCGCAAGGCCGGCCGGACCCGACCGCCGCCGCCGCCACCGGCCCGCGAACGGATGCTTCCGCGCCGCCTCGAACGCCAACAGACCGGCCTGCCCTGGCGCGACCAGGAGACCTGAGAAACCTCAAACGTCACGGCAGCGAGATGGAGAGCCCACTTTTCCCGGAACGGGGACGAGGGACTGCTCGGCCCAGTCCCCGAAGACGAACCTCACGAGGTCGTGCTTGGCGTCGGAGTAGCGGTAGATGACGGCCTTGGAGATGCCGACCTCGGCTGCCACTTCCTTGAGGGTGACCGCAGAGATCCCTCGCTGCATGAAGATTGGAGCCGCTGCTTCGCGGATCTCTCGTCTCATCAGCTCCTGCCAGGGGGCCACAGGTGGGAGTTACCTGTCCGCACGCGTCGGCGTCGAACCCGAACGGATGACTGCGCGTCAACCACAGTGGGGGCGCGCGCGCGCGCGCCCCCACGACACGATCAGACGGTGAGGACGAGCTTGCCCTGGAGGTGACCACCCTCGAGCAATCGGTGCGCATCCGCGACGCGCTCGAACGGGAACGCCTCCTGCACATGGACTCGGAGCTTGCCCTGTTCGACGAGTTCGATGAGACGTCGCAGGGCGACCGGATCGGGGTCGACCGCGATGCCACTGAAGCGCATGCCGGCCGCCTCGAACTTAACGGCGAGCTCCGAATCCTCCTCGGCGACCGCCGTCACCAGGTGACCCCCTGGGCGGAGCACCTTGAGCGACCGCCCGACGGTGTCGCCGCCGATCGTGTCGAGCACCAGATCGATGTCACTGACCGCCTCGGTGAAGTCCACCGCCGTGTAGTCGATCACCTCGTCGGCGCCGAACCCCTCGACAAACTCCCGCTTGCTCCCGCTGGCGGTCGCGATCACGTGCGCGCCGAGCGATTTCGCAATCTGGATCGCGACGTGTCCGACCCCGCCACCACCGCCATGGACCAGGACGCGGTCGCCCTCGGTCACGCCGCCGAGGTCGACGAGGCCCTGCCACGCGGTCAGCCCGACAATCGGCAACGCCGACGCCTCGACGTGTGAGAGCGACGCCGGCTTCCGCGCCAGGTGCAACGCCGGCGCCGACACGACCTCGGCGTACGCGTTGGCCGCCCGCGGGAACAGCGGCATCCCGAACACCTCATCGCCGGGCCTGAACCGCCACGTATGCGCCGCCTCGACCACGCCGCTGATGTCCCAGCCAAGGATGAACGGCGGCTGACCGATCAGCGGAAATTCGCCGGCGCGCAGGCGCGCCTCCAGCGGGTTCAGCCCGATCGCCTTGACGCGGACGAGGACCTCAGTCGGAAGGGGTTGGGGCTCGGGCGCCTCCACGACGGTGAGCACCTCGGAATCTCCGAAGGTCTGCTGGGTGATGACTCGCATGACTCGCATGACTCTCCTGGCTCTGGGTGGGAGAACCCAGGCTAAGTTTCCGATAGGAACCAACAGGTACCCTTCGGTGCCATGAGCAAGTTCGGTCCCGGTGATTCCTTTCTCGCCGACTGCCCGGGGCGTCTGGCGGTCGAACTGATCGCCGATAAGTGGACAGTGGTCGTGCTCTACGGCCTCAGCAAGGGCCCGGTGCGCCATGGCGAGCTGGTCGAGCTGATCGGCGGCATCTCCCGCAAGATGCTCGCCCAGACGCTCAGACGGCTCGAGTCGCACGGACTCGTCCGCCGCCACGCCTACGCCGAGGCGCCGCCCCGCGTCGAGTACGAGCTCACCCCACTTGGGGCGACGCTGATCGATCCGATCCACATGCTGACCGAGTGGGCGAGGACGAACGGCGAAGCGGTCCATGAGGCGCTCGACGCCGGTGTCGAGCCGCTCGCCGTTAACGGTTGAGGCCCCGCTTTCGCGGCGCGATGTCGTTGAGGGGTGTCCTCAGCACGGTGTCGGCAGTGAGGTCTTGTCAGTAGCGATGTAAGCCGGTGTCCGGGCCCGGTACTGAAGACGTTGGGGGCACGCCGGGTCTGGACGAGACGATGGAGGCAACCAAGCCCTATCCGTCGTGCCCGCCTGGATCCTGCGTGCTCACCTATCGTGCCAGCCTCGACGTCCCCCGCGCTCTGGCCCAGCGCGTCGCCCGTCTCCTGTCGACCCACCGGGTGCTGCGGGGGACTCGCCGCAGCCGGCGGGTGCGGGCTGCTTCGCCCAAGCATTCCTGCTGCTGCGCGTCATTCGTCAGCACGCTGCCGTCACCGAGCTGGCCCGCGACAACGACGTCAGCCTCTCCACTGCTTACCACTACCTGCACGAAGCCCTCGGGTGCTGACTTCACATCGCAGCACAGACTGCCGCGAGGCGCCCTGCCCCCACAATCCGGCTGCCAGCACGATCGTCAATGCCTCGACGGCTTCGACGGCGCAGGCCAGAAACACGGCGACAAACAGGGCTGTGCTGCTCATGGTGCTCCTCACCCTGAACCAAACGACAGTAACCGGGCTGACCTGCCCGGCACGTTCGTCTGCCCCGGCCCCGGCGTTGGCGCCAGTCGGCCTCGTGACTCGAGTTCCACAGCTGCGGAACCCGAGTCCGAGGCTGGCCTCGTTGGAGGCAGGGATCCAAGATGCAGGCGCTACTTCGGGGTTGCATGCGCTCGTTGGAAGGCCTGGCCAGCTGGAGAGCGGAGCCATTCAGTGGCCATCGCTAGGAGGGCCGCGTCCCGCGGCGTGCTCAGGTGCAGCCCGGTGGCGCCTTCGATCGCCTGGAGTCGAGCTCGGACGGTGTTGCGATGCCGGTAGGTCTCCTGGGCGACCCCGGCAATGTTTCCTCGTACGAGATAGCTCCGCAAAGTCTCCATCAGTGAGTCGTGATCGCGAAGCTCCATCAGCGGGGTCAGCACCTCGGTGGCCATGACGCTGGTGAGTTCCTGACTGCCCGACATGATCGCGCCGATCCAGTGCTGGTGGATCGGACGGACGCCGGGAGCCGCGTCGCTGCGGATTGCAGCGCGGGCGAGTTGGATGCCGCGAGTGGTCGCGGCCAACCCGGTCACGTCAGCGGTGCCGCAGCGCCATGCACCCAGTGGCTGAAGAAGGGGGTGGACAGTGTCGCGGCGCCGTCCACCGTTGACGAGGCCCAGCAGCTCGTCGCCGATGTAGCTGAAGTGGAAGGGGAGATTCGCCCGCTGAAGTGCATTCCTGCACGCCACCAGGTCACGGTCCTGCGTCGGCACCCCCTCCGCGACGATGACGACCAAGGCTCCCTCGACCGGGATCCCGAGGAGAGCCGACGCATCGGCGACGACGGCCGGATCCTGTTCGCCCTCGAGTACCAGGCGTTCGAATGCCCGGTTGCGCACCTCCACCCTTTGGCTGGCCATGTCGCGTTCCGTGCGACGGTAGGAGTCGACGACCTCGACGCTGTTGGCGTCGGTCGCCTCCCAGACCAGGAGCAGGCCGTCCAGGAATTCGGGATCGTTGGTGAGTTCCCTGCGCCGGCCCTCTTCGATAATGGCCTCCCACAGGGTGCGCAGATCGAGCTGGAACGAGTGGATCAATGCTGGTAGCGGAAAGCCCTGCTCGGCACGTTGGCGTCCGACGTCGGCCGTCGCCTGAGCCACGTCGGCGGGAACGGTGCCGCCGCCGAGCCGGGTGAGAGCGAGCTGCAGCGTCCTCCGCATCCCCGCCAGCTTCACCCCCGGGCCAGCGGCCATGCGCGCATAGGCGGCCTCCTCCCGGTCGAGTCGATCTTGTGCACTCCGCGCCAGCTCGTCCAATTGTTCGGTGAGCAGCATGCGGGCAATGGAGCAGACTGCCTCGGCGTGCTTCCCCTCACCGTGCTTGCCCCGCTCAGCCACGGGCCTGAGCCAGGTCCAATGGCAGGCCGTGGCTCCAGCGCCAGAAGGAAACACCACCGTAATAAGGCGGTGTCGTGGTCGAAACGCACGTCCCCAGATTGTGCATGGTGCACATCCTAGGGCCGTCAAGTGGCAGCGTTCCACCTAGTGACCTTCCGTCTGTGACGCGCTTGACTCCAGTAACCCAGTTAACAGAGAAACTCGTCACCCACTTCACAGAAACAATTGGTCGCTACAAGTGCCGCAGCTGGCTCCACCGCGACCTGTGTATGAGGAGCGCGGCCTCACGGTTGGCGTCCTCCAGTCCGCAATTACCTCTGCTGTCCCCGCTCCGTTGGGAAGCTGCCGACCCCACGAGAAGAGAAGTGATGTCATGACAGAGCGCATCACCGCCCAGACCTCTGGCGCAGGGGCGAGAACGCCGGGAGCAGATGGCCAGGCAGGTTTGCGGCGCAATTCAATGAGCGTAGGGCACATCGTGTTCTTCGTCGTCGCCGCAGCGGCTCCGCTAACCGTGGTCGGCTCGCTGTTCTCCGTGATCGTCGGGGTCGGCAACGGCGACGGAATCGCTGGGGCATTCCTTATCGTCTCCGTTGTGTTGCTGGTCTTTGCCGTCGGCTATGTCGCGATGAGCCGGTACATTGTGGACGCCGGCGACTTTTACGCCTTCGTTTCGGTCGGCTTGGGACGTCCACCGGGTCTCGGTGCGGGCGGCCTGGCGATCTTTGCCTACACTGCGATCCAGCTCGGTCTGTACGGAGCGTTCGGCTACTATGCTCACTCCTTCGCCTCGGCCCACCTGGGGATACACCTGACTTGGTGGGCGTGGGCCTTCATCGCCATGGTGCTGTGCCTGGTGCTCGGGGTGCGGCGCATCGATCTGGGCGCCAAGGTAATGGGCGTCCTGCTCGTGTGCGAGACGCTAGCCATCCTCATCGTCGACGTCGCCATCCTGATCCGCGGCGGTGGGATGGGCCACCACTTCACCCTCCGACCGCTAAGCCCGACGACGACCTTCAGTGGAGCCCTCGGCGTCGCCGTCATGTTCGCCCACGCCTCGTTCGTCGGATTCGAGGGCACGGCCATCTACGGCGAAGAGTCGCACGACCCGAAGAAGTCGGTTCCCCGCGCGACCTACGTGGCGGTGTTGTTCCTCGGAATCTTCTACACGGTTACCGCATGGCTCGTAATCAACGCGTTCGGGCCCGGTGGTGCCGTCGCGTCTGCTAAGGCCGATCCCGAGGGTTTCTTTTTCAACATCGGCAACCGATTCGTCGGCGGCGGGATGGCCACCGTTCTCTCGGGGCTTATTGTCACGAGCATGTTCGCCGCGATCGTGGCCTTCCACAACAACGTCTCGAGATACTTCTTCGCTCTCGGGAGGCAAGGGATTCTGTGGCACCGGATGGGCCGCACTCACAGCACGCGTCAATCTCCCTGGGTCGCGTGTTGCGTACAGACCGCCGTGGCGTTCCTCGTGGTCCTGCTCTTCGCGGTGCTCCACCTAGATCCGTTCCTGGACCTGTTCACCTGGCTCACGGGAGTCGGCGCAGTCGGAGTCATCATGCTGCAGTCGATGGCCGGGCTGGCGATCATCGTCTTCTTCCGGCGGCGGGACCTGGACAGGCGCGTGTGGAACACCCTCGTCGCACCGATCCTCAGCCTCGGCGGCCTGCTGACGCTGCTCTATTTCGCTTTGCGGAACTTCACAACCCTGGTCGGAGCCACCGGCGGTGTCGCGATCGCACTGCTGGTGTGCGTGTTTGGCTCCTTCTTCATCGGGTTGGGCATCTCGTTGTACCTACGCTGGCGCGCCCCACATGTCTATCGGCGCATCGGCGCTCAGTTGCAGACCGGTGCCTCCGCCGAGGCGGTGCTCGCACCTCTGGCTCCGGTCGAGTCCTCGGCGGTCGTCGTTTCGCCCATGACGGTGGTTGACGTCACCACCGAGTGAAGTGCGGGAGTGGCGACCGCGTGCCGCGGGGATCGGCCCCTGTGCAACGCGCACAGATTGGCCGGCCCAGCACCGGACGCTCGCCTATTGGGTCCGAGGGCGCGGCAGCGTTGAATTTCAGACGGATCGGAGTCGGCTGCTTCAGTCTGTTCCGCAAGCGAGAGACGAGAGGAAGGGCCCTGTGATGACCTCCGCCACCAAGTGGCACGCCGATGAGTGCACCGGCCCGGTTGTCGCCCGGCAGCTTCCCCGGCATGTCATCACCGAGGCGTTGAGGCGCCACTTCGACCTGGTCTGCCTTGACCAAGAGGCACTGGGCGGTGAGGTTGATCAGAACGTCAAGGTGGTCGACGGGTCGGGACGTTTCCACTTCGTCCGGGTGACTCTTGCCGGTCCGGGCTCGGTCGATGTCGCCTGGCAGAACGCGGTACTGGATCACCTGGCGGCGACCGTGCCGGACCTTCCGCTGCCGCGGGTGGTGCGCACGACGAGCGGTGCTTCTCAGGTCGACCTTCAGCATGCCGGTCAGCCGTTCGTGCTGAGGGTGATGACCTGGATACCCGGACGCGTGCTCGCCGAGATCGACCACCAGCCCCTCGCGCTGCTGCATGAACTTGGTGCGACGGCGGGGCGAATGAGCCTGGGCCTTGCGGGCATGGCGCAGCCGGCGGGGCTGGCGGCCCACGACTGGGACATGCGCCGCGCCGCCGACGTCGTCGAAGGCTCATTGTCCTACGTGGCGGACGGAGCGGACGCGGCCCTCGTGCGCCGGATCATGACGTGGTACGACCGGGTCCGGCCGGCCCTGGGCACGCTTCCCCATTGCGTGGTGCACCAGGACCTCAACGACGCGAACGTGCTCGCCGATGCGGACCAGGACGGCGTCCTGCACATCAGCGGGATCGTCGACGTGGGGGACTCGATGTTCAGTGCCCGCGTCACCGAGGTCGCTATCGCAGCCGGCTACGCCATGGTGCGCAAGGAGGACCCGCTGGCGGCCGCGACCCAAGTGGTCGCGGGCTTCCACTCCATCCTCCCGCTCAGCGGGGAGGAACTGGAGGTGATCTACCCGCTGGCCGCGGCGCGCCTTTGCATGAACGCCGTGACCTGGAACCGGCGGGTCGCGGTCTCCGGGTCCGAGTACGGGCGCGCCCGCTCGCGGCACACGTGGCCCACCATCCGCTCGCTCGCCGAAATGCCGCCGGCGCTAGCTGAAGCGGCGTGCCGAGCGGCGTGCGGGCTACCTTCCCGTGCCGTGCCCGGTGCGGACGCTCTGGGGAGAGCCGTCTTCAAGTCGTACGCCAATGCCGTACACGTCGACGCGCGGCCAGCCGCTGACCTCTACGACGAGCTGGACTGGCGTGACTCCGACGCCGTCCGCGCGGCCGTCACCGAGCTGTTGGACGGGCGGGTCGGCGCGCTGGGCCACCTCGAGGCGTCGCTGATCTGGTCCGGGCAGCGGGCGGTCGGCTTGCGAGAACCGACTACCGTCCGGCTCGGCAGCACGGTGCTGCTGGCGGAGGGCACGCAGGTCCGCACTCCCCGGGACGGCGTCGTGGTCCTCGCCGGCGCGGGTGACCAGCCGGTCGTATTGCACCATCCCGGTGCGGGCGCCGACCTGTTCACCTGCTGGTGGAACCTCGAGTCGCCCCACCACGTCGGCGGTGGCCTGGCAGCCGGCGAGCCGATCGGCGTGGTCGGCGCCGGTGACGTCGAGGCCGGCTTCGGCCCCGGCGTGCAGGTCCAAGTCTTCGCAGCCAAGGAGATCGCCACGTGGCCTCCGCCGCGGCGGATTCGGCCCTCGCAGCGGGCGATCTGGCGCCAGCTCACCACCGACCCGACCCCCGGCCTCGGCGCCGAGAGTGAGCCTCGGAAGCTGACCGTGGACGACGTCGTGGCCGTCCGCGCCCGGCGCATCGCCCGTTCCCAGCGCAACTACTACGCGCGGCCGATGAGCCTGGTCCGCGGCCGGGACGTGTGGTTCTACGACGAGGATGGGTTGGCGTACCTCGACTCGCTGAACAACGTCGCCCACGTCGGTCACGCGGAGCCGCGGGTCACCGCGGCCGCGACCGGTCAGCTGCGCAAGCTCAACACCAACAGCCGGTTCGTCTACCCGCAGATCGCCACGTACGCCGACAAGCTGGTCGCGACCCTGCCCGACCCGCTCGAGGTCGTCTTCCTGGTGTGCTCCGGCAGCGAGGCGAACGACCTGGCGCTGCGGATTGCCCGCCAGGTCACCGGCCGCTCCCACGTGGTCAACATCGACGGCGCCTACCACGGCAACACCGGCGTCGTCACCGGGATCAGCCCCAACCGGTACAAGGGGCCCGGCGGCCAGGGCGCCCCGCCGACCACGCACGAGGTGCGCATCCCCGACCGCTACCGCGGCCCGTACGGCTACGACGACGCGGAGGCCGGCGCCCGGTACGCGCGCGACGCCGCCGCGGTGATGACCCGGATCGACGCGGACGGCCGCCGGCCCGCGGCCTTCATCGCAGAGTCGCTGATGGGCACGGCCGGCAACATCGTCTTCCCCGACGGCTACCTCGCTGGCGCGTTCGCCGCCGCCCGCGGGACCGGGGCGCTGTGCATCTCCGACGAGGTGCAGGTCGGCGTCGGCCGGCTCGGGCCGTGGTGGGGCTTCGAGCTGCAGGGCGTCGTGCCCGACATCGTCACCATGGGCAAGCCGATGGGCAACGGCCACCCGCTCGCGGCGGTGGTTACCACCCGGGCCATCGCCGACGCCTTCGACACCGGGATGAAGTACTTCAACACCTTTGGTGGCAACCCGGTTTCCTGCGCCGTCGGCGAGGCCGTCTTGGACATCGTGGAGGGCGACGGGCTGCGTGCCAACGCCGTCGACGTCGGCGGCTACTTCGCCCGGTCACTGCGCGAGCTGCAGCAGCGGCAGCCGCTGATCGGCGACGTCCGCGCCGAGGGCCTCTACCTGGGCGCCGAGCTCGTCCGCGACCGCGCGACCAAGGAACCGGCCACCCGCGAGGCGTTCGCGGTCACCGAGCTGACCAAGGACCGCGGCGTCGTGGTGTTTCCCAACGGGGTGCACGACAACGTCCTGAAGATCAAGCCGCCGATGACCTTCCGACGCGAGCACGTCGACCGCTACGTCGAAACCCTCGACGAAGTCCTGTCCCTTCCCGAACTGTCCGTCGATCGCTAGCGAGGAACCCGCTGATGACCACCGATCTGTCGATGTACGTCGCCGGCGCCGCCGTCCCGGCCGCTTCGGGAGCGACCGAGGAGGTGCTCAACCCGGCGACGGGTGTACCGATCGCCCGCGCCCCGCTAGGGGACAAGGAGGACGTCGACCGGGCCGTCGCCGCGGCCGACGCCGCGTTCGAGGACTGGGCCGAGACACCGCCCGGCGAGCGGGCCCGGGCGCTGCTCAGCCTGGCCGACCGCCTGGAGCAACACGCCGACGAGGTCGCCGCCCTGGAGTCGGCCAACGTGGGCAAGCCACTGCACGTCGCCCGTGACGAGGTCGACTTTGCGGTCGACAACCTGCGGTTCTTCGCCGGCGCCGCCCGCGTGCTGGAGGGGCGGGCGGCGGGGGAGTACTCCCGTGCGCACACCAGCTTTATCCGCCGCGACCCGCTCGGCGTGGTCGGCAGCGTGGCGCCGTGGAACTTCCCGCTCAACATGGCGGTCTGGAAGATCGGGCCGGCGCTGATGACCGGCAACACGCTGGTGCTCAAGCCGAGCGAGCAGACGCCGCTCACCGCGCTCAAGGTCGCCGAGCTCGCCGCCGACCTGTTCCCCGAGGGCGTGCTCAACGTCGTCACCGGCCACGGTGACACCGTGGGGGAGGCGCTCACCACCCATCCTCGGGTGCGGATGACCTCGCTGACCGGCGACACCGCCACGGGCAAACGGGTCGCCGTCGCCGCGAGCGGCAACCTCAAGCGCCTGCACCTCGAGCTCGGCGGCAAGGCACCGGTCCTGGTGTTCGCCGACGCCGACCTCGACCTCGCCATCCGCAAGATCATCGGGGGTGGCTACGGCAACTCCGGGCAGGACTGCATGGCCGCCTCGCGCGTCTACGTCGAGGCCGCGATCCACGAGGAGTTCGCCGACGCGCTGGCCAAGGCCGCCGCCAACGTGGTCATGGGTGACCCGCAGCTGCCGACGACGCAGATGGGCCCGGTGATCTCCCAGCACCACCGGGATCGGGTGGCCGGCTTCGTCGACCGCGCCGTCTCGGCCGGGGACGGCGAGCTGGTCGTCGGCGGCCCCGCGGACGGCCCCGGGTTCTGGTACCGGCCGTCGCTGGTGGTCGACGCCCCGCAGCGCTCGGAGATCGTGCAGAAGGAGGTGTTCGGACCGGTCGTGACCACGACCCCGTTCACCGACGAGGCCCAGGCGCTGGCCTGGGCCAACGATGTCGAGTACGGCTTGGCCGCCTCGGTGTTCACCACCAGCGTCGCGCGCTCGATGCGCGCGGCCAAGCGGCTGCAGTTCGGCACCGTCTGGGTCAACGAGCACCTGCCGATCGTGTCGGAGATGCCGCACGGCGGCTTCAAGCAGTCCGGGCACGGAAACGACATGTCGGTGTACTCGCTGGAGGAGTACACCGAGGTCAAGCACGTGATGATCAACCTGGTCGAGGGCTGACCGGTGACCGACAACCCCGACGGCCGTACGCTGGTCGTCAACCTGTTCCGGCTGCGCCCCGGCGTCCTGCCGAGCCGGTTCGCCGAGTTCTCCGGCACCGTCGACCAACCACGGTGCCTGGCCCACCCCACGGTGGTCACCCACTTCGACGCCTACCTCGTCGGCGGCCCGACCGCCGAGGCTCTGGACGCCGACGTCGTTGAGGTGATGGAGGTCAGCGACTGGCCGTCCTGGGTGCAGCTGCGCGACCACGACCCGTCGCTGGCGCCGGTCCTGGCCGGCTTCGACGAGCTCGTCGACCCCTCGTCCGTCCGATCGTCCTTCGTCACGCCCATCCGGAGAGCCCCGTGACCACGCCCGCACCCGTCCGCCTGTCGCCAACGCCGTCGTCCCCGTCCTCGCCGTCGTCGTACGACGCGATCGTCATCGGCGCTGGCCACAACGGCCTGATCTCCGCCAACTACCTGGCCCGCGCCGGGCAGCGGGTACTGGTGCTGGAGGCCCGCAACGTGGTCGGGGGAGCGTGCACCACCGAGGAACTCATCCCCGACTCGCTCTGGTCGTCGTGCGCCTTCATCGCGGGGCTGCTGCGCCCGGAGATCATCCGGGAGCTGGAGCTGGAGCGCTACGGCCTGGAGATGTACCAGACCGAGGCGATGGAGGTCGTGATCTTCGCCGACGGCAGCCACATGTTCATGTGGAAGGACATCGATCGGACCCTCAAGGAGCTGGAGAAGTTCTCGAAGGTCGACGCCAAGTCGTTCCTCGACTTCGGGCTGCGGGTCAAGCAGTTCGCCTCGATCATCACGCCCTTCCTGATGCGGCCGCCGACCAGCCGCTCGGAGGTGCTGCGCGCATTCGAGGAGGCCGGCGCGGAGGACCTGTTCGACGAGTTCGTGCTCTCCTCGGCCAAGGACCTGCTCGACCGCTACTTCGAGTCCGAGCACATCAAGGGCCTGTTCACCTTCTTCGGGATGATCTCGGTCTGGGGTGGCCCGTCCACGCCGGGCACTAGCTACGTGTACGGCCACCACTCCGTCGGGGAGTTCCAGGGCCACCTGGGTCAGTGGGGCCTGGTCAAAGGGGGCATGGGCGGCATCACCACCGCCATGGCCAGGGCGGCAGAGGCGCACGGCGCGGTCGTGCGGCTGGGCGCGCCGGTTCAGCAGGTGCTGGTCAGGGGGTCCCGGACCAGGGGCGTGCGCCTCACGTCGGGGGAGGAGGTTCTCGCGCCGATCGTGCTGTCCAACGCCGACCCGGCCCGCTCGCTGCTGGAGCTGCTGCCGCAGGGCACCGTCAAGCCGTCGCTGGTGAGGTCGATGCGCGAGTACGACACCCGGGGTTCGATGGCCCGCATCCACCTGCTCATCGACGAGCTGCCTGAGTACGTCGGCTTCCCACCGGGACGGGGGCCCCAGCACGAGGCGCAGCAGATCATGGGCGCGTCGGTGGAGAACTTCGAGCGCGCCTGGGAGGCCGAGCGGCGGGGGGTGCTGCCCGACGAGTACGTCATCGAGGCGATGATCCAGTCGACCACCGACCCCAGCCTGGCGCCGGCCGGCAAGCACACCATGACCCTGGGCGTGCAGCAGCTGCCGTTCCAGCTGACCGGCACCACGTGGGACGAGGCACGGGACAAGTTCACCGACGCCGTGCTGGAGAACCTCTTCCGGTACGCGCCGAACCTGCGTGACCACATCCTCGACCGGTTCGTGATCACCCCGCTGGACCTGGCGCGGGACTACGGCCTCACCGGCGGGAACATCTTCCACGGCGCGATGTTCTTCGAGCAGCTGTTCGGCAACCGGCCCACGCCGGAGCTCGCCGGGTACCGCACCCCGGTCACCGGCTACTACCTGTGCGGCTCCGGGACCCACCCCGGCGGCGGGGTGATGGGCGCCAACGGCCACAACGCCGCCAAGGTGGTCCTCGACGACCTCGCCGGCCGCACCGCCACGCCGGGGGACGCCCGCCGCAGCTCCGCCCGCAGCCTGCCCGACCGGCTGATGAGCTCAAGGGTCGGCCGAGAGCTCGGCTACCGAGTCGCCCGCCAGCCCGCGATGCGCTCGGTGGTCAAGGTCTTCACCCGCAGTGGCGCCTGAGGCCGCCGCGGCGTCCCGGACCCCGGCGACGCCGGGGGCGACGGCGACGCCGACACCGACGACTTGCGTGATCGACACCACGCTGGGCACCCGAGGCCGGTACGCCTACGACGCGTCCAACTACCGGGTCGTTCCCACCGGTGTCCCGTTCCCCCGGGACGCCGCGGATGTGTGCCGAATCCTGGCCGAGTGCCGGGCCGCCGGCCTGCCCGTCACCTGCCGAGGCGCCGGGACCAGCATGGCCGGCAACGCAGTGGGACCGGGGGTGGTCCTCGACTTCTCCAGGCACATGAACCGGGTCCTGTCGATCGACCCGGGCGCGCGCACGGCCACCGTGGAGCCCGGCATCGTGCTCGACGACCTGCAGGCCGAGCTGGCGCCGCACGGGGTCATGTTCGCCCCGGACCCCTCCTCGCACAGCCGGGCCACTATGGGAGGGATGGTCGGCAACGACGCGTGCGGCAACCACTCGGTCAGGTTCGGTCGCACGTCGGCCCACGTCACCGCGCTCGCCCTCGTTTACGCCGACGGGAGCAGGCTGGTCGCCGAGCGGGGCGGCCTGCGGGCGGCCGACCCCGATGACGCGGCGGCGACCGCGCGGGCCCGGCCCAATACCGCGGTGCTGGCCAACGGGTTCAGTTGCCAGACCCAGATCGGCTACCTGCTTGGCCCCGGTTTTCCACCGGCCCGGCGCCTCGCCGAATTGATCGACGAGGCCCTCGCTCTCACCCCGGCTGGCTCCGGCGACCGGCAGCCACGCCCGATCGGAGGGGGTCCGTCATGACCTCGACCACCACAGCGGCGGTCAGCCGGGACGTACTCGCGACCGTCGATCCCCGGTTGTTCATCGGGGGAGAATGGACCGGCTCCTCCGACGGCTCCCGGTACGACGTCGTCGACCCGGCGACAGGCGAGACGCTCTGCACGGTCGCCGACGCCGACCCAGCGGACGCCCAGGCGACGGTCGCGGCCGCCGTCGCGGCCCAGTCCTCGTGGGGCCGGACCCCGGCACGCCAGCGCAGCGAAATCCTCCGTCGCGCGTACGAGGCGATCCTGGCCGACACCGAGCGGCTGGCCACCATCATGACTCTCGAGATGGGCAAGCCGCTGGCCGAGGCCAGAGGGGAGGTCAGCTACGCGGCGGAGTTCTTCCGCTGGTTCGCCGAGGAGGCGGTGCGCCTGGACGGCTCGTTCGGGCACACCCCGGACGGCGGTTCTCGCGCCCTGGTGTTGGCCCAGCCGGTGGGGCCGTGCCTGCTCGTCACGCCATGGAACTTTCCGTTGGCCATGGGCACCCGCAAGATTGGGCCGGCGCTCGCCGCCGGCTGCACCGCGGTGCTCAAGCCGGCGCCGCAGACCCCGCTATCCAGCCTGGCGCTCGCCGGGATCCTGCAGGAGGCCGGGCTGCCCGACGGCGTCCTGAGCGTGGTTCCCACGAGCCGGGCCGGCGCGGTCGTCGAGCCGCTGCTCACCGGCGGGAAGGTTCGCAAGCTTTCCTTCACCGGCTCCACGGCGGTCGGCCGGCTGCTCCTGCAGCAGGCCGGACCGGCCGTGGTACACACCTCGATGGAGCTCGGCGGAAACTCCCCGTTCATCGTGCTCGCCGACGCCGACGTCGACCGGGCCGTGGACGGCGCCATGACAGCCAAGATGCGCAACATGGGCGAGGCCTGCACCGCAGCGAACCGCTTCTTCGTGCACGAGTCGGTCGCCGAGGAGTTCGTGGCCACGCTCGCCGCTCGCATGGACGCGCTCGTCGTCGGCAACGGGCTGGACCCATCGAGCCAGGTGGGTCCGCTGATCGACCGGCTGAGTTTGACCAAGGTCGGTTCGCTGGTGGAGGACGCCGTCGCTCGCGGAGCCCGAGTCGTCGTCGGCGGCACCGCACCGGACGGCCCCGGCTACTTCTACCGGCCCACCGTGCTCGCCGACGTGGCGCCGGACAGCCGGATCTGCTCGACGGAGATCTTCGGCCCCATCGCGGCGGTCCAGACCTTCACCGACGTCGACGACGCACTCCACCGCGCCAACGACACCGAGTGGGGCCTGGTCGGTTACGTGTTCACCCAGGACGTCGACCGCGCCTTCGCTGTCTCGGAGGCGTTGGAGGTCGGCATGGTCGGTCTCAACGTCGGTGCGGTGTCGAACCCCGCCACCCCCTTTGGCGGTATCAAGCAGTCCGGCCTGGGCCGAGAAGGCGGTCGGCACGGGATCGAGGAGTTTCTCGAGCACAAACTAATTGTGATGCCGCAGCAGCGGTAGCCGACTTCGCCGTCTCTGCGCCCAGCGCAGGAAGGGACCGTGAGCGATCCCACCATCGACTTGGAGTGATCCTTTCGGGATGAGGAAGCTGGCCTGCGGGCGGTTTCGCGGCATCGCCGCGATCGGGCGAGGACCACACCGACCGCTTGCGATGGCCCACTCGACCGCACCCGAGCGGGCGGTGACTGAAGCCGTTCGCTTGACGTCGCACTTGAGGCCGCGTCCGTTGATCGCCGCGGTGCAAGGTGTTGTCGTGGCGCTCTGGCCTGAGAGCGTTGGGGTGCTGAGGGGAGAACAACTGCTTTGCCGCGCCGTCGCATCGACACACGGCGGGGCGACCGCTGCAGTGGCTGTGACAGAGCTTGACAGTAATGGAACTCCGGCGGCGTACCGCGGCGCCAGGGGTGCACTCGGGTTCGCCGCTGCGGACGGCGAGTTCCGCACCGTGGTGACACCGGATGACCTCGGTGCGGCCGGCCTGCTGCTGCAGTACGCGAACCCCGAGGAGCTTCGACGATACGTGGAACGGACGATCGGAGCGCTCCGCCGATACGACACCGATCATGGTGCCGAGCTCTTCAAGACCTTGCGGGCGTACCTGAACTGCGATCTCGATCGACGCGCCACGGGGGAGCTTCATGCTCCACCCCAACACAGTCAGCCAGAGACTCCGGCGGGTCGAGACACTTACCGGTCTCGGTCTACGCTCACCTCGATCGGTGATCGAGGCCCGTACGGCACTAATGCTGACTGACGTCGCCGATGCAGTCAGAGGTGCGGCCGGGTAGTTCGTTCGAGCCGCGAACGATTCGCCCTAAGGGCGGCGTCACGAGGTCCGTCGTGATGTCGTTCCACGTGGTCGGCCGGCCGCAAGCTTGAACGGATCATGCGACTCTGCGCCAGTGAGGGGTCACGTGTCGACGCCACTTGCCAGCCATCCGACATGTGTCCGGCCTCTCGACGTCTCCGGTCTCCAGGCTCGCACACATGTCGTGGTGAAGACCCAGCGCCTCGCGGGCGCTTGTGCTGCTGACCGAGACGAGTGCACGTAATTGCCATGAATCGAGCTCGCTTCATCGCCAGTGGAAAAGATCTCCTACGAGTGGGAAGTCGGCTGAGAACGCACAGCCTGAGCGAAGGCGTCGGCATCTCGCAGCCGCTCGCCCCGCTGGGGGCGGAGCAGGCCCAAGCAGACGGAGACAGTCACTTCGGGCTGACGCGCCCTGACCGCGCCGATCGTGTCGACCACGCGGGTGATGTCCCGGTGTTGTGCTGCGGCCAGCTGCGACCCAGGGCCAAACACGTTTGCCCCCGCGGCGGGCCCGATCGACGGGAGGGCCCGCTGGTTCACTGCGAGACGAGGTGGTGCATCCTTACGCTGTAGGCCGCGACCAGGGCGACGTACGGCACGCGCAACAGCGTTCGCCTCATCTGCAGATCGTGACCGTCCGGGCGCTTCTGGATGGAGCTCGGGAGGTTTACGACAGTGCCGAATTCCTCGGACAGTCCCCTGACCTGCACAAACACGTCCGCCGATAAGTGAGGTCATGCTTATCCGGTTAGCTCCGCTAGGCTAGGGAACGTGGGCAGGCCGGGGTTTCCGCGGACGATCATCGCGTTTCAGGTGCGGTTCCCGGATGAGCGCGCGTGTTGGGAGTACCTGGTCGCGTGCCGGTGGCCAGATGGCTACCGCTGTCCACGCTGCGGATCGCAGAGCGCCGCACT
>JAABUM010003435.1_pt1 | contig 19400 bp, 22 predicted proteins | sample 5559161 | NCBI WGS metagenome assembly JAABUM01 (sample SAMN10711868, study PRJNA513369) | rock metagenome | isolation source: Antarctica rocks | place: Antarctica: Victoria Land, Siegfried Peak nord | reverse complement strand
GTGCCGGGGGCCGCAAGGGGCAAGGGCCGAGCGGCCCGCGCTGCGCGCGCCCCCTGCACCCCCCGTCCCGACGCGGCTGCCGGGCTGTGTCTTCAGGTGATGAGGGCAGAGCAGAAGGACGGCAGGGATGAGAACGATGATGAAGGTACGCCTGGTGCTGGGCGCGGTGCTGCTGGCAGGAGCGCTGTATGCCCTGGCAGCGGCGCCAGGGTTCGTGTCCGACCTGGCTTCCACGGTGCCGGTACGGCCGGCGCAGGAGGCGCTCCGGTGACGGCCGTGGACGATCAGGCCGGCGACATGCCGGACCTGGTGCCGGAGCAGGCGCTGTTCTGGGTGGCCTGCTACCTCACCAGTCAGAGCTATGGCGGATTGGCCGAGGGCGGCTGGTGGTTCAACGAGGGCGAGCTTGTCACCGACCCCGGCATCTACCGCACCCTGGGCGGCACGCCGCGGTCCTTTCTGACGGAGCAGGAAGCCGACGCCCATGCGGCCGGACTGGCGCGGAAGCTGGTGCTGCTGAACCAGGACCGCCCGCCCAAGCACGTCTCCACCAGCCTGGGCACCTACGAGGTCCACGTCATGCAGGCGGCCAGCCTCCCGGCCTACTTCCCTGTGGCACACCCGCATTACGAGTAGATTCCGACCCCTTCTTTCCACCCTGGAAGCCCGCCTCGCGCGGGCTTCCGCACGTCTGGAGCCATGCCATGCCCATCCGCACAGCACGACGCCCGTTCCTGTTCCCCCGATGCCGGCACGGGGGCGCGGCATGAGCGCCCGCCGGTTCCTGGACGCCTCCAGCGGCCACCTGTCACCCGAAACATGGGCGTGGCTGGACGAGCAGACCACGGACGAGGCGGTGCGCGACCCCCGCAACCGCAGCGCCGAAATCCTGGGCGGGCGCACCCGCCACGGCTGGTTCATCTGGGCCAGCAAGACGCCCATCGCCTCGGTCCCGGCCGACCTGGTTGCCGTAATGGGCTACGCGCGCAAGCGCGGCTGCGCCTACGTGCTGCTCGACTGTGACGCGCTACCGATGGCCGACCTGCCGGTGCTGCACCCGGACTTCCAGGACCAGCCCGTCCCGTCTGCCACCTCCTGAAAGGACATCGCCATGTCTCGATCCGCCTTTCGGCGTGCCGCACAGGCCCGCCGTGCCGAGCGGCTGCGCCAGGTGCAGCTGCACGTTTTCAGCTTCGACTTTCCAGAGAGCAGGGGCTTCCGTCATGCCGCCACCGTGCTGGTGCGCGGCAAGATGGGGCAGGTCGCCGCAATCTGCCCGGCCGGCGAGCAGGCCAGGGCGCTCGGACACGGGGCGGCGTTCTGCACGGACATTCATACCGTGCCGGCGCCGCGGCCAACCCCGGCGCTGGACCGGCTGTGCCGCCAGCACACGGCCTTCCCCACTTTCCTGGCACTGCTGACCGCCGCGGCGGGATACCGGCCCAGCATCCGCCTGGACCTGCTCGGCCGGGACGGCACGGCGCTGGCCCGCGCCTACGACCGGCAGCAGGCCGCGTGGGGCGACCCGCGCCGGGCCTTCGTCACTGGCGATGCGCCAGCTGCGGGCAGGTCCGCATGAACGCCGCCCTCGTGCAACACGCCTCCCCTCCGGCTGCCCCCTGCTGGTTCTGCGGCCAGCCCGAGATGCTGGAAATCGGAGACATCTGTTAGGTATCGCGCGTCGAATGTCCTTTCTGTCATAAGACGCTTGCCAGTCAGGACGACTTTTACCCGTGGTCAGGATCATGGATCGGAGACGGGCATGGCGGAACTACTGTTTACAGCCGATGACTTCCGTCCGCTGGGGCGGTCCGTATCGGGTGTGCCTATGCTTCTTGACGGGAGCATGCGCTTGGTCGAGCCAGCCTGCGCCTGGCTGATGCACGTGGCCCTCGTGCGCGGCCGAACCCGCAGTCCGCAGACTTGGCGTGCCTATGGTGAGGCGCTGTATGACTGGTGGCAGACGCTGGAGGCCAACGGCTGGGCCTGGGACCGGGTGAGCTACCACGAGGTTGCCGCCTACCGCGACCGGATGCTGAGCGGCCCGAGCGACCACACCGGCCGCCCCTACGCCCGGGCCACGATCAACGGTCGCCTCCGCGTCATCGCCCTGTTCTACCGCTGGTGCGCCTCACGCGGCCTGACCGCCTCGGTGCCCTTCACCTCGCAGGATGTTTCCGTCGCTCGGTCGCGGCCGGCGCCGTTCCTCGCCCATGTGGACGCGAGCGGCGGCGTGCGATCCGCCAACGAGTTGGTGCTGCGCGAGGTCCGCGCACTGCCGCGCCCTATTGCGCCAGAGGCGATCCGCTGCGTCATGGCCCCACTCGGCGCGCGCGACCGCCTCATCGTGGAGTGGGCCGCCCTGACCGGCATGCGTCGCATGGAGATTGCCGGGCTGAGCAAGACGGTGCTCCCCAGCACGGACGCCTCGGAGTTTGTCTCCTCGCCCGTCGTCTCCGTTCGGCTGGACGTCACCAAGGGCGGTAGGGTTCGGCAGGTCTATCCGCCGCTGCCGCTCCTCGACCGCACGCGCGCCTACTTGCGCGAGGAGCGCGCGGTCATCGTGCGCCGTGCGCGCCGGCGTGCATCCGACAATCGGGAGCCCGAAGCGCTGTTCCTGACCGCCAACGGCGCTCCGATGACCGCGCGACGGGTTGGCGCCATGTTTTCCGCTGCAAGCCGGGCGGCGGGTATCGAGGCAAGCTTTCACGCCCTGCGCCACACTTTTGCTGGCGTCATGCTGCGCATGCTGCAGCGCCAGACCGAGCGCAACCCGGAGATGAACCCGTTGCTGACCCTGCAGGCCATCCTCGGCCACGCCGACCTCTCGACCACCGCCCTCTACCTGCGCATGGTCGCGGTCGACCTAGAGGCGATCGAGGCGGCGGTCGACGGCCTCTTCGGTGCGCTCGGCTGAGCCTATGATGCGCCCGCGCAAGGACTACCGACTCCCGCCCCCGCCTGCGCTGCTTTCCGACGCCGTACAGTCCGAGAACCTTGTCGTCCGCCTCCTGACCCCGACCGGCACGCCGGCCCAATCGTTCGACCTCTCGGCTCATGCGCACCGGCCGCACCTGGCCGCCGAACTCGCCTTCGCTTTCCGCCATCACCTCGCGGACAAGTCCGACAGGACCCGTCAGACATTCCAGTACAACATCGCGTGGTGGTTCAGGTTCTTGGACGAACACGACCCCGCGCGTGAGGTGGTCCGATCGGCGCGCGACATCGGCAGGGCGACACTGCGCGCCTATATCGCCTGGCTCGGCCGGCAGCCGTTGGCCGTAGGCAGTCGAGACCGGGTCTGGTCCGCCATCAAGCAGCCGCTGGCCTGGATGCGCCGGCACCGACCCGACCTGATACAGGCCGGACTGGAGCTGCCCATCAACGCATTCCCGCGCCGCTTCGAGCAGGGCTGCCCACGAGCGGCACTCGCGCGCACCGAGTTGGATGCTGTCCTTTCCGCCTGCCGAGCGGATATCGAGGCGAGCTGGGCCGACTTCGAGGCCGGCCGCACTCTGCTCGCAGCGAGACGCCAAGCCGGGTCTCTGGTCCCGGGCGAACTCGACCTCAAGGATCTCGGCTCCTTGCTCATGGTGCTGGTCGAGCAATTCGATGGCTTCGTCCCGAAACAATGCCGGCCCTATCCTGACGACGCCATGTACCGGCGAGTGTGTCGTGCCGTTTCCGAGCACGGCGGCCTGGCACGGATCAGCCGCTTCCTGCACGCCACAGCAGACACCCTGGTGCCCTACGCCATCGCAATCGCCGCGCAGACCTTCGCCAACCCGGAGGCGCTGCGCAACCTGCGCCGGGACTGCATGGTCGAGCACGTCATGCTCGATAGGCGTTGGCTCGTGACGTGGTACAAAGGGCGCTCGCGACAGGTGCAGCGACGGAGCTTTCTGCGCGACCGCGGCTTGTCCGTCCCAAACCTGATCGACCGCATCCTGGCGCTTACCGAACCGCTCGTGCCCCACGCGCCCGCGGCGGACAGGAACAGCTTGTTCCTTTGCAGCGGCATAGGCGGGTCACGCCGCATTGGGTTGATCACACGCGGTCACCTGACAACGCTCGTGCACGCCTTCGCCGAACGGCACGGCCTGCGCGGGATCGACGGCTCCCGATTGGTGCTGACCATGGCCTGCTTCCGCCCGACCGGACTGGCTCTGGCACACGCGGCGCTCGGTTACGACGTGACCAAGACGCAGATCGTTGCGAGCCACGCCTCGGCGGATACAACGAGGCGTTACGTCGATCAGCCCGCGGTCCGAGCCGGCCAGGCTGCTGGGCTGGCCCAGTTGCAGGGCCGCTTCGTTGCGGTGGTGCGCGACGGGGGTTGGGCGACCACAATGGGCGACGAGGTCGGGGTGGACGTGGCACCGCGGATCGACGCCCGCAATGCTACGGCGTCGGGCTTCACCTGCTCCGACCCGCTGGCCGGCATTGCCCCTGGACAGTACAAGGGCCGTCTCTGCACTGCCTGGCTCGGTTGCTTCACCTGTCCCAACGCAGTGATCCCGCTCGAGGCCAACACGTTGGCCCGACTGCTGCGCATGCGCGATGCCCTTGCCGAGGCCCGGGGCCGCATGGCTCTGGACCGGTGGGGGCTGCTCTATGCGCCCAAACTCGAAATCCTGGAGCGCGACGTGCTTCCCCGATTCACCACAGCCCTGCGCGCCGCCGCGTCCGAACTGGTGGGACAGGTCCCGCCCCCGCCGCCCATTGAATGAGTCCGCACGCATCTCTTATACGGCCGGGGGCCCCGCAAGCCGCCGACGACTGGATGTGGGCACCCGTGTCATCGCGCAGTCGCTTCGGCGACGACATCTGGCAGCTCGATATCCAACAATCTGGGATCAAACCTGGGGGAAAACGACTCAGGTGGCATGCGCGCTTACCCGATGACTCCCGCATGACCGACCCACGGAACACCAAGCTCCTGCGCGCGGCCAAGCAGTTCCTGTGGTCGATGGTAGTGGACCCGCCCTCTGGCCAGAAGCGGTCGTCGCCGTCCACGCTGCTCCATGATGGCTCGGCCTTGCGGGTCGTGATCGGGTGGATGATCTCAGACGGTCTGACCTCCTTTGGCGCGCTCGACCGATCTGCCATTGAACGCCTATGTGCCTGGCTCCGGACAAGGCCCGGCAAGCGGCCGGGAAGCACACTTGCCCCGAATACCGTGCGCCTTTACCTCAACTTGATTGCCAACATGTATCGCCAGCGCGGCAAGCTGGCGGACGCCCCGTGGACTAACCCGCTGGCCTGCGACTCCGCATCTGTGATCTCAGGCGCGTCGCGCGACGCCGCGGGTTCTATTCCATACATCCCGGACGCCCTCGCCGTAGACCTGCTCTGCAAGGCGCTCGCCTGGGTGGAAACTCACGCTGAGAGCATCGTCCAGGCGTCCAAGCTGTGCAGGCAAATCACTCACGACCTGCTGGAAGCCGACGCACGCGCAAAGCAAATCGGAGAGAAAATCCACAAAGCGATAGAGCGCGCCGCGATCCCTGGTCCTGATGGGCGCCCGCTTGTCGAGGCGCGCGCCATCTCCAAGGCCCGCGCGCGTCTGGTGGACGCCTGCTTTATAGTTGTCGCCGGGTTCGTCGGCATGCGCGTCAGCGAGATCCTCTCCATGCGGGTCGGCGCAGTCGAGCGACATCCCCTCGGCGAGACCGGAATGGATCAGGCCTACGTCGTGGCTCGCCTGTTCAAAACGGTTGACGATCCTGAGGGCCGGGTCGAGCGCTGGCTGGCACCGGAGCCGGTCGTGCGCGCGATCGAGTGCCTGGAGCGCCTCGGCGCCTCCCTGCACACCGCGTCCAGCCACCGCGAGCTGTTCCTCAACGAGGTAGGTTTCAGACGCATGATGATGCGTATTCCGGTGATCCTGAACGTCTGATCCGGCCCATCGTGAACACCTGATCCGCTGATCCTGAACACGCGCCGGATCCTGCCTGAGCGGGGCAGTGCCGGCCGTGGTATTGGACGTCGGGGCGGTGTCGCTGACAGGGTTGGATGTGTCACCCGGCTGTAGCGTCCGTCAAGTTCGCGGCGCTGGCTGCCTGCTTCTTGCGCATGCTGGCGCCCTTCAGCTCGAGGCGGTGGGCACGGTGGACGACGCGATCCAGAATGGCGTCGCCCAGAGTCATGTCGCCGATGACCTCGTGCCAGCGGGGTATGGGAACTTGGCTGGTGATCAGCAGCGAGCCCTTGTCGTAGCGGTCGTCGACGATCTCCAGCAGGTCGCGCCGCTGTTCGGCGGTCAGCGGCTCCGGTCCCCAGTCGTCGATGATCAGCAGCCGTGTGCGCTCGATCGCAGCGAGCATCCGCGGCAGCCGGCCCTCGCCCCGGGCGGTGGCCAGGTCGGCGAACAGCCGCGGTGCCCGCTTGTAGAGCACCGAGTAGCCCTCCCGGCAGGCCTTGTGGCCCAGCGCGCAGGCAAGCCACGACTTGCCGACCCCGGTCGGCCCGCCGATGACCACATGGGCGTGCTCGCGGATCCAGCCGCAGCCGGCGAGCTTCAGGAACAGCGCCCGGTCCAGGCCGCGCGGCGTGCGGAAGTCCGTGTCCTCGACCACGGCCGCCTGGCGCAGCTTGGCGTCGCGCAGCCGGCGGGACAGGCGCTTGTTGTCCCGGCTCGTCGCCTCGCGGTCGACCAGCAGGCCAAGCCAGTCCTCGCGCGACAGGTCGGCCGCCTCCGGGGTGTTCTGCAGCTCGGTGAACGCCTCGGCCATGGCGGCGAGGCCGAGGCCGCGCAGGCGCTCGACCGTGGGATGGTTCAGCATGGGATGACCTTTCAATGGTAGTAGCCGGGACCGCGGATGTTCTCGTGCACGAGGCTGGGCGCCTCGGCCGTGTCGGCAGCCTGGTCCCGGCGGTGCTTCAGGATGGCAGCGACCGAGGTGTAGGACCGGGTGCCGAGCGCCAGCGCCCGGGCGCAGGCGGCATCGACCCGCTCCGTGCCGTGCTGGCCCACCATGCCCAGGATGCCGATGCAGGAGCGGAAGCCCTGCTCGGGGTGCGGCCGCGAGCGCAGGATCAGGTCCAGCAGCACCGCGGCGTCGTCGCCGACAGCGGCCGCCTCGCGCCGGATGCGCTCGTGCGTCCCCTCCCGGTAGCGCCGGTGCGCGCTCGGCATGTGCTCGGCCGTCGTGCTCGGGTGCCGGCTGGCGCTGCGCACGTGGCTGGCCACCCGCTTGCCGCGGTGGAACAGCTCGACCGTGCCGGCAGTGATCCGGGCCTCGACCTCCTGGCGCAGCAGCTCGTGCGGCACCGAGTAGAAGTGCTTGTCGATCCCGACGTGGTAGTCGAGCCCAACCCGGCAGCGCCGCCACTCGGCATACTCGTAGGCCGCAGGCGGTAGCGCCAGCAGCGCCGGCCGGTCGAACTGCTCGAACAAAGCCCGCCGGGTCGTGCCCAGGCCGCGCATCGTGCGGTCGTTCAGCCGCTCGACCAGCACGGCGATCGCGGCGTTCAGCTTGGCCAGGGAGAAGAATCGCTGGTGGCGCAGCCGCGCCAGGATCCAGCGCTGCACCACCTGGACGCCGACCTCCACCTTGGCCTTGTCGCGCGGTTTGTAGGGCCGCGCCGGCACGATGGCTGCGCCGTAGTGCGCCGCCATCTCGCCGTAGGTCCTGTTCACCGCGGGCTCATGGAAGCAGGCCCGGGTGACGCCAGCCTTGAGATTATCACTGACCAGCTGCCGTGCGACGCCGCCGAAGTAGCCGAACGCGCGCACGTGCGCGCCGATCCACTCCGGCACCGCCTGGCTCCAGACAGCGCAGGCGAAGGTGAAGCTTGATGCCCCTAGCACGGCGACGAAGATCTCCGCCTGCCGCGCCTCCCCGTTTGCCCCTTCCACCACCGCCATCGTGCTGCCGGCGAAGTCGACGAACAAACGCTCACCGGCCGGATGCACCTGGCGCAGCGTCGGCTTCAGCCGGCCGGCCCACTCGCGATACAGGTCGCAGAACCAGGAATAGCCGAACCCGTCCGGCGCTGCAGCCCTGTGCTCCTCCCATAGCAGCGCCAGCGTCACGTTGGGCCGCCGCAGCTCGCGATGCACCCACGCCCAGTCCGGCACCGGCCGACGGTCCGACGGCACGCCCGGCACCGGCGGGAACAGCAACGCCTCCAGCCGCTCGTCGTCCAAATCATCCGGCAACGGCCAGCCCAGTCGCGCCCGCCGTGCCCGGGTCACATAGCCATTCACCGTGCCAAGACCCAGCCGCAGGCTTTGTGCAACCACCCGCTGCGGCAATCCCTGGCCCAAATGCAGCCGCAACACTTCACGTATGTTCCGCATCGACACTCTTTCACCTGGCATCCCGATCCCCTGCTGCTCGGCAGGGACAAGGCTACCCTTGGTTGAAGACTGTCAGCGGCACCGACCCAGTACGCCCTCCAACGCCACCGCAACCACGCAGGTGTTCACGGTGAGCCGGAAACCACGTTCAGGATCAAACGGAAGCCGTGTTCACGATCCACCGGATTCAGCGTTCACGATGAACCGGATTACGCACATGATGACGCCGATCAGCGGGTTCGCCATCAATCGCCGGGTCAACTTCTTCGCTGCGCACGTCGGCGTGCCGCCATACAAGGGCAAGCCTTGGGTCTTCTCCGCCCACCAGTTTCGCAAGACCTTCGCCCGCTTCGTGGCACGCGGTGACCGTTCACAGCTGCTCGCGCTCGCCGACCACTTCAAGCATGCCTCGGTTGCTATGACCTCCCGCGGCTACGTCGGCAACGATTTCGAGCTGCACGAACTCGTGGACCGAGAGACCCAGGCCGAAACGGCGATCGCACTCGACCGCCTGCTGGCCAGTGAGCAGCTCGGCGGGCGCATGGGCGAGCGCATCGCGGTGCGCAACCACGCATTCCGCGGGCGGGCCGGCGAGCAAGTGCGGCGCGACTACATCGACTTTGTGCTGGCCGAGACGGACCTCCGCATTCGCGGTTGTGATTACGGCTGGTGTGTGTTCCAGGCCGAGACCGCTCTGTGCGGAGGCGAGGTCGCGCCAAACGAGGCGGGCCGGGGACCGTCGGTGTGCGCCAAGTGCTCAAACCTGGCAGTGGATGACCGACATGTCCCGTACTGGCAGGATCGGCGCCGGCGGAACCAGGTGCTCTCGGAGCAGGCCAGCTTGCTCGTCCGTGCCGTGCTCGCCGAGACGGTCGAGGAGTGCGACCGCGTGCTGAGGCGCATCGAGGAGGATGGGAATGGTGACCGAGCGAAGCCAAACGCACCCGCGCCAGATGACGACGCAGGCTGAAAACACAGCTCGGGCCTACCGCGCGGCCCTCAATCGCCTGATCGAGGGCAAAGCCACGCATCCAGCGCTTGCCGGCCGCCCCGTGCGGATCACCCCCGCCGCGGTCTCGCGGGAGGCGCGGCGCAGCCGTAACCCGCTCTACACCACGCACCTTGGCATCCTCGACGAGATCACGGTGGCTGCCGGCAGCCCCAGCCCCGCTGCCGACTTGGCCGCCACCGTAGCTCGGCTCAGGGCGGAGAACGCCGAATTGCGCACTGCTGCGCGGCAACACGCAGAGGAGAAGCGCCAACTGGCGAGCGAGGTAAGCGTCCGATCCTCGCATCTTGACAGGCCGCACTCGACCCAAAGCGGTCCCTCAGGCAGGCCGGCTATTTGATCCGTTGAAACACGAGAATGCCAACTCCCTCTCGGCCATCGATCGGACCTTTGCTAACGGGCGTCCTGATCGTCAGAACGTCGCCCTCGAGCGTGTAGAACCTGACCTGGTCGCTTCCGGCCCGAGCGCCGTTCCAAGAGAGATCCACGTGGTGGACGACTTTGTGGTCGTCGGCCGTATAGGTGCCGCCATAGGCGATCATGGACTTAAACAGCGCGATCCGCTCCTGATCGGTCGGCATCTCGCCTTGCGGTCTGACGCGGTCGCCCGCCAGCAGCATGACATACATCCGGCCATCCGCTGAATAGCCGATAACTCCCTCCGGGCGCTCACCAAGCTGATTGTAGCGTTCTCCGGACCCGGACAGCTCGCGCATGAAGGACGTCAATCCCCAGGTGCCGATCAGCGCCGTATCGTCGGCCAAAACAGCGCCCTGCGGCAGCAGCGAGGTCAGCAGCACGATCGCTGCAAGGCGTATCCACGCCGTTCGTGACATGGCCCTATCCCCCCTTTATCTGGGCAGCCCGGAGTGATGCCGGCACATTTGTCGTAACCGTCTGGCGCGGCCCTGACGACCTCGCCCGTTGCAGCATTCCCACTCGCTCCCGGGTGATCCTGAACGGCAAACGGCTGCCCGAACTGTTCGGACAGCGACGGCGCGATAACCCGTGCGGCGACGTCCAGAGGGCCGCCGAGAGGAAAGCCGACGAGGACCCGCACCTCGTGCGAGGGATAGGATTGCGCTCGTGCGAGGGGCGCGACCCGGCGCTGGCGCCGATCCCTCCCAGCAGCTTCGTGAACCGGCGGCGTGAAAGGTCCATGACCGTTCTCCTACGGCAAGGGGCGGTGCCGAATGGGGCAACCGAGAAGACCGATACCCTTTCACCATCATTCGAGCCATAGTCAGTACCAGTCGATATCCATATGCTTTGGATATGACAGTGGACCTTCGGCAACTCAGATATTTCGTCGCCGTCGCCGAGGAGGGGCATATCACCCGTGCTGCCGAGCGGCTGGGGATGCAGCAGCCGCCGTTAAGCCAGCAGATCAAAGCGATCGAACGGGAGCTCGGTGTCCAGCTGTTTCACCGCAAGGCGCGCGGCGTAGAGCTGACCGCGTGCGGTCAGGCCCTGCTCGACCAAAGCCGCCCAATCCTTGCCAGTGTCGATCACGCTCTCCTGCTGACCCAGCGTACCGCCAGAGGCGAGCAAGGCCGGATCTGTGTAGGCATTGCGCCCACCGGCCCGTTTCATCCCCTCGTCCCACGCGTCATCCGCTCGTTCCGGGAGGCATTCCCGATGGTCTCAGTTACCCTAGAGGAATGCCTCAGCAACCAGGCGCTCGACCGGCTGCGCAAGCAGCAGATCGATGTCGCCTTTCTCCGGGCTGCGGTTCCCGATCCACAAGAGCTTGCCGTTCATCCCCTTCTCGAGGAGGCGATGATCGTCGCACTTCCAAGCACTCACGTCCTGGCGCCGAAGGGTCGGCGGCCCGGGCCGATCGCGCTCTCTGAGCTTGCCGGAGAAACCTTTATCGTATTCGGGCGAGGTGACGGGCCCGGGCTGTTCGACGCGACGATGGCGGCTTGCCTCAAGGCGGGCTTTCGCCCTTTGCTGGGTCAGGAGGCTCCGCGCATCACGTCGACTTTGGGGTTGGTAGCCGCCGGGATCGGTATTTCCCTGGTTCCCGCCTCGATCGAAAGAGTGCGGATGGACGGCGTCGCCTATCGCCAACTGATTGCTGCCGAGCGGCCTATGGCTCTCCTAAATCTTGCGTCACGCCGGAACGACCACTCTCCTGTCGTTCGGAATTTCCTCAGTCTGGTTCGGCAAGCGGCGCACAACTATGACGCCGCCCAAGAGGGCGCTGGCTTGCCAGGGTCCACCGCTCCGAAGATCCGAGAAAAGAACCGCGCGCCTAAATGAGCCGGAGAAGACCCATACAGGGTCCGGTTTCCACCAAACTTGACCGTAGGGCTCAGGCGCGGTTCCAGGGCAGCAACTCGTCCAGACGCTGCTGCGGGTGTCCATCGACCATCTTGGTCAGCACGTCCCGCAGCCATGCATATGGCTCGACCCCGTTCAGCTTGGCGGTTTCGACCAAGGACCCGACCACCGCCCAGCGTTTTGCGCCGCCGTCGCTGCCAGCGAACAAGGAATTCTTTCTTCCAAGGGCTACAGGCCTGATCGACCGCTCCACCGGGTTGGTGTCGAGGTCGACGCGGCCATCGTCCAGGAACTGGCTCAGCGCCGGCCATCGGTTGAGCGCATAGCGGATCGCCTCGGCCAGACGACTTCGGCCAGGCAGATGCGCCAGCTTCAGCCCCAGCCAGAGCTTCAGCGCCTCGACCAGCGGCCGCGATTGCTGCATCCGGACCCGCTGCCGCTCGGCAGGCGGCTGGCCGCGGATGCCGGCCTCAATTTGGTAAAGGGCCGCGATCCGCGCCAAAGCCTCGCCCGCGACCGGCGAGCCCGCCTGGTGCAGCTCGTAGAATTTCCGACGCGCATGCGCCCAGCAGGCCGCGAGGGTGACGGCGCCGTCGACCGCGAGCTGCTCGAACCCGGCATAGCCGTCCACCTGCAGGATACCGCGGAAGCCGGCGAGATGCTCAGCCGGGCGTGCCGCCGTGCGATCAGGCGCGTAGACGAACACCACGGCCGGATGGCCTGGCCCGCCCCAGGACCGGTCGTCCCGAGTGTAGGCCCAGAGCCGCCCGGTTTTGGTCTTGCCCCGTCCGGGATCGAGCACCGGCAAGGTCGTGTCGTCGGCAAACACCCTCGCGCCCGCCATGACGTGGGCGACCACGCGCTCATGCAACGCTTCCAGCCACCAGCAGGCCGCGCCAACCCAGTCCGACAAGGTGGAGCGGCTGATGGCAAGCCCATGCCGGTCGAAGATCTGGCTTTGCCGATACAAAGGCAGGTCGTCGGCGTAGCGGCTGACCAGCACGTGCGCGATCAGGCCAGGGGTGGCGAGGCCGCCGGCCAGCACCCGCTCCGGCGCGGGCGCCTGCAGCAGGGTGCCACAGGCCCGGCAGGCACACTTGGGCCGGGTGACCTTGACCACCCGGAGCTGCGCCGGGATCCAGTCCAGCATCTCGCTGCTGGTCGATCCCGCGTCGGTCAGGGCGCCGCCGCAGTCCGGGCAGGCGTCATGCGGCACCGGCAGCACGCTCTCGGTGCGCGGCAAGTGCGGCGGCAGCGGCGCCCGGTGCAGCGGCTTCTTCGGCTTGGACGGTTCGGCCGATGCCGGGCAGGGCTTGCGCGCCTCTGCCCGGGCCAGGTCAGCCTCGAGGTCCTCAAGGCCGAACGCCATCTGGTCGGGGTCGAGCTGCTCGGAGCGCCGGCCGAACTGGGCGCGCTGGAACTGCCGGATGATCAGCCGCAGCCGCTCGGCCTCGATCTCGCTCTCGTCGAGGGCGCCGGCCATGTCGCGCACCAGCTGATGCAGCAGGCTGACGTCCGTGGGCAGGTTGTCGAGCGCGATCCTCACCCGCCGAGCGTAGCAGCCTGAGCCCACCGGTACAACTAGAAAGGCCCGGCTTATCCAGCAAGCATCGGCTGTCGCGACCGGACCAAGGTGCGCCACTCCAGGCCCTCCAGCAGCATCGAGAGCTGGGCCGGCGTCAGCGTGACCGAGGCCGTGCCGTCCGGCGACGGTTGCGTGGACGGCCAGGTGAACCGGCCCTGGTCCAGCCGCTTGGCGAACAGGCACATCCCATTCTGGTCATAGAATAAAATCTTGATCCTGTCCGCGCGCTTGCCACGAAAGATGAAGATGTGCCCACCGAACGGGTCGTGTTTCAGCCTCTCCTGCACCAGCAATGCAAGGCCATCGAAGCCTTTCCTCATGTCCGTAGCGCCCAGCGCCAAGTGGATGCGCACGCCCGCCGGCACGGTGATCACGGGCTGGACTCCAGCGCGGACAGGAGAGCATGCAGGGTCCGGGCGTCTATTTGGGCGTGAAAGCGCACGCGGCGGCCGTTGGCCAGGACGACTTCGACCGTATCGCGGGCCGGCGCGTCCACGGGGTCGCACGGCGCGTGCAGCACCTTGCCGGACGGCGCAGGCGTCACTTGCACGGAGGCGAACATCGGGGTAGCCGCAGGATGCCGCGGCGCGTCATGCGGCAACACGGCGCGGCCCTGCTGGACGCGGGCGGCGAGCTCGTGTTTCCAATGATAAAGGGCGCTTGGCGTCAGCCCCGAAACCCGCGCGAAGCGGTTGATCGACATCCCCGAGTGCAAGGCGTCGATAACGATCTGCTGCCGCTGCTCTGGCGTCCAGGTCCGGCGAAAGCGGGGATTGGTGAGCAGGTCCACAAGCTGAGCCTGGTCCAAAGGGCCGTCAGAGGAGGGGCTAAAGAACTCTTTAGCCCCTCCTCTGACCTCACCCCCGTGCGGCTCGCCCTCGGTGGTGGTCGCGCAAACCGCGCCAGCGAGCCGCGTCCGCCAGATCCTGAAAGTCTTGGGCGTGATGCCATTGCGCTCGCAGTAGGCTTTCTGGGTGATCCCACTCACCCGGCATGCGTCGACATGGGCCTGCCAGAATTGCTCCCGATTCCCCATCGTCCATGAACTCCCGACGTTGAGTCGTCAGGTGCACCACAAACAAACAGCGCCGTCAGCGTGTCAGCGTCGGACGCTTACCGAGCGAGAACCTCCTGCTGCTCCACCGAGCGCGGGTGGCAGAAGAGAGGCTGCAATCCGCATCCCATGCGGCAGCAGGACCAAGCCATTGATCACGGCCCGGCGCAGTCCCGTTTCTCGGTTCGGCTGGGGGCCGTTTCTCCGCCCCGGCTTGCACCACCCTGAAGCGCCGTACGCAGCGGCGGTCGAGGATGGCCGCAGTCCACCGCCGGAGGCGGCGCGCGGTGTCCTCGACGGGTGTTGCGCACAGCGCCGGGCTTGACCTCGCCGGGCATCTTTGCCTGTTGGATGCTGAACGGCGGTTCATGGTGGAAAGCGGTCGGGCAGCTTTCGGCAGTAGCGGGTCGAAAGCTGCCATTTTTTCGGGTGTCAGAACCGTTCGGTTGTGACACCTGGACGGTATGCAGCTAGTGATCGCCTAAAATCGCTCAGGCGCCGCCCCGCCTTGGCCGTGCGGCACCGCACGGACCCGGTTACGGTGTTGGGTGACGCGCTTGGCGGACCACACTGGGCCATCTATTATCTTTCGGGAACGAAAGGGCAGCAGCCCTGATGTTTCCCGTGCCAACCGGCCTTGGGGGGCATCGGCGCCAATAGGCTCGCGCCGCGCTCTGACGCATCATGTTCAGGCACCTGGGAGAATGAGGTGCATCCTGGCATGTCGGGCAGGCGGAGCATTGCCAACTGAAACTGCCTCGAATGGCCTGCGGCCGGCTCTATGCCGCGACGTTCACATCGTTGGCGACCCGCTTGGCCACGAGCTGCTCGACCTGCGTGAAATGTTCGGTGCCCCAGGCACATAGCGGTACGAGCGCGTCGGCCAGCGTTCTGCCGAACGGCGTCAGCGAATAGTCGACCTTGGGCGGCACCTGCTGATGGTCGCGGCGATCGATCACACCATCAGCATGCAGCTCCTTGAGCTGCTGGATCAGCATCTTGTCGCTAACGCCGCCGACCGCGCGTTTGAGCTCGCCGTAGCGCCGCGTGCTGTGCGCGAGGTGGAACAGGATCAGCGGCTTCCACTTGCCTCCGATCACCGACAGCGCGACATCCAGGCCGCAGCTGAACACCATGCTTTCCATCGGTTTCTCCGGGTGGTTACCAAAAGGTGCATACTAGGAAGAGTGACAGTGCGTGTCCACCTCTGCGACATCGGCATCCAGGAGGAACAGATGGGCAGACTTCAAGGCAAAACGGCCGTCATCACTGGCGGCACCAGTGGCATCGGACTTGCGACCGCCAAGCGCTTCGTCGCCGAGGGTTCGCATGTCTTCATCACCGGGCGGCGCCAAGCCGAGCTGGACAAGGCAGTCGACGAGATCGGGGGCGCTGTCTCAGGCATTCAAAGCGACATCGCCAGCCTTGATGATCTCGACCGGCTGTTCACCATTGTACGCGACGAGCGTGGTGGGTTGGACATACTGTTCGCCAATGCCGGAGGCGGGAACGTGGCACCGCTCGGCATAATCACGGAGGAGCAGTTCGACCGCACCTTCGGTATTAACGTCCGTGGCACGCTGTTTACCGTGCAAAAGGCGCTGCCGCTGATGAAGGCGGGCGGATCGATCATTCTCACCGGCTCGACAACCGGATCGAAGGGCACGCCGGCGTTCAGCATCTACAGCGCGAGCAAGGCCGCAATCCGCAACTTCGCGCGAAGCTGGACGCTTGACCTCAAGGACAGCGGCATCCGCGTCAACGTGCTTTCGCCCGGAGCGACGTCGACGCCTGGTCTCCACGGCATCGCCAGCACGCCCGAAGAGGAGAAGGCGCTCGTCGCCGGCCTTGTTGCGCAGACGCCGCTAGGCCGGCTCGGCCAGCCCGAGGAGACCGCCGCGGTAGCGCTGTTTTTGGCCAGCGACGACAGCAGCTTCATGACCGGTGCTGAGGTGTTCGTTGATGGAGGCTTGGCACAGGTCTGAGTCACCGAACATGCCACCTCCTCCATTTGGGGACTGTCTCGATCGCCAACGGCAGCTATCCTTAGATCACCTCCCGAAAGCGTTTTGGCGGGAAACGACCATTCCACGGCTTTCGCCAGTGCCACAACCGGTCGGTTCTGACACCAGCACCCGACCGGCGCCTTCCAGGGCTTAGCGGGTGTCAGAAGCCCGCTCCACAATGGCTGCTTCCAGGCTCGGCAAATGGCCTCGGCTACGGCCGACTAAACCCCGTCTAATTTGAGAACCGTAGTTTTTCTTCTTCAGGGTCGAGGTGTTCTTTGACCCAGAGGCGGTCGGCAACCGTGCAGGTGTCCTGGTTGATTCTTGCCTCGAATGCGGCGACGCGCCGGGTCAGGTCATCGGCCGTGGCATGACAATGGTGGTAGGTGACGTCCTCGCGCAGCCAGCGCCAAAGTGCTTCCACGGGCATCAGGTCGGGACTGTAGCCGGGCAGCGGCGCAAGCGTGATGCCGAGGCTGGCTGCCACGGCCCACACCGCCTTGGCGCGGTGCCAAGGGGCGCCGTCCCAGACCACGACGAGCCTGCCCTTGGGGAACTCGGCGCGCAGCCGGTGCAGCACGTCGATGGTGTGCTCGCCATTGGCGCGCGGGTAGGGCCAAATCCGCACCTGGCCTTCGTTGAACAGGTAAAGGCCGTAGAACGACACCTTGGCCGACAGCCCGGGCGAGGACGAGGCCACATGGAACCGTTTGCCGCGCTCGCCCCAGCCGTGGCCGAGGTCGACATCCTGGTGGACGTGCGCTTCATCGAGGTAGACCAGATGGTGATGGTCACGCTGGGCGCCGTCCAGCAAGGGGCCCAGTTGCTCAATGAAGGCTGCCCGCCGTCCGGGATGGGCACGGCCAAGCAGCTTCCGGGCCTTCTTCCACGACAAGCCAAGCCTGTGCAGGGCGGTGCGGATAGTTTCGCGGCAGCGCGCTTGGGCGAACCGCGCCTGCACAAAGCCAACCAGCCGCTTGAGCGTCCAGCGGGGCTTCGGGTCGGCTCCGGCTACGGGTGGGCTGGCGGCCCCTTGCTGGGCCGCGCGGACTTCTTGGCCAAGGGCTGCCTCGATGCGGGGGCAAAAGGGGGGCGGCCGCCGGTGCGCTGATACAGCAGCGCCCTGGGGCCGTGCTCATTATAGGCATGCAGCCAGCCCATCACGGTTTGCGGGCGGCGGCCGGTCCGTTCAGCAACGGCCGTGGCGCAGCCCCCTTGCGCGATGTCTTGCAGGGCCAGCAAGCGCTCGCGCGAGCGGAGATGAACGGCACTGAGCGCCAAGCGGCGCAAGTCCGCCACCGTTTGGCCCCAGCGCCCATGGTCAACACGTAACACCGGTTTCGACAAAGCCTCAATCAGGGGAAAACAACTACGTGGTGACTGGCTGCCGTTCAACCAAGCAGCCCAAACATGCGGTTTCGAACTGGACGGGGTTTAGAGTCGATTTCAGTCATCGGACAGTATGTCAGCTTGCGGGCAGGTTGAGCAACACCGTTAGTGAGTGTCGAAGTCATTATACGATGTTTGAAGGACTACTGCGGCATAGATTTCAAGCAGGCACTGACAATTCGGATCAGTTTCCTCAAACCATCGGTAGTGCATACTCTTGATGCGCGTTTTAGCGGCGGTGAATGCCGCTATGAAGACGGGTTCGATGGCGAGGGCTTTTCGGCTACCTGCACCCTTCTGGTAAGTTGCCTTAAGAAAACCGGTTGATTCCCTGGCGAGCTTGAACGCGAATGCCGCTTCCCGTTCGGTTTTGCTGGGCATCCAATGATTGCGATATCTGGCCAGCAGCCTGTTAGAACGCCCCACGTAAAGATATCGGTCGTTTTCAGAAAATAGATAGATACCCTTGGTCGCGGTGCCGTAAGACGGGATCGCTCCTCCAGTTACAGGCGCCCTTTCCATTAGGGCGACGAAAGCAGGATGGAGACGATCAACGAGAGAGGCAAATCTCGGATCCATAAAGCTCCGTTGATAAGAATGATTTATCTCATTGCACTTAAGCGGGTCAGGTGCATTTGCATCCCGCTTAAATACCAACTCTCTAAATGGCTGCTTCCGGGATCGTCCAATCGCCCCATCAGCGTCCGCCTAGGGTCGATAGCGGCTACGACGAGCATACCGCCAGTAGGACACTTGTAGAGTGACCTATCATCTGGACCGACAGCGAGTTCCAGTTGGACACCTGCTGCCAGGCACTGCTGGAAAGCGTCTCTGTAGGCATGGACGACGACCCTGCCTGGGGGCGTGACCTGCTGCGTCGGCTTGGCGCCGAGGCGCTGACCGGCCATCGCCTGCGCCGGATCGGCGACGGCCAGGGCTGCCATCCCATGCTGGATTGGCAGCTCGAACTGCGGCCGATCCGCTTCGCGCAGGCACGCGCCTTCATCGCCCTCCATCACCGACACTCTCCACCGCCCGTGGCGTGGAGATTTGGCATCGGCGTGGCCAATGGCCACCAGCTCGTTGGCGTCGCGACGGTCGGCAATCCGGTGGCCCGCACCTTTAACGGCCGCGGCATCGTCGAGGTGAACCGCCTGTGCGTGCGGCGCGACATTGCATCTCTGCTGTGCTGGAACGCAGCCTCGATGCTGTACGGCGCCGCCGGCCGTGCGGCCGAGCGCGCCGGGTTCAGGTCCATCATCACCTACACGCACGAAACCGAGGACGGCACCAGCCTTCGGGCAGCGGGTTGGAACCGTGACGGCCCGGCAGGCGGCCATAGCTGGCACCGCCCCGGCCGGCCGCGCAGCAACCGCGGCGCATTCATCCCCAAGGTCCGCTGGTCGCGCACGCTGCGGCCACAGGCGAAGCCGGCGCCCCGTCCTGTCCCGCAACCTGCGCCGGCCGCGGCGCCGTTGTGGATCGGCGACCCCGCCAGCCCTGGGCCGTGTTCATTGTGAACACAGCTCGGCGTCGGACGGCAGCGCGTGGAGAGACGGGAGGAGGGGCAGGGAACCCCTGAGAACGGGGAGGGAGGGCTACCGCATCCCGGACCCGGCGGCAAAGGGTGGGGCGCGCGAGCAGCAGTTCTAAGTCGGCCGCCGACGATGGGATCATCACCTGGCGACCTGGGCTTCGATGTTGGGCGGTGGTTTGGAGTCGATCAGGGTCTGCATGAGGGTGGCCCAGTCTGGGAAGACCAGGTA
>JAABUM010003433.1_pt1 | contig 19406 bp, 32 predicted proteins | sample 5559161 | NCBI WGS metagenome assembly JAABUM01 (sample SAMN10711868, study PRJNA513369) | rock metagenome | isolation source: Antarctica rocks | place: Antarctica: Victoria Land, Siegfried Peak nord | reverse complement strand
GCGCCAGACAGCCTGCTGGGCCTGCGCTGCGGCTCCTCCGCCGACATTTACAGGTGTGCTCGGAAGCGGAGACTGAGCTTGCAGCCTGCCTAAGCAAACCTGCAACCTAATATGCTTGGAGCTTGCCACACGGCGCCAGACAGCCTGCTGGGCCTGCGCTGCGGCTCCTCCGCCGACATCTACAGGTGTGCTCGGAAGCGGAGACTGAGGTTTGCTAGCTTGAACTGGTCCCAGAAAGTTTAGTTTTTGACCTTGGGCGGCGCCGGACACCCTGCTGGGCCTACACCCTAAACCCTCCGCCGCCGACTTCTACGTGCGACTTCCCGCATGCAAATTAACAGAACACAGACATTTGCGATGTGCGACCCTTGCACCGAAAGTTCCCCGACTCGTGAGCACATACACATGGCCTCTGCCACGACGTCCTGAGCACCTGTGTGCATACCTTTGTACTCCTTCCCGCAGTCTGGGCACGTTACATGGCAGAGTCATCATGATTCACATCCGTACCGCCTGCTTCCTGCATTGCGTGCTCCCCGCGGCAGCTGCAACCGGCAGCAACCCGGTTTCGGAGTGAAGTCTCTACGTTCACGCATGCAGTTTGGGGGTACTCCTGTGGGAGATCTGCACCGGCGAGCTGCCGCGGCGCGGGCAGCTGCGGCTGCTGCGGGTTCCCGAGGAGGCTCCTTCCACCCTGGAGCAGCTCATCGACCGCTGCCTGTCAGCGGACGCGTCCGCGCGCCCAACGGCGCAGCAGGTGCGCAATAGGCTCTACAAAGGTGCATCCTCTTGATGGATCGTGTGCCCTGGAGTTTCATCGACAGTCCTCCCCACCCTGGAGCAGCTCATCGACCGCTGCCTGTCGCCGGACGCGTCCTCGCGACCGATGGCGCAGCAGGTGAAATCAGTAATAGAGGTTGTGGACGATCATCAAGTGAACGATTATATGAAATATCATTTTGCCGTAGGGTTGCTCGGCAGCTCCATGAGTTCCATTCTCTGGGTCGGTCGCCTTTGGGCTGCTGGGCCACTCTATGATCTGCTCTGGGTCGGTCGCCCACCTGGGGTAAATAACTTACTCCCAGTATCGCCGCTGGAGCAGCTGAGTAACCGCACTCTGCATGCTGTTCTGCCCAAACGGAGGTACGCACCCGCAGGTGTGTGGAATCGGCAAGTCACTGCGCCCCGCACCCGCGCACGCCGTGTGTTCGGAACCATAAATGCATTTGTCTTGTGGGCCCGCAGGTGTATGAGATCATGGAGGCGCTGCACCGGGCACGCGCCAGCAGCCTCGACAAGCCCGCCGGCTGGGGCGGCTCCCCCGCCGCCGGGCCCGCAGACGCAACCGCCCTGGAACGCGCCAGCAGCGGCGGCCGCGGCGGCGACCGCCGCGGCCGCCGCGGCGCCGGCGCTGGCGGCAAACCTGCGATGAGGGGCGACAGCGCCGACGGCGGCGCCAGCGCCGGCGGGATGCACTCGGAGCTGCCCGCTGGCGGCGGCCTAGTCGGCGGCCGCCTCGGCGGCGACGGCGCACGGGGCAGCGCCGCCGCCGCCGCCCGCGCGCTGCTGCTGGCAAAGCTGCCGTGGCCGCCGGCGGGGCCGGCAGCGGACGCTGCCGGCATCGCGGCCGCCGCGCCGCGGCCGCCGACAGCAGAGACACAGCAGCAGCGGGTCAGGCTGGCCCAGCAACACCCTGACGCGTGGCAGGAGTGGCGCAGGCTGAGCTACGAGACGAGCCTAGACGAGGTACGGGAGGTGGCGACTGCGGCGGCTGCGGCGGCGACAGCGAGCTCAGCGGAAGCAGAGAAAGCCGCAGCCGCAGGCAGCCCGCTCTGCTGGCCTGAAGCCACCAACGGCCCTGAGCGTCTGATGGCATCGGCAGCCGACGCGCGTGCGCGGCTCGCCAACAATGGAAATACAGCTGCGGGCGCAGAGTCAGCGGCGGCGCCGCAGCGGCCATCGGTGCTGAAGCGGCTGCAGACATGGTGCCGGCAGCAGCGGTCCACAGATGGAGATATAAACACCCCTGCTAAGTCAGGCATGGGCGGCCACTCGGCAGCTCGAAACCAGCCGCAATGACTGCAGCGGCGAAAGTGCCTGACGGCTGGCTGTCGGCGTCTGCCCTAGCCCATGTGGCCACCATCGCCACGCGGCGGCCTTCCGCTGCTCATGGCGATGGCGGCAGGGTCATTCGCGGCGGCATTCCTAATTTGGGCGTCTGCTGGATTGGACGTTGGTGCACCCAATGCGGCGGTACATACGGCGGTACAAGCGGCGGGGGCGCAGTGCCGCCGCCGTCAGCGATGCATGGTCCGTGGCAAGGCAGTCCAAAAGACGTTAGGATCACTCGGTTGTTTGTGGGAGAAACACATCTGTATCAGGGCAGCTTGTCGACTGACGTCAGCGGGTTTGAAGGGGGATTCAAACCAATGTCAATGCATTCATGCTTATGTGTTTGTTTCTGCCGGCATGATTGCACAACACAAGTCGATGCCTTTGTTGTATATGCCTCCTGGACTGCAATGGCCTTTTGCGATTGTCTCTGGATTGTGTTTTTCTAAACACTTTCATTATCAATGTTTGTAAAGATGGCTGGCGACCGGGCGCAGCCCACAATTATGAGGGTACAACGTACTCTGCAGCTCAGCAGGCAAACATGGACAGAGATACAGCTATACCTCTAGTAAACTCTTTCCAGTGACCTCTGCTACTGGTCTGTGACCAGGCACCGCTTCAGCTTCATATGGTGACGGACAGGGCGTTTGTGGCGCTGGGCGTTTGTGCCAGAGGCAGCGCCGCAATTGCATGTGCCACAGCCGCGCCAGCAGTGCCTGCCAACCCTGTACGTACTTCAAGATGATGCAAAAACCACAGCCCCGGTCCTGCAGCAGCAAAGGCGGTTTCAACATGCTCCCCGTCGGAACTTCAGGCGCCGCCGGCCAGAGGACGCCCGGCACCAGCCAGTCGATGGCGATCACTGATTCCCGCATGGTGTCGGACGAGAAATTTAGGGTCTTGCAGCCCCTATCCCAGCAGCTGCTGCGCCTGGAAGGAAACCGGTCCGCCGCGCGGCGCTGGTTTCAAGAACCTTGCCGAGGCGCGACGCCGGCATTCCGCATTGGCGGGTGCCCGCGGCGTCCCCTCCTTTTCAGGGTTCAGTGCGCCTCGTCCTGCTCGTCATCTGGAACACGGACAACAACAAATCGTTCAGGTGCATGCAGGCCTACGGTTGTTGGGATGCACGAACAGTGCTGTGCCACTCTCTTGACTGTTGCAGGGTGCGGCATCATCTGCTCCGGGCCGAGACTCGCATTTCATCTGCTTCGGGCCGAGACTCGCATCTCTGCTTCTGGGAGTGTGTTGACAAAGGGCACACACAGCGGACTCACATGACGGGTCGATGGCACCTACCATCAGCTTCACCTGCACGGATGCAGGGCTCTGGGAGTTGGTATCCCAGAGGCGGCATTGCTGCTGGCAGCGCTGCAGCCGGCCACAGCATTCGAGCAAGAGAGGCTGAACAACGTGATGCGGCTGAGATACCTAGACGCAGAGGACACCAAGACGACAACAAGATAAGCAGCAGCGACCCACCAGCCACAGCTCCGGTGTCAGTATGACGCCCTTCTTCTTGTATTCCTCTGCCTGCATATCCGAGCAGCGGCTTCAGGGGAAAGACACACAACAGCAAGACACACGGAATCACGGCGAACGCGCGCAGGCGATGAGGCGATGACATCTGCCCGGCACACCGAATTCGCCCACACAGCAGCCAATGCCCCACAACATGTTCCGTGCTCCCAGCCCTTGAACCCTGACACTAGGTGGAACAGCATTCTGGGCCACACCTCGAGCTCGTAGTAGGACGTGGCATCCACTTGATGGCCTGCGGCACCGGAGCGATGCAGAGTCTCAGTCTATGATCAAGGAACAGGCCTGCAGTATCGTGCGGGTGCAGAACCTCAGTCTTTTCATTCAGGATTGGCGCATGCGGAATCTGCCGCTCCCCTGACGCTTCTGCAAAGGGGCGGCAGAAGGCTCGTCGCTCAGCTGTCAGCCCAAGGGCACTGTGGTTCCATCTGTGCGCAGCGCGCACGCATCCATTTCCTGCATTCTCTCCCTTTGGAATGTAGTTTGCGTCAGCGGCGCACCGATCAGCGGGTCGCTGTCCAGGCGGCCGAGGAACTCTTGGGCCGCCTGGTCCTTGCCGACCTGTATGGTTGAGATGACAGGAAAGATGAAGTTGTGAAAGGCTGAATTGAAAGGCAGAGGAACGTCTGCGCCGCCTGGTCCTTGCCCACCTGCAGGTTCATGCACAGTGCAATGATGTGAATGGGACAAGCGTAATGCCGAGGAACTCCTGCGCCGCCTGGTCCTTGCCGACCTGTAGAATAGGGTGTTTGGCATTTGAAAAAGCCGAATCACAGTGGTGACGAATGCTGCGCTGCCTGGGTCTTGTAAGTGAGAAAGCATCGTACAAAGTTGCGCACACGGATGGCCATAGGCAGCAGCTCGACTGTGCAGACACATGGCAAGGAGAACAGATCGGTGCTGCGGAAGAGAATGTGGTGGCCAGGGTGGTGAAATGAAGGAAACCGAGGGGTGAAAAAGGCACCTGGGCAAACTCGAAGGCGACGGCGCCCGGGCCGTACGGCGATTTTTCCGCGTTCTGCACAAGTACAAAGCGACGAAGGTAAGTAAGCTACATTGAAGTGAGGTGAAGTATGGCAAGGCTGGCGCAGGGCGAAGCTGGCGAGCCAGGAGGGGCAGCATATCGACCCACGCATAGCAGCTCTGGTGTCTCCACTACTTCAACAGGCGCATCTGTGTTCCAATAACTGCACTGAGAACTCCGAGCTCTGCTAAGGGAGCCTCACGTCCTTTGCGCGCCGAATGACGGAGTAAATGTGGTCCTCTGGCTCCTGGGTGGGTTCGCCGTCCGTGATGGTGATGACCTGCAGGGTTTAGTTTGCGTTGTTCTGAACCATCACCAAGTAGAACCATCACCAAATGACAGGAGCCCACTGTCCAGTTAGACCGACTCTTTGTCCGCTGTGCTTTTGGCTGCCCGTGCCACAGTGACACTGCTGTGCGTCCGCCCAATGGCAGCACAACACTCTGGGCGGGGCAGCAAGAATCGCCAGGGCACGAGACCAGCTGTTGCAGGCACGGCGGTGGGTGCCGAGGGTTGATTCCGAAAACCTCCAGGCAGAGCGCACCAGAAGCGGCTTTTGCATGGAGCGCGACTGCAGCCGCTGGTAGAAGAATGGCCCCAAGATCTTCTCGTCCATTTTAGTGCCGAGCGGCGTCCTGCAGACAGAAAAAGAAGCGGCTGCATCTCAGCGACCAGCTGACTTGCTTGTCCTGACAGCAGCAGCAATGCGGCTGGGAGCGGCTCCTTCGAGAATCTCAGTGCGTCATTCGTTTTCATGACAATCAGTTGAGCACCAGAACATGATGTGCACTGGGAGGCTTTGCGCTGCAGATCGCGCCGCTCGCGGGCGCGTGCTGCCGAGGCGCAAAGCAGCAGCGGCTGTGTGCAACCGGTCACATAAAGAGGGCAGAAGTAGGCATATTTCCTTGGGGAGCGCTCGCCCACACGCCAGAAACTTGCAGGCAGACTGCAGGCAGACAGCACGTTGCGCAGCGGCCGTCGAGATGCAGATGCTGACAAAGGCATTCTGCAGGGTTTACGGTGCCTCACACGCCAGAGCATCTGAGGTCGGCGACGTGCGGCTGGTACCGAGGTGAGGGCGTTTGCAAAGACATCAGAGGGTGTACCGGGCCTCACATGCCGGGCAATTCCAGGTAGGCAGCACATTGCGCCGCGGCCATCCAAGTGCGGATGCTTCCAGAGGCAATTAACCGAATTCTAGGCCTCACATGCCGGAGAACTTGAGGCCGGACACGTATTGCGCAGCCTGCGCCGAGGTGCGGATGTTGTCGCCGACGGATGGGTGGTTCATGGCGCGAATGTTGATGCCGTCAGTGTCAAACAGCGTGGCCACCTGCACAAGGGCCATTCACGTCTCACTCACCACAGGGTGTAGCACAGGTGCCTTCCCGAGTGTGTTGGTAGAAACAAGAGGGTGATTCAGCGCGTCCGTGCCAAACAGCATGGCCAACAGCATCGGTGGAACCGTCAGCCATGGTGGCAGGAGTGTGTGGCTGAGAGCCGCTCATGTGACCCGCCGAGCCCGCTGCTTGCAATGGCATCAGCACGCCCGCTGGCGTTTTTCGCAGGAACGTGCAGAGTTGGGCGAGTCTTTGCGCCTGTTTCCGTGACAAGCAGACTGGAGACCGACGATTGCTCACCTCAGCAAGGCACTCCCGGGTGGGCTTGGGGTCGTCGATGCGTTCACTTTGTCTGACGCAATGCCAACATGCTCTGCACACAGCTCGGCGGATTGGCGTTTCGACAGAGATTGGAGCAAGAGTGTCACCTCTGTGACGCGCTCCAGGATGGGTTGTCGATGCGCTCACAGGACGGAACCTTACATAATAATTTCAAACAGAAGCGCGCCTCTGTGACCCTCTCCAGGATGAGCTTGAGGTCATCGATGCGCTCGCCCTTGTCCGCATACTTCATCGACGTGCTGTCGTCTGCAGTGGACATAACACAGGCAGGTGACCACCAAGTGTTACGGCTGTGCTTTCTGCAGTGTTCAGCGGCGACGGCGCTGGGCACAGCAGTGGAAAGCGGCAAAGAAACATCAGTTTTCACAGTCTCTACACCCTCATCCGCATACATAATGATGTCGCACAGCGACGGCGTCACCAGGTAGTGGGAGCCGTGCTGAGCAGTTAAACTTTCGTTCAGGTTTGTGACTTCTATGGACATCAATAAGGGGTCCTAGCAGTGAACGTCGAGCGCCGACTGCGGCTAAAGGACATGCTGTGTACATATTAACCACCTGCGTAGATGATGATGTCGTACAGCGACAGCGCCGCCAGGTCCACCGCCAACTCTGTCGGCATCCTCCACTTTGCCGCAAGCGCCCTGCGCTTGGACGTGACAAGGTGCACATCGAGCCAAAATGATGTCACGGAAAGGCTTCAGGAAGTGGGCAGAGAGGGCAGCATGGACATTGCGGACCCATCTGCCAGGAGCCGTGCCTGCGACAGCCCTGTTGTGCACATGCCATCCTGGGCGATTGGCAGCATGCCACCCCGGGCGATCGGCGGCGTGCGTTGCAGCTGCGCCACTACAAGCAGGGACAGACGCACCTGAAGTCGACGCTGCTGAGCCGCTGCAGCACACCCTGCACTGCCTGTGGCGGGTAGAACGCCTGCGGGTGGACAAGGGTGTGACCATCCCCTCTGGATGGACTTGCTAGCACGAGATCTTATATTCAGGAGCACCCATTGGCATCAACTGAGGTGCCAACCCCCAACCTGTGTGCACAGGCTGATGCGTGCTATTTCACTTAGCAGCCAAGGACATAGGGCTTGCTCAGCCGTGCCCATCATGCAGGTGACGTTCGACACTGATCGGCCTGCCTGCGACGCATGCGCAGATGCTTGCGCTAAAAGCTTAAACCCTTGCCTGCAGTTTGTTGGCGCCGATGATCTGGTGCAGCTTCGTCTGCAGCAGCGGCGCAAAGTCTTGCGAACCAGCCACCGGGTCACCGCCGCCGCCATACTGCTGCTGCGGCTGACCGCCATACTGCTGTTGCTGGCCGTATGGCTGCTGTTGCTGGCCGTATGGCTGATGTTGCTGACCGCCATACTGCTGCGGCGGGCCTCCATACTGCTGCTGCTGGCCGTAGGACGACGGCGCGCCGTAAGGCGCGGGCTGGCCGTACTGCGGCGGCGGCTGCCCGAAGGTGCCCTGCGGGCCGTGGTTCACTTGCGGAAACTGCGGCTGGTGCTGCACTTGCGGGTAGCCGTGCTGGACCGGTGGATAGCCGCCCTGCGGGGAACCCCACTGTTGCTGCGGCGCGCCCGGGTATCCGCCACCCTGCGGCTGCTGCTGGCCGCCACCACCACCAGCGCTGCTGATTTTGGATGCCAGGCCCCTGCGGTTCAGCGTCAGCACCTAAGCATTACTATCCAATGATCCAACATGCAGGGTGCCAAACGCGTATCAGCTGGTACTCATCATGGGGCAACGAAAGCACCATAGGGCACAGAGCAGTATGATGATCGCACATGGCGTGTGACGCTGGGCGAGGCTGTGGGGTTCAACCCTGAAGGTGTGCGTGACAAATCCTTGCAAGTTTCAGACCGGCCTAAACCGTGAGGCTAGCAGCCGCCTGCTGCGGAGGGACCAGCGCACGGGATGCCGATATTCTGCAAGAATTGCTCATGGGTCAAAACTCGAGAGTGATCGTCGAGAATTGAGGAGGAAGCCACGGTGCCTCAACCGTCTCGAGAAAATCGAGATCAGCGCGTGCAACGGACCTGTTGCGCCCGCAGGTGGAGCAAAATTGCATCTTTGTTGTATCTGGTCCAAGGGCTGCCACGTACGTATATCATGCGCGATCGCGACGTCGTGAGGCCTGGGTCACATCCGCTCGATTGCCAAGCCAGTGCAGCCAGGGCAGCACCGTGCATTCGCGCCCCACCGACCAGATACGCATGCATGGTGACATAGAGCTACCTCCTAGCCTGCACGCATGGCAGATCATAGCAGGAAGATGCAGGATCCTGCACATCATGAGGCTCCGCGGCGACCGGATGTGTACATCTGTCCAATGGCCTCGGCGTGATTTCGCAGGTTCACCCCGCAAATACAGAGCGCCTATGCTATATTTGCCGCTCACAACCGAATGCATCCCGTATGCCGCCGGGGCTGCGCCGCGCGGCCTGCTCTGCAAGCACGCGGCGCCGGCAAGGGCACGTTCGAACCTTGTGGCTTGTCACATCAGCGCGATTTGGACAGGATAGCGTTCATGAGAGAAGGCTTCTTTTCGTGGTATGGCAAATTTGGATGCAGGTCTGAGTGCCTGTGCAGTCGCTGCATCGCGGCACGATTTTCGTCATCATGTTGCTCGCAGCATCTCAGCGTCAGGCGGCCGCAGCGTGGACTGTGGGTGCTGGTTGGCCGCAAATACCATTTCCCTGTGTACGTTGACTTGCAGCACGTAATGCTGCATTCGAGCTGGCATCATGTAGCAGCGCCGACTTCGTCGGGCGACATGGCATGCCGGCACGGCTGCTGGCAGTATCAAGAAGGCATGTTTTCACGCCTCCCTGCGGATGCCGCCGACATACTTGGGCGTCGCATTCAAGGAGCAGCGCACAAGCTGCATACCATCTGCAGCGACTTCTGCATAGCTGGGGTTCCACTTAGAGGTGCGTTGTTGCTGCTGCCGGCAGCACCTCGAATGCAGCTGTGCACTTGCGTGCAGTGAAATACTGTTCAGCTTTGCGGTGCCAATCATGCCCGCCGTGTTGTCTCCATACCCCAGCTGCCGGCGCCTGCGCTGGGCCATGGCTCGCGCCAAGCCGTCTGGTGCGCGCCCGCACATGGTTTTGGAAAAAGAAACGTTGAAAATCGACGTCCTCACGAGCGGCTAGCGAATGGAGGATTTCGCATCCACGTTGACGCCCGCCACAGGCGTTGACATGACCTGGAGCGTGGGCGGCTCCAAGTAAGAGGACGCGCATGCTACACCAGTCCGATCTCACAGACCGAGATAGCACCAGAACATGACGCAAACCGCAAGGCTGGTAAATCAGAAGGAGAAGACCTGGGAATGGCGCTACGTCCACCATCGACGACTGCGCGCAAGCTAGTGCGCACAAGCTGACATCCAACGACCCTGCTGATCCACAGTCAGCGGCACCGAATGTTGACCGGATGACGCTGCACCCGGATGAGCCCAAGGTCTCGTATTCAAATAGCACATCAACGAACGAACCTGAGCTACAAGGGACGCTCGTGCTGGTCGAGTTGACCAGTTGCCACAGGGTGCAGTCGCTAGAACACGCGCATGAATTGCACTTCCAATCTCAATCACCTGTTCGTTCATGCTGAAAGCAGTGGCTGCAGTGGCTGGAGCTCCAGCATTCATTCTCGCGAAGCCCCGGGTTACCTGTACACGAGGGTTTAGTAACGGCTGTCAGCGCTGGACATGATTGCCCTGACAACACAGTATTGAAGCCAGATGTCGAATGGTCCTTCTTCTGCAGCTGCCATGGAACCCCTCACCGTTGCTGCTGCATCCGTTGCCAAACAGTACGTGAGCAAAGTCGCCAGCTGCATCCGCAGCGATCACAGTTCCCTCGTCCTCGAAGCTGTCAAACTTGCAGATATCGTTTTGGCAGCGTACGAGGGCGGCGCGCAGTGCCAGCGCGGCGATGTCAACCGCATGCTGCTCGCAGTCATTAGGGCGATGCACGAGCTGCCAAAGCAGCCTGGAGACCACCAGCTCGCCGCAGCCCTTGCGACCACAGCCTTAATTGGTAAAAAAAATTTTATTTTGTTGTGATGCTGACGAGCCGAAGACTGTGTTCCTGGTGAAGGAGCAGGCGCACTGGCTGCTGGTACTGGACAGATTGTGCCTGCTGCGGTCGCGCATGTGCCTGCACAAGCGGCTGCACAACGGACTCTTGCCCGACCTGGACACGGTGATCACGGGTGGTTGTCCGCATGAAGCACGCCTGCTTACATGCTTTCCAGTACAAGGCTACCACTGGATGTCTCCCGGGCGCTTGGCAGTGCTGTCTGGGCTGCTGGTGCATGTACTCTGGTGCATGGACAGATCACCCGGGCACGAGTGAGCTGGTGTTGCTGCTGAACAGGGGGAGATGACGCTGATTGCACGCTGGGAGAACGGTCTGCTATGCCCACCCTATGCGCGCGTCATTGCGCTGCTCGGCCACTTCCTGAAGGTACGTGAGACAACGGGCTCTTGTCGTGATGCATGCCCTCTTGCATGCCACAGCGCTGGTTATCGCAATCAGCATGTCCTTTACAAGTCTCGCTAGATGCTGTTCCAGCTATCTTCCCCCGGCACCTCTTCACTTGCCTCGTCGTTGCGCAGGAGGTCCGCGCTAGCCTGGCAACGGGCATGCCGCTGTACATATCTGCCCACGCCCTTTGGTACGCCTGGAAAAAAAAGCCAGGATTCCGGCACCAGAAAGACATGTGAGTTGTGGTGCAGACATCACTTGCCTAGCCCATCCTGCCAGTGACCATGCATGCATGCAATAGCACACAGACACTAAGCATGTTTGCGCATCGTGCAGCCTGCAGAGCTGCACGAACCTGGCCCGAATGCTCCACCGCTCGTTCGACTACGAGGATCTGGGGGTACACACGATGACTCAGGGTCGCGTCGCTGGGCCGCTGCGGTATGCCATCTGGCCGTTTTGTGACTCGTTCGAGGACGCCGCCAAACCCCAAGGTCCTGATTGCTTCCTTCCTTCAATGCAAGTTGCCTCCTTCCAGATTACGCCCGCTCAGCTGCGATGGTGATTCAGGGCCAGTGCCCCACCCTGACTTACAGCGCATGACACCGAGCGCGTGTGCATTTCGCAACCTTCTGCACATCTTGGAATCTGACTGCGCTGTGTTCTGCTGGTCCAGGCACCCACCTGTCCATAGTCACAAGCCGCCACCGCGTCGTATGCCAACTGACAGGGCCGGTGTTTTGCGTCCTCACCTGCGAGAGCAACGCCGCTTTCCAGGTACATTCGTTCCTGCTTCCATCCCCACTTGCTTCCCGCCTGCGCATCTGTTGAACAGGCCTGGCTGCTCGTTCCCCCAACCGTAGACATGCCCTCCGAGGCGCGAAGCGCTCGCTTCTGCTGCAGGAATTGCTGCCAATAGTGGACAAAGCGCCTGTCGTCCTGGTGTGGGGGCAGTCATCTCCGTCGTGGTCAGCGCGCCGCTTCCCGATCGGCCTTTGCGGCCCTGGCGGTGCTCTGCCAACAGTTCCTGTTCGAAGTGCGCATCTCAGCCATGCAACCCTGTTCTTTCAGCGCTTCAGCATGCAAAGAGACAAGGGACGTTTCATCGCGTTCGCTGGCAACCCTGAAGACAAGAACTCGAGCCGAGCTCACTCGAACTGGTTGCTCTGAATGCTCACAGGTCTTTCAGACTGCGATTCCGGCGGCCTCAAAAACACGGACCTGTGGCGGTGAGTATCTGGACTATGTTGGGGCGCGGTTGAACCTTCTTCTACACATGCAAAGTGTTTACGTGACGGACAGGTCGGGATGAGGAGGTTCGCCCCTAGCATCGTGTCTGCCCTTGCAGGGCCGCCATCCCCCGCATCATCCGCATCGGCCTGACGGCGCAGCAGCACGAGGCGCTGTGCGCCACCTGGACGCGCGGCGTGATCGAGGCCGGAGTCCGGACCCGGCTCGACTTCATCTGCCATTACAGCGACGCTGAGGACCTGGCACAAGAGGCGCAGGCCATCCTGGACTACGGACATGTCGCAGAGATGGAGTCAGTGCAGCACCCATCTGCTGCCCGCCTTGCGCAGCGCCCGCTGCATGGCAGCCTCGCTTTGGTGGCATGGGCCCTCGATGAGCTGCGTGAGGCTCTGGCAGCGGGCCGGGCGGCGGCAATGGCTGACCAGACTGCAGGGCGCCCTGAACAGACATGACTTTTCTTCGCCATGTGCGGGACATCCTCCCCCTTCCCAGCTGGCGCACAGCATGCACCAATGCACACGCCTGTCCGTTTCAGCCAGCAATCCTTTGCAACACCTAACGCATACGTGGCATCGTTGAGGGGTAAACGCTTTGCTTTTCTCGACATTACATCCCAGGCTCATCGATACATGAACACTAGTAGGGGTAGCTATAAGGCTGAAAAAGCGAGGGAAGGCGGCAAATAACGGTAATGCTGCGGCGCTGTCCAGCCCAAAGGCCAAGGGTCCGGGTCCAAGCTGAATCGTTGTATGCTGAAGTTGAGGGGTAAACTTGCAGTGCTCTTTGGTTGGATTTATTGATAAAAGGAGAGTTTATTTCATTTTATCCACGTTCGTGACGCCTCTCGTCACGTTTCCCACAGTGCAGTAAACTCCTTGCCTCGCTTTCCGAAGCCAGATTCGCAATTACTCCCTTGCGGCACAAGGATTTTGCAAGCTGTCCAGCATCAGTGCAACCAACACGGAGGCGTAAGCATGGGGCTGGCAAGCAAAATCGCGAGCGCTGGAGGCGCAGCGCCCGCTGCAGGCGGTTTTGGCCAAGGTACGCTTCAGCTACTGCAAAGGACTGACTGCTCGTCCTCTGAGCAACGTCTGCTGAAGTGAAACCATCTAGCAGACCCATTGATAAGACGCCTGTCGGTGCGGGCGCGGTTCTGGGCGTCTTGGGCTGCCCCAGATGACAATCGGCACAACCCGTGACGGTTTGCCTTGGCGCACATTTTTGTCAAACGAACAGACGCGGGCACTGTCCAGATGCTATAAGAAGTGTACAACAACACGCAGCAAGATATTGTTACAGAGCCCCACTAGAACGCTTGCGAAGTGTTGCCAGCACAGCAGCAGATCACCCTTTCCCTGCAGCCGGCTGCAGGTCCGACTGCAGCGCCAGTGCCGACTAGCTTGCAGCTGAGAGGAAATCTCGGGCTGCAGTGCGCATGTGTACGTATATTGCCTCGTCCACACCGTCCCTGCAGTAGGATGCAGCTCTGCCTTTCGGGCGGTGCAAGCAGCAGAGGGAGCATACGGCGACCCAGGAACTCTGCCTCAACATTCTGCTGATCCTGTACAACGCAGGAGCGCCGTCAGGCGCCCCGCCGGGCTACCCGCAGCAGGGCGCACCTCCGCCCTACGGCGCTCCGCCCGGGCAGCAGCAGGTGTGGCTTTGTTGCACTTGTACTGCAGGGCAGAATGTACTTTCGGTCTCACTCTGCCTGCTGGTATTCCTGCGAGGTGCTTCCGAGACGAGATGTGGCACAACATGCGTTCACTGGATTGGTGCTGCGGGAACATACGCCCTCGCCCTCAGCATCCCTCGGAACGCACCTGCTGCTGCTGCTGTCGGCAGGGCTACCCGGGGCAGGTGCCGTCTGGCGGCCAGCAGCAGCCCGGCAGACTCGGCGGCCCGCCTGGCCAGCAGCAGCAGGCGCCCTATGGCCAGGCGCCCGGCCAGGGTCAGTTTGGCGGGCAGCAGCAGCCGCCGCAGCAGCCGCCGCAGCAGCCGCCGCAGCAGGGCCAGTACGGTCAGCAGCAGCTGCCGCAGGGGCAGCAGCAGCAATACGGGCAGCAGCCGCAGCAGGGCCAGCAGCAGGTGCGCGCTCTTGCGGCCTTACGAAATGTCTTATGTGCCCATTCCCTGGCATCGACACCGCTGCCCACAGAAGCACACCACGTGCACGGGCAGCCGGTGTGCCTGCACGGCCCGAAAATGTGCGCTTAGCATACAAGAACCCTGCTCCGCCTAAGTGACGCGACAGAAAAGCCACGCTGCGCATGTGGCGGCAAGTGCGCCACAGGCACACACTGCACAGGGCCCTAGGCCGATGTCATCTTTAAGCTGTGTTTGCTATGCCCCTGCGCCGCGCTGCCCGCACCGCGGCGGCACCTTCTGCCTGTGGGCCGCCGCCGAGCAGAAACCCCGCTTTTCTGGCCGGCAGTCTGGCGGCGGGCCCGGCCGGGTAAAGGAGGGCCTGCTTCAGGAACAGGCACAGCAGGCGGAGCAGGCAGCAATGCTGCAGGTGTCCGCATGGCCACAGACTGTGCGTGTCCTCAGAACATACCATTGCGCCTCAATTGGAAGCAGGGCGGCAGCAAGGCGGCACACACAAAGCGGCGGCCACTAGAGCCTCGCCCCTATCTGCCGCGACAGCACAGCCCTCAGCCCATACAGTCCTGGCCCACAATCGAAACAAACGGACGGGCATGGCTGCTAGGCCATAAAGCGTATCTAAAGCATCGACTGGGGCGACGTTCCGTCTGCAGGGCGGCTTTGGCGGCGCGCCGCCGCAGCAGGGCTTTGGCGGCGGCGGCGGCGGCGGCATGGGCCAGGTCCTGCACCAGAAGCTGCAGAAGATGGTGCAGGTGCGACACATTGTGCCCTGCACTTTCTCTCAACCTGTTGACCTGGAGATTCCTTCCCTGCCCTCCCAGCTTGCACATTGACATATGCTCCTGATTCGGCAGCCCCTCTGCGCAACCGGTCTTCTGGATCCGCATCGTGCTCGCAAGTCCCACAGTACATCCTGAAACGCAGGTGAACCGCCTGGAGGCCTTCTACCAGCCGCAGGCGCTGCAGAATGTGTTTGCCAAACTCGACCGTGTCGACTTCAGGTCTGCAAATCCCTGAGCTCATCCCCAAATCCAAATGGTTACAATGCTGCCATCCCTCTTGGCTTTCTATGTGAAGAATGACCACAGCTGCCTCGCCGCCCTGCAGTTGACTTCTGGCTTGGCTCATGCATAGCGCTGCGAAGGCCGTGCACCTGCCCATCCCCACATTCCTGGCACTGCTCCTGCTGCTTGTCATCGGCATTGAGCGCTTCACTGCTGCTTCCTTGAAGCAAGTCGAGAGGCGCTGCTCCACTCTCCCACCACGGTCCAAAGTTGTTGAACTGCTGGGCTTCCTGACCCAGCAATCTGCATTGTCGCCGAAGGGCGCTTGCTGCAAAGCGGAACATGCCATTGGAGCTGCTAGACTGCTAATTTCCTCAATCAACAAGCTGCAAAGTGGAACATGTTGGCGGAGCTGCCTCTCAAATCTATGACCGTATTTGTGAAACACACCATTGCTCTGGTCGCCGCAGGGCGCTCGCCGCAAAGTGGAATATGCCGGTGGGGCCGCTTGACTGGCGCTAGACTGCCGTCTTCTTCCAGTAACCTGACCCTGTTTGATATCCTCCTACAGGGCGCTCGCTGCAAAGTGGAACATGCCAGTGGAGTTGGCGACTGACCTTGCCACCCTGGCCCTGTACGACATCGTCATCTTTGCCGGTGCGCTTTGTCAGAGAGCAACATCCATTCCGATGCTCGCGTGGCCACTCATGCTGCGTCGCTGCCAGCCTCTGGCGGCTGTGCGCACGGTCCTTGACGGGTTGCCACGCCAGACTCGCATGCGGCGGGCAGCTCGTCTGCAGACTCCCCACCCTGCTCGGCTGTGTTACTGGCCTGTCAGAGTGGCCAATTTCACGCCCTGTGACCGCTTTCCGGCTGCATCTCTCGGCTTGCAAAAGTGACACCCGACTTCCCGTGCGCAGGCGACTCGGGGTCCATGGTGTTCGAGGGGGGCGGCAATTGAGCCCGGCATCTGTAGAGTCCCCTTGTGCGATATCCATTGTCCTCACATGTGCAGACGACTCGGGGTCGATGGTCTTCGAGGAGGGCGGCGAGCGCATCAACGACCTGAAGCTCATCCTGGGCCGCGTCGCCGAGGTGCGGCACGGCGAAAATGCCTCAGAACGTGCCTTGAAGACTGAAAGAAGTGCACGAAGGCTCCGGCTGATTGGTCCAAGCGCACCTGCTGCAGTGGGAATCACGCCTCGTCCCCGCCTTGACACCACTGCACATGCATCACAAAGGCCGATCCAAGTGGCTGGCAGCGCTGCGCCGCATGCATTGTGCCGTTGCGTGTGAAGCTCCTGGAACGACATACTCGCTATGGAGCTGCCTCTCACCGTGCATGACCGAGCGGCGCCGCAGGCTGCCGGTCAGGACAGCATCGAGGCTCTGTGTTATGCACCCTGGGAGTGAGCAGCGACTCTCAATTGCTGGTCTGCTGTACAACGATTGCGGATCTGGAGCGCGTGTGGGCATGCCGATCGACGACGGCGGCATCGTGTTCCGCTTCGCTAAAAGCAGCGCTGGAGGCAACAAACCCTTCAGTACATTACTTGGAAAGCTGTGCAACAAGTTTCCGATTCCTCCCTGCCTTCGATTTGCAGGTGGGCACGCTGTTCGACGACGATGGCATCATCATCCGCTTCATGAACTGCAACGTGGAGGGCAACGGCATCCGCGACTCGGTGTCGGCGGCCAACCTGGTGCAGCAAGTGCAGTTCAATGGCCTGACGGTGCGTAACTTCGAAGTCTTAGCCTCTTGAAATCTACAACAGTACTAGTTTGGCAGCTAGAATGTGGAGGGCAGCGGCTCCCGCGACTCGGTGTCGGAGGCCGACCTGGTGTAGCAAGTGCAGTTCAACGGCCTGACGGTGCGTCTCTGCTGGATTTGGAAATCAGGTTTTACTTCTACTGGAAATCACGGGTGCGGCAGCGGCACCCGCGACTCCCTGTCCGCCGCAAAGCTCGTGCAGCAAGTGCAGGTCATCAGCCTGACGGCGCGTTCTCTTCTTTGTCCTGGACGAAAAGGGATGTGAAGTCATGAGGACCCCCAGTTTGTTGGTCAATAGCATTCGCTTCTCTGTATCACATCAGCCTGCCGATCTGAAAGGGGACTGTCTCCCTCTGGTGCATCGCCGCAGGGCACGTGGCTTACGCTGAGGTCATTTGCCCCTTGCCAGGCTAGGGGGTCTCCCACCGCAACTGATTTCAACAGTCGATTTTAAAGTGTCCTTCCCCTGCTACGCCACAGCCGCTGGACGTCAAGGTCATCCGCAGTTGTCGCCCAGGTTTCCGTTTGCGATTTGCTTTGCGGATCTTCCCTGGGATTCCTGACTGGCTCCTTGTGTTTGCAGCCGCTGGGCACCCAGCTGGAGGCCAAGGTCATCCGCCCCTTCCTCGCGCAGGGCGTGCAATCGCGCTCGCTGCAGAAGCCCATCTTGGTGTGCGCCATTTTCATTTTCAAGATTTCGCATCAGTCCCTTCGCCGTCATTCCATAAGCACCCATAAGCACGCACACTTCAGAAAATCCACCCTGTGGTGCGTGGTGTGTTGCACCCGGCTCTCTTCCGAGCCTTTCCTGCTGAATTCTGCCGCGCCTCTATCTTCTGTTGGTGCCTGACCAGCCTGCTCGACCGTGCAAGACAACCGCACAATAGAACGCAAATCAGTCGCCCAGCAGCAGCCCGGCGGCCGTGCCGGCGTCGGACAGCTGTGGCTGCACCCAGGGTCACAAAACACGCACTGCTCAGCGCACCGGACCGGAACCCCAAAGTCGAGCAGAATCGGCCGAGCAAACATGAACCTTTGCCGTTTGTGCCCGCAGGTGATTGTTATCACCGACGGCGAGCCGACAGGCGAGCCGACCGGTAGTGTCGCCAACGCCATCAAGAACGCCAAGGTGCCCCCAATTGGAACCGCCAATGAGCTTTCCCCTCACCCCCCTTTTCCCCGGGTGGTCTTTTGCACTGCACTGCACGCAAATCGGCGTGACCCCGCTGGAGGCCGCAGCAACTGCCAAGGCTACGACCTCTGGCCTGGCGCTGCGCAGAGGTTTTGCTCCACGCAATTCGAAACCGTGTGACCCACCGTGCTGTTGCAGATCGCTTATGATTCATGTGATTGCAGAACCTGGTGAGCAACTCGCAGTACGGCCCGGGCGCCGTTGCCTTCGAGTTCGCCCAGGTGCGCTTGCGAGGGCAAAACGTAACCGCCTCCGCCGCGTTTCGTGCGCGCGGCACCGTTCCAGACTTGGCTTTGTAGAAGTTTTGAGGCAGCGCCCCAGGGGCTCGAGCCTCTGCTTGTCCGTTGCATAAAATTGCAAGTCATGCGTGGTGTGTTTGGTGGGCAAGGACCAAAAGGCGGGGGCGTTTCTGGGCACGCTCATTCGCGGTGCAAATGAAACCTGTTTTCTGGGCAGTTTGGAAGTGGGCAGTTTGGAAGGCCAGACTATACTTTCCTGGCTGCAGGTGGGCAAGGACCAAAAGGCGCAGGCATTCCTGGGCACTCTAGATCGCGACCCCGAGATCGGGTGCGCCAAGCGGCCGCTGACATAGAAACCGCAAACTTAACGAACACCATTGCTATATTTTGCTGCAGTGAGGCATTTTCAACAGAGTGACAACTTCATCTGCCATGCATGCCCTGACTTGTCTCCTGCATAACGATTTCAGCCGAAACAGTGCACGTTCAACAGCCATGTGTCCTCTGGACTGCACCATTTGGCTGTGCTGTGACTGCGCTGCATCCGTGCACACCGCTGCCAAGGTTTCTCTCATGGTGTGTGCTGCAGCAAAATGGTGGATGCCACTTCCTACTACGAGCTGGAGGTGGGTCTTTCTTGTATGGTTCAGAAATCGGGCGCCACCTCTGGCATCCTACTGGAGCTATTCCCAACAAACCTCGCTATGAAACTACTATTTATGACAAACGTAAAATTTGCCGGAAGCTGGTGCTCCGCAGCCTGCCACCTGCCAGATGCACCAGCTGCGGGTTTTGAGGTCATGTAGGTGGTGTTGAACGCTCGGCTTATGTGTGCGAGTTTCATATGCGCAGGCCGAGGAATACGCGCGGAAGGGTGTGACCCTGACGCCGGAGCTGTGGCTCGTCAAGGTGAGCCGCATGCTGGATACCAGGGTCTTGAATGATGTTTGCCTTAGTCATGCTGGATACCAGGGTCTTGAACG
>JAABUM010003432.1_pt1 | contig 19413 bp, 15 predicted proteins | sample 5559161 | NCBI WGS metagenome assembly JAABUM01 (sample SAMN10711868, study PRJNA513369) | rock metagenome | isolation source: Antarctica rocks | place: Antarctica: Victoria Land, Siegfried Peak nord | reverse complement strand
TTGGTGATGCTCTGCTCGCCCCAGGAATAGGGCGCGATGAGCGGCGCGAGCGCCGCGAGGGCGATCATCGCGAGCAGGATCGCCGCGCCGAGGACCGCCGCGCGGTGGCGCGAGAAACGGCGCCAGAAGGAGGGCTGCGGGCGACGGGCGGTGAGTCGGCCCCCGATCGTGCCGGGATCACCCATCGGCCGGGCCTGGGCGGGGGCGTCGGACATGGGCATCCCTCCGTACGGTAGGCGACACAGACGGGCGCTCGCGGTGCCCGGTGACAACTCACCGGTAGCGGATGCGCGGATCGACCACGGCGTAGAGGAGATCGACGAGGAGATTGACCAGCACGAAGATGGTAGCGACGACCAGCAGGCTCCCCTGGATGACCGGGAAATCGCGTCCGGCGATCGCGGAGACGGCTAGGCGACCGATCCCCGGCCACGCGAAGACCGTCTCGGTGACGACCGCACCGGAGAGGAGCGCGCCGATCTGCAGGCCGACCACGGTCACCACCGGCAGGAGGGCGTTCTTCAGGGCGTGGCGCAGGATGACCCCGCGCTCGTGCAACCCCTTGGCGCGCGCGGTACGGATATAATCCTGATTGAGCACCTCCAGCAAGGCCGAGCGGCTGAGCCGCGCGACCACGGCGATCGAACCCAGCGACAGGGCCGTGGCGGGCATGATCGTGTGTTTGAGGCCGTCGAGGGTCCAGAAGGCCCCGCCGGTCCCCGAGATCGGCAGCCAACCGAGACGCACCCCGAAGATGAAAATCAGGATCAGGCCGGTGGCGAAGACCGGGACGGTGATGCCGATCGTCGCGAAAAAGGTCACGATCGTATCCAGCGGCGTGCCCTGCCGGGTCGCGGCGAGCACGCCCAGCGGGATGGCCACGAGCGGCGTGATCGCCGCCGCGACCAGCGCCAGACGCAGCGTGTTCGGCAACGCATCGCGGATGTCGTCGCTCACCGGGCGTTTGCTGCGCAAGGAACGCCCGAGATCGCCCTGGAGCACCCGCTTCAGGTAGTTCCAGTATTGCTCGGGCAAGGGCCGGTCGAGCCCCAGTTCGCGGGTGATCGCGGCCACCGTCTCCGGCGGCGCGTCGGCCCCGGCGATCACCTGCGCCGGGTTCCCCGGGACCAGGTGGAGGACCATGAAGACCAGCACCGAGGCCCCCAGGACGGTGATCGGTAGGCCGAGGAGTCGGCGCATGATGTACTGTCGCATGCGTTCCCTCCGCGCCGCAGCGCCGTAGCAGGCCGGATGGTCGGGCGGGTCGCGCGACCCGCCCACGCGGCTAGGCGAGCGAGAGATCGAGCAGACGATAGAGCCAGCGCGACGGGTGGACCTTGATCCCCTGGACCTTCTTGTTCGTGCCGAGCGTCCCCAGCTGGTGGATGAGTGGCAGCGCGGGGGCCTGCTCCGCGAGGGCCTTCTGGATCGCCTCGTAGTCCTGCGTCACCGCCGCCTTATCGGTGTTAGTGAGGGTATCCTCCATCTTGGCGTCCAGGTCGGGGACCGCGTAGCCGAAGCGGTTCGGCGCGGGCTGCTGCTTCGAGTAGAAGTAGAAGCGGAGGACGTCGGCATTCTCGTAGAAGACGCCGACGGTGAAGCCGACCTGATCGCCGGTGCGCGCCGCCGCGAACCAGGCCGTCTCCTCGTAGGGCTTGGCGTCGAGCTTGACCCCGGCCTTCGCCAGTTGCTCCTGGAGGATCTGGGCCATCAGCGTCGTCGCCGAGTCGTTGACGTACCAGAACGGGACGACCAGCTGTTGGCCATTCTTCTCGCGGATCCCGCCCGCACCCGCCTTCCAGCCCGCCGCGTCCAGGGTCGACTTGGCCTTGTCGAGATTGAAGGTTGCCGCGATATCCTTGACGGTCGCCAGGTTGCCGAGGGTCTTCGGGGCGAGCATGTTGACGGCGGCCTGGCCCAGGCCGAAGAACGCCCCCTTGACGATCTCGTCGCGGTTGATCGCGTGGCCGAGCGCGCGGCGGACCTGGACGTCGTCCACCGGGCCTTTCTTCGTGTTGAGGCCGAAATAGGTCGTCTGGAGTTGTTCATACTTGACCACCCCGACCTTGTCCCCGCTGGAGAGCCGCTCCACCTCCTGCGGCGGCAGGTCGACGACGATATGGATGTTGCCCGCCTCGAACTCGGCGATGCGCGTGTTGTCCTCGGGGATGATCCGGATCTCGACGCTATCGAGACTCGGCGCGCCCTGATTCTGGAAGACCGGGCCGCCCCAGGCGTAGTCCGGATTGCGCTCGACGACGAAGCGCTGCTGGCGCACCCACTCCTTGAACTTATACGGGCCGGTTCCATCGACCGTGGTCACGCCGTAGTTCGCGCCCGCCTTGTCCACCGCCTCGCCGTTGAGAATCACCGCCCACGAACCGGCGACCTGATCGAGGAGGATGTTATAGGGCTTGTCGAGCTTCAGGATGACCGTCTGCGGATCGGGGGTTTCGACGCTGGTGATCGGCTGGATGGTGTAGCGCGTCGGCGACTTCTCGTTCTTCAGCCAGCGATCGAAGGTGTACTTCACGTCAGCGCTGGTGAAGGCCTTGCCCGAGTGGAACTTGACCCCGGTGCGGAGCTTGAAGGTGTAGGTGAGACCGTCGGGGCTGACCGTGTAGGACTCCGCCAGGGCCGGCTTGAAAGAGCCGTCGAAATCGCGATTCAGCAGGTTGTCGTGCAGCATCGCCAGGTAGCGCGAGGCGCGCAGGGCGGTCGTCGCGTGCGGGTCGAGCGTCTCCGCATCGGCCGAGGCCCCCAGGATGAGATTGCCGCCCTTCTTCGCCGGGACGCTCGATGCGGCGGGGGCGCTCGACGCCGCCGGGGCGGTTGACGGTGCCCCCGAAGCCGCCGCGCCGCTTGACGGGGCGGGGGAAGCCGGGCTGGTACTGTCCGCCGGGACAACCGACGCGGCGGGTGCGGTCGTCCCGGTCGCCGCCCCGCCACAAGCGGCGAGGAGCGTGGCGGCCCCGAGCGCGCCCAGGCTCGTCAGGATCTGCCGGCGGCTGATGGTACCGACGAGTGAGGGGGAGTGTTCGCGAGTCATGGCGCAACGGCCTCCTTTCGGGTGCAACGGCGGTGACGGGAACCGGTGCGGGGATGAGGACGGGCGGTGCGACGATTCGACCCTACCGATGGACCTTACCGGACCCAGGGAGCGATGTCAATCGGTTCGGTGGCGAATGCCATCCGGTCGGGCACGATGCCGGGTTGTGCAACCCGTTGACGCGCGTTACTATCGTGCCGTCACGCATGGATGTACGCCGTTCGCCACGAGGAGGAAGTGTCGTATGCCGCATCCGCTGACCCCCGAGGCGCTGGTCTACGATCTGATCCAGGTGATCGACCCGCAGATCTCCCCCGACGGCGCGCGGGTCGTGTATAGCCGTACCGTCACCGATCGCGAGAGTCGGCAGGCGACGAGTCACCTCTGGCTCTGTGACAGCGATGGCGGCAACGCCCGTCAGCTGACCTATGCCGGGAAACAGAATGGGTGGGCACGGTGGTCCCCCGACGGCACGCAACTCGCCTTCGTCTCCGACCGCGTCGCCAAGGGTGCCATCTTCGTCCTACCGCTCGCCGGGCACGGCGAGGCGCGCGAGTTAACCCGCCATAACGGGCCGATCAGTAACCTGGCCTGGTCGCCGGATGGTGCCTCCCTGGCCTACAACGCCCCGTTCGACCCGGCGAACCCGGATGAGCGCGAGCCGGAGGAGGGGGCCGTGCCGCCGGTACGGGTGATCCGCCGCCGCGATTACAAGCTCGACGGGCGGGGTTTCCTGGGGGAGGTCCGGCAGCAGGTCTTCGTCGTGGCGCTTGCCACTGGCGAGCGTCGTCGGCTGACGCGCGAGTCGCTCGATCACCTCGGCCCCCTGTGGTCTTCGGACGGACGCAGCCTCGCCGTGCGGCGTGGTGCGGCGGGCCAGGCCCTCCGCGCGCAGATCGCCCTGATCGACGTCGCCACCGGCGACACGCGGACGATCGGTCCGGCGATGAGCGGCGCGACTTGCGCCTGGTCACCCACCGGCGATCGCCTCCTGCTGACCGGCAGCGCCGAGGCGGGCGGGCAGCCCGATTTCTATCTGTACACGATCGCCGGGGATGGGTTGCGCCGTCTCACCGACGATCTGCCCTTCCTCCCCGCCCCGCCGAGCCGGAACGGCGCGCCCGCGCTGCTCGTCTGGTCCGGGGAGGACGAGGTGCTGGCCCACGGCGTCCGCGCCGGGGGGAGCGGACTCTACCACCTCCAGATTTCCAGCGGGCAGACCGAGCCGCTCATCACCTGGCAGGCCCTCCACAACGGGCTGAGCGTCAGCGCCGACGGGCGGGTGACGGTGCAGGAAGGGGGCGACCTCACCTCCTGGAGCGAGGTGGTGGTGACCGACCTCGCGCGTGGCGAGTCGCGCACAATCACGACGCTGAATCGGGAGGTCCTCGCGGACGCTCCGCCCGCCCGCTGGGAGGAGTTCACCGTCCGGCGCGGCGACGTCGCGATCCCGGCCTGGCTCTTCTTCCCGCCCGATTTCGACCCGGCCAGGCGCTATCCGGTGATCCTCGACATCCACGGCGGGCCGCACGGGTACTACGGTTACCACCTGAACGCGACCCAGCAGTGCCTGGCGACGCACGGTTTCCTGGTGGTCGCCGCCAATCCACGCGGGTCAAGCTCGTATGGGCGTCGATTCGCGGCGGCGGTGGTCGGCGACAACGGGGGCGAGGACTATCTCGACCTGATGGCGGTCCTCGACGCCGCCCTCGAACGCCCCTACGCCGATCGCACACGCACCGGCATCTGGGGCTATAGCTACGGGGGGTACATGACCGCCTGGACGCTCGGTCAGACCGATCGTTTCCGGGCGGCGATCTGCGGCGCGCCGCGCTTCGACAACGTGTCGGCTTACGGCTCCTGCGACGACGGCCCGAATCTGTCCGGGTATCAGATGGGCGGTACGCCGTGGGAACAGCGGGAACGGTTCGTCGCGCGCTCGCCCTCGGCCCGCGCCCATCTTATCCGCACGCCGACGCTGATCATCCACGGCGAGGCCGACGACCGCTGCCCGCTCAACCAGGGGGAGCAATTCTTCAACACGCTCCTGGAGGTCGGCTGCGAGGCGGAATTCGTGCGTTACCCCAACTGCGCGCACGGCTTCATCTCCGGCGGCCCGCCCGCGTACCGGGAGGATGTGCTGGCCCGGCAACTGGCCTGGTTTCGGCACTATCTCGGCGAGGCGCAGTAGCGAGGGAGGCAACGAGCGGGAGGGACGCTGACGAGTTTTATCAGGACGATCGGCCACCGACGGATGGCCTCGCGGGCCGCACACGATACGTAGTCGCGACACGCTGCCGGATAGGAGGAGGACGATGCCCCGGCCCTTGACCCCCGCTACCCTCATCTACGATCTCAAAACGATCGGCGACCCGCAGCTCTCGCCCGATGCGCGCCACGTCCTCTACGCCCTGGCCGAGGTCGATCCGCTCACGAAGCGGCAGACGAGCCAGCTCTGGCAGTGTGCCATTGATGGCGCGAACCCTCGGCGGTTGACCTGGACCGGCGAGCGCAATAGCGGCGCACGCTGGTCGCCGGATGGCACCATGATCGCCTTCGTCTCGGATCGCCCCGGCCAGCAGCAGTACGCCGTCGTCGTCATGCCAACGGCGGGCGCGGGCGAAGCGCGCGAACTGACCCGCCACCGGCAGGGGATCGAGGCCCTCGCCTGGTCGCCGGACGGCACACGCCTCGCCTACACCACATTCTTCGACCCCGAAAACCCCGACGAAACCCCGCTCGCCGATGGTGCCGCGCCGCGTGTCAGGGTCACCCGGCGCGGCGATTACAAACAAGACAACCGGGGGTATCTGGGCGAGCGCCGTCAGCAGATCTTCGTCGTCGATGTGCGCGATGGTACGCGGAAACAGCTGACGCACGAGCCGGTCGATCATCATTTCCCGCAGTGGTCGCCCGATGGTCGCCGGATCGCCGCACAGGTCCCCAACCGGAACGGGATGTACTCGCAATTGGCCCTCATCGACACCGACACCGGCGCGACGACGCTGGTGGGGCCGCGCGACGGCGCGGTCGGCTCGTGGTCGTGGTCGCCATCCGGCGCGCGGATCATCTTCACCGGTGACACGCTGGCGTCGCCGCAGCACGATTTCTTCAGCTACGACATCGCCACCCGTGCCATCCGTCGCCTCACCGAAGGGCTGGCCTCGGCCCCGGTCGAGGGTGCGGCGGGGCTCACGCCGTCGTCGGCACCGGTCTGGCTCGATGACCGGCAGGTGCTCTTCCACAGCATTCGGGGCGGCGCGAGCGGGCTCGAGGTGCTCGATGCCGAGACCGGCACCATCGAGGTGCTCCGGCGCGGACAGGCGCTCCACACAGGCTTCAGCGTCGACCGCGCGGGGCGGTACGTCGCGCAGGCCCAGACGACGCCAACGTCGAGCGGCGAGCTGATCGTCCATGACCTCGTTGCCGACCGGATAGCCACCATCGTGGACCCGAACGCGGCGATCTTGCGGGACTGCCCGCCAGCGCGCTGGGAGCGCTTCGCCGTCCGCCGTGGTACGGAGACGATCGAGGCGTGGCTCCTCACGCCGCCCGATTTCGATCCCGCCAGGCGCTATCCGCTGGTCCTCGACATCCACGGCGGGCCGGCGAGCTTCTATGGCTACGGCTTCACGCCGCTCCAGCAGTGCCTCGCCACCCACGGCTTCCTCGTCGCCTATGCCAACCCGCGCGGCTCGACCTCCTACGGGCGCGATTTCGCGACGGCGGTCTACAACGATTGGGGCGGCGAGGACTACCGGGATCTGCTCGCCGTGGTCGATGCGGTATCGGAGCGACCGTACGTCGACCCGGCGCGCACCGGCATCTTCGGCTATAGCTACGGCGGCTACATGGTCGCCTGGATGATCACCCAGACCCAGCGCTTCAAGGCGGCGGTCTGCGGGGCCCCGGTCTTCGACATGGAGGCGAAATGGGGCACGAGCGACATCGGCTACAGCGGCAACGCACGGCAATGGGGCGGCGCACCGTGGGAAAACCGGGCCTTCTACGACACCCGCTCGCCCTCGCACTTCGTGCAGCAGGTGACCACTCCCACGCTGATCGTGCAGGGCGAGGCGGACGAGCGCTGCCCCGTCGGGCAGGGGGAGCAGATGTTCATGTCCCTCCTGCACGTCGGTTGTGAGGTCGAGTTCGCCCGCTACCCCGGCGGCTTCCACGGTTTCCCGCGCACCGGGCCACCGGAACATCGCGCGGACTTCCTGACGCGCACGCTCGCGTGGTTCCAGACACATTTAGGCGAACCGCTACCATGACAAGCGGGGGGAAGTCTCCATCGTTGTAGGCTGGGCGTCTGCGCGGCGCGACCTGACAGCATGCGCTACACGGTCATGTGCCGAGCTGGGCCGCTCTGGCCGAAAAGTAGATCCGGACCACCAGACTGCTGCCTCCGCGTTGGCTGCCGCTCCTTCTCTCGCCGCGCTGTAGCCGCTGCGCGAGACCGCAGTTACACGCTCCTCCGGCCCAAGCTTGCGCCCTTCACCCGGCACTGTCAAGTTGGCGTGCCATTCGGGGAGGGAAGCTGAACGAGGGCGAGTTGCGGCCTTGCGGGCGCGCGCTCAGGCGACGACGGTCGTCCCGGTCACCACGTGCCAGGTCTGGCAGCGTGCGGTTCTGGTCTCGCGGTAGGCGGCGGCGGTCAGGCGGTGGCGGCGAGGTCGGAAATGGCTGGCGATGGGGCCGGAGGCGGCGAGGAAGCGTTGCGCGTGGCCCGGGCGCTTGAACCGCCGCATCCGCCGTTCGCGCTCGCGCGTGGGCTGGTGCGCATTCTCGGCCCGATAGTTCAAGCCCCTATGGCGGCGCTGCTCGATGCGCGGCAAGACCGCGCGCCGGGCCGCGCCATAGCTGGCGAGCTTATCCGTGATCACCACGCGCGGGACATACGTCAGGCGCTTCAACAGCCTGCGCAGGAACGTCACGGCCGCCGCCCTATCGCGGCGCGACTGCACCAGGATGTCGAGCACGGCGCTGTCCTGGTCGACCGCACGCCAGGGGTACTGCTGCACGCCATTGATCTGGACGAACACCGCGTCGAGGTGCCACGTGTCGCCCGGCCGCGGGCGACGGCGGCGCAGCGCGTTCGCGCACTGCTGGCCGAACTTCCGGCACCAGTGGCGCACGGTTTCATAGGTCAGCATAACGCCACGCTCCGCCAGCAACTCCTCGACAGCCCGGTAACGCAGCGCGAAGCGGCAGGACAGCCACACGGCGTGGGCAATGACCTCCGGCGGGAAACGGTGACGCTTATACTGGGCCACATCGTGCTCTTTCATGCGCCGAGTATCGCACCCAGTGACGGCGAGGCTTTACCTGACAGTGCCGAGTGCCGCGCTATCCCAACGCGACCTATTTCCTCGGGCGTGCCGACCGGGAGGGCAACCCCGAGCGCGAGCGGCCCGATCCGCTCCTGGTACGGCACCTCGGGCCTGCCGCCGACGCGGGTCGCCTCGAGCTGGTGGACGCCGAGCGCGCGATCGCCCCCGGAGTCGCGATGGTCGCCGCCCCCGGCGAATCGCCCGGCCACCGCCTCGTCCGCGTCACCTCCGAGGGGGCGACCTTCTATTCCCTCGGCGATCTCTTCCACCATCCCTGCGAGGTGGCGCACCGCGACTGGGCTTCGAGCGGACGCGACCGGGCGGCGCTGCGCGCCTCGCGCGAGGCGCTGCTCGCGGCGGCATTGCCCGAAGAGGCGCTGCTGATGACGACACACAGGCCCTTCCCGGCCTTCGGGCGGCTGCGGGAGACCCCGACCGGTGTGATCCGGGTGGGGGCATGACCAGCGTCGCCGGGCCGCCACGGGCCACCGAGAACCGCCCGCAGGTGGCCGCGAAGGGCGGCGTGTGCGCCTGGAGCGTCGGGCAAAGTCGGTCTGCGGTGGTGGTCTCGCGCTGCACGAATACCGCGATAGCATACCCGGGGTATGCCCGACGGCCGGTGCGGGCTCGTCATGCGGTGGTGCCTGCACGAAGGGTGCCGATGCGCGTGCTTGCGACGCCCGTGCCGCTGGATCGTGAGCGATAGGGGTCATCCGGGGGATACACACCGCATCCGCGACCGTCCCCGGTCGACCACTTGCCGACGTGTCGGGGCGGGCAGGGCCTTCGTCCGGCGCGGCCCGTCGCGCGGCGGTGCGATATCATGCGCACGGCCCACCTGCGGGCGTCACCATCGGCTCGGTCGTCGCTGCACGGGAAGTTACGGCAGAAGCCATGGTGCGGCGACTACCGCATCGCTCATGTTGCGACTGCTGGGCGTATGGATCGGAGGCGATGATCGTGAAGACGGTGCGGTTCGGCAACACAGGATTGATGGTGTCGCGGCTCGGCCTCGGCGGCTACCCGTTCGGCGGCGTCAACACGGCCCGCGAGTGGGATCCCTTCACGGCGGCGGGGGGCGCGGTGGCGGTCGCCGCGATCCACCGCGCGCTCGATCGTGGCATCACCTACATCGATACCGCGCCGAGCTACGGCGACGGCAACAGCGAGCGCCTGATCGGCGAGGTCATGCGTACCCGGCGCGACGAGTGCGTGCTGGCGACCAAGGTCGGGTGGCAGGGGCTCGATAAGCGGGCGGTGATCGCCAGCGTGGAGGCCAGCCTGCGGCGGCTCCAGACCGACCATGTCGAGGTGGTCCAGTTCCACGGCGGCATGTTCACCGACGCGGATCGCGACCATATCCTCAATGGCGGCCCCCTCGCGGCGCTCCAGGAATTGCGCGCCAGCGGCAAGGTGCGCTTCATCGGGCTGACCGCCGAGGAACCGTGGACGGCCCGCCCGTTCCTCGAGACCGGGCTCTTCGATGTGGTGCAGATCGCCTACAACCTGATCTACCAGGCGGCGGCGTTGCACGTCCTCCGCGACACCGCCGAGCGCGGCACCGGCGTCGTCTCGATGCGCTCGATGACCTCCGGGATCTTCCAGCACCTGGTGCGGCAACTCGCGCCCGAGTGGCAACAGGGCCGGGATGTGTACACCGTCTGCTTGCAATTCCTGCTCGCCGATCCACGGGTGCATGTGGTGAACGTGGGGATGCGCTGGCCGGCGGAGGTGGACCGGAACGTCCGCATCGTCGAGGAGTTCGTGCCCCCCCTCGACGTGGCGCAACTCCCCCGACTGACGGCGGGGATCTATCGCCTGGAAGACAGCGAGCGAACGCCGCAGGGTTAATCCGTCGCACCCGCCATATCCTTGCCACGAGGATCGTGAAAGGTATATCGACGACGTGGCAGGGTACTGTCAATTAAAGTTGGGCTGCTTGAACCGTTGGCGAATGCGGGCGTGCTGCCGGGCGAGGGACCGCGCGTCAGGCCATCGCGAGGGTGGCGGTGACCGCCCGCCAGGTGGCGAAGCGCTGGTCGCGGGTCTAGGCGGTAGGCGGCGGCAGTGAGGCGGTGGCGGCGCGGGCGGCAGTGGCCGATGAGGGCCCATATGCGGCGAGGAACCGTTGCGCGTGGCCGGGACCCTTGAACCGCCGCATCCGTCGCTCCCGCTCGCGGGTCGGCTGGTAGGAGTTCTCCGCGCGGTTGTTGAGTGTGCCGGCTCAAAACGCATCCCGGCTCATTCCGCGGGTTGTGTCTTCGCTCCTAGGCGGCGCTGTCGAGCCGATACGATGGGCAACCGTGGGGCAGATTTCCCTGTGTCGTCGACGCCGAGCATGAGGAGCGCGTTTATGCCGCTGTTACGCATTGCCCGCCATTGGCCGAGCGGGCTCGTCGCCTGCGGGCGGCGGAAGCTCCGAGTACGCCCGTGGGTGCGGCCGGTGACGGCGCATCTCGCGGGGACCGGGGCCGAGCTCGTGCGGAGTAGGGGGCAGTTGCTCGCCGAGGATGCCCTCCTGCGACAACGGTTGATTGTGCTGCGGCGCGACGCCGCGCGCCCGGCGGTAACGCCGACGGACCGCGCAGTCCTGGTGCTGCTCGCCGGCCGGGTCCGTGTCCGGCGGCGGGCCCTGCTCCTCGTCCGGCCCGCGACGCTGCTGCGCTGGCACCGCGCCGGGTTCCGCGCGCTCTGGCGGCACAAGTCGCGCCCGGGGCCGGGCCGCCCGCCCCTCCCGGTCGAGACCGTCGCCCTGATCCGGCGACTGGCGGCCGACAACCCGCGCTGGGGCGCCGAGCGCATCCGGGGCGAGCTGGGGAAGCTGGGGCGGCGCGTGGCCAAGCGCACGATCCAGACCTACGGGCGCAGTGCCGCCCCACCGCGCCCGCGCGGGCAGACGTGGGCGGCGTTCCTGCGCAACCACGCCGGGGCGATCGGGCGGCGTCCTTGACCATGGCCAGGCCGGTGGCCCGGAAGCCGTGGTGCGCGTAGAAGCCCGCGTCCGCCAGGTCGTCGACCAGCGCCACGAGGGTGGTGTGGCCGTAACGCACCAGGCAGCGCCGCAGCAGGTCGCCCCCGATGCCACGCTCCTGGTAGTCCGGGCGCACGCCGAGGTGCTGCACGAGGGCGATCGCGACCCCATCCGAGATGACGCGGGCCGCGCCGACGAGCGTCGCCCCGTCCCAGGCCGAGACCACGAACGTGGAGTTGTTGAGCACGTCCGCGAGCCGCCCGTCGAGGCGCGCCACCTGCGCGTCGCGCCCCAGCGCCAGGAGCAAGTCCGCCACCTGCTTCTGCGGGATCGCCCCGCCCTCCCGGATGGTCACCGCGCCCATCTCCGCCCCCGTGTCGCCGCGTCGCGTTGTCCCGTATTTCCCTATTCTAACGCGGCTGTCAACCGCCGCCCGTGGGTTGCGTCAGAAATGGGACGACGAAGAAGGCTGATGGGTGGCGGCACGCCTCCTCACGACCTCCTGTACACATACTGCTCGTGACCCTGGCAGGCTCGTATGATAGCGCGACCGCTCAGACGGCCGCGCGCCGCGTCGGAGCGGTCAGGCGATGGCGGCGCGAGGATACGGCAGGGGGTATGCCTGCACCAAGCGAGCGCATTGAGCCGACCCAGGAGTGGCACCAACTGGAGTTCCGCGTCCGGGCAGATGGACGGCGGAGCGACGAGCTCATCCGGCCGGTGGTCCTCTTCGGCCATTCGCCCGCAGAGCGTGCCGTCCAGACCGGCGCAGCCGAGCGCACCTTGTACCGCCAGGTCGCCCGTTTCGCGCAACTCGGCATGGCCAGTTTCGTCCCACCGCCGAAGGCGGAGAAGCATCGGACCCTCCCGCCCCGCGTGCGCCAGGCGATCCTCGACCTCAAGCGCGAGCACCCGCCGCTGAACGTCAACGAGAGCCGCACCATCTGTTGGGCGCGCTTCGCCCACCGCCCGAGCAGCGCCACCGTCAGGCGCGTGCTGGCGGAGGCTCCGCCACCACCGCGCGCGCATCGCCGCTTCGCGCCCTTCCATGCCCTCGCCGATCCGACCGAGCGGCGCTTGGCGATCGTCAGGTTGCACATCGAGGGGCGGAACGAGCAGTCGAGCGCGCGATTGTGCTGGCCGTTTACTCCATCCGGGGCCGGATACTGGCACTTTTGCGCCCGGACTACCAGAAGATCACTTCGGGTGGAGTAAACGGCCAACACAGGGGCGGCGCGCAGGTGTGTGACGGCAAAGAGGGCGGGCGTGACGGGCCGCCAACACGCCCGTTTACATGCCGTCCGTATCCGGGGGGGCGGGCACGCCGCGCCCCCTGCGCCGGCCTGCTGGCCGCGCCGGTCGCCGCCCGAGGCGCGGAAGGATGCGCCATACCAGTCGCCGGCACGCGCAGGGACGGGCCAACCGCACGACACCCTCGAGCGCCGCTTCCTCCACGCCGCCCGAGCGCGCGCCGTGCGGGAGCGCCAGCAGCGGGGCAACTGCACGTCAGCGCGGCACGACGATCGCGGGCGTCTGCCCGACGTCCGTCACCCGGAGGCGCGCGGTCGCCGTGGTCGTCGCCGTGGCGGACGCGATGGTCGCGTCCAGCGCCACCAGATACCCCTGCGCGTCGTCGACCCAGGCGGTCGTCGCGGCGGTGCCGCCCTGCCCGGCCAGCGCCGGGTCGATGATCCCGAGGTCGGGCAGGACCACGTCGGCGGTGTAGCGGGTGGCCGACCGCCCGTCGATGCGCTCGTCCCCGACGGCGGTGTACGGCACGTCCGGCGGCACGAGCACGGCCAGCAGCGCGGGCGGCACGGCGAACAGGGCCAGCGCGGGCACGGCGAGCGGGTCGCCGTCGGCGGCCCGCACCACCCCGAGCAGTGGCACGCCGACGTAGAGGATGCCGCCGACCCGATAGGCCGCCAGGGTCGTCCCGCTCGCGGTCAGCGTCACCCGCCGATCGTCGCCGTGCTCGTCGAACACCGGGCGCAGATCCCCCGCGAGCCCGGCGATGGCGAACCCGCCGAGGACCCACGACTGCCGGGAGTTCCCGAGTCGCTGCAACGTCGCCGCCGCTTGTGGCGGCGTCGCCCTGTCGGCGGTGCGGGTGCGCGTCGCCGCGGCCACCGGCACCCCGGCGGGCGCGGCCGTCGCGACGCGCGCCGTGGCGACGGCGGTGGCAGGGCGCGGGACGGCGGTCGGCGCGGCGGTGGCGAGCGGTTGCAGCGTGGCCGTCGCCCCCGCGCCGCAGGCCGCCAGGAGGGCCAGGCCGAGCGCCAGGCCCGTCATGGTCACGGACCGTCGCAGGTTGCCCATCTGCCCCCCCTTCCGGGGCGCTCCAACACACCCCGTATCACGACCGCGGCGGTTGCCCGCGTGTCCTCGTCCGCTCCCAATGGCGCAGCGCGCACGCGCGGTTCGCGCCCGTCGCGTGCCCCGGCGACCCACGGAACCTGCGCGGCCCCGTCCGACCGCCGGGCCAGCGGCGCCCCGGTCAGGTCGCCCCCGCGGTGCCGTGGACCTGGTGCAGCCGGGCGTCCAGCGGGAGCAGCTCCCCGAGCGCCACCCCGAAGGCCGCCCAGCGCACCACCTCGACCGCGACCAGGGCGCCGCCGTCGCGCGTGGCGAGCGGGAGGACGCCCCGACCGGCCAGCGTCGCGAGGGCCAGCGTGAGGAGCAGCGGCCCCCCGGCAAGGATCGCGCTGCGCGCGAGCCACGGCAACTGCTCGGTACCCAGCCGCTCGTCGATGACCCCCAGGATGCTGGCGACGAGGAGGAAGACCGGCCCGCCGAGGAGCAGGCGCAGCCCCGTGCCGACCTCCTCCGTCCCGAGCGGCGGCGCGTCGACGAACGGGCGCGCGATGAACGCGGCGACGCCGACGAGCCCGTTGGTGGCGAGCAGCGCGAGGACGCCCGCCAGGAGCCCGTCGAGCCGCGCGGCGACCGCCGCCCCGCCGCGGCCCCGCGCCAGGGTCGGCAGCGCGCGCTTCAGATTGCGGATGAGGAAGACGGCGAGGGCCACCGCGACGAGCGCCCCCAGGGCACCCACCGGCGGGGCGACCCGCTCCAGGAGGGCCAGGGCGACCGGGCCGACGACGAAGCCGAGGAGGTTGAAGGCCAGGATGTAGAGGAACGCGCCGACGGCGACGGCGGGGAGGAATTGCCGCAGCGGCACGCCGCAGACGCCCGCCGCGATCGGCGTGACGATGCGGAGTCCGGGCACCAAGCGCCCGATCACGATCGCCCGCCCGCCCGAGCGTTGCAGCGCCCCCTCCGCCCGCGCCAGCGACGCCGGCCCGAGGTGCAGCAGCCAGCCGTAGCGCGCGACCGCCGCCCGCCCGAAGCGGCGACTGAAGAGGAAGAGGCCGGTCGTGCCCGCCAGGGTCACGGCCTCCTGCACGAGGAGGGCGGCCCAGAGCGGGAAGGTGCCCGCCCGCGCCTGGACGCCGGCCAGGAGCATCATGACGTCGCTGGGGATCGGGCTCGGGATCCCCAGTTCCTCGACGAACAGCAGCATCCCGATCGCCCACAGCGGGTGCGTCGCGATCAGCGCGCGCACGCTCTGACTCAGGGCCGCCCACAGCTCGCTCATCGCGCCTCCACCCGTCGTGCGCGCCCGGACCAGGCCCGCGAGCGCCCGCCGCGGCCGCCGCGCCGTCGCGGCGGAGTGTCGCAGAAGTCGGCGCGCAGGGCAAGCGCGGAGCCGTCGTGCGCGCGACGACCTGTTGAGAACGGCGGCAGGCGGGGCGGCGCTTCCGCTGTACTGTGCTCCCACCCGTTCACCAGAGGCGAGGAGGTCGCGACCGTACCCACGCCGCAAGTGTCCAGGACGGGACGTGTCGCGGTAGGGACGCTCAAGGTGCTCGGCCAGCCTACCCCGCGCCGGGCCCACGGTCAAAGGTGCCGACGGGGCGACCGACGGTGGCCGCGGCCCTGATACCCGGTCGACGCTCACCGCGTGCCGCGGTGAGCGGACCGGGGCACCCGGACCCGTTCGGGGCGCGCGGCGGCACGATCGTCGTGGGCAGCAGGCACATCCCCAAGGCGGCGATCGCGCGCGTCACCCAGCACCGCGTCTACCTCAAGCCGGAGGCCGATTGGGCGGGCGCGGCGTTCGCGCGCCCCGCCCGCCCGCCGACGCGGGTGCGGCGTGGCCGCTGCCCGGCGAGCGGACGTACACGGCCCTGACGCCAGCGACCGTGGTCCCACTGGCGGCTGAGCGCCTCCGCACGGAGAAACGCACGACCGATCTGGGGGAGGTGCGCGTGGAGGAGCGGGAGCTCCCCGACCGCCCGGCGACCGGGACCGCGCTGTTCGCGGAGGGGACGATCGTGGTGCCCCTGCGCGGCGAGGAGGCGGTCGTCAGGAAGGAAGCGGTGATCACCGGCGAGGTGCTCATCGGCAAGGAGCTGGTCACCGAGCGCCGCGACGTGACCGCCACCGTGCGCGCCGAGCATGCCGAGGTGATCGAGCAGGCATTCGTGCGGCACCCCCCCGCTGAGGCACCCGCCGGCCGGGCCGCTCAGCGCGGGATGTGGAGCACCGGGCCGGGGAAGATCGCGTCCGGGTCGGCGAGTCGGTCCTCGTTCGCCGCGAGGAGGCGCGGCCAGGCGGGCGAGGGTGTCGCCCTGGCGCATGGTGTAGTCGGCGCCGGGCCGGGGCGGGCCGGGATCGCCGCCGCCCGCGAGCAGCACGCCCAGCGCGGCTCCCGGCAGCGCCCGGCGCGGCGGTTGCAACAGTGACGATAGCGGCATTCGTCCTCTCCCATGCAGCGCGAGCAGGTGCTCGTTCCGTACGTACATGTACGTCGCGTGCCCGCGCTGGCCGGGGTGACCGGCGCGGTCCACCGGCGGCCCCCGGCCAGGATCGGCGCTGTCCCGGGACGGGCGCGCCGAGCCGCGATCACCGGCGGGAGCCGCCCCATCCGGGCCGCCGTGGTCGCACGTGCCCGGGGGTGGGCGCGGAGATGCCGTCGCGGGGAGCGGCGGAGATCGCGCTGGCGCGGCGTACCGCCCCGGTGGCTCCCTCGACGACGCGGACCGTGCCCCGGGGGTGCGGGCCCGGCACCACCGTGTTCGCCTCGCCCACCGCCACGCCGCCCGCGCCTACCAGCCGCCCGTCGCGTTCGAGTTGGTGGTCGCCGCGACGAGGGTGGCGAGGCGGCATCGACGCATCACGCGGGCGCGTGGCCGGACGCTTGCGCGAAAGTGAATGGTGGTTCATCATTAGCGCGGCGCGATAGTGTGAAGCGCTATTCATGTTAGGGGGGTGCGATGTCGGCCAAGGTTGCGTTGGTGACGGGCGCGTCGTCGGGGATCGGGGAGGCCACGGCCCTGGAGCTGACACGGCGCGGTTTCACGGTCTACGGCGGGGCGCGCCGGGTCGAGCGCATGGCGGGCCTCCGCGCGCAAGGTCTGCGGACGCTCGCGCTGGACATCACCGACGAAGCGTCCATTACCGCGGCCGTGGCGGCGATCGAGCGGGAGGCCGGCAGGCTCGATGTGCTCGTCAACAACGCCGGGTACGGCTCCTACGGCGCCGCGGAGGATGTCCCCCTCGCGGAGGGGCGCCGACAGTTCGAGGTCAACGTCTTCGGCGTGATGCGCCTCACCCAGCTGGTCATCCCGGTGATGCGGCGTCAGGGGGCGGGCCGGATCATCAACGTGACCTCGGTGGGCGGCAAGATCTACGCGCCGTTCGGCGCGTGGTACCACGGCAGCAAGTTCGCCCTCGAAGGCATGAGCGATGTGCTTCGCCTCGAACTCAAGCCGTTCGGCATCGACGTCGTCGTGATCGAGCCGGGGCTCACCAAGACGGAGTGGCTCGACATCGCCGCCAAGCACCTCGTCGAGACCTCCGGCCGCGGCGCGTATGCGACGGCCGCGCAGCGTCACGCCCGGTCGATGCTGACGGGGCCGCAGGTCGCGCGGAAGTCCGATCCGGCCGTCATCGCGCGGGCGATCGCCACCGGGGCCACCGCACGAAAGCCCAAGACCCGGTATGCCGCGGGTTACTCGGCGCGGACCGTGCTGACGCTGCGCCGACTGGTGTCGGACAGGATCTTCGACCGGCTGGTCTCGCGCAGCATGCGGTAGGCGGAGATGAACATCACCCGGGCGAGAGAAGGGCGGCCCATGCGCGCGGATGCGCGCCGTAACCGGGGGCGCATCCTCAGCGCCGCCCGGGCGCAGATCGCCGCAACCGGCGCCGATGTGTCCATGGAGCAGATCGCGAAAGCCGCGGGCGTCGCCGTCGGAACCCTCTACCGCCACTACCCCACGAAGACGGATCTCGTGCAGGCCGTCCTCATCGAGTACGCCGAGACCCTCGTCGTGTGGTCGGAGGCTGCGGCACGCGCCATCGCCGTGCCCGGCGACGCCGCGGCCCGGATAGTGGAGCTGCTGACCGACTTCGTGGCCACCGCCGCAACGAACCACGCGATCAAAGCCGCCGCCCGTCTACTCGACACGGTGCACGTCACGCCGGAGCAGGAAGCGCGGGGGCGCGTCGCACTCCAGTCGCTCGTGGACGCCGCCCGGGCCGACGGGGACATCCGGCCAGGCATCACCGCCGACGATATCTACCTCATCATGCTCAGCGCCCCCGCTGCGTTCGAGAAACCCGCGCGCGATCGCTGGCTCGCGCTTATCCTGGCCGGGGTCCGCAGATGCTGACCACTTCTGGTTGCGCTATCTGACGATGCGCGCTGGCCACGCGCGGCGACCGGCGTGTGGGCGCGCCGCTGATCCGCTTCGGGGACAGATGCGGAAAATTTCGCATCTGTCCCACGGCATCATCCGTTCCCCGTGGCCGATCGCTACCGGCTCGCCCCAGGCCGCCAGGCGGCGAGCAGCCGCTGCTGCTATCCTGCCGCAGACTCGAGTAGCCCAAGGCTTGATGGGGCCGTTCCGCGTGATGCCACTGGAGGCATGGTCAAGTTAGCGTGCGACGCGGGGAGGGAAGCTGAACGAGGGCGAGTTGCGGCCGTGCGCGTGCGCGCTCAGGCGACGGCCAGCGCCCCGGTCACTTCGTGCCAGGTCTGGAGGCGTTCGGCGCTGGTCTCGCGGTGGGCGGCGGCGGTGGGGGAGGATCGGCCCGTGAGTAGCCAGGAAGCGCTGCGCGTGGCCCGGGCTCTTGAGGGGTACTGTCAGGTAAAGTCGGGCTGGCAGGATTGCCGGGGAACGAGGGTGTGCTAAAGGAGGGTGGCGTCGCTGGTCAGGCGCTGGCGGCGCGGGCGGAAATGGCTTACGATCGGGCCGGACGCGGCGAGGGAGCGCCGGGCGTGGCCCGGGTCCTTGAACCGCCGCATGCGCCGCTCGCGCTCCCGCGTGGGCTGGTGCGCGTTCTCCGCCCAGTTGTTGGGTCGCTTGTGTTGCCGATGCTCGACGCCCGGCAGTACACCGCGCTTCGCCGCACCGTAGCTGGGCAGCTTGTCGGTGATCAGCACGTGCGGTACGTGGGCGAGCTCCTTCAGTAGCCGCCGAAAGAACTTCGTGGCCGCCGCCTTGTCCCGGCGGGATTGCCCCAGAATATCGAGAATGTTGCCCTCTTGGTCGACGGGCCGCCAGCGGTAGTGCTGCACGCCGTTGATACGAATGAAGGCCTCGTCGCGGTGCCGCTTGTCGCCAGGACGTGGGCGCTGACGACGCAACGCGTTGGCGTAGCTCCGGCCGAACGTGCGGCACCACCGGCGGACCGTCTCGTCGGTCATCATCACGCCCCGCTCGGCCAGCAACTCCTCCACGTCGCGGTAGCGCAGCGCGAACCGGCAGTACCGCCACACGGCATGGCCGATGATCGCGGGCGGGAAGCGATGGCGTTTGTAGCAAGGCGGCGTAGGACATTCATTCATGCACCGAGTATCGCACGCCTACCCCCCCACAAGGCTAACCACTTAACCCGACAATCCCCTCTAAACCGATGTAAATGGTTCGTCATCCATCCTTGTCCTCCAGACATGACAGCGGGCGGGCTACTATGGCCCGCCCGCTGGAGAGGACTGCGCCCGACGCGCCCTGGTCGGGAGGGCGCTAGCGCTTGTCGTTATTCGTCACGGC
>JAABUM010003431.1_pt1 | contig 19416 bp, 26 predicted proteins | sample 5559161 | NCBI WGS metagenome assembly JAABUM01 (sample SAMN10711868, study PRJNA513369) | rock metagenome | isolation source: Antarctica rocks | place: Antarctica: Victoria Land, Siegfried Peak nord | reverse complement strand
CGCTGTGCCCTGTTCCTCTAGGCACTATATGTTGTGGTGTGCGAGTCTCAGGCACCACAACATATGGAGATGGGCGTGGGGACCTACAGCTTCCCAAAAATGGCACCTGTCATGTGAGCAGGTCCACGGCGGTTTGGGCGTGGAACCCCAAGATGGAGACGCATGGGCATGGCAAGATCGTCCCTCCTCCGCCGGTTCTCAGGGCGCAGCTCATCCGCGACGTGCGGAGCGACGTGCGGGAGCGCATCGCCGAGCGGGTGTTGGCCGAGGCCAATATGCCCCAGCTGGTGAACGACGCCTACAGGGAGATAGAGCCCAAAATCTTCCACGCGACTGATGACCTGACCGAGCATGGCAGAGAGGAGCTAGCCGCAGCGCCGGCAGAGGCGTGGAGCCACCCGATCAAACGTAAAGCACAGGCACTCTGTGCTGACGTAGCCATCCCCATTCCGCCGAGAAGCGCATGACCAGGCAGTCGACTCTTTCTCTGAACGTTTGCAAAAAAGAGAAGGCCCCATGATTCTCACGGCACCCATCACCTGCCCCGCGTGTGGCGCGCAGGCCCCAGAGACAATGCCGACCGATGCCTGCCAGATCCTCTCTGTCTGCGCGCACTGCGGCGCCCATCTGCGGCCAAAGCCAGGCGACTGCTGTATATTCTGTTCGTATGGGGGCGTGCCTTGCCCGCCTATACAGGAACAGGACGCCACTGACGGGAGCCAGGGAGTAGGTATGACGGACACCACACACGACGAGCTGGCCGCCCTGACTGCCGAGGCCGAGGCCATGAGCCAACGCTTCGAGGACGAGGAGCGCGCGTGGCAAGCCCAGCACAGCGCCGGGAACGTCCCTGACGCAGAGAGTAGGGGAGGAGAGAGCGCTCAGCGCACCCCGCTCGCCCTCCTGCAGGAGACCATTGCCTCCAGCAGGACGCTCCTCGCCCAAGCGGAGCTCCCATCATCGGGCGTTCCTCTGGTGACAGACACCAGCGGAGAGTCCGAGGAGGAGCGCGATGGATGAGCAGCAGGGGGCTGATCTGCCCCGGCGTCCCTTAGAGATCATGGGCGACGACAGCGGAGGTGTTGTGTCTCCGGGTGACCCCGGCTAAGCGCAGGAGTACCGCCTCGCCGTGCGCCTGCACGACGAGGGCATCCCCATGCCCTATGCTGACGTTAGGGGCGGCGGCGGCGAGGCGGGGGAGGAGGCCAGGCCACACGGCGCGCGGGTAGGCCGTGCCGGCTGCTGACCATGGGCCACACAGAGGGGGGAGGGGAGATGGAGAACGGGATGCAGGAGGCAGTGTGGGCGGCCGTGGGACGCGCCACGGAGCAGGCCGGCGGCACGCGCGTGGCCGGCTTTCTGGGCGAGAGCTACACCCTTCCCGATGCCGCCTGGGAGCACTTCCCCACTGCCCTCACCGCTGAGTTGGGCTCGGGCTGGGAGGTGACATCCGGCGGGGATGATGATCCTTATTGCATCGTGGTCCAAAGCTCACGGCAGGTGTTCCTGCTCCGGAGCACGCGCGTGACGAGCCCCGACGGCGTGACTCGTCGCCTTGTCTTGGAGGCGGAGTAGACCATGAGTACGGGCAAGTCGGGCGGCGGCCTGACGACGCACCAGGCTGCTGCCCTGTTGGGCGTCAGCATCAACACGATTCACGGGTGGGTGACCGCAGGGCGGATCAGGGCAGAGCGCATCACGCCGCCACTAGGCAGGATGTATCTCCTGCTGAACAAAGAGGACGTGGAGCAGGTCCGCCGGGAACGCGGCCCACGGGACCGTGGGTAGACGAGGCAGAGGAGACGGGATGGGTGGCACGGCAGACAGCGGGCAAATGGCGGGCCAGGACGCCCCCGAGGACCTGATGACAGTACGGGAGGCAGCGGCCCTGGTCGGGATCCCCGTCGCGCGCGTCATGGTCTGGGGACGGTCTGGTCATCTCCACACCTGGCCCAGTCAGGGGAAGGGCCAGCGCGTCAGCCTCTCTGCCGTGCGTGCTCTGGTCGCATCGCCCCCTGGCCGCGACAGAGAGGGCCAGGCCACAGCGTGGCACTCCGTGTACAAGGCGGCCCAGCTCGCGGGTGTGGAGTCCTATGACGTGCGCGGGTGGATTGACGACGGCCGCCTGCGCAGTCAACGCGGCGCGCTGGGTGTGCAGGTGCGCCTGAGCGATGTGCAGATCCTGGCACATGAGCAGCGAGAAACACAGGAGCGCAGGAGCGCTCGTGATGCCGCCCCCCTGCCTTTGGACCTGGTGACCGTGCGGGAGGCTGTCCAGGCGGTTGGTGTCACGCCTCCCACTATGCATCGTTGGATCAGGAGCGGGCGGCTGACCGTCCAGCCTGGCCCCGGCGTGCGCCGGGTGAGCCTGGCGGCTGTGCGTGCATTGTGCGCCCCCTTTGACCCCCAGACGCCGCCGGAGGCGCGCCTTGTCTACGAGGTCGCCCAAGCCGTAGGAATGGACAGAGATCGCATCAGGGGGTGGGCGCGACGCGGCCTGCTCCCCAGTTGGCAGAGTCGGCATGGACTGCTCGTCCGTGAGGCGGATGTGCGGGCTGTGGCCCAGAAGCAGGGCGCGCTGCCTTCTGGCGACGAGGCAGGGGAGTAGCGCCATGGGCATGAATGACAGTCTCCAGGCGGTCCCCGTGGACTTGGTGAGCGTGCGGGAGGCGGCCCAAGAGGTCGGAGTCACGGCGGGAGCGGTGCATTCCTGGATAGCCAGAGGTCTGCTCACCGCCTATGCCCAGCCTCCGCGGGGGCGTCGTGTGAGCCTGAGCGCTGTCCGAGCGCTGTGCGCCCCCTTTGACCCCCAGACGCCGCCGGAGGCGCGCCTTGTCTACGACGTCGCCCATGCGGTGGGACTGCCCAAATGGCGCATCAGGATCTGGGCGGAGCGGGGCCTGCTCCCCAGCTGGCACGGACCTCATGGGCGTCTGGTCTGGGAGGGAGATGTGCGCGCCGTGGCTCAGAAGCAGGGCCTGTTGCCTCCAACCGACCAGGCGGGAGCGTAGCGCCATGCCCGTGAGCGACAGCCCCCAGGAAGTTCCCGAGGACCTGATGACCGTGCGGGAGGCCGCGCAGGCGGTGGGCGTCATGCCCACCACGGTGCATAGCTGGATCAAGAGGGGGCGGCTCACGGCCCAGCCTTCTCCCTCTGGGCGCCGGGTGAGCCGGGCCGCCGTGCAGGCTCTCGTTCCCCCTCTTGCCCCCCCTGTCCCCGCGGATGCCGTAGCTATCTATGAAGCCCTGCGCCTCACGGACGTCACCAGAAGGAACATCGAGACCTGGGTGAAGCAGGGCCGGCTCCCCAGCTGGCACGGCCGCTATGGCACGGTCGTCCGCGTGGCCGATGTGCAGAACCTTGCCCAACAGCGCGCCATGGCGGCCGCCGCGGGAAGGAATGACACGCCGCTGCCCGCCGCTGCCCTCTCTGTTCGGGACGTCGTGCGCCTCTCTGGTGTGAGTGAGAGCCGTCTCTACATGTGGATGAAGAAGGGCCTGCTGCCCGTCTGGCCGGGGAGCGGGAGTGGGCAACGCGTCCGCCTGGTCGATGTGGTGGCCCTGGTCGAGCGCCCTGGGCGGGCTTTGCCTCCGCGTCCTGAAAGAGTGCCATGACCAGCGAACAGCAGCAGCCTTCCTATGACCCGCCGCGCCTGCCCCTGCGCGTCCGTGTCGAAGTGCATGGCCAGCTCGGCGACGGGTCGTCTATCGTGGCCACAGCGTGGCGCACCCTGGAACCCCATGAGCCAGAGTATGAGCAGGCCTACATCATAGCTGGCCCTAACGTAGCGAAGGTCGAAATTTCGGCAAAGTAGCAACGGCCTATGGCCAGACCTCGAACGTGCCATCGCTCAAGAATCGAAAAGCGGCCCAGAGGCCAAACGATGATCGAAACTGATACAGCGGCGGTCCCAACAGATCCCGTTCTTGCATCGTCAGCCCGCTGATCAACGAGTCGGGTCGGGTTGGTCCCACTACCTCGCCATGGTGGCGCAACCATGCGAGAATTTGCGGCTCAGTCCAGCCCTGCACGTGTTGCGTCACCGCCCCCGCTTGGGTCCGTAAGTCGATCAGGGGGAACCATGCATCCAGTGCAGCTGGCTCGTTCATGCCTGACCGATCCGAGCAAAGGGTGTCATTGCGACACAGGACAGGAGTCGTGGGATTGCACGGGCTAGTGGCGCTCAAGGGCGTGGATGTAGGTCTCGCTGAGTCCACGCAGGCTCGTTTCCGCATAAATCTGTGTACTGGCAATGTGCTTGTGCCGCAGGAACTTCTGGACATGATCGAGTGGCATGCCGGCGTCGAGGAGGAGCGTGGCCACGCTGGCGCGGAGCCGATGGGGTGTGACCTGCTTCTCAATCCGCGCCTGATTGGCCGCGTCCCGCACGATGATCTGGATGTAGCGCGGCGTGTACTTGTCACCACGGTTGCTCTCGAACAGGTAGCCGCAGCGGCGCCCAGCAAGGTGGGGTGGCGAGTAGTAGTGGAACAGAAAATCGGTTTCAGTGTTCGGGGCAGATACCCTTTGAACACGGGGGAAGCAGGCGAGCGGCTACATGAGCCACACCCGCTGGGCGCATTCATGGGGGGACAAGCCCGGCATGCTGATCCCTTGATGGGGACGCGCGGTGTACTCGTCCTGAAAGCGCACCAGTAGGGTGGCTAGCTCGTCTGCTGAGGCCCAGGGGTGAGTGCGCAGCCAGGTCTTCACCGTCTGCACGAAGCGCTCCGCGATGCCGTTCGATTCGGGACGATGGCGGGCGATGAGCACATGGACGAAGTCCCCGATCGGCCGTGAGGTCCGCCAGATCGTGCGCGGTGAAGTGGATGCCCCGATCCGAGATGAGGAACTGCAACGCAGGAGGCAGGAGCGCCCGCAGTGCTGTGGTGACCTCGGCGGCGGTGATCCGGGCGCCCGCGACGAACAGGGGCTGCCCCAGACATTGGCGGGTGCAGGTATCGGTGAGCACCAACACGGCGATCCAGGTGCGCACGCTGGGCTGCTGGTCCCGCTTCTGCCGCAGCGCCAGGCGCTGCTGTCGTCAGGCGGTATCTTCCTCCTGGCGCTGCTCCCGTGTGGCCCGCTGCTGCGCCCGCAGACGCCGCCACTGCACCGCATCGGCCGCCGGACTCTCCTCGTCCGGCGCAGCCACCCCCCGTCGGTCGGCGTTCAGCATCTGCCACACCTGTCCTGGCTGGGTAGCTCATCCGTGGTTGAAAGCTAGGGACAGAGGCGTGGACACTGCCCCGGGACACAGGGCCTCTGCGCGCTGTGATCAGGTGGCCTCGGTGGGGTGGTCGTGGCGTCTCTGCGCGAGCGGATGACCTAACCAGCCAGCACAGGGGGGCGTGAACCCGACCACATGGGCAGCCTCTCGCACGCTCACCAGGTCCTCGGGAGCGTCCTGGCCCGCTGTCTGCCCGCCGTCCGCCGTGCCGGCCATCACGTCTCCTCTGCCCCGTCTACCCATGGTCGTGCGTGGCGCGCTCCCGGCGCACTTGCTCCACGTCCTCTTTGTTCAGCACGAGGGACATCTTGCCTGCTGGAGGCGTCGTTTTCTCTGCCTTAATCCGCCCTGCTTTCACCCAATTCTGGATCGACTTGATGCTGACGTTCAACAAGGTTGCCGCCTGGCGCGTCGTCAGCCCGCCGTCTGCCTTGCCCGTGCTCATCGCCTACTCCCCGCCAGTTCGCTCACGTGGTCGCCTGCATCCTCAGTCTAGCCAGACTGTATGATAGGCGCCTATTCGGAGACCGCGCCGGCGGCAAGGATCAGCCTACACACCTCATAGGTGAGCGCGCAGAAGGGCGGGGTTCCGTCCGTTCCGGGCGCGGGCGTAAGCGCGCAGAAGGTCTGGGGTAGGTGGCCCTGGGAGGTGATCCGCTATCTGGCCCGGCGTGCCCCTGCTCTGGAACGATGCCCCCTGTGCACCATGTGCTCTGTCCCTTGACCAGGCTACCCCAGACCTTCTGCGCGCCTAGCCTGTATGCGCAAGAAGGTAGGGGGCCACGCCACTTGCTCGTCGATCGCTATGAGTTCTGGGTCTACCGCCTGCTGCGCCAGGGCCTGGAGTCAGGCCGCATCTCGTGCCGGCAGAGCGTGCGCTTTCGCAGCTTCGAGGACGATCTGATCCCCGAGGAGGAATGGCGGCAGCACAAGGATGCCTTGATTGCCAGCATCGGCCTGCCCGTGCTGAGCAGTCCCATCACCGAGCAGCTCGCCGACCTCGAACGTCACCTGGAGGACCTCGTACAGACCGTCAATCGACGCATCGCCACCGGCGAGAATACCCAGTTCAAGGTCACACGTAGCAGTCCCACGCTCATCAGCTACCACGACCTGCAGGAGGCCAGTGACGACTTCATGCGGCTGGAAACCCTTGGGTCCGCCAATGACCTCGTCGTCGATGGAACGGCGGCGTTACCCATCACCCAGCACTACAACCTGGGTGGCGTGGTGCACTCCAGCAGCGATGGGCAGAAGTTCGAGACGCGCCGGCCCACGTTCAATGCGCGCCATGGACCCAAGTACTTCGGCCTGAAGAAAGGTATTGTGGCCGACACACTGGTGATCAACCACATTCCCGTGAGTGCCCGGATCATCGGCGCCAACGAGCATGAGAGCCACTATGTGTTCGACTTGCTCTTCAACAACACCACCTCGCTCCGACCCGACGTGCATTCCACCGATACGCACGGCACCAACGAGGTCAACTTCGCGCTCCTGCATGCGTTCAAGTACCAATTCGCGCCGCGCTATGCCGATATCTCGGAGAAGGTCCGCACCTCGTTGTTTGGTTTCCAGCACCCTCGTCAGTACGCGAGCCTCACGCTGTGGCCTATGCACAAGGCGAACACCGCCCTGATCATTGAGGACTGGGACAACGTCTTGCGCATCTTCGTTTCCTTGGCGCGCAAGACCACCAGCCAGAGCATCATCGTCAGCAAGCTCTCGTCGTATGCACGCCGGAACAGGACCTGACGTGCCCTCTGGGAGTTCGATGGCATCATCCGAAGCATTCACCTGCTGACCTACGTCGACTCTGTGCCTGCTAGGATAAAAGGGGGTCTTTGGCATGTTTGATGACGCCTGTTTCTCTGGAGGCGTCAGAGAGGAGCAACCCCACATTTGGGGGAGTGTCGCAGTGGCGGTCGAACCCGTCTGCCGCAGGCCAACGTGGAGGCGGCACCGCTCTGTGTGGGTTGTCCATGACAGAGGACGGGGTACACTGGAGAGGGATCGGGCTGCGCATGATCGGAGCGTGCGGCTGCGGCAGGGGACGCAGGACCCGGCGCATGGGCAGGGTCGGAGACAAACGCCACAGCGGCCGAGGTGGGCTATGCTGACTGACCTGTTTCTTCCTGATGTTCCTGGGGTGCGGGTGGACCGCTTCTGGCGCGAGGAGGCGACGGTCCATCTCGCCGTCACCACAACCCGCCGCGCGGCGCGATGCCCGCTGTGTCGGCGGCGCTCAAAGCGGGTGCATTCCCGCTACATGCGCACGCTGGCCGATCTGCCCTGCGGCGCGGCGGGGGTGGTCCTGCACCTGCACACCCGCCGCTTCGTCTGTCGGGTGCGCTGGTGTCGGCGGACGATCTTCACCGAACGCCTGCCCCTGTTGGTGGAGCCCTGGGCGCAGCGGACGCGCCGCTTGCGGACGCGCCTGGAGGAGCTGGGCTTCGCCCTCGGCGGCGAACCGGGCGTGCGTCACGCGCGTGCGCAGGGGCTGCGGATCAGCGCACGGAGCCTCCTGCGCCTGGTCCGGGCCGCTCCCGTGCCGGCCAGCGGTCCGGTGCGCGTCGTGGGCATTGACGATTTTGCGCTACGCAAGGGCCAGACCTATGGCACGATCATCGTGGACCACGAGACGCACCGGATCATTGATCTCCTCCCTGATCGAACGGTCGCGACGACGGCAGCGTGGCTGCGCGCGCATCCTGAGGTGGAGATCATCAGCCGTGACCGGGCCAGCGCGTATGCGGACGCGGGACGGCAAGGTGCCCCCCAGGCGCGCCAGGTGGCCGACCGGTTCCATCTGGTAATGAATGTCACTGAGGCGCTGGAACGGTATCTGGCGCGCCACCATGCCGTGCTGCGCCAGGCTGTCTTCGCGGACACAGAGGTGTGCGCCGCCGCAGCCGTGGAGATGATCAGCGGTCCGGCAAGCCCCGACGAGGCGGTGAGCGCTCCCCACGCGGACGGCGCGGAGTGCTCGCCCCAGACACCCGCACGCACCTCGGGCCAGAAAGCCGCCCCGCTGACCCGCGTACAGCGGGAACAACAGGACCGGCGCGCCCGCCGCCAGGCCCGCTATGAGGAGGTCCGCGCCTTGGCCGCCCAGGGGTATGGGTACCGCGCGATCACGCGTCGGACCGGACTCTCACGCTCCACCGTGGAGCGCTTTGCCCGGGCGGAGAGCTTCCCTGAGCGACAGCCCCGCGCACCGCGTTCGACTGTCCTGACCCCGTATGCCGCCTATCTCCAGGAGCGCTGGAGCGCAGGGTGCCACACAGCCCACCGGCTCTGGCTGGACCTCCGCGCGCAGGGCTTCACTGGGGCAGAGAGCACAGTGCGCACCTACGTGCGGGCCTGGCGTCCTGGGCCGTCTCCTCGGGTGGGCGGGCAGGAGGCGTCGCGCTCCCTGCTGCAGGTGTCCTGCTCCCCACGCCAGACCTGCTGGCTCTTGCTGCGTGCTGAGGAGGACCTCTCAGCTGACGAGCAGACCTATCGCGCGCACCTGTATCGCGCCTGTCCCCAGATGCATCTGGCGCAGGCGCTCACCACGGAGTTTCGCACCCTGGTGCGGGAGCGTGATGTGCCGGGGCTCTACTCCTGGCTGCATGGTCTCACCCTGAGCGCCATCCCCGAGTTTGAGGCGGTCGCCCGGGGCATTTGGATGGATCGCGCCGCCGTCGAGGCAGCCCTCACTGAGCCGTGGAGCCAGGGCCAAACGGAAGGCAAGGTGAACAAGCTGAAGACCACCAAACGCGCCCTCTATGGACGCTCAAAGTTCGACCTGCTTCGCCAGCGCATGCTGCACGCCGGATAACGGGCTTCTCCCGGCTCTCATCAAACCTGCCGGAGGTTCATAGGCACTTTTGGTGCTGCGGGCGGGCGCTTCCCAGCCAGATTCTCGGCGCATCGACCAGAGATGAGCGACCCGCCGACCGATCACCGCCAACATACACTTGCAGGACTCACCAAACGTGGCCTCGTCCGCTTCTAGAGCCATCAGAGGAAGAGGTAGCACCAAAAGTGCTTATGCGCGCTAACCCTGTAAGTCCTGAAACCTGACGCTTCCATGGACAAGGCAGCACAACTATTGGTAGTATGAGTGTCACAGGCGTGACTTGCTAGTTGTCCTTAAAGAGCCACAAGGAAGCGGCTCACATGGTCCCGTTGATGAAGTGTACGGATAAGGAGCGAGATGATGACGCAGCTGGTAACCCGGCGAGCAATGATCAAGGGCGCGCTGGCCATCGTAAGCGCGGCATCTATTGGCGTTGGCGGCGGACTAGGCGAGGCAGCGCCACCCATGAAGCGCGCGCCATCGGCGCAGGTCACGATCAAGCTGTCCGTCTGGGGCGATGTGCAGGATCTTGCCGTTTACACACAGATCATCAAAGACTTTGAGGCCAAGCACAAGGAGATCAAAGTCGTCCCTGAGCAATGGACCGGTGACTATTACGCCAAGGTGCAGACCGTGATGGCTGCTGGCACCGTGCCCGATATCGTCTACATGCAGGGCTGGAACTGGCAACCGTACGCCATCGCGGGCGCGCTACGCCCCATGGACGACTTTATTAAGCGTGACCATGCCCAGCTCCCCAACATCTTTCCAGCAGCCTATGACACGCAAACCACGTGGAACGGCCATACCTATATGGCTCCCGCCGATACCGGTCCCATGGTCATCATGTACAACAAGGCCATGTTCGATAAGGCACGGGTTCCCTATCCCAAAGAAGGCTGGACCCTCGACGACTTCCTGCAGACGGCCAAGGAACTGACGATCAAGAAGAATGGCAAGACGGTCCAGTACGGCTACCAGGCCAACTACGATGACTACCTGCGCAATATCGGGTGGATGCGCCTGAACGGACACGTCGAAGCGACGCCTCTGGTCAAGCCTAAAAAGGCGAACTTTGCTGATCCCCTGGTTACCCAGGGGCTGCAGACACAATGGGCCGACATGCCCCTCAAGATGGGCAGCGCCATGCCCCGGGGCGCGTTGCTCGCCGGTGGCGGTCAGGCCGGCAACTACACCTATGGCATCCAGAACGGCCTGGTGGCTATGAAGTATGAGGGGCCCTGGTTCATGCCCAATCTGGTGGGCAAGATCGCTGTTAAGAAGGGCGGACTGCCCTTCGACGTCGTTTCTATGCCAAAGGGCAAAGAATGGCATGCCGCGCGACTGGTCCACGGGCACACTATCGTGTCGCAGAGCAGAAACCCAGAGGCGGCCTGGGAGTTCCTCAAGCACGTGTGGAGCGACCAGGGGCAGCGCCGCATTGCCGAGGGTGGGCGCACCTGCAACGCGCCCGACGCGATCAAGAAGATCTGGCTACCCGTGGCCAGCAAGCTGTACGGCTTCAAGAACACTGAGGCATGGATGACCACCATGGCCAAGGGCGAGATCACCCAGGTGGGCGGTGTCACACCCGACCAGATTGGCCTGAAAGGTGGCTACAACGCCGCCTGTGACGCCATCTCTAACGGCAGCCAGACGGCAGCCCAGGCCTTTGCCAAGGCAAACCCACAGATACAGGCGCTGTATGACGCCTGGTGGCGCAGCCATCCCAACGGCTGAGCACAGTGCGGTGCCCTTGCCCATCAGGCGACCCAGTGGCCAGGGGCTGGACAGGAGGAGGGTACACAATGACGATGGCGATGCACAGCCTGACGCCTCAGCAGATTGCCGCGTATCAGCGCGACGGGTACCTGATCCTATCTGGGGTCTTCTCGGGCCAGGAGATCACCCGCATGGCCGAAGAGGCCGAACGGCTGCTGGATCTCATCCTGAACGCCTCGCTGGCTACGGGGCAGGTGAGCCCCCGGTTAGATATGAGGACACGCAACGGCCAGCAGGTCGTGCGCAAGCTTCAACCGATCAACGACCTCTCCGAGTACTTGCGAGACGTCTCTGAAGACCCTCGGCTCCTCCAACCGATGCGCGACCTGATGGGCTGCGAGCCCGTGTTGATGGAAGAGAAGTTAAACTACAAGCAGGCCCTGCGCCAGCAGGTGGAGATCTCCGCGCGTCCTGACGACGACGCCTTTCCCTTCCACCATGACTGGGGCTACTATAAAGCACAGGGCTATCCCAGGGCCACGCTGTCGTCGGCCATCTCAATCGACGAGAGCACGCCCCACAATGGGCCCATCCGCGTGATTCCCGGCTCACACCTACGCGACTGGCCGCTGAACAACGGTGGCCAAGGGCCGGAGATTGCCGAGGACGTGTTCACCCATGATGATGCCGTCGACGTGCTAGCCCCTCCCGGCTCCGTGATGCTGTTCAACTCCGCGCTGGTCCATTACTCGCTAGCCAACACCACGCAGAGGCCACGGCGTATCATGATCTACAGCCACTATCCCTCTACCTACAGCTTCGCGCCTGATGCGCGCAACAGAGCGGGCCGCGAACGAGGCCAGCAGCACGAAGCCCGCTACGGCGCAATGCTACAGTCTGGGGCCTACACCGACCGGATTCACGTGAGCACGGCGCTCTAATCCATCGATCGCGAGAACCTACAGCGGCTGTTGGACATGACCAGCACGCGTGTCTGATCTGACCATGGGGCATTACTGGCCGGATGCCGCACAGGAAAAGCAGAAGGGAGTATCTGATGAACCTGACCGTGGCGGACGTGGATATGGATCTGCTGCCCAGCGACGCGGACGTGGCCTTGTATCGCGACCACGGCTACTATATGACCAAGAAGATCTACACAGATCAGGAGATCGCCGCAGCGATCAGCGGCAGCGATCGCTATTATGCCGGCGAGCGAGATATGCCCCCGCCTAACGGGGCGCACCTTGCCCCCGGGTGGACGCCTGAGAAAGGTGACGTGCTGCGCAAGAATGATTACGCTTCGCTGCAGAATCGTGAACTGGCGGCGTTGGTGCATAAGCCCATTCTCGGGGCCATCGCTGCCAGGCTGTGCGGTGCTTCAGTTCGCCTATGGCATGACCAACTACTGTACAAGCCAGTAAGCGACCCGAGCAAGCCAGCGAACGTCGGCTGGCACACCGACCGAGGGTACTGGAAGACCTGCACCTCCGACACTATGCTGACGGCATGGATCCCTTTTCATGATTGTTTCGAGGAGCAGGGCACAATCACGATGATCGACGGCAGCCTGCACTGGCCAGACAACACTGAGGGACTAGACTTCTTCAGCAATGACCTGGAGGGCTTGGAGCGCAATTTCGTCACGGGCGGCAAGCCGGTGGTCAAGGTTCCTATGAACCTGCCGCTGGGGCACGTCAGCTTCCATCACTGCCGGACTATCCATGGCAGCGGTCCCAACCACGGCAGCGCGCCACGCCGTTCTATCGCCGTGCATATCCAGGATGAGCCCAATCGTTACCGTGTCTATCACACCGCGACTGGCCGTCTCGCTTCCCACAACAATGATCAGCTAGTTCGCACCGTCGACGGCCACCCTGACTATACCGATCCGGCGATCTGCCCGCAGCTTTGGCCCCGCTGAGGCAGTTGTGGGGCCAGGGAGGGCTACCACCCCAGCATTCTGTGGACAGAGACAGAGCTCCTTGCTACCTGTGCGGTAGCTCGTTCGATGGTGGAGGAAGGAGGTGAGACAGATACCGGCACACGCCTTACTGAGTTGCTCAACACAGCCTTTCTAGACAGTGTGAAGCATCCTGAGGCGAGCCACACGTGCGATCACGACGTGGCTACCCTGCCCTCGCCCGGACGCGGCTGACCCTGCCCGCCCGGTCGCATGGCTGACGTTGGCGGAGTAACGAAGGAGAGAGTCCGTGAGCAGTGATGATCTGACGCGCACCGCCGCGACGACGGAGTCCACACGTGTCAGCCGGCGTGATTTGCTGACGAGAGCCGCACAGGTTGGGGCAGGGGTTGCCCTTGGCGGGGCAACCGGTGGGGCGCTGAGCACCACGGCGGCAGCCGCCAGCCACACACCCGGCCGCATGAAGCGAGCGCCATCGGCCAAAGTCACCATCAAGTTGTCTGTCTGGGCCGATGTGAATGATGCTGCTGTCTACAAGAGGATCATCAGCGATTTTGAAGCCTCGCAGAGCGAGATCAAGGTGATTCCCGAGCAGTGGGTCGGGGACTACTATGCCAAGTTGCAGACCCAACTCGCCGCCGGCACAGTGCCCGACGTGGTCTACTTTCAGCCTTGGACGTGGCAACCGTTTGCTATCGCCGGAGTGCTGCGCCCACTGGATGACTTCATCAAGCGTGACCGCGCCCATATCCCTGATGTGTGGCCGGCCGCCTACACGAGTTCCATCCGGTGGAATGGCCGCGTGTTCATGGCGCCTGCCGACGCCAACCCTATGGTCATCATCTACAACAAGCAGATGTTCGACAAGGCGCATGTGCCCTATCCCAAAGAAGGCTGGACCGTCGATGATCTGATTCAGACAGCCAAGGAGTTGACGATCAAGAAGGGTGACAAGGTTCTCCAGTATGGATACCAGGCTAATTATGGGGACTCGTACTTTCGCAACCTTGGTTTTATGCGTCTCGCTGGCCACTTTGAGTCGACGCCCCAGATCAAGCCTCGGAAGGCGAACTTTGCCGATCCACTAGTCACTCGTGGGCTGCAGATCCAGCTTGGCGATATGCCCAAGATGGGCATCAGCATGCCCATGAGCGCCCTGCTTGCCGGTGGAGGGCAGTATGGCAACTATACTTATGGTATCCAGAACGGCCTGACGGCCATGAAGCTGGAAGGTCCCTGGTTCATGCCCAACTTGATGGGTCCTAGCTCAGTCAAGAAGGGGGGCCTACCCTTCGACGTGGTCTCGCACCCACGTCAGGGCAAGGAATGGCACGCTCCTAGCGGGGTGAGTGGCCATACCATCGTCAGCCAGAGCAAGAACCCGGAAGCAGCCTGGGAACTGATCAAGTTCATTATCAGTGCCAAGGGGCAGCGGCGCGTTGCCGAAGGTGGCCGCACCTGCAACACGAGCGAGAACATCAAGAAGATCTGGTTTCCTCTGGCCAGCAAGATCTATGGCTTCAAGAATTACGAACCCTGGGCCAAGACAGTGGGAGCCGCTGACATGATCGTGACGGGCGGCGTGACATCAAACCAGATCCTTCTCCAAGGCGGCTTCGATGCGGCCACGCAGGCTGTCGGCAACGGCAGCCAGACGGCAGCCCAGGCCTACGGCGCGGCCAATCCCAAGATTCAGGCGCTCTACGATGCCTGGTGGCGTGCCCACCCCAACGGCTAAGCGACTGCCCCCGCCTACGGCGTCCAGCTTATCCGGTTGTAGCCCGGGGGTGCGACGGACCCGTTGCACCCCCGCGTGGCCAGTACGTGAGGAGGGGACATGAGAACACAGAAAGGAGGAGCGCGCGTCGGCTGACGCCTCACCAGCGGCTCTCTCCGTACGCGACCATCACGTATGGCAGCACCTCCTACTTCCATCGGCCAGGCACACCGTCCGCACCGTGGGCGGTGGATATGGCGCCGCGAGTGGATCGACGGCTGGCTGTTCTTCTCTCCGTGGTTGCTGGGCTTCCTGGTATTCACGCTGATCCCCATGGCTTATTCACTCTATCTGATCTTTCTCAACTGGGACTTGATCACGCCGCCCACCTGGGCCGGCTGGGGCAACATCACAGGACTGTTCCACGATCCCTTACTACCCGTCTCGCTTTATGCCACAGCCTTCTACACCCTGCTGGGTGTACCCTTGCAGCTGGTCGTGGCCCTCCTACTGGCCCTTGCCCTCAACGTTTCGTTGCGTGGCACCCGCTTTTTTCGCACCATCTTCTATATCCCGTCGATCGTGCCGGCAGTGGCCATGGCCGTCGTCTGGATCGAGGTGCTCAATCCTACCTACGGGCTGCTCAACACTGTTTTGGAGTGGCTACATGTGCCGGGGCAGAACTGGCTGCTTTTCCCGACCAGCGCCCGTTTCGCCTTCGTGTTCATTAGCCTGTGGATGGTCGGCGGTCAGATGGTGATCTTCCTGGCCGGGCTGCAAGGCGTCCCCGAATCGCTACTTGAAGCAGCCTCGATGGACGGGGCGAACAAGCTGCGCAAGTTCTGGCACATCACCCTGCCCATGCTCAGTCCGACCTTGTTCTTTAATCTCGTGATCGGCTTGATCGCCTCGTTCCAGGTGTTCACCCAGGCCTACGTGATGACCAACGGCGGCCCGGAAAACGCCACCCAGTTCCTGGTCCTGTATATCTACGCCACAGGGTTCCAGTCGTTCCAGATGGGCTACGCCGCCACACTGGCCTGGCTGCTCTTCTGCATCATCAGCCTGTTCACGCTTGTGCAGTTCACGCTGGCCGGACGCTGGGTCTTCTACGAAGTCTAGGACCAGGAGGAGACAACGATGGCCCTTGCCGACAAACAACGCATCACGACGAGCGCCCTCATGCGTCCGCGGCGGCGCCGCCTGCCCCTTGGAACCGCGCTCCTCTATCTGGTCATGCTTGCGCTAGGCGCTACATTCCTGGCCCCGCTGATCTGGGTGCTGACGACGTCGTTGCAGCCTGGCGGCGGGCTGAGTCAAATCGAGATCCCTAACCCCCCGCGCTGGCAGAACTACGCCGATGTGTTGACCATCCTGCCCCTGCCCACCTTCTTTGTGAACACCGTGATCATCACCGTAACGAGTGTGGTGGGCACCGTGCTCACCTCATCCTTGGTCGCTTTCAGCCTCGCCCGCCTGCGTTGGCCAGGGCGCAACCTGATGTTCACCCTGGTGATCATCACGATGATGCTACCCGGCGTGGTCACCCTAGTGCCTGGCTTCCTGATCTTCCGTTATCTGGGCTGGCTGGACACCTTCTTGCCGCTGATCGTGCCAGCGTGGACGGGTGGGGCCTTCTATGTCTTTCTCACCCGCCAGTTCTTCATGAGTATCCCCTTGGAGATGGATCAGGCCGCGCGCATCGACGGCGCCGGCAACTTCCAGATTTATTGGCGCGTGATCCTGCCGATGGCCCAGCCGGTGCTGGCCACCGTCGCGGTTTTTTCATTCCTGTTCGCGTGGAACGACTTTTTGCAGCCGTCAATCTACCTTAGCTCAACGGAGCACTATACCCTCTCCCTGGGGCTGGTCATGTACCAGGGTCGCTACGGCAACTCCTGGAATCTGGTGATGGCCGCAGCCACCTACACGATCATCCCTGTGCTGCTCCTCTTCTTCGCCGCACAGCGCTATTTCATTAAAGGTATCCAGCTCACCGGCCTGGCCGGCCGCTGAAGGTTTTCCAAACAAGACGTGTCAAAGCCACAGACCACACCAGAGACCTCGCCGGAGGAGTGGGTACACATAGTGGTAGCAACCGTGACGGACGTTGGGCCGCTGACAGCGGGTCTGAGCACAGTGCTCTCCTCTGGTGACTAAACATAATGTGGCGTGTCACAGCCTGATCTATCCGTCACCGCTATGACCGGAATGTGTACCCACTCCTGTGGCAGGGTTTGGACCACACTGTTCCCATTGTGGGTTAGCGCGCATACGCGCCGGGTCAACTGGCGCGTAAGGGACGGACCTGGCGGTACTGCCAGTAGCGCACCCAGCCGCCGTTGAGCAGCAGCGTGCGCAGTGCGGCCAGCGCATCGCTCGTCTCTTGGCTCCAGTGGCGGCCCTGTCCCTTCTGTCGGCGGGCGACCAGGAGATCATTGAGCTTTTCCGTGTGCCCATTGCCGATGTACTGGCGCGAGGTGTAGCGCTGCCTAACGCAAAGCACTCTCTCCTCATGCGTCTACCAGCCCAGCAGATGGGCGACCGGTTCAAAGGACACCTCCTGCGGCAATAGACAACACCATTCCTGTAAGCCGCGGGTGATGATCATCCCCCCGTGGGGCGGGAGCACGGCGTTGCCGGGCAGCGTGTGCCTCTGCGTCTGGGGATCCACGCAGACCTGCCGCGCCAGGTGCCGCAGGCCACAGCGGCTGGCCACCGTGACCGTCTCCTACCCATCCTGGTGGACCACGGCGGGCGCCCTCTGCGCGCAGTGCCGCGCCACCAACGCCGCGTCGATCTCGTCCCACTGCGCGTGCAGCAGGCATCGTAGGATGGTCGTGCCGGTGTCCTGTGTCGTCGCCTCCAGGGCGTCCAGGGCGGTCTCGGGCTGCAGGGCCGCCACAGCAGGTGTCGCCAGATCGCAGCAGGCCAGTTCGTTCATGAGGTCAGGGGCGCCGTCGTCTACCTGGCAGATGAGCACGCGGATGGGGCGCATGGGGCGCCTCCTTCCTACACGTACGAAGGGCGACTGTGTCCCGCTGCTACGACGGTCGACTGCGGCCCGGTGTCCCGGCGCTTCTGCGCGTTAACCTTTTTAGCGCTCTCCGTGTTGCGCCCACCCGTCGCTACGCGGGTGCGCACCGCAGGACGGAGGGTGCGCTCGCTCTCCTGACAATCATGCCCCAGCGGTTCTACGCGCTCACGCTGTCGATGCACTGTATCAGCGTGCTCACCTCCTTGCTTGGGGAGATCACGTATGGGATTATGTACAGGACCCATCGACGCGGTGCGTGGATCCACCGGGAGAGCACGGGCCCAGGGCACTGGGCTCATATGATGAGGAGCGAGGAGACGGTCTATGACTGCACCGACGCGACGCCCTGTTGCCCTCGTGACCGGGGCCAGCCGTCAGAGAGGGATCGCCGCAGCGATTGCGCGGAGTCTCGCCCAGGGCGGCTGGGATGTGGCCATCACGTACTGGCGCCCGTACGACGCAACGATGCCTTGGGGTAGTCACCCGGAGGACCCGGCCCAGATTATGGCAGATCTTGGCGCGGAGGGCGCTGCGACGGTGGCGATTGAAGCCGACCTCACCGATACGACCACGCCGGCGCAGCTCTTTGATGCCACTGAGGCGGCCCTTGGTCCTGTGAGCGCCCTCGTGCTGGCCCACTGCCAGTCGGTCGACTCCGGCATCCTTGACACCACCATCGCGAGCTTCGATCTCCATTTCTCTGTCAACGCCCGGGCCAGTTGGCTCCTCATCCAGGAGTTTGGCCGCCGTTTTCATGGGGAGCCGGGGCGGGGCCGCCTGATCAGCATCACCAGCGATCATGTCGCTGGCAACATGCCCTACGGGGCGAGCAAAGGGGCGCTTGATCGTATAACACTGGCTGCCGCGCAGGAGTTTGGCCCCTTGGGGATCACCGCGAACGTCATCAATCCCGGCGCGACCGATACTGGGTGGATGAGCGCGGAGATGATGGCGCAGATCGCTCGTCAGGCGCCGCTCGGGCGCGTCAGCCAGCCGGAGGACTGCGCCCACCTGGTCAGCTTTCTGTGTTCACCTGAGGGCGGCTGGATCAATGGGCAACTGCTCTACAGCAATGGAGGCAGTCGCTAGCCTGCCTGTGCTGGCTGCTGTGCTCATCCCACCCTCTGCCGCGCTGGTCGCGTGGAGCGGCACGGGCCAAGTTCAGATGGGGGCAGCACGGGTGCTCCTTCACCTGTGCTAGCCGTATGGCTCAACCGTGGCTCCGGAGCACCTCTGAGGGCACATGCTGGACGCGCCTTCCCTACTAGCGGGAGGCCGGTGTGGCGGCTTACCCAGGCGGATGAGTCAAGCGGCCAGTACAGGCAGGTGCGACAACGACTCTTGTCGCACATCGGCCCACCTGCGATTCATAGCGTGGGACCGAAGGCGCAGACAGACAGCGCCCCGCGTGCCCCCTGTCTGGGGGATTACCTAGTTACACATCTGAGGTTTGGTGCTATGGTGGGGACATGGATGAGGTGATCACGATTTCAGAGGCAGCAGCGATGATGGGACATGCTGACCCAACAGCGCTCTATGCTGCTGCCCGCACAGGGCTGTCTTGGAAAGCGCAGGCCGATGGCGTCGCGGTGCGGGTCCTGAGCACGGCGTGCGAACCACGTCCTTTGGGGAGCGCACCCGCGTGACGGCGCAGGAATGGCGTGCGGCCTATCTAGAGCGGTTGCGCAAAGGAGAGGACCGACGTGGACAACCTCGGGCCAGCGATGCGGTACCGACAGGAGGCGCGCCATTTTTGCAGGACTGGCGCGTGTTCGCTCATTGGCTCATCGGGAAAGGATCAGTGATGAGAGGCTAGTAGTTCATCTTCGGAATAAGAGGAGGGGGCTGGTGCCCCTCCCCGGGCACCCCGGTTAAGCCAGGCGGCGCTGATCACGACGGCCCGGGCGGCAGCGCCGGGCGCGCAGTTCCACCACCGCACAG
>JAABUM010003430.1_pt1 | contig 19417 bp, 14 predicted proteins | sample 5559161 | NCBI WGS metagenome assembly JAABUM01 (sample SAMN10711868, study PRJNA513369) | rock metagenome | isolation source: Antarctica rocks | place: Antarctica: Victoria Land, Siegfried Peak nord | reverse complement strand
AACATGATTTGTAGGTCGCTGCGCCCGGACAGCTTGCTCATGGAGACAAAGCCCTGCTCCCGCAGGGTCAGCGTCTGGGAGCGGATGGTGCGCGTGGGCACCGGCCACGAAAATAGGGCGATCACCAGCGCCATGATCTCAATGGTAGTCACGCCCATCAGCGAGGCGATCACCACCAGCACGGCCAGTGAGGGGATGCCCAGCGCCACGTCGGCGGCGCCGCGCACGATGTTATCCAGCGGCCCGCGATAGTACCCTGAGACGATGCCCAGGATGGTGCCAACGACGGTGCCCACGGCGCCGGCGATCAGGCCGATCTCCAGGCTGATCGGCGTACCGTAGATCATCATGGCCAGCAGGTCGCGGCCACCGGCCTCGGTGCCCAGCCAGTGTTCCGCCGAGGGCGGCAGGTTGATCATCGCCGCGCCCACGCGCAGTCCCGAGCGCGGTACCCACAGTGGGGCCACCAGGCCAATCAGCAGCATGCCCAGGATCAGGGTCAGCCCGACGGTCAGCTTCCAGTTAGGCCGCCCCAGGCGCAGGCGGCGGGCCTCCGGCTGCGGCAGCCCGATGGCCGGGATAGTCTGCAGGTTCATGCGGGCTACCTCCGTTGGTAGGTGATGCGCGGGTCTATCTTGGGATAAATCAAGTCCAGCACCAGGATAGCCACGGCGATGGTGACCACGATGACAAAGGTGATGCCCTGGATCAGCGAGTAGTCCACGTTCTGGATAGCCTGCACCAGCACACTGCCCAGGCCGGGGTAGGCGAAGATGCGCTCTACCAGCACCTGCCCGGAGACAACATAGCCCAGGGCGATAGCCAGTCCGGTGACCTGGGGTAGAATGGCGTTGCGGATGGCGTAGCGCATGAAGATGCGGCGCTCTTTGAGCCCTTTCATCTCGGCCAGGGCCAGATAGTCAGTGCCGGTGACCGTGACCATCATGGCCCGCATGCCTAGCATCCAGCCGCCCACGGCAGTAATCACGATAGCCAGGCCGGGCAGCACACTGTGGTTGAAGGCGTCGCCCATGAACTGCAGCCTCGACTCACTGGCCGCGTCGATGCCCGCGCCGCCGCTGATGGGAAACCAGCCCAGCAGCAGAGCGAACACGTAGAGCAGCAAGATCGCCGCCAGGTACGAGGGGATCGCCGCGAAGATCATCAATGGGGGCAGACACGCGCGGGCGGCGCGCGGCGTGGCCCGCCACATCATCAAAGCGCCCAGCAGCGTACCCAGCGCGAAAGAGATCAGGGTGGCCGTCAGCAGCAGGGCAATCGTCCAGGGCAACGCGGCGGCGATGATCTCGGTGACCGGCGTGGGAAAGTTGGCCAGCGAGTAGCCCAAATCGAAGTGGCTGAGCGCCCATAGATACTTCAGATATTGGATGGGCAGAGGACTATCCAGGCCAAAGATCTGCCGGTAGTGGGCAATGATCTGCCCTGATCCGGCGACGCTGGCCCCCTGCTGGGACATACGATTGAGCATGGCCGCGATGGGGTCACCTGGGGCCAGGTGGACGATGGCGAAGTTGAGCGACGCGGTCACCCAGATGATCAGCAGGAACATGCCCAGACGGCGCAGAACGTACGATGGTGTGAGCCCCATTGCCCCCTCCTCGTTGGCAGCCGGCGGCCGGGGAGACTGCCCCCGACCCCCGGCCCCCGCTCTCTCTTGTTAGTGAGCGGGCTTGATGTTCATCAGAAGCATCAGCGAGGTCGCCCACCAGTTCGGCGGATGGATATAGGCGTTGGTAGCGGTAGGCCAGTTGGTCCAGTAGGTCGTGTTGTAGGGCACGATGCGCTGCTGCTGGAACAGGCCGAACGCTGGGGCGTCGCGCAGGAAGATCTCCAGCGCCTGGCGGAACAGGGGCTTGATCCGGGGATCGCCCAGCGGCAGCAGGGCAATCTGGTTGACGATCTTGTTGTACGCCGGGTTGCTGTAGCGCTCCTGGTCAGAGCTGGTGATCTGACCGTTGGGCAGTGCGCCGGCGATGCTGCTATTGAAGTTGTTCAGCGTGGCCAGGGGATCGTTGACGCTACCACAGCTCCAGTGGACCAGCGCCTGGTAGTCGCCCGTGTTCCAGTTTTGCCCGAAGGCGGCCCCGGAGAGCGTGCGGATCTTCACGTCGAGGCCGGCGTCGGTAAAGTACTGACTCAGGCCGGCGCTCATCAGGCCCCAGGTGACACCGCCATCGGTCGGCCCCAGCATGGACACGGTCAGGCTGAGGCGGTGGCCGTTAGGGGCATGGTAGAAGCCGTCGCTGCCCTTCTTGTAGCCCTTGCTCTGGAAGATAGCGGCCGTCTTCTTGAGGTCAAAGGTCAGCACGGGGTACTTGGTGAACAGGTCGTTGTTCGCGTCCAGCAGCTTCTGCAGGAGCGGATAGTCGGGGAACAGGAAGCGGGACGCAATGGCCGGCCCTTCCAGCGACAGGTTGGCGAAGGCCTGCTTCTTGATGGCGTAGGACACTGCCCAGCGCATCTGAGGATCGTCCCATGGCTTGACCTTCGTGTTGAACGAGAAGTAGACCGGGCAGGGATCAATCCAGGCATAGGGGGCCTTGTCGGTCCAGCCAATGATCTTGGGGTTCTTAGCGTGGGCCACCTCGAACAGGCCGAGGTCGAGTTGGGGCATGCCGTCGGCCTGGTTGGCCACCAGCAACGCCGCGCGGGCGTCGGAGGGGCCTTCGGCCACAAAGACGACGCGCTTGGGCGCCGGCAGCGCGTGGAAGCCCAGCTTGGCCCCCCACCAGTTGTCCCGCCGATCGTAGATGGCCTGGTTGGCGCTCATGGAGGTCAGCCCGTAGGGGCCGGTAGTCACCGGCCAGCCCTTGGCTAGATCGAAGTTGTTGAAGGTCTCGGGGTTCTTCCCCTGGAAGATATGCTTGGGAGCCACGTAGATGCCGCCCCAGATATACACCGAGAAGTTCTGCAGGATGAAGCGCGGGTTGGCCGCCTTCAGGGTGATCTTGACGTTGAGCGGATCCACGGTCGAGACCGACTTGACCCACTGCACCATCGTCGGCGCATTCCACAAGGCCGGGTGGGCCAGCAGCGTCTGGATGGTGAACACGACATCATCGGCCGTGAACGGCACACCGTCGCTCCAGTGGACCCCCTTGCGCAGGTGGATCGTCACCGCCGTAGAGTCCTTGTTGAAGTCATAGCCGGTGCCCAGCCAGGGCTGAATCTTGCCGCTGACGTAGTTGAGGTAAAACAGCGACTCGAACACAAGCTGGTGCAGGCCAGCGGACATGTCTGTCGTCGAGACAACCCACGGGTTGGCGAAGTGGGGGGCCAGGTTGGGGAAGTTCTCAAATCCCAGGATGAGCGTCTGGTTGCGCGGGACCGAGGCCGACGAGACCGGCGACTGGGCCACGGGCAGGATGAATAGGGCCAGGATCGCCGCGCAGCGGATCAGCAGCCGGCGTGGGCTGCGCCAGGGCCAGAGGCGCCAGGCCAGTGATGTGGGTACAGGATGGGACGGGACGTACGAACTGGGCATTGTTCGGTTCTCCTTCTACGATCGAATCCTGTGCGCGCCAGGACATCAGTGTCCGCGACAACAGGACAGGGATTTCTGCCTCACCGGACGGGTCAGCGGGCCGCGGCTGCTGTGGTCCAGCGCGCGTCGGCGGCGGCGTGGGGAGATGCGGGCTTGATCTCCATCAGCTCAATGCGGTTGCCATCGGGATCGGTCACCCAGTACTGCCAGTTGTTGTCTAACCCCTTGGTCGGCGCACCCACGCTCGGCAAGCCACGGGCCTCGAGCTGGCGGACCGTGGCCTGGATGTCGTCGACGAGCAGGCAGAAGTGGTTGTATCCCGCGTCTGAGGCGGGTTGTGGGGCTACCTTGGCCGCGCCGGGGAACAGCTCGATGAAGTGGCCGGGCGCGATCTGCAGGTAGACGATCCACGGCGACGGCTCCCCGTCGCGATCAAGGCGGAACGCCTCGCGGCAGCCCAGGATGGTGCAGTAGAAGTCGAGCGCGCGGTCCAGATCAGTCACCCGAAACGCGACATGGCCCAGAGCTGTGATCATGATGGGTCCTCCTAACTCTCTGACATGACGTGCTACGCACCCCGTGTCCTGTGACGGGGCATCTTGCATAGATGGTTATCCCTTGATACCGGAGAAGCTAATGCCCTGGATAAAGGTGCGCTGCACAAAGAAGAACAGCAGCAGAATGGGCACGGTCATCACGACACCGATGGCCATCAACTGTGTCCAGTGCGGCTCCTGACCGATCACCTGCTGGATGCCGATGGAGAGGGTATATTTATCGGCGTCATTCAGGTAGATCAGGGGGCCCAGAAAGTCGCTCCAGGCCCCGATGAACGAGAAGATGGCCGCCGTGGCCAGCACGGGCCGCGACAGCGGCAAGATGATCCGCCCGTAGATGCCCAACTCGCTGCACCCGTCGATGCGCGCCGCGTCGGACAACTCCGCTGGCAGCCCCAGGTAGAACTGGCGGAACAGGAAGATGAAAAAGGCGTTGCCGAAAAACGCTGGCACGGTCAACGGCAGGTAGGTGTTGATCCACCCAATGCTGCGGAATTGCAGAAACAGCGGGATCATCGTCACCTGGTACGGCAACATCAATGTCCCCAACACCACGATGAACAGCGTCTCGCGGCCCGGCCAGGCGATCCGCGAAAAGCCATACGCCACGAACGACGATGATGCCGTCGATCCAAGGACCACGGCCACACAGATGATCATCGTGTTTGTAAAGTAGCGGATGAAGGGGAATTCGTTGATCGCCGCCGCATAGTTCGACCACATCACCGGGTTGGGGAGCCAGACGATCGTGGGCGAAAACACTTGGGTCTCCGGCTTGAGCGACATGGACACCAGCCAGGCAAAGGGGCCCAGAAAGATCACGGTCAGGATCACCAGCAAGGCCTCTACGATCAGCGCCCGTCCGCTCTGGGGCCAGTTCAGGCCGCGCCGTCCATGGAGCCCGGCCAGCGCCGGCCCAGGCAGGCCAGGACGCTTATCGGCTTGCAGCATAGAACACCAACCTTGCTGAACTACGCAGCACGGCGATGGTCACCACGAGCGTGATCACCAGGAGGATCCAGGCCAAGCCCGAGGCATAGCCCATGTGCAGATAGGAAAAGGCGTTCTGGTACAGATACAGCGCATAGAACAAGCTGGCGTTCATCGGCCCGCCGCTTGTGATCACAAACGCCTGGGTGAAGAACTGGAACGTGCCGATAATCCCCAGGATCACGTTGAACAGGATCACCGGCGAGAGGCTGGGCAGGGTGATATTCCAGATCTTGCGCCACCAGCTCGCCCCGTCCACGTCGGCCGCCTCGTACAGCGACCGGTCCACGTCCTGCAAGCCGGCCAGGTAGACAACCACGGCATTGCCGGTGCCCCACAGGCTCATCAGGACGAACGACGGCTTGGCCCACTCCGGGCTGGCGTACCACCCCGGGCCACTGATCGACAGACCTCGGAGGATCCCGTTGAGCAGGCCCGTCTGTGGGTTCAAGATCCACTCCCAGAGGATGGAGAGCACCACCACGGGAATCAGCGTGGGCAGGAAGACGACGGCCCGAAAGAACGGCTGGCCGGGCACCTTGGCGTTCAACAAGATGGCCACCGCGATGTCCACCACGGTGTAAATGGGGATGCCCACCACGACCATGAAGATCGTGTTGCCCAGCGCCGTCCAGAAGACGGGATCGTGAGCGATCTGCTGATAGTTGGTCAGCCCGATCCAGGTGGGCGGCTGCAGAACGTTGTAGTCGGTAAAACTGTAGTAGAGTGACGACGCGATGGGGTACAGGTAGAAGATAAACAGCCCGACGAGCCAGGGACTGACGAAGAACAAGCCCAGGCGCAGGTTGCGGCGTTCCCTCGCTCCCAGTGTTGGCACTCCCCTCCCCCCTTTCCTGCTGTGGTAGGCGGCGGCCAGCGGCCCAGCGGCACGGGCGCCGAGCCGCCGCGTGCTTCCTGGCGGCGTCCCCTGATGCTATTGATGCAGCGCCTTGTCCAAGAGCGGTTGCAGCCGGTTCTGGACCTCGGTCATCGCCTGCATCGGCGTGGACTTGAGGTAGTAGACCTTCTGCTCGGCGGTCGCCAGGTCGTTGGCCAGTTGCGTGGAGATCGGCAGCAGCGGGCCATTTGTGGCGTTCGGCGAGACGTTGAGTTTCTCCGTCACCTTATAGGCGGCGTCGTCGTGCGTCTGCCAGATGTTCTTGGGCGCGTTGGGGCCCTGCTTGTAGCCGCTGAAGGTGCGCCAGACGTTCTCGTTGCCGATCACGGCGCTGCCGTTGCCGGCCCACATGGCGAACTTCACGGCCTCCAGGGGGTGCTTCGACCCTGCCGGCACCATATAGATGTTCATAAAGAACACCGTGGCGTTGGGACGCCCGCCCGCGGGGTAGGGGATGGGGAAGACCGCGTAGTCGAGCTTTGGATTGTAGGTGCGCAGGGCCTCGGTGTGCCAGTTACCGCCGACCATCATGGCGACCTTGCCGCCGATGAACGCATCGTTGGGCGAGAAGGCGGCGCCGAAGCCGGAGATGGCGGTCTGTAGCTTGTCAGCGCCGTACTTCTTGGCGTATCCGGCCTGGTAGTCCAGGGCGCGAATCGTGGCCGGGTCGGTCAGGGTCAGTTTCACCTTGCCGTTGACAACCTTGGTGAAGTTGGCGCCGAACACCCACGGCCAGATCCAGGGGTTGCTGCCGTCCTCAGCCCACGGGATGAAGCCGATCGTGTTCAGGTTCCCCTTGCTATCATGCGTGGTCAGCTTCTGCGCGTAGGCGTCGAGCTGCGCGAGGCTTGTCGGCGGCTTGTTTGGATCAAGGCCGGCTTTGCGGAAGAGCGTCTTGTTGATATAGAGGTAGAGGAGGTTGCCCGTCTCGGGGATCGCCCAGATCTTGCCACCGTATTGCATCAGCTGCGCGGCTCCCGGCAGCATCTGGTTCGCCGACCAGCCGATCGTCTTCAGGTAGGGCGCCAGGTCGAGCAGGCCGCCCTGATAGCCCAGCACGGCCGCCGAGTTGGCCATGTCCACGACGACCAGGTCGGGAACATGCCCCGAGGCAATCGCCGAGAGCAGCTTGCCGTTGTCGACGCCGCTGTGCGGGGGAACATAGAGGCCCGACGCGTGTACCCCGGGGTGGGTGGCGTTAAAATCCTTTGCCCGCTTCTCTTCGTACGTCTTGGAGTCGCCACCCCAGGGATACCAATAGGTGATCTCGGTCGGCGCGGTGGAACGCGCGGCCCGCGCCGGGCCCGTGCCGAGTGGGACGGCAACCAGGGTAGCGAGGGCAAGCATGCCTGCGACCCAGCGCAGGCGCGGCATCGTTGTCCGTAGCACAGTAGAAACCTCCATCGGTCATGTCAAACGCGGCAGTGAGCAAGCGGTTGGATGCGGTACGTGTGGTCGGCCACGCAAGCCTGATCAGTGGGTCCGCCGTGGAGCGCCGGCTTCCATCGGCCGCACCGTGGCCTGCCGGATAGGATAGGCCGGCGTCCAGCTAAGCGAGGGCCAAGAACAACCTCCTTTCTCCTCATGCACCGTGCATGGGCTGGCCGGTCACCCTACCCGCGTGGTCTCTCGGGCAGGAGGACCGTGCGCCGGAGCGCTCGCCGACTCCCTGCACACCAGGGTGGGGGGAAAGAAGAGGGTATTGCCTTCTGCCACCCCCGCCCCTGGTCGTTCTGCTGCGTCGCGGGCGGCGATCCTGTCCAGCAAGGCGCTGGCCGCATGCTGGCCCATCGCCTCGATCGGCTGATGCACCGTGGTCAGCCCGGGTGTCGAGAGCGCCGAAAAGGGGATATCGTCAAAGCCGACAATCGATAGATCATCGGGGACGCGGATACTGCAGGTGGAGGCGGCCTTCACGGTCATCAGTGCCGTCACGTCGTTGGTCACAAAGAGGGCGGTGGGAGGATCCGGCAGCGCCAGGAGAGATCGCAGGGCCTCCTGGATCCCGTCGAGGTGATGGGGACTGGCCACTTCAGCAGCGGGGACATGGGGCAAATCGTGTGTCCTCAGGAAGTGCCGATAGGCCAGACGGCGCTGCTGATCCTCCCAGGACTCCGGGCCGAGCAGTTGGCTGATGTAGCCGATCGAGCGGTGCCCCAAGGCGACGAGATGCTCCAGGGCCAGCGCGACGCCCCGTGCGTCGTCCACCAGAATGGACAACTCGCCGGCCACGCTGGGACGCGCGCCCACCGTCACCACGTGGCTGTGCGTCTCGATCAGCCATTCCATGTCCTCCCGTCTCCTGCTTTCCGGTAGAATGTCCCCCATCAGCAGGACCCCATCGACGCGGTCGACGCTCAGGATACTGCCCAGCACTTCCCCCTCAGTGCTGTTATGCTCGGCGTGCCCCAGCAGGAGATGGTAGCCACGCGCCCGGCAGGCAGTGTAGATCACGCGTAACAACTCGGCGGCAAACGGCTGGAGCAGGTTACGCGCGATCACTCCAATTGTCTGCGTGTGGCTCGTGCGCAAGCTGCGCGCCGCCGCGTTGGGCTGGTAGCGCAGGGTGATGGCGGCCTGCCGGACCCGTTCAACCGTGGCATCGCTGATCCGCACCTTGTCAACCTTGCCGTTCAAGACGCGCGACACCGTTGACGGGGAAACATCGGCAATGCGGGCTACCTCACGGATCCCTACCACCGAGCCGGACGGGTTCCTGGCCAAGCGCCCTCCTCTTCACCAGGGTCCTGTCCTGGCAAAGAAACGTTTGCCCTTAAACCTTTGTCCATGATAGTAGCACGGTGGGCAGAGGAAGTCAAGCGGTTAGGGAACTGCCTGATGTTTTGATCTAAGGAGCAGCAGTGGTATACCTCTTCGTGGGAGGAGGTGTGCCCATGAGTGAGGAGACCACGGCAGGCGAGGCAAACGGTGGCGTGGTCCGCGAGCGCCTGCTCTGGCAGGCGGCCACCCGCGATGACGTGCGGGTGGCGCAGGCGCTGCACGCAGGCGAGGAAGTGGACGCGATCCACGAACTGAGCGAGGCGGGGCTGCTCGACGGGTTCTTCCACTTTCTGGAGCTAACGGGGGTGCGGGAGGAGATAGGAGCGTTGCACCTGCCGGGGCAAGAGCGCGTGCTGATCCCACTGGTGCAGATGGTGGTGCTCTATCTGCTCAAGGTGCTGCTGGGCATTCCGTCGATGAACGCGCTGCCAGCACTACTGTTCAGCACTGTAGGGCTGATGACGCTGGTGGGGTTCAATGCCCAGCAGATCGCCGCCGGGTTCAGCCAGCGGGGGGACAGCCGACGGCGTCTAACACTACAACGTCAGTTTAGGCAGTTTTTGGAGACGCCGTTTGATGTGGGACTGTTTGACGCGCTCGTTGCGGTCCTGGGTGGCGGTCAGCCAGCCCAGCAAGTCGGCCTCGGTCCACACCCGCTGGGGTAACAGCTCCCGCAGCGCGCGCGAGACCTGGGGCCGCGTGATCTGGGGCATCTTTTCCCCCCCAGTCCTGCTGCATCTGCAGGAGGAAGGCACCGGCCAGCAAAGAGAGGGTGACATGGTGGTGCCAGCCGGGCCAGCGGCGCACCTCGTATTCATCCAGGCCGGTCTCGCTCTTCTCCGTCTGCAGCTCAGTCTCCACCACCCAGCGGGCGGCACCCACCTGGGCTATGGTCAGCAGGGACGTGTCCTCTGCGGCATTGGAGAAGGCGGCTTTGAGTTCGCTGCCGTCGAGATTGCGGCGCAGGAGCAGCCAGCAGGCCCGGTCGGGCAGGCCGTCGCGGCTCTCCCACACGTGCAGCCCGGCAAACTGATAGGTGCGCGGGCCCTGTGCCCCCTCCGCCACGGTCAGGTCCGCCCAGGCCCCTGCGTCGAGCGCCTCGGCCACGGCCCGCACCGTCTGCGGGGGCGGCGTGCCGGGCACCAAGCGGGGCACCGTGGGGTGCGGGCCGCGGCCACACCAGGGGGGCACGGCCACCGCCGCGGGCTGGGTGAAGACGCGCGTGTCCAGGGGCACCTCCAGCACGTAGCGCCAGCCGTCCGCGTCCAGCGCGTCGCGCAGACTGGGCACCTCCCCGTAGCCGGCATCGCCGGTCACCCAGTCGCCCTGCAGGTGCCCGCGTGCCCGCGCCGCCTGCAGCAGGGCCAGCCCGATCTCCGCTTTGGTGGCGAACCCGACCTCCTCAGGCACGCCGGCGGCCCGACAGCGCGCCGGATCGTCCAGCCACTTCTCCGACAGGAAGAGGTGGGCGTCGACCAGAGCATGGCCCCGCGGCGAGGCGTAGGCCAGGAAGACGCCCACCTGACAGTTGGCCCGCTTGCCCAGCCGCCCACAGTACTGGTGGGCCACCCCCACCGAGTGCCGCCCCTGCTTGGGAAAGCCACTCTCGTCGATGATCCAGACCCCCTCCGGCGTGTTCAGCCGCGGCCCCAGAAACGCCTGCAGGCGCATGATGACCGGCGCACTCTCCCACGGCGCGTCGGTCAGGAACCGCTGCAAGGCCCGCGCGCTCACCCCAGCGAGCACCTCGGCCACGTTTTCCGCGTTGCGCCGATCCGTTTGTTGCACCAGCAGCCCCCGCACGTACTGCTCGCCATGGGCTTGCGCTTCCTTCCGCCCAAAGAGCGGCGCAAACTGGGCATGAAAGGTGGCAAACGACGACGCCACCCGCGCGAACTCGGCCTCATCCATCCTCTGTCCTCCCTGGACCGCCAGCCTGCTGTCCCAAGGTCAGTATACTCTGGAAAAACTGACGTTGTAGTGCTAAGGCGCAAGGGAGGACCGCTCTCGCCCCAATGTCTGGCCCAGAACATCAGCGCGTTGCCTGCAGCGCAGAGGGAGGGGTTCTTCAATGGCGTGATCCGCCGCCTGGTGGCCTGGGGCACGGTGCGCGGGGAGGTGCTGGCTGCCCTGGATGGAAGCAAGCTGCCCACGACGAAGCGCTACGCGGGGCGGGGCTGCCTGACCGAGGAGCACACGGCTATCGAGAAGGAGACCACGCGTAAGGTGACGGTGGTGCGCCACGTCTTCGGCTGGAAGGTGCTTGTGCTCATGGATGTGCTGACGCGCCTGCCCCTGGCCATGAAGGTCGTGCCAATCCAGGCCTACGAGGGGGCATGGCTCCTGCCCCTGGTGGAGCAGGCCCAGGTCAATCTTGCGGGCTATGGGCACATCACGACTGTGGTCATCGACCGGGGCTATCTTGATGGGGAGGACCTCTGGGCACTCGACCAGCAGGGTAGCACCTTCGTGGTGGTGGCCAAGGCGGGCATGGTCATCCGCAAGGACGCGCTGGCCTTGGCCCGGCAGGAGCGCCCCGTGGAGCGTCGGCGGGTGATCCGCCACGGCCGGGGGCGCACGGCGCACACCGAAACGAACGTGACCAGGCTAGTGGGTTTGGAGGGGATGACCACCTATGACGCCTATGGCACAGCCGAACACGCTGCCCGCAAGACCCGCAAGGACTTTGCGGGACATCCCCGAGAGCGCGGTAGTGGTCCACCTGTGGGAGAACCACTCGCCCCCAGGGGGCGGCCTCGTCGGCGTTGTCACATTAACGTCAGCGAGGCATGCGATGTGGGGAATCAGGCCTCATTTCTGGCCTGAGATGCATGCCCAGTAGCAGGAAACAGGTCGCAAACCAGCCCCACGTGGGGAGTAGACCGCGAACATCTGTCCCAATAGACGTTGATGTGACAACGCCCTTTTCTCCCTGATCCTGGGGGTTCTCTCTGACTGCGTAGCTGCGAGTCTCCTGGTAACGCTCGCGTTCATGCTGCGTCGTCCTATCAGCAGAACGAGCGAACGCTCTGACCTACGGTGCTCGCCCGCGACGCAACGTGTGGGCTGCGTGCTGCGGCAGCCTCGGCCCTCCGTGCCCCAGCGGTTCTGCGTGCTTACCCCCGCATCAGCATGTGCAGTGAAGGCAGAGCCACGCGCGCGAGTTCGGTCATCTAGTCGTCGCCCTCGTCCACCCGGCACATCAGCAGGCGCACGTGGCTCATCCTCTTCTCCCTGGCACGACAGATCAGCATCCTACCGACAGCGTGGCTGGTACCTGAGCAGTCTGCCACAGGGGCGCTGCCGCTACATCATCCCAGCGCTTCCGCGCGTTTATGGCACATGTCTGCGCAGTTCCCTGATGTTTTGATCTAAGGATCATCTTCAATAATGTTCATAGGCAGACCAGCAGAGGAGGACAGGTTATGGGCCGAGGCCAAAGCGGGCGAGGATGGCCGGGCGGCTGCCGACCTGGGGCGGCAGCGTCTTGAGGCGCAGGCCAGTGAGCACCGCCACCTCGGCCAGATAGAAGATGTCGTAGACAGAGCCCAGGAAGATGATGACCCGGTCACGGTTCTCCTCCTTGAGTCGGCGGCGCCAGCGCTCAGCTCCTTCGCCGCCGAGGAGGGCCGTGCCCAGGGAGGGCAGCGGGGTGAGAGGGCGGGATGGGGAGGTCGGGGAGACAGCTGGGGGCAGCGGCGGGACGGGAGCCGGCGCAGTGGGTGCCCCGTGGGCCTGCCAGAGGCGAAAGGCGGGACAGAGGGCCATCACAGCCAGGGTAAAGTGGCAGTGCGCCACCACTGCGGCCTCGGTGCGCTGGGGGAAGCGGCGTAGGTGCCAGGGATGCTTGCCTTCCTTGAAGAGAGAGTTCTCGATCACGCTGCGCCAGTCATAGGTGTCGAAGCTGACAAAGGGATCACGCACTGCCGCGTTGGTCAGAGAGACGAGGCGGCGTTGTCACATCAACGTCTATTGGGACAGATGTTCGCGGTCTACTCCCCACGTGGGGCTGGTTTGCGACCTGTTTCCTGCTACTGGGCATGCATCTCAGGCCAGAAATGAGGCCTGATTCCCCACATCGCATGCCTCGCTGACGTTAATGTGACAACGCCCTTATACTAGCGCGTAGAGCATGGCCTTGCCGCCCGCCCCGGGGTCGGGCGCGCCGGTCCCGTGTTGTGGGGAGCGCGAGCACCGTCCCCGAAAAAGGAATGTCCTCCTGCGCGGGGACCAGTGCTGGGGGACGAGGGCGCACCCGGAGAGAGGTCGCTATCCTATGATCGAGAGGCGGCGCGACACACCGGCGGCCGGCCGCCAGGAGCAAGGGGCTCTCGTCGCCACGCACACGAGACACGGCGCTGTGGCGACCTCGGATCGCGGGCGTGTGCTCAGACCGTTGCTGCATGGCGCTAGGTGGCGTTCGTACGGGAGCCTGTCCAAGACAGCACAAACGCACCCCTGGTGGGGACAACGCTGGCCATCTGCCCGGCAACGCATGCAGCGCCGACCAGCACAACCAGGAGCATCTGCACACGTCTGGTCGCTCCTCTGTCGTGGTCACCTCCGCGGGCTCGTGGCCTCCTCGTGGTGCGCCTGCCCCCGAGGGCTGTCGTGACCACGCCAGAGCGCAGCGGCAGTCCCAGGGCGCGCTTCCCTGGCGCGTCAGGACGCACGCTCCCCGCCCTCGTGCGGTCGCGGATCCGCCACGGGGTGGCCGCTGTGGCGCTTCTCCTGGCCATGGTGGTCACGGCCGCGCTGTTGCTGCACTCCCAGGCAGAGGGGCGGGCGCAGCTGAACGCGCTGTTTCAGACGCGCGCTGATATCGCGCAACGGTTCGTCGCCGTGTACGTCCGTGATACGTTTGCCCGTGAGCGCGCCGTCGCGCAGAGCGCGTTGGCGGCGGCGACCGTCCGTCCGTCAACCTTCGAGACCGTGATGACGGCCCTCGGCTTTCAGGCCGGGGTGCTCCTCGACCGCCACGGACGGGCGCTGGCCGTGCTGCCCGCCGCACCGCGCCTGCTTGGGACCAACCTGGCCACACGGTACGCCCACCTCACCGCGGCGGTCGCTGGCCAGCCGACTGTCTCGCACGTTGTCTTCTCGGCCGCGCGGCACATCCCGGTCGTGGCCTTCGCCCTGCCCTACGCGACCAACGCTGGCCGGCGGGTGATCAGCGGCGCCTTCAACATTGGCCAGACACCGGTGGCGGACTATGTGCGCAACGCCTTACCGCAGAAGGGGGCTCTGGTGTACGTCGTCGACGATCCATCGGGGCTGCTCGTGGTGGCCGACCAGGGGGTGGCCCAGACACAGGTCTCCTTGCTGAGCGCGGATCCTGCTCTCAGTCGGGCGACAGCCGCCGGGGCGCAGGGCAGCTACCACCACGGCGGAGACGGCTATTACTTCGTGGCCCGGCGGGTCACCGGGGCGCCGTGGCGCTTGGTCCTGGCGGTGCCCGAGCAGACCCTCTACGCGCCTCTGGGCGGCGTGACCCTCTGGCTGCCCTGGGCCGTCTTCGCCGCCCTGGCCCTGGGGGCCGTTGCCTTCTTGCGCCTGGTGCTCCAACTCGCCGATAACAGGGCGGCGCTGGCGCGGGCCAATGTGGACCTGGACCAGCTCACCCGTGTGGATCGCCTGACCGGCCTGTACAACCGCCGGCACCTGGAGGAGCAGATAGCGTGGCTGCTGCGGGCCACACGTCGCCATGACGCCACGCTGGCGACGCTCCTGGTGGATATCGATCACTTCAAGAGCATCAACGACACGCACGGGCATGCGGCCGGCGATCGCGCGCTTCAGGCGATCGCTGGCCAGATGCGCGCTGGGCTGCGTCCAGAGGATGTCCTGGGGCGCTGGGGCGGGGAGGAATTCCTGATCCTCGTGCCGCGCACTGATGCCGCGGGGGCGAGCGCATTGGCCGAGCGGCTGCGGCACAGTATCCAGGACGGGCTCCTCGACCTCGGCGCGGGGCCGCCCGCACGGATCACCGTCAGTATCGGTGTGGCGGGCAGTACGCGCGACGACGACGCGGCGACTCTCGTCGCACGTGCGGATGCAGCTCTCTACCAGGCGAAGCGCCAGGGCCGCAACGCCGTTGTCGTTGCGGGCGTTGTGCCGCGTGTTGCGCACGACCAGGGCAGCGCGGCCCCAGTGCCGGGGACCTCCCAGGTTGGCGGCACGCCGATGCCGGAAGGGTAGGGGACCAGGGGCGGCCCCCACGTGCGGCGACACGGTCAGACGCGCACCGTGATCCACGTTCAGGCGCGCGCACCGCTGGCAATGAGGAGCAGACATGGCCGGGCCGCCAGCGCGGGTCTGGCAGCGAGGCGGCCAGTGCAGGAGGGGCACGGCATGGTCCTTCTCCGCACACAGTCATCGTGGCTCAGTGTCCAGGGTACCCCAGCAGCTGCACCCTCTGCTCCCTGCGTCCTGACACCTGACGCATCCCTCGCAGGGGCAGCGGATGGAGGATGTCGCTCCCCCAAAGGACCTGCTGGCGCTCACTCCCCTGTCTCTGGACGGCTCGTCGCCCCTCGCGCTCTCCACCGGAAGGATAGCGCGCCTCACCATGCGTAGCCCCCGAATGGAGCGTTGTGCCGACCAAATGGCTCATTGCCTGGAGTTGAAAAAGCGTGCATACTGGGCACACGCGTACCGGTTAGACCTATAGAAGAGTGAGTGAAGTGAATCTCAGATCCGCCTATCTTACGACGGAGCAAGCTGCACAGCAGCTCGGCATCTCTCGCCGCACGCTGGGGCGTGCAGTGGACCGTGGGGAAATCGCGTGGGATCGTCAGACACCCGGCGGCTGGGCGCTGTTGCTGGCCACCGATGTCGCCGCCTTTGCTCAGCTGTGCTGGCCGTTTGCTACATCCGTCGGGCAGACGGCTCAGCATGACAGGCGGGCCAGCCCACGATGCTCCCACCCCAAAATGCGCTCTCCTGAGACGATAGCCCGTGTGGCGCGCCCTCCGGGCAGCGTGCTTCTGTTATGATGCCGACAGCGTCAGACTAAGGAGAGCATGCAGCGCGCAGGGTGAGGAGGAGACGGCGATGAGGTTCGGCGCAGCGGTATGGCCTTTTCAATGGGAGCCCCCTTACGGTGCGGCGCTGCGTCGTATCGCCGCCCTAGGATGTACGGCCGTGGAGTTGATTGCCTGGGATCGGGATGCCCTCGACGCCTACTACACCCCTGCGCGCGTCGCTGAGTTGCGTTCTCTGCTCGATGGCGAGGGCCTGCTGCTCTCGGAGTTCGTCTCCACGCCCGTTGGTCTGTCCAGTCCCGATCCAGCCAGACGTCAGGCCGCCGTGGAGCACTTCCGCAGGGCTGCCGATGTGGCCGTGGCCCTGGGCACGGACACGATCAACACCGTTGCCGGCTACCCATTTGAGATGGAGTTCCCACCGCTGACCAGCCGCCCGCTGGCGCAGGTGTGGACGGTCGACGTGGCCCCAGGGCTGGACTGGGCGGCCAACTGGGCCGCGTACGTGGAGATGACCGGGCAGATGTGTGGGATCTGCGAGGAACGCGGGCTGCGCTACGCCCTGGAGTCGCATCCCTACCGCTGGGTGTGCGGCGCCGCCTCAATGGCACGGCTGATCGAGCATGTGGGCTCAGCAGCGCTGGGCATCAACCTTGATCCCAGCCATATGTTCCCCATGGGCGACATGCCCCACGTCGCCGTCTACCAACTGGGCGGGCGGGTGTGGCATACCCATGTCTCGGACAACGATGGCACGACCAACGCCCACTGGCGCCCGGGCAAGGGCAAGGTGGATTGGAGCGCGCTGCTGACTGCGCTCCACGCGACAGGGTACGACGAAACGATTTCACTAGAACTTGAAGACGTTCCCGGCGTGGGACGGCCCGGACGCCCGGCGACCGCTGCGTTCGATGGGGAATATCGGCTCTCTCTCGAGTATCTCAGTGGCCTCTGCGCCCAGCTCGGCATCCCGATTGAGGGCGCCTGAGTGCCCAGCACGTAGAAAGCACTGCCGGCACGCACCTCTCCTCTTTGGCCCCTCGGAGGAATCCTCTCTCAGGGACGGTTTCATCTGCCTGCGGTGTGGCGGCGTACAGTACCCTCCAGGTGCTGACCCTCCCTGTGCTGACCGCTTGGCTGATCCGAGCTGATTTCTCCTCGCTCAGTGCAGTGGCATAGGTCGGTACCTCCCGGTACGTTCCCCGCCTCAGAACCGTGCGTACCCATTCCTGAGTACACGGCTCCCAGGCCAAGCGACTCGTGCGGTCTACTGGCAGGGTAGAGCGTGCGCTCTCGGCGGGTCTGTTTACAGCTCCGAAGAACCGTATCTAACTTTCGCCGCCGTTGACCTGCGTTCACCACCATCAGACGCTTGGTCCCCTGTCCCACGTCAGCCCCCTTGCAGGGTAGGTCTCTCCGCTCGCGCGGCCCGATCCAGCCGGTTATGAGTTCCCGTTGCCTTTCGGCTGCTGGCTTTCGCTTCTTGGGACATCGTCTCCTCCTGGGGTGTTGTTCCTCCCTTGCGGTTGGCCTACTGCCCGCCAGGACCACTCCTAGACCCCAGGCAGACCCCAAGAGGGTTTCCACGTTCCGCATCCATCGAGTGCGGTCGGGGTGGATGCTCCCTATGCGCCGGGGTCTGGTGTCCGCGCAGAGAGCTATCTCGTACCCTCTGCCGTGACCCCTATCACCGTCTTTGCCAGCCATCCTCCGGTGAGTGAGCGTGACGGCGCCTCGTAGGAAGTTCCTGTCCGTCATCCGTCCGACCTGTCCCTCGCCTGGGTAAGGGGATGGCTCCCCGCTCCTTCGGCTTTCCTCTCTCGCTCTCAGACCCCGCCGTTGGCAGCGACGCCTGTTCGAGGTGGGACCAAGCAGTGGACACTCGCTTGGGTGCTTCCTTTCACAGCACCACTCAATGAATGCGACTTCGTGTCGCACAAGACGTGCGCTCGTCGATCACGCCCTGCTACCCCGTTCCGCTCAGCCTCTGATCTGCGCGCCGCCAGCCATAGATGATGAATATTTATTCAGTCCGGCGTATCGCCATGCACCGCCACGAGGCGAGGTCATCCAGGCTTCGCGTGCAACGCGGGCGCTGACATCATGTGACTATCCTGCTGTTCAAGATCGAGGTCATACGCGGCTCGACGGCGGCCCGGATGACCGAAGCGGCCAGCATAGGCGTCCCTGGCAGCGTTGACTCAAGAGGCACACCGCCTCCGACTGTTCCAGCCGTCGGATGCGCCCGCCATGGTCGCGCACCAGCGTGCGCAGCGTCGAGGGGCACAGGATGTCCGGTTCCCCCATCCGCCAGTCCAGGAGACGGGCTGCTGTGACGAAGGGCACCTCCTGGGGCAGGAGACAGGCTTGCTCCTGCAACCCAGGCCCAGAACTGGAGAGTGTGTCACCAGCCGCAATGGTGGCGTAGGCGGGCTTTCTCGTGTTCTCGGACGTGTTTTTCACAGCATAGTGGCCGCATTGGCGACCCAATTGAGCGTGGAGATAACCTGATAGCGGGCTAAACATGGCTGAGAAGACCTCTTCTCGGTCATGTTTGGGACTCCGTATGCCCCTGTGGACGCGTTGCGGCTGGTGACACGCTCTCTAGTTCTGGGCCTAAATAGTATAGTGGGCCCAGGAGTGCGCCCTTTAACGGTAGGAGGTGTTGCTCAGAAGAGCCACACATGAGTAACGGTGTGACGGGTGAGCAGCGTGCGTCAGGTCGTGCCACGACCTGGGGTGCGAAGCCTGCTGACAATGCGCTACTCTCCTAGCCATGAGGGAGACGCGGTGCTACCCGTGCGACCTATGCTGACGCGAGGAACCCACGTCTGAAACGTCGTAACCACTAACGGGCGCAAATGGCTGAATCGCCCGACCCAAAAGGGAATGAGGATCGCCTGGCCGTATTCTTGGGCGGTACAGGGTTACTCCATCGATCCTCCGGCGTATAGTGGGCAGCTACGGGTTGCTATCACATCTTCTACTGGAACTGGGGATCTCCCCCACTGCTTCACCTCGCGAGAGGGTGCGAGAATGCCAGCACGCAGGAGGGAGGGCGGAGGCCGCATAGTAGTCAAACGCTCGCCTGTAATGGACGGGACACGGCGAAGGCGGCCAGGGAGGGGAAGTAGTGTGAGCGGCGGCAAACATCCGCACTGGTGGTGCAATCGGAAGCACGGCTCAGCCTCGGCTGGGTCAGTGCATGACGGCCAGCAGACCCGCAAGGGCAGGGTGCCTTTCCAGTCCAGACCCACGAAAACTCTCCTGGAAAGCGCAGTGCGGGGAAACTCGCCCGCTGCGTTTGGAGCGGGGGAAAGGCCGTGAGGCCCTACCTATCGCTACATCGCAACACGAAAAGAGGGAGCTGTAAGGTAGACTGACGCCCATGAGAAAGCACTACAGCGCCACGTTCAAGGCCCAGGTTGTCCAGCAGATGCTGCGGGAGGACAAGACGTTTGCCCAGCTCGCCAGTGAGCATGAGGTGCATGTGAACCAACTGCGCGACTGGCGCCGCACCGTCCTGGAGGGACTGCCCCGCCTCTTCGAAGTCCGGGATGCGACGGCAACCCTCAAAGGCCCACTACAACGATTCGTGTAGTGCGCCATTTAACCGAGCTATGTGTTGCTCTGAGAGCCGCACTTGGCGCTAGTGTGAGGGTGCGACGGCATGCGTCAGCACGCGGCACGTGCTGAGGTGTGA
>JAABUM010003429.1_pt1 | contig 19422 bp, 22 predicted proteins | sample 5559161 | NCBI WGS metagenome assembly JAABUM01 (sample SAMN10711868, study PRJNA513369) | rock metagenome | isolation source: Antarctica rocks | place: Antarctica: Victoria Land, Siegfried Peak nord | reverse complement strand
GAAGGCTCAGGCTCAAGTAGGGCGTACCGGAACCGAATGATATCCGCCTTTGCCGCGATCCGGGCTTGACACATCTCGCTGGCTGCCCCTCGGGTGAGGTCACGCAACGGTCGTTCAAGCCTTTAGCCACACGCGTTAACGGGCAAGGCGGTACTTGTGCCTCCAGGCCGAGGTATGCGCGGTTGTCCGGCCCGTCGGCGTCACCGCTGCGCCTTGTCCGGCGCGTTTAGATCCGGAAGCTGCTCAGATGAGGCCGGAAACCCAGCGGCGCTTTGCGCCACTTCGAGGAACAGCCTCGGCCCCAGTCCACTGGGCCAAGCGTCGATGTCACCGCGAATGGTGCATGGCCCGGCTCGCGGTGCCCTCGCCTTTCGGGCCTTCATGACAAGCGTAATCAACTTGACCTCCTCCTGCGGGCGATGTCACGAAGAGTTGGCTTGCTGATTTAGCAGGTCCGCGCGGCGAAGGGTCCGTCGGGCCCGGTCCGCGACGGGTACATCGATCATCCTTCCGTCTAGGGCGGTCGAGGCGGCACCACTGCGCTTCGCCTCCTCAAGGGCGGCCACAACCTGGCGGGCGTGGTCGATCTCCTCATCGGAGGGGGCAAAACCAGAGTTGAGAACCGGAACCTGGGCCGGGTGGATGCAAAATGCGCCCACGAACCCGAAGGCGCGTGAGCGACGGACGTCGCCTGCGAGGGCGGTCAGGTTGGTGAAGTTGGACAGGCTGTTCAATAGGCCGTAGGGGGCGACTCCTGCTGCGCGGGCGGCCATAATGACCCGGCTGTGGGCCCAGGACAGGTCGACGTCTGGAGCGCCAGGCTCGACTTCCAGTTCCTTGGCTAGGTCTTCAACGCCCAAGGTCAGGGAAACGATGCGCGGTGAGGACTGGGCGATCTCCAGGACTTTCGCCAGGCCCAAGCATGTCTCGATCAGGACCTGCAGCTCGGTTGAGCCGCGCGCAATACCGTTCTGAAGTTCCCGTTCCGCCATGAGGGCATCAATGATGCTTACCTCGAGGGCGGATTCCACCTTGGGAAGCACCAGCGCTGCTGGTTTCGCGGAGATGGCAGCGTCCAAGTCGGCGATCAGCACTTCAAAAGGCTTGTTGACCCGGACCGAGACGTAATGACTTTTTGATAGGAGGCGCACAGCGCTGAAGAGTGCGATCCGGGCCGCGTCGCGCTCCTGCGGGGGCACGCTGTCCTCCAGGTCGAGGATTATCGCGTCCGCGCCCTTGCTGTCTGCCGTTGCGACGAACTTGGGCCGGTTGGCGGGCACGAAGAGCTGTGACCGTCGTGCTTGTGCCGTTTCTGTGGACAACGTTCCCTCACTATGGCGGTCGGTGAGCCGGTTTCAGTCGGGTAGCCCGGGTGGTGCCGTGACGCCAAGGTTGCGCAGCTGCCCGAGCTCTTCGGTTGACAGGCCAAGGTCGTGACCTAGGACTTCGTCAGTGTGCTGGCCCACTACGGCAGGTCCGGGGGTGCCCACGGTGCAGTGTGCGGTTGCGAATCGGGGGAAGACGTTTGCCATGGCGATCTGACCGAGTAGCGGATCGTGCACTCTTGTCACGGACTCGCGTGCCAGGACTTGCGGGTTGTGCAGCATGGTCTCCACAGTTTCCAGAGGACCAACGGCGCCGCCCATGTCGGTTAACTCTTCGATAGCCGTTTCTCGGCTGCGGGCGTGACACCAAGCGGAGATGTACTCATCGAGTTTGACCGCGTTGGTGACGCGGTCGGCGTTGGTAAGAAAGCGGGCGTCCCGGACGAGGCCGTCTCCGCCGATGGTGCGTAGGATGCGCTCGGCGACAGGTTGGGTACTGCCCGAAAGGGCGAGCCATAGGCCGTCGCCGCATTCATAGCTGCCTCGGGGGGCGGTCGAGCCGATCCGGTTGCCGCTGCGCTGGTGCTCAACCCCGGTCTGGTCGTATTCGATGACGTTCAACTCGATCAATTTGAGCGCCGCCTCATAGATCGCCAGGTCAATGCAGTCCCCTTCACCGGTGTGGTGTCTGCGCTCTACGGCAGCGAGAACGGCGGCAGCGCCTAAATGTCCGGCCAGAATGTCAGCCAGGGGAAATGCGGGCAGCAGTGGAGGGCGGTCCGCGAAACCGGATACCGCCGCTAGCCCGGTCATGGCCTCGGCGAGCGTCCCGAAGCCGGGCCGATCGCTGTACGGCCCCGCCTGTCCGTATGCCGTCACGCGAAGTACCACCAGACGCGGCGACACGTGACGCAAGGCTGACGGCGCGAGTTCCCAACGCTCAAGGGTCCCGGGCCGATAGTTCTCGATTAAAATGTCGAATTGGGGAACCCATAGCCGCATGAGACTCTGGGCCTCGGGATGGTGCAGATCCAACGCCACGCTCCGCTTGTTGCGGCTCAGCGTTTTCCAATACAGGCCCTCGCCGTCCTTTTGCGCACCGAACCGCCTGACGTGATCACCAACACCTGGCCGTTCTACCTTGATGACTTCAGCGCCGTAGTCGGCCAGAAGCGACGCAGTCAACGGTGCGGCGATCATGGTGGAGAGGTCCAGCACCCGCAACCGTTCAAGCGGGCCGGTGCGCGAACGGATATCGGTCAACTTGCCAACGCATTCGGTTTGCGGTGCCGGTTGGCGACCTCTGCACGGTAGCTGCGGAGCTCCTCGGCGGTGCGCATGATGTGCTCAGTCATCATCTGCCTGGCCTGCTGCGGCGACCGAAGGCGTATCGCCTCGGCTATAAGGAGGTGCTCCTCGGTGGCTCGCTTGAGCTGGTCCGGAAGATGCGACGGTGTGTAATCCCGCCCACTCCACAGTTCACTAGCGAGGGCCTTCAGGCGGGAACCACCTGCCGCGTCCCATATCGACCGGTGGAACACGGCACTAGCTGAGAGGAAAGCCGCCAGATCTTCTGCCCGACGTGCCTCCTCATTTCGTTGCTGGGCTGAGCTGATCATCGACAAGTCGGTGTTCGCTGCCGCGGCTCGCGCAGCGGCCTCTCCTTCGACCAGCGCACGGACCGCATAGCGGTCCAGGAGATCCTCCTCTGTCATCTCTGCCACAACGACCCGTCTGTTCGGCTTCACCAGGACTAACCCGTCACGTTGGAGCATCTGCAGGGCCTCGCGCACCGGAATGCGGGACACGCCAAATAGTTCAGCGACGCGGTCCTGTTTCAATTCAGTTCCAGGGGTGAAGTCGCCCTTCAGGATCGCCGTACGCATTCCGTCCGCGACTCGTTCGCCAAGCGTTGCGGCGGGGATCAATTGCATGCGTTTCCTCCACATTAAGGATTCAAATTATGGCTTCACAATGTCACCAGAGCGGCCCGGCGGCGTACGTACCGTATCAGCGCTGCGCGTAGAGGCAAAAGCGAGGTAGGGATTCAATATGCCATCCAACCACCGTCGACGAGCAGGTTGTGCCCCGACACGAAGGAGCAGTCGTCCGAGGCGAGGAAGAGTGCAGCACCAGCCACGTCCTCTACCTGGCCTAGACGAGGAAAGGGAGTTCTCGAGCGGGAGTAGTCGAAGGCCGCGCTGGCGGGGTCGTCGTCCCCGGGGTGTGTGCCGGTCACGATGCGTCCTGGCGCAACGGCATTCACGATGATCCCGTCCCTGGCGTAGTCCACGGCCAATTGGCGCGTCATCTGCACCACTCCACCCTTGCTCACCCCGTAGGAGAAGGAGGAGGGCGGACCCACCATTCCGTGCTGCGATGAGACGTTGATGATCCGGCCGCGTACTTCGTTCACCGGCTGTTGTCCGGTCATCTGCATGATGGCGCGTTTGCAGCACAAGAACACGCCACGCAGGTTGACTGCCATGAGCGAGTCCCAGTCCCCTTCGGTTGTCTCCAAGATGGATTTGGGGTTGAAGACCGCGGCGTTGTTGACCATGATGTCGAGGCGGCCGAATTGTTCTACGGTTTGAGCCACGAGGCGATCCACCTGGTTCCAGTGCGAGACGTCGGCCGCGACGTGGAGGGCGGTTCCTCCACTGTCGATGATGGTCTCTGTCGTCGGCTGAGACCCGTCCTGGTCAGTGGGGGGCTGCTGGCGCACATCGCTGACGACGACGGCTGCTCCCTCTCGCGCGAACCGGGTGGCGATGGCCCTTCCGATTCCGCTGGCGGCACCGGTCACGATGACGACCCGTTCGTCCAACCGCACCAGCGGGGCTCCTCTCCTCTAGACGATTAGTGGGAACGCGCCCGCTTGCCCACAGGGCGCGCGGACCACGCGCAGGGCGGCCCGTTTGGCGCTGGCCCTTCCAGGCCGACTGGGGGCGCGCGGGTCCTACGTGGTCTGCTTGTCGGTCTTTGGGTAGCTACCAGCGGGGAAGCTGAACACCATTTCGACGTCGTCTTTCCCGGTGTTGACGATGCTGTGCCAGCGGCCCGGTGGGATGTGCACGGCGTCGCCGGTGTTGAAGGTGATGGTGTCGAGGTCGGTTCGCAGTTCACCTGAGCCCTTGACGACCAAGCACACCTCCTCGATCTCGTGACGGATCGGGTCGGTAGCAGCTGTGGGCGGAAAGTGCGACAGGCCCATCGTTGATTGCGCGCCCGGGATCCGGTCCCGGTCGATGAAAAGACGGCTCCAGGAGCCTCCCTCCAAGCGCTTCTCGTCGGTCTGCTCCGCGGAAACCAGAGTCACCGGCTGCCCGGCAGCCGGGTCCTCGGCCGAGGATGTCGGTGCCTCGGGGGCGCTCGCCTGTCTCCACGAGCGCGCGATCTCCTGCCGGGTCGCGAACCAGACGCCCTCAAAGCCCTTCGCGTACTCGATGAACCGCTCGAGTCCGGCAATGCGGCCGGGGCGGCCGATGATGCGACAGTGCAGACCTACTGACATCATTCGCGCGCTGGTCTCCGACTCCCGGTACAGCGTGTCGAAGGAGTCTTTGAGGTAGGTGAAGAACTGGTCCGACGTGGCCAGCGGGTCGGCCAGCCAGAACTGGATATCGTTGGTGTCGGCGGTGTAGGGGATGACAAGGTGATTCTTCCCCTCCACGTCCACCTCGTAGGGGGCGTCGTCAGCGTAGGAGTCCGAGTCGTAGAGGAACCCCCCCTCCTCCACTAGCAGCCGGCGTGTGTTCACGCTCGGGCCGTACCTGCAGTACCAACCGACCGGCCGCGTGCCGCATGTCTTGATGAACGAATTGATGGCGAGCTGGATATGATCGCGTTCCTGGTCCTCGGTGAGGTTGAATACCTCCTCCCAGCGCCAGCCGTGGCTGCAGACCTCATGCCCGGCACCCACTGCCGCCCGCGCCACCTCTGGGTTGACCTCGAATGCCTGGGCGCAGGCAAAGAAGGTGGACTTGACCGAGTGTCGGGCGAAGACGTCCAGTATTCTCCAGACCCCGACGCGGGACCCGTACTCATACATGGATTCCATCGCGAGGTTGCGCTTGGTTGATGGGAAGGGGTAGGAGCCCCACTCGGTGAGCGTCTCTTGGTCCGCGTCGCCCATGGGGATCGAACGCTCCGAACCTTCCTCGTAATTGACCACCAAGGAGATGGCGACCCGCGATGAGCCCAACCAACGATGCTCAGGTGGAGTACGGCCATAACCAGCGAGGTCTCTTTCGAGGCTCGTCGGAGCTCCTGGGCGGCGGCCAGCCTCCGTGGGCAGGTTCGCACTCACTTCAGCCCCCAGATCTGGAGGTAACCGGGCTTCCACAGATCACCGTAGCCAACTCCGAGGGCAGGCGGGGTGCCCGCCTCGGCCACGTTAGAAGCGTCGAAAATGCGCAGCTTCACGTTCTCGTCCCCGCTCTCGATAGGTGGAATACCGGTGAGCAGACGCATCGCTTGGTCAAGGGCGGCGTACCCAAGGTTGGCCGGGTTCTCCCCCACCACCATCTTCACCGGAGAGTCTGGAGTGATCATGCCGAGGATGGCCGGGGTACCGTTGAATGAGACGATCTTGACCCGGTTCTGCGCCCCGGCGAGGGTCACGGCGGGCCTAGCAAACTGCACCATGGCGTCGTACATGGGCATCACGTAGTTGAGGCTTGGATCGGCCTGGATGGCCGCCTGCACGGTCGGTTGGATCTGAGAAGTCCAACTGGGCAGCGGGATATTCTGGAACTTCACCTTGCAGTCACTGCCGCAGTACTTCTTGAACTCGTCCTCGGTGGCCTTCTGGTTGATGTCACCGGCGATCAGCTCATTTGTCGTTAGCACGAGCACGTTGGCCTTGCACTTGCTGTCCGCGATGATCCAGTCAGCGTCAAGCCGCGCGGCCTCGGCGTAGCGCTGGCCGACGCGAGCGTCCGTGCCCTTCTCGGCCGGCTGGGTGATATCGGTATCAATGAGCGTGATGAGCTTGACGCCCGCCTTTCGGGCTTCATCTGCCTGCGATTGGAAATAGACGGGGCCAATCGTTCCGCCGATAAAGATGATGGCGTCGGCCTTGTTGTTGACGGCGGTGTTAACCCCCTGGATCCATTGGCTCTTGCTGCCCTGGTTCGGGTAGTCGACGACCTTGACGCCCACTTGGTCAGCAGCTTCCTTGATGCCCTTGAACTGAGCTTGCCCAAACTCGTTCGCGGAGTTCTCGTTGATCGTGTAGATCAACTTCCCCGCGGCTTTCTTCGCGTCGAACGCCGGCCCGGGCGCCTTCCACTCGGGAATCTTCTTCGCTTCCTGGACCTTGGCGGTCACCGAGGCCAAGTCGCACGCCCCTCCGGCACCACCGGAGGAGCCGCCTTGCGACGATGTCGTGCCGCCGCCGGAACTGCAGGCGCTGGCCAGCAGCACCGCGGCGGCGCCCACTACGATCCGAATGGTTCTCATTTGGGAACTCCCTTTGACTAGTGGGACTTACTCCGATCGGGGATGCGGAGGGTGGTTAGGCGGCGCGCTACTAGTTGGGTTGGAGCCCTCATCCGGACCCGATGATCAGCGCCTCCCGGCGTCTGGCGAGTTGTGAGAGCGTCACTGCGAGGACGAGCGCGCCGCCGTAGAAGACGTCCTGGACCCAGGACTGCAGCCCGAAGAGTGCCAGGCCGGTCACACCGGAGACCAGGAAGTAGACGGCGATGAACGAGCCCCACGGGTTGAAGCGGCCGGGCATGATCGCGGTCGTGCCGAGGAAAGCCGCGGCGAAGGCAGGCAGCAAGTACGTAGCGCCCGAGATTGGATCGGCGGCCCCAGACGTACCCGCGTAGAGGATGCCGGCCAGAGCGCTGATGGCCCCGGAGGCGACAAACGCTCCCCACCGGATTCGGTCGACCCGGAGCCCGTTCAGGCGGGCGACCTCCCGGCCGCGCCCGGCGAACAGCAACCGGCGACCGAGCGACGTGTACTCGAAAACGTACCAAACAAGCGCTACAAGGAGTAGGCCGTAGTAGAACTCGAAAGGGACCCCAAGGAACCGGTTCCCCACGACCGCGTCGGTCAGCGATGTGTCGATACCGGCGAACGTCTGGCCGCCGCTCATCAGCAGCACAATCCCCGACACGAGTGTACCAATTCCGAGCGTGACGATAAGCGAGTCGATCCGGAACAGGACGACGAACGCTCCATTGACGAGACCTACAAAAGCGCCGGAGAGCAGGCACAGCGGGATGAGCACGACTATTGGGACGTCGTGACGGGTGTTGAGGACGCCGATCAACATCTGGGACAACAAGAGGGTGCTCGCGATGGACAGGTCATACTCACCCACCGTCAACGGGATGATTAGAGCGCACACCAATACCACCAACACTGCTTGAGACCCTAGGATCGCAGCCATGTTCGAAGTAGTCAGAAACTCGGCAGGACGGAGCGCTCCAAAGAAGGCAATGACGGCCAACCAGACGAAAATAAGGGCGGTCCGCTCGAAGAAGTTCCGCGCCCCCCTAATGCCTGTTGACGCAGCCCGGGGACTCTCGCGCACCTCGGCCTTGGGACCGGCACCGCTCCCGGCATTGATGGTCACTTCCCGTCTCCGTTCCCGTTGGACTTTGCCACACTTTCCACCAGTTCGAAGCACGCAGCCCCGATGTTTCTCTTGGTGATCTGCCCGCCTGTTAGCTCGCGGATACGGCCAGCTGAGCCAAAGACGAGGACGCGGTCGCAGAGCAAGGCGAGCTGCTCGTGGTCATTGCTCGCGCACAGGACGGTCATGCCGTCTGCTGCGGCCGCACGCACGTCCTGGAAGATCTGTTGGCGGGCTCCCACGTCAACTCCCTGTGTGGGCTCGTGCAAGAGCCATATCCGCATCCCCAGTTGGAGCCACTTCCCCACGAGTGCCTTCTGCTGGTTGCCGCCGCTGAGCGACTGGAAGGCCTTGGCCGGATCGCGAGGGCGGACGTCGAAGCGCTCCATCAATTCGCGGGAGGCGCTCGTCATTGCCCTTCGATTCAAGCCGAAGGGTGTGCGAAAGCGCGACAAGACCGGAGACATGACGTTGTCTTCCACTGGCAGGCTACCGACGCTGCCCTCTCGCAGTCGGTCTGCCGGCAGGAAGCCAATCCCGAGACTGACAGCCTTCATGGGGGTCAGCCGCGTCAAGTCGTGAGTCTGTCCGTCTATCGTCAGCGTCCCGCTTTGCGGGTTCTCTACACCGAAGGCGGCCTGGGGAAGCCGGTCGAAGCCAGTGCCAGGCAGCCCCGTGACGCCGAGCACTTCGCTGGCATGCATGTGGATAGAGGGGTAGCGGACACCATCGATCGTGAGGTCGTCGATCACGATGGCACCGGCTTCGGGTGCCGGGGTTCTGCGCTCGATCTGCTCGAAGTCCACCGTCCGACCGACGATCATCTCGACCAGTTCGCGAACGCTGACCTTGGCGGTGCTGACACTGCCTTGCACGCGGCCGTCCCTTAGCACGGTCACTGTGTCGGTGATCTCCCGCACCTCGTCGAGATCGTGCGATACAAACAGGACGCTCGCGCTCCTGCTCGCGATGTCGCGCACCACGCGGAAGAGATGGTCCTTTTCATCCGCCGGAAGAAACACCGTGGTCTCGTCCAAGACCAGCAAGCCCCTCTTGCCATCTTGCCCAGTGAACTGACGGATGTCCTGTACGGCACGGACGATGGCGAGCATGGCGCGCTGTGTCGGGCGGAGATCCACAACTTTGGTGGATGGGTCCACGTGCAGGCCATACTCCTCGAGCAGCTTCAGTGCCTCGCGGCGTTCTTGGCCCCAAGACAATCGCCACGACGTCTTCGATGCGTACGCGCCGATGCGCAAGTTGTCCAGAACCGTCAGGGACGGGACCAGGCCAAGGTCCTGGTGAACGAAACCGATGCCCAGCTCACGCGACTTACCCGGCGGCATCGGCAAAGAGACGGGCTCCCCGTTCATCTCCATCTCGCCGCCGTCGGGGGTGTGGAAGCCAGACAACACCTTAATGAGCGTGGACTTGCCTGAGCCGTTCTCGCCCAGGAGACCATGGATCTCGGCGTGCCCGATGGTGAGGTCCGCGTGGTCCAGCGCCAGGGCCCCCCCAAAATGTTTCGAGATCCCGCGAAGGACGATGGTCGGCCCTGCAGACTGGGCGACTGTCATGACATGACCCGGGCCCATCTTGGCTGCGTAGTGATCATCGGCGGCTGTCCAGGGCCTCGAGGTAGCCGATGACCTCGTCAAGTTGCATCACGTCGGCGTACTTCGAATCCATGTCGAAGAGGTTGGCGTCGTGCGGACCAGTCGCCCGGTCGGCGACGCAAGCGGCCGGGACCGCCACCCGGTAGCCGTACGAGAGGCCGTCAACAACCGTCGCTCGGATGCACCCGGAGGTCGCGCAACCGGCGACGATGAGCGTGTCGATCCGCATGGGAATGAGCATCGAGACCAGGCCCGTCCCGAAGAAGGCCGAAGGCGCGCGCTTATTCAGGACAAAGTCATCGGGGCCAGGGGCGATCCGCGGGTCGATCTCCATAGATGCGGCGTCGTCGACGCGAAGAGCTCTGAGCGCAGGCATTTTCTGGCCCCAAGTCGCCGCGTCCCTGGTCTGATCGAGAAAAGCCAACGTGGTGTAGATGATCGGAAGCTGGCGTGCTCTCGCAGCGGCCAGCAGTCTCCCAATCGCCTCGAGTGCAACGGTCTGATCCGACCCGACCGGGTGGTCGGGGTCGGTGAAAGACCGTGTCATGTCAACGACAAGAATGGCCGGGCTTTCGCCGAGACCGACCCGCGCACCGATGCCGCGGGACGCGTAGAAGGCGGCGGTCTCCGTCGCCCAAGGGGTACTCATGTCTCGTCTGACGAGGCCAAAGCCGCTGGACTTCGAGCGACGAGCGCGTCGACAGCCACCGCATTACCCTGCGGGGCCTGATGGGGCGCCACGCACTGCAGACACGCTCTCCGCACAGTCGATCCTCTCCAACGGAGCCAGACCCGAAGTCCGTATCCTGTATCCTGGATACCTGTCTCGTCAAGAGACTGGCGGTAATCCAAACCCTTGAATGTCCTTCAGCGACGAGGCCGAGCATCGCACGTGGCCCCTCCAGCGGACCCGCTCAGCCCTCCACCAGAAGCGCCCGCTGAAGGGAGTGATGAGGGCAATGAGCACCACGACACGGGCGGTGATTGGGGATCTCAGCATCCAGATGATCGACGGGACGGTGCTGCGATCGCACACTGACGTCGATCTGGCCAAGCAGTGGGCCAAGTACGTGCACGGCAACGTCTGGGACCACCTGACCTACGGCCAGCAGTGCCAGGCCACCTCGGAAGCCCTGGCCGAGCTACGACGAACACTCACCGACGCCGAGGGGGAGAAGTGACGACCTACTCCGTGGCGCTGTCCAAGGGTGGCAGCACGAAGACGACGACGGCCGCCGAGATCGTCGTCGCCCTCGCGAGCAGGGGGCGCAAGGTCCTGGCCATCGACCTCGACCAGCAGGGCAACCTCACCACGAGGATGGGCGTCAGCCGCGACACGAAGGTGGTTGCAGTCACGGCCGAGGTGCTTACGGGCGCGGTGACGGCAGAGGAAGCCGCCATCGCCGCACCGAGCGTGCCAGGTGCGTTCGTCCTCGCTGGGACTCACGACCTGGCGAAGATTGACACCCAGAGCGTGCCGGACCTGGTGACGGCGCTGAGGGATCATCTGGCCGCCGCCGCCCACGTCTGGGATGACGTGGTGATCGACACGCCACCGAGCCTGACAGGGCTCACGCTGGCGGGCCTGGCTGCTGCCGACGTCGTCGTGCCTCGGTGGCTTGCGAGGTCGAGGCGTACGACCAGCTCGCCCGCCTGACGGAAGTGATCGAGCACCGTCTTGCACGTCGGGTGCGGCCGGGGCTCGCGCTGCGCTGGATCGTGCCGACCAGGTACGAAGCCAGACGAGGGCTCGACCGCGAGGTGGTCGAGCTGCTCAACGAGAACCACCCGGACCTCGTGACCAGCCCCGTGCGGGAAGCCGTCGCAGTCAGGGATGCCTACACGGCCGGGATGCCCGTCTCGGTCTACGACCCACGATCCAGGATCGCGGCCGACTACGCGGCCGTCCTGGCCCCGATGATCCGCCCCAGCACAGGAGAGTGACCCATTATGCCTAAGTCCCGCCGGAGCCTGCGCGACCGAGACCAGGACGCCATCACCGCGGCCGAGGAAGAAAAGCCGACCCTCATCCTCGAGAACCCAGAACCAGCAACGACGACCAAGCTCAAGCGGCAGCCCTCGCCGGACCCACAGGTGCGGACCGAGACGACGACGAGGATCGGGCTGTACTTCCAGGAGCAGGTGTTCCAGGACGCGAAGAGTGCCTACCTCGTGGATCTCGACTCCCAGCCGGACCCGGCTACCTCGTTCGCCCGGTGGATCGGCCAGGTCCTCGACCGGCACAACCGGCTCACGCCGGAACGACGAGCCCAGGACGCCAAGACCTTGGGCGAGGAGCCCAAGGGCGGTAAGGGGTTCCCGCGCAGCTTCATGATCCCGGCCAGCACGGTCATCGACATGGACCAGGCGATCAAGCAGGACCGAAAGGCCGAGCGATACGTGTCCGTCTCCCAGTACGCCACCGAGGCCGTCCGGGCTGCGATCGCGGACGCCCGCCGCCGCAACGGCGGGACGCTACCGACCCCACCCGCGCGGCTGCCCAACAAGCCCACGCGTTGACCTGATCCACCACAATGACCAGTTGAACCAGATCCACGAAGGAGCCACAGCGAATGAGCGGGATCGACAGCGCTACCCTCCGCGCCCTCCGAGATGAGCCGTCCTGGCCGAGCGCGCGACGCCCGGCCGAGTCACCGCCCCGGGCGTCGAGCGGCGCTGACGACCCGATGTGGGCAGCACCTGACGGGCCCAAGCGCCGGTTGGCGCTCGGACATCAGGACGAGCCGGAGGTGCCGGGCTACTGCACCTGCGGCGCGCTCACCACCAGATGCAGGGCGCGACCGCGACGCTGGGCAGCGCTAGGTTAATGAGCCCCTCATACGGCCCGGCGACCGCGGGCCGCGGTTCCAAGCCTGCACGAGCGCCGGGGTCGGCTCCTTCGGTGACCACATAGACCGTGAGGGCGACCAGGAGGCATCTGCCTCTTGGACTTGGTGAACCGGCCCATTAAACCGCGTGATGCCCCCGTCTGGGCAAGCATGGCATCCTCAATCGGTGATCGCCGATGACTTCTTCACACACCGTGAACAGACGCCATCTGACGATCCCTGGGCTGTACGGCCCAGCCCGACGACCGAGGTGCTGGATGGGCTCGACACGGACCTGCTAAAGAGCCTGCGTCTTAGTCCCCTCCCTGGCCGGAGCGACCTTGAGGTCCTGATCACGTTATCCGGGCTCGTTAACGACGAGCTGTTGGCTTACGGCACCGGCGGGGGCCAGGAGCTGACCGATGATGAGATGGCCCACGCGATCTTGACGCTCCACGCCGTCACCAAGCGGGTGGGCATCTCCTTCGAGGTCCCGTTCCGCAACTTCACTACGTTTCGAAGTCACTGGGTACGCAACGGAGCGCACGGGTCCTGGCAGGGCCGCCGAGACATACTTGAGTCTCTCTTCGAGCCGCTGTTCGGCGAGCTCTTCGTGCGAGAGCAAGTGTCGCTTGAAGCCTTGGGCCGCCCAATCACGCCGCACTCGGCCCTTGGCTGGCCAGGCGTCGACGAAGAGATCAGTGAGTTGCGCCGTCGCTTCGGGACCGCAACGACTCCGCAGGACTACAAAGACACCGGCCATCGCTGCGTCACCGTGCTCGAGGCGTTGAGTGCCACGGTGTACGACCCGGCGCACCTCGATGAGGGTGAGGCGGAACTTCCCATCGCCCGGACGAAGGACCGCATCGGTCGCTACGTGGAGCGGACTTACGGAGGTCAAGAGCACGTTGAGCTACGGAGCCTTGTCCGGGCCACAATCGACTTCGCTCAGCGAGTCAAGCACGGATCTGGGACACGACGAGACGCCGGCCTTGCCGCGGACGCGACGATTCTGCTTGCCAACATGCTCCGGCGCCTGCAGGAGCCGGCGGATTAAAGTCACCACGATCGGACCCTGTGCGTCAGGACGTGCCTGCTGCGACGGGCCAAGACCTGCGGTCTCACCGATGGAACGTTCGGCTTCGGGGCGCCACTCTTCATCAAGCGACCAATGGCGGCGACGAGCTGATCGTTGGCTTCGCGCCAGAGCTTCACCATGGAGTAGCCGCCGTGGCCGTCCCTCGTCAACGATGAGCCTCGAGCCTGGAGCGGCGATGTAGCTCCCACGCGGTGAGGACGGGAGAGGAGATGTCCCGCCGACCGTGAATCAGGACCCCCGGAATGCCGCGCAGGAGCTCCATGCGCTCGAGGAGGGGCGGGTCGCAGAAACCATCGCGAGACCAATAGTGCGCGGCCAGGCGGACGAAGGCCAGCCGGAAGCGGTCCTCATTCCACCGCGTGTCCCGGGCGATCGGGACCTCGGTCCTGCCTTGCCCGCCACATCGACAACGAGTAGGCCGTCAAGGTGGCATAGGCTCCGGTCATGGCCCTTATCCACAGAGCCACCCTTTCTCCGTCGAAGCAGGAACTTGTCGAGTCGTGGCTCCCCACACGGTCTTGGGCCTCGGGTCGCACGGTGGCCGGCAAGCTCGCCGAGTACCGCTTCGACGATCCCGCAGGTGAGGTCGGCGTCGAGACGATCCTATGGCGGACCGACGACGGCGCCATCCTGCAGACCCCGCTCACCTACCGCGCCGCGCCGCTCGCAGGCGCCGAGACGCACCTGATCGGGATCAGTGAGCACTCCGTGCTCGGACATCGATGGGTCTACGACGGCTGTGGCGACCCAGTCTGGGCCGCCACGCTGGCCGTCGCGATCCTCACTGGCGGCACCCAGGCGCAGATGTTCTTCGAGCAGGACGGCGAACGCATCGACGTCCCACTGCGGATGCAGGTCCGCGGCAGCGGCAGCTCCGGCGACATTCCGGACGTGACCTCGGTCGACTCGGTGACCGACGAGGGCACGGTCACCCGGGTCCGTGCCGGAGACCTCGAGCTCGCCCTGGCTCGCGTGGTGGGCTCGCCGCCCGACGGTGAGCGCACGCTCACCGGCCGAGTCGGAGTCTCCGGCGAGACAAGCGTGCTCGCCAGTCTGCGCCTTTCAATGAGTTCCTGACGCTCAACCAACGCCGCGGACGCGACCCCGCCGCCTGCGGCCGGTGAGCGGGGGGCCTCGCTGCACGCGACCACGCCCACCGTAGGCCGATCCGCTTCCGGGGTTGGACCACGTCGGGCGCGGGCTCCCTGCCAACCCTGTGTCAGTGCCGTGCACTACGTTTCGCTGATGACGACTCGACGGCACTGGGTGATCGTCGCCTCGCGCGACCATGCGAGGCGCGGCGTAAACGGCGGCTTCGTCGTGGCCAACCACGGCAAGCGGTCGCCCCTGGCCCGGATGTCGCCCGGCGACGGCGTCCTCATCTACTCGCCGACGACCACCTACCCCCACGGTGAGCCGCTGCGAGCGGTGACCATCGTCGGCGAAGTCACCGGAGACGAGCCCGAGCCAAGCGATGTGATCACAGGCTGATTCCGTCGTGCGGCAAGTCTCCGTGAAATCGAGCCGCTGCCACTCGAGGAGATCCGCGAGCACCTGCCCGTCTCGCGCATTCGGTTCGGCTTCTTTGAACTCGACACGGCGGACGCCGAAGCCATTTGGGCGCTTGTGGCGCACCATACTCGTTGAGCAAGGTCCGGCAACTTCAAACGCTTAACCGATGCGGCAACGGTTGACATCGCTCGAGGAGTCCCGGCTACGGATCGTCCTATGGGCGTGCCGGTCAGCGTTCCCGCTGCGGTACCTCCCGTCTCGCCAGCCGTCGCCTACCGGGACGCCCGCGCCAAGTGGATAGCGAGGTCCACGGCTGGTCGGTATGGGTCGTCAGCGTCTGGTCGTCGCAGGTGCGGTTGGGCGAGGTGGTCGCTGACCGCGCGGAAGATCAGAGCGCGAAGCAGGAACTGCGGGAAGGTCGAGTCCACCAGCATCGGCTTCACCACGTCGGCGCTGGCTCCCTCGAAAACCAGGGCGTCGACGATCACCACAGCGGACGCGAACGCGGGCGGCCGCCAGTAAGGGCTCAGGTCGATGACCAAGGGCGGTAGTTGGGAGTGGAACAGGACGTTGCCGGTCAGATCGCCGTGGACAAGCTGGGCAGGGACGTGTGCCGGCCGCAGACTCTGGATCAGTCTGTTCAAGTGCTTGGTCTGGATGTAGTCCTCCGCGGGCAGCTCTGCCCACGCGACTTGGTCGGCGATTGCCCAGGGATCGGTGCGGTCCGCAAGGAAGGCGGGCTCAGGCTCGTCCCGCAGGGCGGCGTGCAGCCGCTCGCCAACTGCGACGATCTCGTGCCAGCGCCCACGTTGGTGGACGCCAGGTTGGTACCGCCAGGCCGTCCAGCCGTGGCTGGTCCAGTCGCCGTCGGTCGTGCGTAGTGGCAGCGACACCCGCAGGTCGTCCCGGCCGTCGAGCTTGGTCAGCAGTTCGGCCTGCCACCGCAGGGCGGACAACGGCATGCTCAAAGGCTTGAGCACTGTCAGACCGACTAGCCACGACCTGCCTTGTCCCCCGCTCAGCGGTGCCAGCCCTCCCTGGAGGCCGAAGGCTGCCAGAACCGCGGCGCTGGGAGGCGCACCCCAGGGGCCCTCGACGTGCTCCACGTCCAGAACCATAGAGCCGGTGGGACGTGCGCCGCTGGTCCTTCGTCAACGGGACGCTCCGCTCTCGATGGTGCATAGTCTGGCCCGTGGTCGTCGTCGAGCCTCAGCTTCGGGACGCCGTTCCCGGTGACGCCGAGGAGCTGAGCAGCATCTTCCTGCGCGCCCGGGGCCGGGCGATGCCGTGGCTCGCCATCCCACACGACGAGCACTCCACCCGCTGGTGGATGCAGCACGTCCTTCTCACCGAGCAGCAGGTCCGAGTCGCCGATGACGGGAGCCAGCTTCTCGGCTTCGCCGCCGTTGTCGGCGCATGGCTTGAGCAGCTCTACGTCGACCCCGAACATCAGGGGCGCGGTGTGGGTCGTGCGCTGCTCGAGGACGCCAAGCGCCTACGATCGGGGGGGCTCCGGCTGCACGTCTTCACACGCAACGCCCCCGCACGGCGCTTCTATGAGGCCGCAGGCTTCGTCCTGGTGGACCAGAGCGACGGGCATAGCAATGAGGAGCAGGAACCCGACTGCACCTACGCCTGGACGCCGAGTTCCACCCGTACCAGGTGATCCCGCCGCGGACGCCTTCGACGAAGGGGCTCGCCGACCCGCAGCACGATCGGTGACCGGGCAGAGTGCCCGGTCACGATCAAGGTGTGGGACTCCCCGAACTCGGCCGGCATCAAACTGCATCGTCAGGGGTTCGCGAGGCGCTGGGGTACGGGGGCGAGCGTATAGGTGGCCCAGAAGAAGTTGTCGGCCTGGGCTTGGTCTGCGGCGAAGTTGGTGACCTCAGCGATGCGGCCGTTTTCGATGCGGTAATAGAGCACCCACGTCATGTCCATGCTGGCGGTGTCCGTAGCGCCCCAGCCGCGATGGACGTCGACGACGTGGGTGTCGTCACCAGCCATGTAGAGGACGTCGGCCTGCATGTTGGCCTTGGCGAGCTGGCCGAAGAAGGCGATGATCTCGTCGGCGCCGTGCTTGGGGCCCGAGAGCGGATGCCGCCCCGGGATACGCCAAACGACGTCGGGCGCGAGGACCTCGTCCTTGAGGGCCTGGAGGTTCCCGGTCGCGTAGCACTCGTAGAAGCGCTGCACGAGTTGGACGGCGGCTGGCGCCGGATCGGCAGCGTCGCAGTTGGTGTTCCCGGTGCTCGTGGTCATGGGGGTTGCTCCTTGGTGGTTGTGATGTTGGTTCCTCCGCAACGATGCCGCAGGCCGGGCCCGTAGGTCCAAGACCGGCGTCGATAGCATCTCGGCATGGATGTGCACTTGCGGCGGCTGCGGACTTCGTAGCGGTCGCCGAGGAACTGCACTTCACCCGCGCTGCGGAGCGGCTGCACGTGGCGCAACCAGCGCTGTCCAGGCAGGTCAGGGAGCTGGAAGGGGAGCTACGCGCACCGCTGCTGAACCGTTCCTCGAGATCGGTGACCCTCACTGTGGCGGGCCGCGCGCTGTTGCCGCGGGCTCGTGACCTCCTGATGAACTGGGAGAGGACCCAAGCAGCTGTTGCTGACGCCGCCGCCGCCGAAGCGGCGGTGCTGCGGGTGGGTTTCGTCGCCAGCGCCGCCAACGAGGTGACCCGAACCATCCTGGCGCGGTTTGCGCAGCGCCGCCCGGGGTGGCGGGTGCAACTGCTCCAAGCGCCCTGGAGCGACCCAACCGCCGGGCTGGCCGCGCGCGACGTCGACGTCGCGTTGCTTCGCCTGCCGGTCCCCGGTCAACAGCACCTGGCGGTTCGGGTCCTGCTCTCTGAACCACGATGGGTCGCGCTGCCCGAAGGTCACCGGCTGGCCGCGTTGACTACCGTGCCGTTCGAGGCACTCCTCGACGAACCCTTCGTCGCTACCCCCAGCGACTCCGGAGTGTGGCGGGACTACTGGCTCGCCGCCGATCAGCGCGAGGGGCGACCCGCCCGCATCGGCGCCGAGGTCAACAGCTCCGATGAGTGGCTCGAGGCGATCGGCAACGGCCTCGGCGTCAGCCTCACCCCAGAGGCCTCCGCCCGCTACTACGCCCGCCCCGGCCTCACCTACCGCCCCGTCGCCGGCGTCACACCCAGCCAGGTGGCCGTCGCGTGGCATCCCGACGATCACCGCACCGCCGTAGGCGACTTCGTGGCGGCCGCCCTCACCACCGTCTCGTAAACCGAACGCCGGCAGACGCCCGGTGACCGGACGCCGTCCCAGATCGGATCCCTCAGCGGTCGGAGCGGAGTCAGTCGAGCCGGTAGATGTGTTCGACGACGTCCTTTCCGGCGCCGTCGGCCCAAGACGTCTCTTCACCGATCTTCACGAATCCGTTCCGTTCGAGCACCCTCTGCGAGCCAAGGTTGTGCTCCGCAGCTCGCGCGTAGAGCGGCCTTGCAGGATCGTCCTGGATGAAGAGTCGTACAGCCCCAGAGGCGACGCCGCGCCTCCACCGTGATGGATCGACCCAGTAGGTCACCTCACGGTCGCCCTCCATGGTGAAGCTTGCGATCATGCCGACAAGCGCACCGTCCTCGACGATCGCCCGCGTGGTGTTTTCCGGGTCGGATCGCACGCGTTGGTAGTGAGCGTCAAACGCCGCCCGGTCCGTAGGGTCGGGACGGGTGAAGGCCGCCATACTGGCCGCCGCAGGATCACTCTCCCACCGGAAGAGATCGTTGAGTCGTCATCATTGAGCGCACGGAGAGAGATCGTCACAACAGCCAACCTAGAGACCCGGACCGACAGTCCAGTGCCGCCCGCATGCGGATCGCCTACCGGACGGTCTGTCTCGCTCCCTCGGTTCAGACGTGCTGGTTGTCCTGCGGCCGCCACGGCTCGTGCTCGTGTGAGAGCCAGACCTCCGCCGGGTCGAGCTCGCGGACCAGCCGCTGGCCTTCGGTGCGCGGCTGGTCGAGCTCGGCGAAGAAGACCGCCATGTCGCCGCCGATGACGACTGAACGCCCGTCCGTCTCGATGACGACCACTTGCGAGCCTCGGGTGTGGCCTGGCGCCGGGACGAGGCGGAGCCCCGGCAGCAACTCGAGCGCGCCGTCGACGGGTACGTACTGCACGCCGGGCGCCTCGACCCACTCGCGGATCGTGTAGTCGTCCTCGCTGCGCGCGTCGTCGAGCTCCCGGCGCTGGACGTAGATCGGCCTGCCGGTGAAGAGGTGGTTGCCGCCGCAGTGGTCGAAGTGCAGGTGCGTGTTGATGACGACGTCGATGCTGGCCAGGTCGAAGTCGGCCTGCGCGCTCAGGGGAATCAGGCGCGGATCCATGTCGGCCACCGCCGGGTGCAGCTGCGTCATGCCGGTGTCGACAAGCACGCGCGCGTCGGGATGGTCGATGACGTGCACGTAGACCGGCATCCGCTCGCCCTC
>JAABUM010003428.1_pt1 | contig 19423 bp, 29 predicted proteins | sample 5559161 | NCBI WGS metagenome assembly JAABUM01 (sample SAMN10711868, study PRJNA513369) | rock metagenome | isolation source: Antarctica rocks | place: Antarctica: Victoria Land, Siegfried Peak nord | reverse complement strand
TTCGACACCCACTACCAGGACATCTGCAACGTGGTGGTCGGCGGGCTGTGCTGGCTTGCGCTGGCCACGGGCGGCTTTCTGTTTCTGAATCGACTGCGGACCGCCCGAGCCAGCGGCAAGCGCTGGTGCGCCGTTCTCTGTTTCGACTTCGCTCATTCTCCTCCCAGCTTTGGTTGTTTGCCGCATGTTGCTCCCGCCGGAGCCCTTGCACAAGCTAGTACGCCTATCTGAGTGACGTAATTCCCTCCTTCCTTGCTCCTTCTGTGGATGCGGCCCACGAGGCTGGCGCGTGCTGCGTGCCTGCCCGGACTGAACGACACCGTGGCCATCGTGCAGGAGCCACAGGCGCAAGCGAGTGGTGCTGAGGACGTGCCTCGAGCACTCCATTGTGGTGCGCAGCTTGTCTCATGGTGCAGTGTCCCAGCAGCTGCCACGTTGTACACGAAGTGCATCGGGCCGGTTGCCGGTCAGCGGACCTGGCGCCAAATGATCCAAGGTCTCGCTCGGCCGGCGTGACTTACGTCAGGACTATAAACCATGGCTTCCATCTGTGACTGCAGTTCGTCAACATCTCATCATATCTGATCGCAAACATCTACATCGTGTCCGGCCGGTGCCGCTGGTTTGACGGCTTTGTGACCGTCATGGGTGAGATACCGGTAACTGTTGTGCATGCTTCTTTTATGCTATGGACCATGATATAGGAGCCTGATTCGCTGTCAATTGCTCAAAATACTCGCTGTGCGCATGATGTTCTGGTCCTGCTGCAACCGCTGCGCACCTGAGGGTGCAAAGATAGCGAGCATGCCTTAGATACCAACGCCTCATGACTGGTTTTGATGATGCAGGGACAGTGCAGTGGTCGTGCTGGTGGGTCTGCTGAGCCGCACCAGTGCTGCATAGCACAGTTTGTTACTGTGTTCGGAAGCATGTTGTACTTGCCAGCGCCCCGCCTCAGGTCTGATTGTTCGTCACACACACTATGCAGGAACGCAATCTTCGCCCTCTTCGTAATGCACGCACACGACGGCAACCCGTGGGTCAGATGCACACGTGCGCAGCGCTCTCCCCGCTGTCCATTCCTGCAGCGGCCTGCCCCCTCCCGTGTATTGGCTGCCATGACTGCCGTGCCTCGACCACAAGGTCGCCTCTGTCCTCACACCTGCCTGCCCACAAACCCTTAAAACCCTACAGCTTTGCATGGACGCAGGCATGAAGGGCTTCCGGCCGGACGCCATCATCATGGACGCGCCGCGCATCTACCACCTGTCGAAATTCCTTGCGTTCCTTGTCGTGGAGGGCGTGCTCATCGGCGTCGGGGTGCTCAATTACAGTGAGTGCACGATGCGGTGATGCACGCTGCATGCTGCACCGCAGCTTGTATTCCTCTGGCACACATGCATATACGTCCTTTACGAGCTCTGCAACTCACTGCAGCGCTCTGCAGCCGCGCGACTGGCACGCCCCACCCTGTGTCTGCCACCAGTTGAGTCGTGCCTGTCGGTGCGGCCAAACCATGCAAGGGTGCCGATGCGCCTCGCAGAGGGTGGCGCAGGGGCGACCGTGGCGGCGAAGCAGGTGGTGTGCGTTACGCTGGACTACCATTGCCGCACGACCACAGCAGAGACTGTACTGATCACCCTCGTCGTGGTTTCCTTCATCTCGTGCGCTGCTCACAACGATAAATGCACTACCAACCCCTGTTTCATACAGCCATGGAGTTGTTGCAGCTTGCAGCTTGCAAATACTGTAAGACCTATGAAAAAACTGCGGTCACAAACCCAGCTGGCAAAACATGACATCAGGGCTTTCATGTGGGATTTAACGTGGCTGCAGGTATTTCGCTGCCGTGATGTACTTCTTCCACAAAGCGTACGCGGCTCTCCGGCAGAAGTCATGTGAGTCGCAGCGCCAAACACTGCCTCTTGACGCCTGCCTCCGTGGTCACATGCAGTACCGCAGTAACACTAAGCCATGTGCGTCACGCCATGTCTCGTCAGTACAAGCTTAGGGTTCCGACTTTGGGTGCTTTTTGCGGCTGCAGACAACTCGATGCGAATGGCGAACCTGAACGTCCGCCTGCAGGTGCCACTGGGTTTTGCTATTGCCCCTCTGCCGCCTGCATGTGCTTGCAGGCCGTATGCCTCTAAGTGGACAACGTCCTGGCTCTCCCCCTGGGATGCAAGGTCCAGAGCATTGGCGCCCTCGCACAGCACATGCTTCGCTGTGGCCATGGCGCACTTTGAGCTATCGCCAGCAATCCTCTCGGAAACGTTAACCGCTCTGCGCAGGCACGGCTGCGCGGGCTGGCCATGGGCTTCTTCGTGCTGTGCCTCATCCTGTACGTCTATGTCGGCTATGGCACCTGCGTCTCGTACCTCCAGGTGCCGCCTCAGGTTTCAGGGTCGCCCGCAGTCCAGCAGGCTGCTTCTGAGTGCTCCGGCAGTCGTGACCTGCTGCCTCTCATGTCCTGTGCTGGATCCGCCGGTTGGAAATTGGACCTCGCTGCCTGGCTGTTGCAAAGCACGGCAACACAAGCCACTAACTGCAGCCGCTGCGCCACTTATTTGACGCAGCTCCTGTGCCGCCCTGCAGTCGTGGCTGGGCTTTGCGCCCATGATCATCGTCATGACCGGGGTGAGCGGCGCGCATGCGCCCATGTGCCTGCAAGCTCCGCCATGCACATGAATGTTGGTCCAGCCTGCAGCTGCCCTGCCAGCGCAATATGCCAGCTGCTAACGGACTTGGAAACTCAAGGATGGCCTCAAACTCAAGTCGTTCGGCAATGGCTGCAGGTCACTGTCGCGTCAACGTACCTGACGATGCCAAACAATCCAAAGGAGAACCTGGGCATCATGCAAGTCTGGCTCCAGGCGCGCAAATACACCAGCTTTCTTGCATCTGCTGCGCGCACATCAGACTGCTCCATGTTGGGTTTCACATGCCTTTTCTGTCCAACAGCGCAGCTGCAGCGCTGTGCGGCGCTCTGCGTGTGGGAGGTGCACGCACCGGACGGTTTCTCGTTTCCCATCTGTTGCAATTCCTCCAGCCTCGCTCCCAGCGCCACTTGATTTGACGCGGCATTCAAGTAAGATTCCATCGAAATGGCGCACAGGAATTTGCATGGTCAGAGTCGGAGCTGGAGCCGCGACGGGCTGAGCGCCGCAGCTCGCTGTGCGGCGACGGCGCCTGCCCCATGGACAACGAGCCAATGTGCGTTTGGTTGCAACATCACGATTGCAACGTCAAGAGTTGCACAGTCTCACGAGCTGTGTGAGCGCGATTGCAGTTGGACAGCAAAGAAGTCTTCTTCGCACTGATGAGCTCCTGACGAACTTGCATTTCTTTCATCATCTTCACAGGTACTGCTTCGAGACGTCGATGAAGATGCTGTACTGGAGCATGCTGGTGTACCGCTACGAGGAGTCACCCCTGCGGGGCGTCTCGCTGGAGGGCGCCATGGCGTTGTACGACCTGACCAACTTCGAGCTGGTGAGCCCCCACAGGGTTCCAGTGACCAGTGGCCGGCGATGGTCATCACCTCCCTACCACACGCATCTCTGCCAGAAGCAGCAGCTGAGCCTAGAATCACGGCTGGCAGCCCTGTGGACTGCGCGTGCTCGACAGGCGCCAGTTGCACATGCTCACCACAAATTCTGAAGTGTGGCACTGCTGCTGCCGCCTGGCAGCAATCGTTATGGTGAACCATTCTGATGCACTGTTTCAGCCTGTGGCAGCCTGTTTCATGCTCGTTGCAATGTGCGTCCCGTGCTCACCTCTGTTCCTTGTTCATTCGACACAGATGTGGGAGCGCAAGCTGGACACCAAGGCGCTGATGGCATGGAATGACGACACTGTGGTTCTCTCCTTTCGCGGCACCGCCTCCTTCCGCAACGTGCTGTCCGACATCAAGGTGCGTGCCCGCTCAGCTGCCTTTCTGGGATTTGAGGACGGCAGCGGACAGCCGGCTCCGATGGCGGGCTTGCTGCAGCTGCTGCAGGACCACTGCTGCTGCGGGACCACTGCTGCAACACGTGCTGCTGGTACAGCTACAGTGCAGTGCGATGTGGCTCTGGCTGGTAGCCGCACACAGAGCGAATGGCATTTTGGTGACTTGATGACGCCTGCCATTCGGTGCCTACAGGCGTGGTATGCAACACACCCGCCAAAGCGCGGAAAGTGGTACCTCGGCACTCGCCCCTTCGTCCACCAGGTGACTTACCCACTCCTCCACGCCGTGACGCAGCTGACAACCATGCTGTGCACTAGTGGCTCTGACTAGTCAGCCTCTGCAGCTGTGCCGAGACGGCAAAGCCCGCAGCACTCCGCATGCATGCCATGCGCCCCATGCCCATTTCTCACCATCCACCTGACGTCCTTCGTGTGTGAACCGGCACGCAGGGCTTCCTGCGCAGCTGGTTGGCGAGCGGGCTGCGTACTAAGGTGGTGGATCGCGTCAATGAGGTCGTCACCAGCCTCAAGTCCCAGTCCAAGGGCGGCAAAGTGCGCGTCTTCGTCACAGGTGACGCCTTGCCAACCCGCTCTGGCCTGCTGCTGCAACATCCTGAATCTAGGTGTTTTTGCGAGTTGAAGGGGCTTTGCGCGGTTGACACAGCTCTTGTCGGCAGGCCAGCGCTGGGGTTGATCAGCTGCACTTAATCACACCTAGTCATCGTCGTTACCTCCCAGGCAGCCATGCTCTGTGTTTGCACCGGCAGCAGCCAGTGCATCAATCAATACAATTTTGTATCTTTCGACGGGATCACTGCTGCTACTGCTGGCACCAGCGGCACTTGCAGCGCACAAACGGAGTTGCACGTATTGCGCAGATGATGTCAACTGTCCTTCAACTTTTCACATCACATGCACATGTGTATCATACTGGACCTTTTCGCGTGCAGGGCACAGCCTGGGCGGGGCGCTGGCGACGCTGGCAGCGTACGACATCCAGGCCGCCTGCAAGTGCCTGCCGAAGAAGGGCCTGAGCGTGTACACCTTTGGCGCGCCGCGCGTCGGCAATCACGCCTTCGCGCGCGACTACAACCAGGCTGTCTTCGAGACTTGGAATGTTATAAATGGAAAGTAGCAGCTCTCTTTTGCTCTCTGTTGCGCTCTGTTGCTCGCGGCCGGCGCCAAAAAATGTAAAGTCGTTATTGGGCATTTTTTCCGAGTTTGTTTCATCAATCATGATTATCAGTTGTGTTACAGCCCACCTGGACAGCCAAGCGTGACGTGGTCAAAGTCTTGCTCACCACATGCTGTGCTGCGCGCACAGATCAGGACACGGTGCCGCGGTCGGGCAAGTTTGGCATCATGTACAAGCGGGCCGGGCAGCGGGTGCTCATCAACAGCGACGGCGACATGATTGTGCGCATCCTTTCATCACGCCAAAACTCAGTGGGACCTACATGCCTGCTGTTTCTGTTCTGGATAAGGGGAGCAACTGCTTGCACAGGCCGGCAGCGGCAGGTGTATTGACAAATGCATGCAAGCCGGAATCAAGAGCGCTCCGCTTGATTTGTGGGTAGCCAAGCTAATCGGCTGGAGGAACATGCTCTGCTCTGGCAGACAGCACGTAAAGCCGTCACCGCTGTTGCTGCAGGTGCGGCCGAGCTTTGTGGAGGCGGCGGTGCAGCGGCGCGCCACCAGCAGCCCCGTGCAACATCTGCTGGTGAATGCGCTGTTTCTGCCGCTACACCTAACGGAAACGCAAGTCGACACTTGCGACATGCAAACATGCTGTCTGAGTTGTACTGACGCTGGGAGCTGTCATCCCTTGCTGAAAACGGCATGTGCTAGCCGCTCCGCCACTTTACTCCCCACCTTGCCTCCTCCTGACGGACAGGTATGAAACTCGCAGGTGAACTACCAGCGCGCGCACATCGCCATCATCAAGGCGCAGTTCACCGTCAAGCGCCTGCGCGACGGCATGTCGGTGCGTGTCCTTTCAGTGCCGCCCCTGAGCCCTCGCTGCTGTGGTGTGCGGCTACTGGTGCTTGGGGTGCAACACAGCATCCAGCACCGGCTCGTGGACTCTGCCTCTTGGAAGCTTAGTATGATCAGCGCACTGCCAAGCTGATGTCAGCGGCCTGCTGCTGGTGAACCGGCCAAAGTGCTGACAGCCTTCGCTGGTTGGTGGCTGCAGGGGGTGCTGGCCATCGCTGAGGCCTGCGGCATGCAGAATCTGCTGAAGGCAGCGGGCGTCGAGTACCAGGTGAGTTGCGTGGGCACAGCTGCCTGTCAGAGTTGCCTGTCAGAGGCATACATTGCTACCCTGAAGCTGGATGATGTGGTTCTCTCAGCAGCGGCGAGCCACCTATCTATCTCGTGACTGCACAAGGCTTGGCCACTGATCACTGTCCGTATTCCATGGTCATAACTACGATAGTGACTAACAACTCGTACATTCATGGTCATGGCGAGCGGCACACCTTTAACCCCTGGAACGGAGCTGGGCCAGCAGGGCTTTTACAAAACAAAGGTGTCACTCTCAGGCCCTGTGACTCGCTGTGTGCAGGACCTGAGGAAGCTGCAGCGGCTGGGGGACTCGGGCATCCAATCGCTGCCCAGCATCCCCTCCTCCGGCAACAGGAACGGGCTGCTCGGCAAGGTGCGCCCACCGCCGCTGGAGGCTTGATGAAGTCTGCTCGGCAAGTCGCGGCTCTAGCTCCGCGGCAGGTCGGCAACCGCTGTGCTGACACTGTGTGGTCCTCCTGCTGCGCAGCGGCACATGCGCAAGTCATCCACGTCGACCTTCTCCCTGGACTTCGATGTCGCCGCCGTGGCCGCCGCCATCGACGAGGAAGGTGGGCAGCTGCACTACGCATGCTGCTGAGGTTAACTGCCTGAAAAGACCTGCTGGCGCTGCTCGCACAGGTTATACACGTTCATCGGTTGGATCATGTGTCTGATGTGCCGCTTGCCATCCAAATGGTGCAGCAATGCCAGCAAGTGTTTCTTGAGTGCAAACTGCGTGTCTCAGCTCGGAAGCGCTGCCCATGCTGGCGCGTTCACACCCTAAACAACCCCTGTATCCACTCTGCAAATCCATGCGAAAACCGCAGAGGAGAAGGAGTGGAAGGAGCTGGAACGGCAGGCGTCGGAGGGGGAGGGCCTGGCGCACGCGCACGAGACTAACGTGCAGGCAGGCGTCGACGCTCTGCGCGCCTCCCCCGACGACGTCCAGGCCGCCGCCGCCATGGCCGCCCTGGTGCGCCGCATCAACTTTCTCTGTCACTTGCTTGCAGTGGCCTTGCGGTGGCCATGCAGTGGCCATGCAGTGGCCTGCACATGTTGTCGAGGCCTGCGAGGCGGACGACCACTCCTGGTCCGACGGCAGCAAGTCGAGCGGCTGTCGCCGCTTGTGGCATTGTAGACCTGGCTCACGGCCTGGCGCGTTGACCCAAGCGGCACAACATGGGACTAATCCCTCCTCCTCCAACAGTATCACAACAAGTAATCCCAACAGAAGCACATCTGATCCCACCGTGCAGAACGACGGCGTCCTGGAGCGGCCATCCAGCTCCGAGGCGGCGGCGACGCTCGCCGCCGGCGGCGACATGCACGTGGACGACGGGCAGCCGCCGGAGGGGCACTCAGATGATGTCGCGATCGACATTGCGCCGGAGTACAGCGTCGAGGGCGTCAGCAGCGCGCGGCGCGGCGGCGGCAATGCCGCCACGGCGCAGGCGCCAATTGACGGCGGCGCAGACCGCGGCGGGGTAACGACGGCCGCTCTCGCGAGCCCCTTTGTCGCGGCGCGCGGAGCCGGCGCCGGCGCCGGCCGTGGCGGCGGCGCAGCAGAAGCCGGTCCCCACGCCGACGCCGCAGCGGGCGGGGCGATGCGCGCGGGCAGCGGCGTTTCGGACAGCGACCCGGGCTCGCCGCACAGCGACAGCGGCCTTCGGTCCGACAGCGAGGGCGAGGAGCTGCCGCACGCGGACGCGCCGCTGCAGACCTACACCGGCAGCCTGGTGCTGCACCCGAGCAGCCTGCGGCCTCTTCACAATGCTACCTGCGGCCTCTTGTTGTTCAGGCCTCAAAAGGGGCTCCGCATCAGCCTTCTGCTGCCGCGATGCTTCTCCAGCAGCGTCTTTCAAGCGAGTGTGCTGTGCAGCATGTGCACACGCTGACGGTTGGTCCTGACGCCGTTGCTGCAGGCGGCGGGCAAGTGCAAGTACACGATGATTAACAACGTCAGGTGCAAGAAGCGGATAGCCGCGGCGCAGAAGAAAAAGATGACAGAAGGAGGTTTCTGCTACCTCAAGGTGCGTGCAGTGCCATGCGGCTCAGCCTGTGCTGCGCTGGTCCAACAGGCTTTGGGCAGCTGGGCATACGCAAAGGATGCTGCTTGGGACTGCCCGTGTCGTGACGTGCTGCCCTTCCCACTGCCGAGGACAGACTGTCGTGCTGAACGCCCCAGAATTGCAGTCACGTCTCGCACTCCATGCATTTTCGCAGGACCGGCCGAAGGATGTCGACCTCGCGGAAGGCGCGGCGGAGAGATCATCCGGCGCAGAAACCGAGCGCCCCCGCAACCTGCAGCAACAGGTTGTGGGGGCTGTCGGCAACAGCATAAGGCAGCTGCTGGGCAAGTGACGCATCGCGGCGCTGGCAACCACAACACTAAACTCGTGGAATAAGTCTGGCGCTGCCGGAACAAGAATCGGCGGATGTTCTTCCTTGCAAGGTTTCGTTCCTGTTGCAGGGTCTTCGGCTCATGTCTGAGGGAACAAGCATGCGCTGCGCGATTGTCAGCAGCACATACCAGGTTCTGTGGTTTGCAGCGTTTCGTGTTGGTCAGCATGTATTTGTGTTATGAGGTTTCGTGTTTTCCTGCGTGCTGTGGGCTTGCCTTAACCGCAAGCTGTATTCACACATCCTGACTGCGGGAGGTGTGCCGACCCATGTATTATAACATCTGGAAACCAAGTCGTCTAGTGTCCTGTCGGAGGAAGGTTGTTCTTGTGCGTCTGGATGGCGCACTCGCACCGACAGCAGCCCGACGAAGGCAGCCAGGTGCTTCAACAGCCGCGCAGCCAAGCAATCCAATGTCCTACTGATGGGGGGCTCCTCCATTTCTGTCTGAATCCGGCAGCGCGAAGGCGCCCATAATGCGGCCGTGCTGGCGGCAGCCCAGCCACATGCAGCCGGGTGCAGCTGCGGCGCCGCAGCCTGTGTTGTGGCGGCCGCTCCGGTCTCCCCCGGCTGCGGCTGTGCGAGTCATTGCTGGCCGCTCCAGCGCGCGGCTGCGCCCTCATGTCACGAGAATGACCACCCCCATGACGATGCAGAACACTGCGACCCAGGGGCTCAACCGTTCGCCTGCACCAATCCCAATCGAGACTGTTCCAGCTCCGAGTGGATTTGCAGAGCTGCATGAACCAATCAATGCCACATTTTGCTTCACTGCAGCACTTAGCAGCAAGGAGAACAGCACACCTATGCGCGCCGCCTTCCAGAACAGGCCTCGGAACCTGCATGGCGCGGGCACAGCAGAGACGCCTCACAAAGGTCGACTGCCAATGGTTGCTGACGTCGCCGCGGCGCGGCGCGCGGCACAGCATGGTGCACAGAACAGAAATTTGCAAGGAGGCATGCGCAGCAGCATCCGGGCAGTGCCCACCCTGTTTTGACGGACAGGATGCGCGGCGCCCGCGTCTTGACGTAGGTGCAGGTGCAGATCGTCAGGAGCACCACGATCAAGAAGGCGTTGAAGTCGAACAGCGCCGACATGCTGTATGCTGCTCAGTGCCGCCCATGCATGATATCTACAGCGCTAGCAGTGCCTCCTCGCAGCACTGCTAGGCCAGTTCTTCTGCACAGGAGGTGTGGGCACCACCCCGTGAAACTCAACGCCTCCGCCGTCGGGTGCTGTGAACGCTGCTTAGACCGAAACTTGTGCCTGAGATGATGCCAGAGGCTGTTGATCAGAGCTCAGAGATAAGTGTAGCCTTTCCAAATGACTTGAATTGTGCAAGGGCCCCTGAATTGTGGCACGCAGCCTCGAGGCTGGGAGCCTGATTAATATCCCTTTGAAACCGATGAGCACGTGAGCAGTACAGTTGTTTTGGTCGTAGGTTCTGCAAAGATCGCCACGCACGATCGCAGAAGATTGTTCTGCGCCCTTCGTGTACAGTACTGGCGAGCTGATCGCCTCCTCCAACGGAACTGCCCATCAAAGTTGAGCCGACGCCGCAACCTGTTGCATCAGCTCGCCAGGTGGCACTCGGAGGCCGCCATCGCGCGTCTAGCCTGCAAGCACCCAGGTGAGTTGGCCCCCTGCCTGCTGCCGATGCAGGCGTGTGACCCGCCGTTGACGTCTGCTTCCTGTGGCGTCGTTGTCGCTGTCATTTTCCTGGCACCTGGGCGGCGGCTTGTCATCAACACCCTGGTAACACGCACGTCCCGTGACCACCAACAACTTTTCCGCAATAGCAGTCCTGCCCCACTGACAGCCCGCGCACGATACCGGCGGGCGTGCGCCTGACCTGGGCCTGATTCGCGTCTGGCGGGCACTGATCAGGTGACGGAGTACCTGTACCCCAGCATATTGCTGTGCCCTCCCTGTTGCACACGTTGCTGGCCTCTTGAACCAACTCCCCACAACCCGCCGGCTTGCGCCGATCGGCAGGTCTCAGCCACTCACGCCGTCTCACAGGTGCGTCACGGTGTGCAGGCCCGTCTATTCGCGGCATTCGGCCGGTGCGCTGGTACAGCGCGCAAGGACGAGGTTTTCGGAGCCGCAGCAGAGCCTCCCCCCGGCGCGGAGGAGGCACGCCACGGAAGGTGGTGCCCGCAGCCATGGAGCAGGCACAACAGCCCTGGCATCCGGAGGTGGGTCCAAGTGTCACGACTCGCTGAGGCACACGACCAAAGGCAATGCATGCACGTGCGGCTGCAGCGCATTCATGCGTAGTCGCGAACCAGCAGCGTGTCTGACCCGCCCCTGCTGCGAGCTGTCCGCCTGCGGGACGGTTTGCCGCTGTTAAGTCGCTGTTCGCTTGCTGCCTCCCTGGCACCCGTCGCCGGCCGCTTCTCCAAGCCGTGTGCGCCGGGTTTGGCTGCCAGGGGCGCAACTACACGATCTGGAGGCCTCGAAGCGCTGCCACGCCCCGCATACACGCTCCTGAAACTACCGTACGCACCTGCTGTTTTGGCGATGCAAGCCCCAGCTGTCCTTGTGCGCCGTGCTGACACCCCTCTCCTGCCCCTGGCGTCCAGGAGTACAACTGGAATCCCTTCCGGCTCACGGCCACGCCCGCCAGCGAGCCGCTGCCGGCCCCCGAGGCGCATCTGCCGCCGTCGAGCGCCGCCGCCGCCGCCGCAGCGGAATTTGCGGCGTCGGTGCTCTACGGCTCCGGGCTGGCGCCGCTGACGGGCCTGGACTCCACGCTGGACCCGCGGCATCGGCCGCGGTCGTCCACCGTCTGCCAGGTGCGCTGCCCAACGCCCGCTGCTCCCGCCCTGCCTTTGCGCAGAGGTTGGCGGCATCATTCATGTCTTAAGGCAAACCCGAAAGCTATCGCTCAGCCTGCTGCACGAGGCATATGTTTCCGCATTTGATGCCATACACACACTTTCAAGGGTCGACAAGCAGTTGCGCGCAAACAGGTGGAGGGCTGCTCCGGGTCGCTCAAGGCGCTGAAGGAGTACCACCAGCGCTACAAGATCTGCGAGTACCACCTGAAGGTGACGTCCATCATCCGGGAGGGCGTGCGCCAGCGCTTCTGCCAGCAGTGCGGCCGCTTCCACGACCTGTCCGAATTTGACGGCGATAAGCGCTCCTGCCGCGCACGCCTCCAGGTGCGCTGTTATGATGAGCATGTGCAGCCTGCAACGACTTTCTTCTGCCAAAGCATGCACAACAAGCACAAGGCAGGGCTGCTGCCAAGTGACTGCCCGCCGAGCTTGGCGGCGCTGGCGTATCAACACCATCAGTGACACGTTGCGTTGGGCCAGCCAGTCGCAGCACAGCAGAGAGCACAACCGTGATTGTCCATTTCCTCTCGAACCGTGCGAATGACACCCTCAGCTCGCACGGTATTGACTTTTGTATCGCGTTGCCTGCAGCGGCACAACGCGCGGCGGCGCAAGAAGGCGTCAGACACCGAGGCCTCGCTGCGCGTGTCTGTGCCCAGCCGCAAGCTGAGCGGCGGCAACACGCGGCGCCCATCCGCGTCCACCTCCCCGACGGCGGCCGCCCGCGACGGCGGCGCGCAGCCGCGGTCCGCTGGGCGGCACTCGGCGCGCCAGATCGCGGCGCTGCTGGAAGAGAATGCCGCTGCCGTGAACAGCGGCAACGTGCTCGGCGACAGCGGCGACGGCGTGCCGTCCGTGTCGGTCGCGGCCGACGGCGAGGAGTGGAACAGCGGCGGCGCCAACGGCGGCGGCGGCGGCGCCCGCGCCGGCCAGCGGCCCAACCTGGAGAACGCACTGTCGGAGCTGCTGAGCGACAGCCAGACGCGGCACCCGGGCGCCGCCGTCAGCCTGGAGGCCATCCAGGTGCCGCACACCTTCTCACCTGCATGCGCTGATAAAGGCTGCTAATGCAAGGCGCATTGTTGCGGTCACTCTTATCGATAGGGATCAATCAAGATGCCGTCTGTGTCATGATATTGTGTGTGTCATGCATGCTGCTGCCGTTGCCGCTGCTGCTGATCAAACACCCGAAAGCCTTGCAGCTGGACAGCTAAACCGCTGCAAATCGCCCACCACGCAGGAATTCCTGGACGACGACCGGCGTAATGCGCAGGGCAGCGGCGTTGGGCTGCCGCTGATGCCGTTCGGACAGGCCAATGGGCTGCCGCCGCTGGCCAACAGCTTTGCGGAGAACTCCGGCACCGTGTTCGGCATGCTGGGCGGCGGCGGCGGCCCGCTGCCGATGGTGGGCAGCCTGCCCAACGACATGTATGGGATGCGCAAGCAGTCCTTCCAGCACGGCGGCGCGACGATGAGCCTGCCGCTCGGCATGGGCCTGGGCGGCATGGGCGGCGGCATGGGCGCATTCGGCAACAGCGCCATGCACCTGGCCAGCAACAGCGGCGCCTCGCCTGGCCAACTGGGGGGCGGCGGTGGCATGGGCAACGGGCTGCACAGCATGGGCAGTGCGCCGCTGCCGATGGGCTTCAAGGGGGAGCAGCAGCAGCTGTACAAAGGCGGCGCCGGCGGCGGCGGCCGCGTCGGCCCGCAGGGTTCCGCCAACGACATGCGCTCGCTGTCTGACCAATCTGCCGCCGTGGTGAGTTTGTGACGGTTGCTGGGTATTGGCAATGGGCATCACTGGCGGCATCAGACTGAGCCGCTTTGCCTGTGATTGTCACACTCCAGACTTGCAGTGTTGATTTCGGCCTGGATTGAAGAGCTTGCTGTGCGCACTCCCAAAGGGCGGTGGCGACAGCAGCAGCGACGGCGGTGGCCCGCCGCCAGCGGTCGCGGGCAAGTCTGTGCTGCACGAGGCGCGCGCGCTGCTGCAGTCCGCGGCGGGCGCCGTGGACGAGTTCAACAGCCGCGGCGGCGGCTTCCCCGGCGACGAGCAGCTGACGCGCGTGGCGGCCAAGCTGTTCAATTGCATGCCGGACCAGCTGCCGGCGGAGCTGCAGGTGCAGCTCATGTCGCTGCTCAGCTGCGGCAGCAACGGGATACAGGGCTACATCCGCCCCGGGTGAGCTTTTGTGTCGTTGCCGGCAGCCCTGCGGCATCCTGGAAGCTCAAAAACCCCTTGCTGCAGCACTTCGGCTTTCTGGTCCTGCCTGAACACCTGAGGTTCCTCCAGGAACCTGAGCGGACATGCGCTGCACCTTCACACAGCCTTGCAGGCAGTGCATCGGGGGCTGCTGCAGCTCGGCTCGAAGCTTCTGCCCCTCAAACAGCCTGCACCCGGCTGACAGCTTGGCTCCCCCACGCAGGTGCACGCACCTGACAATGGACGTGCTGCTGGCGCGGGAAAAGGTGGAGGACCTGAAGCGGTCGGGCGTGCGTGCCACCGCGCAGGCGCTGCTGGACGGCCCCACCGCCTCCTTCTGGCGCGAGCGCACCTTCACGGTTTGTCGTTGTCGCTCGTCCGCTGCTAGCCTGGATGGCGCATGTGGACTGCACTGTGGCAAGCCTAGAGACTTCTGATTCTAGGCACAATCATCCATGGACGCTCTGGGTGTTTTCTCGTATGTGTCCCTTTTCATCAGCCGCCTGCAGCTGTTTGACGAGGTGGCAATGGTGCCCAAACATGCTGATACGACGTCATACACAAGCATTGGCATCCTCCATATCGACCCCGTCTTTCCCTCTTGTTGTGTGCCGCAGCTGCAGCTGTTCGACGAGGTGGCCATGGTACGCGACGGCCGGGTGCTGCACGTGCTGTCCGCCAGCGGCAGCCGCGGCGTCTTCCCGTCGGTCATGGCGGTGTCGCCGCGCTTTGTGGCGGCAGACGACTCGCCGCTCGTTGCGCTTACCGGCGCCAACATTGCCGGCGAGGACGCCGCCGTGCTCGCCCGCAGCGGCGGTGAGTTTCTTCTCCATGTTGGATGCATAGCAGGACCCACTGGACTCGACCGGCCTTGAGGAACTGAGGCAGCGAAGGCTTCTGCAGATGGGATTCTGTCCAAAGGCAGTGTCGGCCATCCACCAGGACGCGCGCCCTTCGTGACCAAATTGCTGCACTGTAGGCGCATTCGTGCAAGTGGAGCGAGTGGTCAGGGTGCCGTCGGAGCAGGGCCTCGGCACGCCGCAGAGCGTGGTGGTGCAGCTGCCGGCCGGCGGCGCGGCGGGCGCTGTGCAGCTGGAGGTCACCCGCAGCGGCTGCCTGTCCGCCGCGGCGCCCCTGCTGGTGCTGCCCAACGCGGCCGCGGCGGCGGAGCTGCGCCATCTGGAGGGCGCCCTCTCTGGTGACTTTGAATTTGATTCAGAGTGTGATCAGGCGACTGTGATCTGTGAATGTTGACCTGGTGTGCTGCCGGCAAGCTGTGCCCTGTCCAGCGCCCGGCGACCGTGCCGAGCAAAGAGCGCTGCGCGCCAGCCGGGCGGCTTGTCACGATGGCCTGATGGCGGAGTAAGCATGGACAGAGCAGCTGCAGCCGCCAGCGTACGCCCAGTTTCGTCTCAGCGATGCAGCGATGCCGATGGCAGAGCGCGTGCGAGTTATCCAGCAGCTGGGTCGTGACTGTTGTGATGGTACACCATCATTCAGTACGATCGGGTATGATCAGTTCGTCATAATCAGTATCGCCAGTACCTGGTACCATGTGACTGTTACTGACGCCGCAAGCTCAGGCCGCGATGGGGCACCTGCTCATGCGGCAGGCGAGGAGCGAGTATCCTGGAGCAACCAACCCTAAAACCCCTATCAAAACCTGTTCCTATGACGCCCCATGCAGGTGAGGAGCTGGAGGCGGTTATTCTGGACATGGACCGGGTGCTGGAGTACGGCGCAGCATTGGCGGCGCAGGCGGGCGGCGCGGCCGGCGCGGCCGGCGCCGCGCGCTCCTACGAGGCGGCGGACGTCGCGTGCGTGTGTTCCTGCGCCCAGCGGCTGCTCATCCTCGCCTGCGAGAGGGTGCGTGCCGCCCCCCCCCTGCAGTGCCCTGGGAGGCGCCGTCTGGCAGACTCCATGCAACCCGGCGGCGCTTCTGTCTGATGACTTGGCGTGTTTATGGTATGTTCGCCCTGTGCAGCAGCCAGCTGTGAGCAGCGGCAGCAGGCACTTGCGCCCACCAGAGTGCTGCTTGTGGATGACGGATGCTGACGCCAACGGGATCTATGCAGGGCTGGCCGGCGGTGGCGGCGCTGGTGCTGCCGGCTGCGTGCGCCGGCGCGGAGAGCGTGGGCGACGTCATGGACGCGTTGCAGGAGCGCATGGACTCGGACCTCACGCCGCTGCACCTCGCCGTGCGCTCAGGCAGCGCCGACCTGGTGCGTCATGCTATGAGTTTCGCGAAAGTTGCTGCTTTTGCTCTGCGTCCACAGTCATGGTCGCTGACAACCAGCCTATGCAATTCCTGATCTGAGGCACGAACCAGTGATGCGGCAAGTCACAGTGAAACTGGTGTCTCTCGACGCTTGAAATGTCGCGCTTCATCTCTTTCTCGCCCTGTGGATGCCGCCCGGCCTCAGTACACATGTGCAGCATGCCTATGCCCCAACACTCCTGCCTCCAATCCTGAAACAAAACCCCTCGCAGGTGGAGCTGCTGCTGGGCTGGGCATCCGTGGGCGGCTACGAGTGGAGCGTCTCCGTGCCCGGCCCGCGCGGCCTCACCCCTCTGCACCTGGCCGCGCTGCTGCCTGATGGCGCCATCGCCAAGCTGCTGGCTGGTGCGCTCGTTTGCCTCCTCCTGGCTACAACGTGCTTGCGAACATCTGGCGCATCAGAGGCGAGGTGCACCCCCCATTGGTAGAGCTCTCCAATGGGCACACTGGGAAGCGACACACTTTCATCGTCGTCATCATGTATCCAGGGTGCGGCAACCTCAATATCTAGCGCTGATCTCAACATTGCAAGGAGATTGATACACCAGCACCCAGCGCTGACTGCTCCTTGGTTGCCACGCAGGCGCCTCAGCGGCCAGCAAGGCGGCATGGTCTGCGGCGCGTGCCGAGGATGAGTCTACGCCTGCCGACTTTGCGGGCGATGCACTCAACACATCCATACGCGACGGCGATCATACGGTGAGAAACTTCCTGCAGTTCTGATGTACAACAGGCTGTTACCGTTCGCCTTTCCTCTGGCCATTTTGGACAAGGCACCCAGCGTGGCCCTGCAGTGTTGCTGCGGTGTCCTAAGCTGGTTGACACTTTCACAGGACACCTGCGCTGCTTCTTCTGTGGTTCTGCTGTCACAAGCACCTTGCAGAGCCGAGCTGCTGGCCGTGCAGGGCGGCAAGGTGGCTGGCGCGGCAGCTGAAGAGATGGAAAGCGGCGGCAGCTCGGGCGCTGCCGCCGGCGAGCCCTTGATCGAGGAAGTCATCGACAAGTCCTTCGGGAAGGGTGCGTCGCGCTTTGCTCTGCCACAAAACGCCTCAAAACACAAAGGGCCTCTGCTCACGCCGCTGTCCTGTGTGGCACTGCCATACAGTACTGTGTGTACCGTCGCAAATGCTACCTCATTGCTCCATTGAGTGGTGCGGCGGCGGTTCAGGGCGGTTTAGGTCGCTATGCGCCCTCATGCCACCTAGCGGATGCCGCTCCGGGGACTCGCGAGGCCTGCTGAGAAGTCACGACCAACAGTCATGGCACCAAGGCCAAAACTGTGGCTGCTCTAGTACAGAGCCACCTAGTACGAACACGCCTATCTTCTTCCAAGTGCCACGATAGCTTTGGCATGGTACTGCTTACCTGGAGTGCGTGGTACCGGTGTAGATGGGCATCAGTGTAGATGGGCACTGCTGTCGCTCGCTGGCTCTGCGGCGAGTGGCAGTGCAGAGCAGTACCAGCAAGAGATTCTTCAGGTCCGGCAGCGCTGCAAATCTGCTGTTGGGTTTTCAGCGTTGAAAGGGGTCCTGAGTCCCTTGATGCTCGAGCCTTCCTGTCCAGTCACGCACGGCATTTCGATCAAGACAGACACCCATGTTGCACCGAAACTGGCAGGCGGCGAGGGGCAGGCGGCGCGACCAGGGCGAGGGCGGCGTACTGGGAGCCCATTTGCTGCCGTTGATATGCTTTTGGCTGGAGATTCGTTATCCTTGAGCTGCCCGCAGGCGGCGAGGACAAGCGGCGCAGCAAGGGCGAGGGCGGGCGCCTGGCCCATCCATCGCTCGTCTCCCAGTGACTGCCTTACATCTTGCTGGTTGCTGGACCTTTATGTATGTTTGCGGTGCCGCAGGCGGCGAGGGCGGCCGTATGGAGATGCCGCCGCGGCTGTACGAGGACTACTACCAGGACTGCGACATGTTCGGCCTGGCCTTTGCGCCGACGGTGTTCGACCAGACCTCCACCGCCGTGACCGCCTCCGTCATCCTGGTCGTCGGTGGCGCCACGCTGCTACTGCGCCACTGCGTCGACGCGCTGGCACTCTGATCACCACAATCAGAGATGCGCCGCTTTGCGGCACCAGATGCGCCGCGGCCTTTCCTTCGTCGAGCGGCGCTGCCGAGGCGTCGTCGAGCGCCGCCGACGGCCCCGAGGGCCGCGGAGGCGCCGGCGGCGCAGGCGCCGCAGCTGCCATGGCTGCGAGGGCGGCGCGGAGCGGCTGTGAGCCGGCCGTCCGCATATTATCGAGCACCGGCTGCAAATCAAGCAAACACAACACGTGGCGGGCAGGCCCACAAGCACAGCTCCTTATTCTTATGTACATCTACGAGCGGCCGAGTCAAATTAGAGCTCTGCGGCTGCAGCGGCTGGGGCACGCTGGGTGACCGCCGGCGTTAGGCGACGGTCTCCCCCATGCGCCGCCGTCGCCTTTTACGTGACGGACCACAACAGCCGGACTAGAGCCAGGCGGTACCTACCGACTCAGGAGTGTCTCCGCTTTTGCACGCGGCGCGCTCTCGTAGCGCCCTGCGGACCAAAGGCGGGTCGTGAGACAGCACGGCGTGTATTTACTCAATTGGCCGCCGCCCACCATCATCCATGGGTGGGCTCGGCACCAGAACCGGAGGCCAGCCACGCCAATGCACAAATTCGGGCAACGCGGCGGCGGCACCACCACGGCGAGGGCAGAAGTACCTACCTGTTCCGTTTGCAGCCACTGCCCGGGCGCCACAAGAAATGTTTTTGGCCGGTTTGGCGTGGAACTGACTCGAGGGCACCTGCATCTGCATTGGATCTTGCGACCTCTTCGTTCTTTGTATGCATGCACGATAGCTAGAGCTGCCTGCTTGCTTCTCCTACTCGGCGCACTCAGCACCTGCATCGCGTCAACGCAATTTCATATCATATTGCTCTTTGGGTCTTCCTTTTTGCACCAAGACAGCATGTCATGTTGTGTATCTGTAAGCGTCGCAAAGGAATAATCCACGCCGTGCCAATCAAGCGACCATAGGTGTGCACTCGTCTCCTCCCAGCATGCTGCCGGAGAAACCGGCGAAGCTATTGATTGAAACATGCACCAAATTTCGTTACCAAGGTACTGCAGCCGTCAATTATCTATTTGCACTTGCGTGCAGTATCAACAACAATATCACAGATCCATGCACAGTACTGCGGCTGGGTCTTCGAGCGCACCCTGCTGCGTGAGATCACCACAGCAATCCCTGAGCATCTCGCACGGCGTTCCCGTAGCTCAACGGTTCCCTCTGGTTTCTTCATCGCAGCGGAACGGATCGCGATCACGTCCGTGGCGGTGCTTGTCCGTGGAGGCCTCTGAAATGGCAGAGGAGCGGGGTGCGGCAGCGGCGCCGATGTCATGCCTCTCAACCGAGCGGGTCACATTCCAGAACGGCAATGGGGAGACGCTTGTAGGCATTCTCACGCTGCCTGACACTCCTGACGTT
>JAABUM010003427.1_pt1 | contig 19434 bp, 36 predicted proteins | sample 5559161 | NCBI WGS metagenome assembly JAABUM01 (sample SAMN10711868, study PRJNA513369) | rock metagenome | isolation source: Antarctica rocks | place: Antarctica: Victoria Land, Siegfried Peak nord | reverse complement strand
CAGGGAAATGCCTCTCAGGGCACACATCGGGACATATGAGGGGATCGGACTAGCTATAGGTAGGTGGTAATAGGAAACACATCATGCCGAGAAGCGTCAGATGCTGAACTTGAAGCAGCGACACCTATGAACTTCAGCCTGTTTAGATCTGCTGAAGTCAAGCAGCGGAACTTCTTAGCCATCTCTCAGCGCGCTTTGACTGCCCGTTAGCTCAGCCTACACCACCTGCACCAGCGGTGACGCCACATTGTGTACAGGTAAGTGAGCCATCTGCTGAAAAACCTTGATCTGCACAAACGTTTCATGCGCAGGGATTCGGGATGTCTACCCCAAAACAACAACGGGCTTACCTGCAGCGGCAAAGCATAGGCTGGCTGTCCAGAGGTGCTCACTGCCACAGCTGACGTCAGGCACCAGCTTCCAGCCTGGCCCATGGATTTTCAAGCATCGACGGGGTGCACGGGGTTACAAGGGACCCGCCGCCGCCATCGCCCCACTGCTGCCTGCAGAGCGCGCATGCAGAATGTCAGCATCAGCTACTGGCGGCGGAATGACCTGGAGACGAGGTGCTGACAGCGCTGTACACTGGCCGAGCTCTGTCCTGACATTCTTGCAGCTGAAGCAGATGCCTTCGTGCATATCGCACCTGCCGCCGCCTGGGCCTCTTCCCCTGCCCCTGCCATAGCCGCCGTCAGCTGGTCGCGGCCCGCCCCTGCCAGGGGGCGGCGGCCCGCGGGGGACGAACCCGCCGCCCTGCAGCCTGCCAAACCCCCGAGCTGGCTGCGGAGCGCTCTGATGCTGCGGCGGCCCTGGCGGCGGGCGCGGCCTGCCCACAAATGGCTGCTGCTGATACGACGGCTGCTGGGGAAACTGATGCGGCGGCATCGGCTGCTGCAGCTGCTGCCCGTTGATCTGCCAGCCGCCCGGTGCGCCCGCCGGCGGTGGCGGCCGCGGCCGCGGCGGCGGAAGCCACTGGTCGCCCCCGCCTGCATATATGTATGAGAATGTGCATCGCCGCCATGGTCATGCTCACATGATACCTTGATACATTGAATTGATAGCTGATGCAGCTTAGCGATGCGATGCAAAGCCAAGCACAGTCATGGCCTCACCAACAGGTGGCGCATGTGGTCTGGGGATGCTGCCGCTACTGCCATGTCGCGGCGCAGCTGTGCGCGGCCTGGGGGTAGCGCCAGCATTCAGCGCGGCCATGGGATCACTGCATGCCAACCGAGGACGTGACATTCCTGAGTGTCATGCTTGCGAAGCTTCACACCTCATCGCTCCTGCCAGTCGCTGTGCCGCAACAGACACAGCATGCAGCTGCCAGCTGCCGGCGTACCTGTAGAAGTTGAATGTCGGCCGCGCAGCTGCCGTGGCAGACGATGGCTCGGCAAGCGGGTTTGCCATTCCGCCTGATTGCACTGCACAAAGTATACCACCTTAAGCATGTGATTTCACAACATCGAGGCTTGCAGTGGCGCCGCTGCCAGTGTTCGACAGCGACCCACCTGGCGCTGCTTGCATCGCGTCATCACCGTCCCCACCCTGCCGCATCATTTTGAGGCGCTTTCTGCGGTCCTCCGCGGCCTGCATGGCCGTCCAGCTTGCGTACTGTGGTCCCAGGTGGATGCACAAGCTCGAACTTTGAGTGTGCCGAGGGGACAGCGGCGTCAGACCTGACGATGCGCAGAGGGTCTAAGCGATATTTCGGCAAGCTTACAAGTGCACCTGAGCAACGAGCAACACATCGCTGTGAAGACAGGCTGCATGGGGACTCTGCGTGGGTGCAGCTTGACGGCATCCCACTCCATCTGTGAAACTTTTAAGCTTGCCCAGCAGGTCAGGTCTGTGGTCGCGATCACATATTTGCCAGTCACTTTCACAATTCAGCACCGAGGAGCAATCGCTGACAATAGCAAGAAGTTGCAGGACTGGCTCTCGTTCGCTCGCGCTTCCGAGCGCGTTCTCTTTTGAGCCAGTCGCAGAGCTGGTGGCAAATCGCGTTGGCATCAACCAGTGAAGACTCGAGATCTGTCCATTCCCAAAGGCCCAAATCATCCGTCTGGTCTGAAGCGAGCGCTGCTAAGACACACAGGGGACCGATCGCATCTGAACCGGGTACTGTGATCCACTCAACTGCACAATCGCATCTGAGAACCGCAGGATATCATTTCCGCACGATGGGAAAGCTGGAGTGCCTCAGCCCTGTGCCCAGCGACATCGACATCGCGCAATCGGTGCGCAGACGGGCGCCGCACCTGGAGCTTTGTTATGGCGCTGATGCACTGGAGCTGATCTGGCGGCAATACCCGGTGACGCTGCGGTGTCACCTGCAGGTTCAGCCGGTGCACATTGAGACCATCGCCAAGGGCATCGGTCTCGGGCCGGAGGACTTCGATCTGTATGGTACGACAAAAGCGAAGGTGGGTGTGGCTGGCTGAAGTCGCCGCTGTTGTCACCACCAGGCCGGCGCATGTGAAGCATGGCCGTCTCACGCATCGCAGCACCACTGACTGGAAATGCTGTGGAAGTGGTGTGTCAAACATGCTGTCAAAAGGGTGTGTTGATGCCGTCGACAGGTCAAGCTGTCCGTGCTGGACAAGCTGAGGGACCGGCCCAACGGCATGTATGTGGTGGTCGCCGGCATCAGCCCGACGCCGCTGGGCGAGGGCAAGTCCACCACGACGGTCGGCCTCAGCCAGGCGCTGGGTGCGCACCTGGGCAAGCGCGCCGTCACCTGCGTGCGGCAGCCGTCACAGGGGCCTACATTCGGCATCAAGGGCGGCGCGGCTGGCGGCGGCTACTCCCAGGTGCCTAGTCTGTTCCCCTTACTCAGGCACGTGCATGTGCGTGCAAGCCTCCTGTTAATGTCGCTGCCGAGCCAGAATGGTGGTGGGAGGAGATGCATCGTGCTCTCTGCGCTGCAAACCACAAGAGACTGCTTTTGGCTGCATGACTCTGACTCTGATGCATTCGCTGCGCAGGTCATCCCTATGGAGGTGCGCCAGTGAAAGTGCATTCGTTGTTGCTCGTGATCCTTGTATGCAATGATCGGTCTGCATGCAGCACCAGAGTCTTGAATGCAGCGTCACAGTCCTGAGAGACTTGCCACTCAATCTAGAGTCCCCAATCGCCGGCAGGAGATGAATTTGCACATGACGGGCGACATCCACGCCATCACTGCGGCCAACAACCTTCTAGCCGCCGCCATCGACACGCGCATGTTTCATGAGTCCATGCAGACGGACGCCGCGCTGTTCCGGCGCCTCTGCCCGCCCAACGAGTATGCCGCCTGTGCATCGCTGTCTGCGCATTGGTGTATGCAGCAGTGAACCAAGGTCGCACACACGGGGCGGGCACCCCATCGTCCCGTGGCACAATGAAACTGGTGCCGTCTGCAGGGAGGGAAAGAAGTCCTTTGCGCCGGTGATGCGCGCGCGGCTCGACAAGCTCGGCATCAACAAGACTGACCCGGACGAGCTCACAGAGGAGGAGCGCAGCAGGTGCAGTTGCGTGGGTAATGATTTGGGGGCGTTTTGACTCCTGGCTTGCACTGGAGAAGGAGCAACACAACTGGACCCCATCTACCGTGGGGTGGCCCTGCAGCAGTCAGCTGTCTGCCGATGAAACATTACCTGCGCTCCCCGCACCTGCCAACTTGCCGCACCCACAACGCCGCGTCAGCGTACCCACCACAGCGCGTTGGCAGTTGCACACATCGACTGCCGCAGGTTTGTGCGGCTGGACATAGACCCGGAGGCGATCACCTGGCGGCGCGTGCTGGACACCAACGACCGCTTCCTGCGGCAGATCACGGTGGGGCAGTCCCCCACGGAGAAGGGACAGACGCGCACCACCGGCTTCGACATCGCTGTCGCCAGGTGCCTATCAGAAGCAACCAACTCGATCGGCTTGAATTGCAAGGGACATAAGAATGCTTCGTGTGCAGCCTGCGTGCGGCAGTTTTCGCGTTGCCACGCAGCAGGTGTCACATCGCTGGCAGCATCGCTGGGGTTGCCGGGGAGAAAGCATTTGGTGCTGTGCTCGCAGTTCTCTGGCCGGTGCCCGAGCTTTACACATCAATCAGACGCGCCTGGCAACTAGCAAGCGATCTGATGGCGCTTCCACATGCGTGTCCGCAGCGAGATCATGGCGGTGCTGGCGCTGGCGACGAGTCTCCGGGACATGCGCGCCCGCCTCGGCGCCATGGTCATCGGCACCTCCAAAGTGCGGACCGGCATTCTTCATATAGCCTGTCAGACACATCACAAAACCCTCCTGGTATCAGCGTCACTCTGCGCAAGTGGTGCGGAGAGGATGCTTTCATCACGCCCCGAGGCGCATTCTCATGCAAACATCCAGCTCACCACACGCCTCCCCCACTGCCTGTCTGCTGCCTGGAAACCTTATTGGACACCCAATGCACAGGCAGGAGCCCCGGTGACGGCGGACAACCTGGGAGCCAGCAACCCAGATACACCTGCTATGCGCGTCAGGAAAGTAATTCTGTTATGTCAACTGAAATTTGCAGGCAGGAATCCCAGTAAGGCAGACGACCTGGGAGCCGGCGACTCAGTTGCACCTGCAATGCAACTTAGAAGATTTGAGAAATTATTATATTTTCTACTATTTACTATTGCAGGCGGGGGACCCGGTGACGGCGGACGACCTGGGGGTGGGCGGCGCTCTGACGGTGCTGATGAAGGACGCGCTGGAGCCGACGCTCATGCAGAGCCTCGAGGAGACGCCCGTCTTCGTGCACGCCGGTGCGCTGTGGTGCCAAGTTTGGCGTGCAGCAGGCTCTGCACGGAGGCCTGCAGATCGGGAGCTACATCCGGGGATTACTGGGACATCTTTGGTGATTTTATGCCCGCCCCGGGGCCCCGCATCGTGCAGCGCCAATCCTTGACCATTTTCCACCCGTTTTGCAGGACCGTTCGCAAACATCGCACATGGGAACAGCTCAGTTGTGGCGGACCTGCTGGCCCTCAAGCTGGTCGGCCCAGATGTGCGTTCCCCCTACCTGACTGGCATTGTGCATCGCACGACACCTTGCCGACGACATGCCATGTTTGCTACAATTCATCCGCATCGTCTAGCCGTGCTGACTGGCAGAGCTGATGTGCCCTGACACTCTTCAGCTAGACTGCTACTGACACTCCTGATTTCGACTGCCCTTGCTGCAGGGCCTGGTGGTGACAGAGGCGGGCTTTGGCGCCGATATCGGCGCAGAGAAGTTTCACAACATCAAGTGCCGCTCCAGCGGGCTCAAGCCCGACTGCGTCGTCATCGTCGCCACAGGTGCGGTTTGCAAATACTTCCTCCACAGCCAGCGACCCAATGATATGATCCCGAGGGGGAATTTTGGTTGCAACACAGCTCGTGCATCTGCCGATGTTTCAGGCACCTAGCCCTCCGAAATATGCATTTTGCAGCGGGGCGCGCGTCACCTGCGGGTAGCTGGCGGCACAGACATTCATCAACATCATGAGTCTTTAGTGTCTTTTTGGATACATTCCTCTCTAGTGCGCTGAAGTGACTATTACATGCAACATCCATGCCTGAACTCGGACACCTGCAGTGCGGGCGCTGAAGATATTGATAGGCTTTCTTAGGGTTTTATAGGTTTCCCCTGCAGTTCGGGCGCTGAAGATGCACGGCGGCGGGCCGCCCGTGACCGCGGGCAAGCCACTGGACGCGGCCTACCGCTCCGAGAACGTGGACCTGGTGACAGCCGGCTGCTGCAACCTGGCGCGCCACATCTCCAACAGCGCCGGCTATGGCGTCCCGGTGGTGGTCGCCATCAACCGCTTTGCGGCTGACACCGAGGCGGAGCTGGCCGCCGTGCGGCAGGCCGCCCTGAACGCAGGTGCCACTTCATTTCGGCCCAGGACTTCCGGGTTGCATCTGGGACCATGTAGAATGTGCACACGATTTGGCACATACAGTGGCAGAGCTGGCCGTACTGCGGCAGGCCGCCCTGGATGCAGGATGTGTCTGCTCCCACCTCTCCCGGCGACTGCTGGTGTCTCAATCAGCAAGCTAGGTGCATTTGACGACCGGCTGCCGCACGAGGTAGACCTGCTCAAAAACCCTGCAGCGATGGCTGCGCACATAATGCGTGCTATCTCTGGCAGGCGCGGCGGACGCGGTGGTGTCGGAGCACCATGCCTTTGGCGGCAGGGGCGCGCTGGACCTGGCCAAGGCCGTCATCCAGGCCGCCCAGCAGCCCAGCGACTTCAGGTGCCTGGATGTTGCGGTGCTTCAATGCATGGCAGTCTGTAGACAGCAGCGCCAGGAATGACCTTGCAAACCTCACGTGTACTGGAAGGCGTACGTGTGTCATTCGCGCCGCCCAGCAGCCCAGCGACTTCATGTGCCTGCTCCTGACAGCGTCTCCCATGGCCACTGCAGACACAAGCGCTCGGATGCCTGTGTTTGGTGCCAGAACACCACAATGCTGAGGCACATGAGGTGCTTGTCCTGCGGCATTGACACCCATGCATGTAGATAAGGCCTGGCCACTATTACACAGATGAAAGCGTATCCAGAGCACTCCGCAATCTGCTGCACAAGTTCCTGTATGAGCTGGAGCAGCCGGTCAAGGCCGAGATCGGGGCCATCGCGCACAAATTCATCCCTGATCAACAAGTCACTCAAAAAACGCTCTCCTCCATTGCTGCACAGGTTCCTGCACGAGCCGGACCAGAACGGCCACGGATCCAAATATGAACATGAGTCATCCAAGAGATGCTCGTCATCATGGTAACGACTCTTTGTCGCCGCACAGATTCCTGTACGAGCTGGAGCAGCCGATCAAGGCCAAGATCGAGGCGATCGCGCGCAGCTACGGCGCCGGCAGCGTGGAGTACTCGGAGCAGGCGGAGACGCAGATCGAGCGGTACGCGCGGCAGGGCTTTGGCGGGCTACCCATCTGCATGGCCAAGACGCAGTACTCCTTCAGCGCGGACGCCGCTGTCAAGGGCGCCCCCAGCGGCTTCACGCTGCCCGTCCGAGAGGTACCCCTACCTGCGCTGCATCAGACTCGTACTGCTTGTGCTTGCTTGTGATTGTGCTTGTGCTTCATTACAAATGTATTTTGGGCACGTATCATGTGCATGTTGCGCAGAGTCTCTTGCAGCCTACAAACATCTTCCGAGCTGAGCTCAGGTGTGCCCTGTGCTGCTCTGCAGGTCCGCGCCTCCATCGGCGCCGGGTTCCTGTACCCCCTGGTGGGAGACATGCCAGGTACCAGACTGCAGTTGCGCGGTGCTGCACATCACTACTTGCACACCACGACTGCCGCTGAGCTCTGATCATGGTCGATCGCCTCTGGTCCAGGGACTGGCAGTGACAGTATGTGTTGCATTGCAGGGATTCCTGGCCTGCCGACGCGACCATGCTTCTATGACGTGAGTCATCGCTCTACACCATTGCTTTTCGTACAGCCGAGGGCACTCGCTGAGAATATGCACGCTGTTGCTCCACGCCACGTCCTCACACTCCCGGTTGCCGCTTGCAGATCGACATTGACTTTGAGACAGGGAAGGTGGTGGGGCTCAGCTGAGAGTGGTGGTGTACGACTTTCTCTCTGCATACGGGCGTGGAGCGCTGCACCAAGCCACCAGCACTCGCAAAGACTGCTCTGCCTCATTTTGACCGTGCCTGTCTCTTGGAATTGATTACAGTATTACAGAACTAGGCACGCTGTTCCAAAGCCTCAGGGTCCAGCAGTCACAAAACAATTTGCACAAAAGGTCGTCAACATCGCCGCTGCCGCTTTGAAGCCACGCAAGCTGCAACAAGCTGCAAGCTCGATGCATTAGGTACCCAGCCAGCTCCACCTAGTCCTTGGCGCCCTCACGCTCGTAGAAGGCGTCGAGCGTCTTGCCGGTGATGCGGCGCAGCAGCTCGCGCGGGAACAGCCGCAGCAGCGTCCACGCCAGGTCCAGGCTCTGGAAGATGCTGCGTGCCTCATATGAGCCCTGCAGACAGATAGAGAAGGAGTTGGGGCGAGAAACAATCTGCTTACTAGCCAGAGAAGATGCGAGATTCATGTGCAGGAATTAGAGCGGCAGCCGTCAGCATGTTCCGACCAATCTCATCAGGCCGATCTCATCAGGCTGATCTCATCAGCCCCGCAGAGCCACCTCTGAAGCAGAGGGGTTCATGAGAACGCTTTCCACAGCGGGCGCTGGCGTCCAACATTACAATGGTGGAGAAAGCCACACCTGGTTGACGAACTTGGATTCGAATTTCTCCAGGAACTGCGAGCGGTACAGAACATTCTGAGAAGCAGCCACCAATTGTTGTGCGCGGATCAGCACCAATGTCTGGGTGCGTATACGACATGATGCATACGTGCAACATGAGACATGATGCATATGTTCACTATAAGATATGATGCTTATGTAGTGCGCACCTCGAGGTACAGCAGGTCCTCGGAGGACAGCGCCTCCTCACCCACCACCGCCTTCATCGCCTGCACAGACATTGTGCGGCACGCAACATCAAGAAGCTGCCTGGTTCCTGGGGCCAGAACATGCCGCCCAGTATGCCAGAAGCAGGCTTGGAGCGAAGTGAGTCAGAGGGTGTGCTTGTGAAACGCGCACCTGCACGTCCTTGCCGATGGCGTAGTTGGCGTACAGCTGGTTGGACACCTCGCTGTGGTCCTTCCGCGTCATGCCCTCGCCGATGGCGGATTTCTGCGGATCAATAATGCGCAAATCCGTATGGGTGTCTGGTGCGAGGCAGCGACATCTGGCCAGACAAGCAACGCCGGGCAGCTCCACATCAGCTCTGCATGTCATCGTGACTCAGTCTTCCACGGATGCACCAGGCGCGCACCATGAGCCGCGACAGCGATGGCAGCACGTTGATCGGCGGGTAAATCTGCCTGTTGTTGAGCTGGCGGTCCACATACACCTGTGAGCGGCAAACTCTGACATGAATGACTTCGTCTCGCAACCATTGGCGGGCACGACGCCCAGCTCCCGAAGCGTCGCCGCGTTTTCCTGCGGCGCAACGGTCTTCCAGGGCTTATAGGGCGAATGCTTAGTTGTTAGGAGCGGAATTCCGCTGTCACCTGTCCCTCCGTGATGTAGCCTGTGAGGTCGGGAATTGGGTGGGTGATGTCGTCGTTGGGCATGGTCAAAATTGGGAGCTGTGTGATGGAGCCCGCCCGCCCCTCAATGCGCCCCGCGCGCTCATAGATCGTGGCAAGATCCTATTGGCAGGAAACAGCGAAGTTGACACAGCTGGTGAAAAGATGGCCAAGGCAGTTGCTCTTTGTCGAAATGGTCATCCAGGTAGCGGCAGAACGTACACAAGAAACAACGGCCTCGCTGTATCTCGGCAGGCAGGCCGGCAATGCACGAAAGGGCCAGAGCAGAGCTGTAGAAGGATGAAGGGAACTCACGGTGTACATGTACTGTATTGAGAAGCACATGCGGGCAGCAAACAAAGGGTCAGTAGCTGCTGCAGCTCGCGTGAGGCTGGAAAGCGACATTTAAAACTGTGACGCCGACCGCAGTGCAGAATGCGTGTCAAATGCATGTGTTGCTGTAACATCGGCAGTTCAGCCAAAGCAATTGATGGGGGACAAATGCAAAGAGCACGCAGTCAAGCACGTGGTGACAGAGGCGGCAGGTATCATGTGTCATGTATCTCCTGCTTCCTCATCCGTTTTCTCATAAATGGTAAAATTCGCTCACGCCGGGGTAGCCGCGGCGGCCGGGCACCTCCTCGCGAGCGGCGGACACCTCGCGCAGCGCGTCGGCGTAGGAGGACATGTCCGTCAGGATGACCAGCACGTGCTTGCCGCACTCGTACGCCAGGTACTCCGCCGTCTGTTGCAGTTTGCAGAGGTGTATGAAGGTTGGCGTATGAAGTTCATTATGGCCACAGCCTGGAGCATGGACAGAGGGTCTGTGGATTCGAAGTCAGCAAAGTAGAGTTAGCCAGACGCACCGTGAGCGCAATGCGGGGGGTGATGATGCGCTCGATGGTGGGGTCGTTGGCCAGGTTCAGGAACAGCACCGTCTTGTCCATAGAGCCGTTCTCCTCAAAATCCTGCAGGCCAGTGCAATGCGCATTGCCTATGATCTCTCGAAATTGTAAGGGCAAGCCCCACATGCTCGTTGACTTTCGCGCTGGCGGCGTGATGCCTGTCCCCACAGGCCTTCTCCCATTGACATCTCGGGTCCTCAGGCAGACATGCAAGCAACCGACCTGCTTGAAGAAGTGCGCAGTCTCCATGTTGACGCCCATGGCGGCAAACACGATGGCAAACTCCTCCTCCTCCTTGGCGCCGCCCTCCTCATCGCCCAGCAGGTCCGCCTCACCCTGCATTCATGTAATGGTTCAAGGTCTAGGATTTGGCAAATTTGCCATGCGGCTTCTGGAGGGGTGATACCGTCGTGCAGCCACGGGAAGCGTCACAGATGTGGCAGGAAAGGGAAGCACAGTCGTGAGTGGAAACAGACAATACCTTCTTTTCGTCCTCGTGCTTGACGAGGCCGGCCTGGCGGCAGATCTGCGCGGCGATGTCGTTGTGCGGCAGGCCGGCGGCGCTGAACAGCGGGATCTTCTGCCCGCGCGCAATGGAGTTCATCACGTCAATCGTGGAGATGCCCGTCTGCAGTACAGCGCAGAGACATGTTACTGATAGATAGTGGGAAAGGAGTGACTCTGCCTGGCAGCTGGAAGGTCTGACAGCAGCGGCAGCCAGAATGGCAGCCCGAGATGGCAACCATTGAAAGCAGCCCCTGAAACAAATCACTGGAATGGAACACTCACCTGGATCATCTCCTCGGGGTAGGTGCGCTCGCCGGGGTTGATGGAGGCGCCGTTGATGTCCAGGAACTTCTCGGCGAGCACAGGGGGGCCGCCGTCAATGGGCTTGCCGCTGCCGTTGAAGATGCGGCCCATCATGTCCTCCGACACCGGCGTCCGCAGCACCTTCGTGCACAGAACCATCTCCGTCAACTGAGGTGTCAACTGTGCGATGGTGTCCCGAGCATTTGGCTGCTAATCCGTCGTCACTGACGGCAGTGCTGCACATGAACAGCTGCCAAACATCACATCCTTGACACCAGCGTCTCCAGCGCCTGCACCAGGATTATGCATGCACCCATCAGCTGAGCTGCCGCAGCTGAGCCCCCTTAATTGCAAATCTGACCTCGCCGGTGAACTCCAGGGAGGTGGCCTTGGTGTCGATGCCGGAGGTGCCCTCAAAGACCTGCACCACGGCCTTGGAGCCATCCACCTCCAGCACCTGGCCACGGCGGATGCTGCCATCGCCCAGCTTCAGGTTCACGATCTCCGCGAACATGGGTTTCTGCAGGAGAGCATCAAACGATGATCACCCCTCCGCGCCAGACCCGCGAGGTGGAGCGTGGTGACCGCGTTATGCGTGCAGCGCCGAAGCCAAATGCCTTACCTTGACATGCTCGACGATAACCAGGGGCCCGCTCACGCCGCCCACGGTCCGGTAGTCTGCACAGCGTCCAAGCAAGTGTGAACCAGAAGGCATTGCGCGCGGCGTTGCGGGCATGGGCGCATGCGTGTGCTAATGCCCTCCAGGCAAGGTAACAAGAGCGAGATCGCGCACCGAGGTGTGGCTCGAGGATGTAGTCACGCGAGAGCGCGGCCACTTGCGCCTTCTTGCCCTCCTCCTCGTTCATTGTGCCCTTGGCCATCTTGGCAAGCGAGGCTTACACAGCGCGAACGCGCGACGTGGGCAGGGGCTGCTGCCTCTGCGACAAGCTACTCAGCACGGAAGTCTGCGTCGCGGTGCCAGGTGCGGCTCGAATCGGATCTATGTACGCTGACCTATTTCGATGCCCTGATTCTTGTGGGACCCCGAAACGGGTCGGAACGTGCGGGACGACCAACAGCACGAAGCAGGTCCACTGCGCACGAATATTCCTCTCTGGCACTGCGATGCCGCGTTTTGCAGTCGTGCAGTGCTGTGCTCTGCAACTTGTCGATGGGGATATGACGGATGTGCGTTTCATTGCAGACCCCGCACTCAACAAGCCAACGCCATGATGAAGCAGTTTGCACGCCTTCATCTGCTTGGATCCTGCTCGAGTGTTTCCAGATTAGAACTGTGCCGCTTTGGACGAGGTCAAAACCACCATTTCGACACTGGGTCAGAAATAGTCTGCGCGATCTGGCACCTGATATAAGAAAGTACCTTGTTTTAGTGGCTGAAGACGATCAAAGTGCGATAGGAACTCCACGGCTGCCTCGACGGCTGCGGGGGGTGCCTGGCACACGCTCACGCGCCGCTCGCTTGCGCCGCGCTGGTTGATCGCCTGGCGGCGCCGCCGCAATGGCGCAGCCAGCGTCGCCGCTGCCGACGCAGCCGCCGCTGAGCTTCACCAAGCCGGGCCTCGCCGGGCTGCAGGAGCTGACCAACCTGAACGACATCTCGCGCCTGCTGCACGAGATGCTGGCCAAGGAGCGGTCGGTCAATGCGGAGCTGGAGGGCCTGCTGTCCAAGCGCAGCACGCTGGAGGGCAGCCTCGTCACGCTGCAGAGCTCCACCGCGGAGGTGCGCGGCCCGCTCCCCACGATCGAGCACACCGTTGCTGATCTCTTCTGTGCGGCACACCCATGCCGGCGTGCATTTGCATATGCGCCGTGCATCTGCAAAGCGGTGGATTGTCATGTCACCAATGCGGTGCGTAGGACCGAGACCTAAGGTGAAACTACAAGTGTCCCGGTCCTCACCTGCACTGGCACCGGCCCGAACAGATGCTGGAGGTGGTGCGGGCTGATGCTGAGTCGCTGGCGGCGGGCGTGGCCAACACCTCGCAGCTGTCGGAGCGCGTGAGCAGCAAGGTGCGGGAGCTGGACGCCGCGCAGTCGCACGTGCGCAACACGCTGGCCACCATCAACGTCATCGTGGACCGCAGCAATTGCATCTACGGCGTGCGGTGAGGTTCCCGGACCGCTGCTGCTGTAGCCTGCTCATTGCGGTAGTCCGTTCATATTGGGCACGAGGCGATCGGCTCTCTGGCGAGGACGTCTCAAGAAGTCGGCAGCTGTATGTGTGACGCATTCGCATCTCTATTCTGCCGCAATTGCAGGGAGGCGCTCAACAGCAGCGACTTTGAGGCGGCAGCCGGCTACGTGGACACCTTCATGGACCTGGAGGAGAAGTATGGGCCCGTGCGGGACGGCGACGGGCAGCAGGCCGTCGAGCAGGAGCAGGTCAGCACTGCTGTGATGACTGGGGTGTAACACGATCCAGAAGCAAGGCTGCCACCGATGAAGCCCTGCAGACATTTGCCAAGCTGGGCGCCCATCGGACTGCAGATTGCGCAGAAATCATGCACCCAGCCATCTGGAGGGACCCAGCGTCAGGCAGAGGTCTTACGGTGCGCAGATCCTGACGGAGGCGAAGCAGAAGCTGGGCGGCACGGTGCGGCAGAAGCTGGCGGACGCGATCGCGGGCCGGCGGCACGAGGACGTCGTGCGCTTCACGCGCCTGTACCGCCCGCTTCGCATGCAGGTCAGCCCTTCTCAATGCACAGCTGTCTGCTGCCGGTAGGGCACTGTTCACACTGCGGTACATGCAGGTTTTCTTCCGTACCGCCAGCTGCGCATGCAGGTCCGTATGCGCCGCCCGGCAAAACCCGCTGCTGCAAATCGGCTTGCCAGTCTGTTGCTCATTAGTCGGACCTTGTTGCTCTGCAGAGCAAGCCGATAGTGCTGTGTAGCCGTGAACTTGAATGTTGATGTTGCACCTCCGCACTAGCCGCTGGCTTGCTCATGATGCAGGAGGAGGGGCTGCGAGAATTTCAGCAATACCTGTGCCGCATGGTGTCGGAACGGGCGCAGGAGGGGTACAACACCCTCGTCGAGGCCGGCGCGCAGACTAACAATATCAAGCTTTGTCCAATCCTTGAAAGTACACACTTTGATTAGTAGCGCTGCAACCTGGCGCCTCAAGATCACTGAAACCCACCAGTCTGCAGCTTGCACGAGGCCGCATTCGATGGGCGCATGAAACATAGCACCGTGAAGAACAACCAGCAGATGTTTCACGACAGTCAATGTGTACTGGCAGTCACCCCAGGCACAATTTTCCCAACAGTACTGCCACTACTAAATTGCCTGTGCCGCTTTGCAGGCACGGATGGTGGGCAGGACTTTGTGGAGGCCGCCACCACGCTGTTCAAGGACGTGGCGGTGGCGGTGGAAGAGAACGAGGGCTTCCTGCGGGCCGCCTTTGGCGCCGAAGCGCTGCTGACAGTCATCACGGAGCTCCACGGCCAGGTGCTGCTCCCGTCTGGGAAATCAGATACCCAATTCTGTTGTTCCCTCAGTATTCGATGCCAGGTTTAGTTGTTATAGGGCTTCGATGGTGTTCAGGATCAATGCTGTGCGATTCTGAACGCACGCCATTTACCTTCCCCTTCCTATCAATCTCTCTCTGGGTGCAGTGTGATGCGGCTGGAGCGCGCATCCTGCAGCGATACGCTAGCATACGGCAGTTCGGCCGCCTGGTGAAGAGCATCAACCAGAAGAAGGGCATCACCGGCGTGCCCAACGCCGCCGCCATCGACCCCCGCGAGGTGAGAACGTGACCATCTGAAGGCCATCTGGAAGTCTGGGCAGGTTATGCTTTCAGCACTGAAAGGACTGCAAAACCGGCATGACAAGGGTGCAAATGGGATCTGCCACGCCTGAGGAGCACAGGAAGATGTCTGGGACGGCTCTCGCAGGTGAAGGGCTACCTGCAGGAGGTGCTGCTGCTGGTACAAACCGCAATCGACAGGAAATGCCAAGTCACAGCAAAAATTTAACGTGGACATGCAGGTGGAGGGCTACCTGGAGGAGATGCTGCTGCTGGTGCAGCGCGCGGAGGAGTACAACCAGTTCATGCTGGCCAAGATGGGCGACGCCGTCGCGCCCGCGCCCCTCTCCGCCGCCCGCCACAGCGCCTTCAGGTGCTGATTCTCGTGCATTCCGACCTCAGCCCCAGCTCTCATGATGCTCATGCTGTTGCAGCTGTGCCTCTTCCCTGACACGTCTGCAGTGCCGCCATCGTGGCATCAGCACAAGAACATTTGATCTCAGCGTGAGATCATCTGAGGCAGTTGCCGTGATGCGCTCAGACCGGCACGCACTTCTCTCGTGTCGCTCACGAGTGCAGCTATGACATGGCCTGGCAACAGCATCACGTGACTAATCAAAAGCTCGTGTCGCGATCAATTGCACAGCACATTGCGAATGCGACTGTTTGTTGCAGGGGCGGCGCCTTCAATGTGGCGGTTCGAGAGCTGCTGAACTACTACGTGGCGATGGAGGAGTTTGTGATGGAGGAGGACGTGCACAAGGCTATCTCCATCCGGGAGCACCCCGCAGGCGGCCTCACCAGCAGCATGGTGCGCGCAAGTCTGCCAGCGCAGAAGCGACCCTCGTAGACCGCTTATTCCCCTGCACTGCGTGGCACTTGCAGATCTTGCCCCTCTTACAGGGTCCACATGTGTAAGTTACTGCTGCTTGCGATTCTGACCGACAGCCAGGTTGAGGTTCCAGGCAGGCACCCAAAACCCTTTCGGACGTGACTGCCTCTGCAGGTGGACGATGTGTTCTTCGTGCTGGCGCGCTGCGGGCGTCGGGCGCTCGGCACCGCCTCGTCGGCCTGCGTGTGCGCCGTCCTGGGCCAGGCCAATGCGCTGCTGGGCTCTGCCGTCAGTCCCCAGCTGCGCTCCAAACTAGACGTGAGTGCGATGGCTCCATGAAGCGGTTTTATCTTGTAAAGCTAGAATGCTCTATTGCATTTCCCTGCAGACTTTCATGCACAGATTGCACCGCAGCTGCGGAGCCAATGCAATTCGCGTTGTCAACCGAGCTTGGGCAACGACTGACTCTTGCACACTGCCTGGCTGCAGAACGTGGCGCCGAAGCTGCTGCAGGCGGATGCGTCGCACACGAGCGACGCCGTGGCGTCTGGCACCAGCGCGGCGGCGACGCAGGCGGCGTACATCAACGATGCTGAAGTCAGCTCATGGTGAGCCGCAGCTCCAATCCACCAGCCTGCAAGATGGACCGCCAGCCTGTAAGATGGCTGTCGAAAGTTGATGATGCCATGCTGTTGATGCGGTCACCATCCTGACCTACCTCAGCTTGCTTGTGGCAGCCGGCTCCATCAAGACCGTCACTATCGCCTGATTCATTATGTGCCTGTGTTCACAGGTACGTGCTGAAGCTGCGGGGGGAGCTGGAGGACGGCGCGATGCAGGTCTTTGGCGGCGCGGGGGAGCGGGAGCAAGTGCGCTCCGTGCTGGCGGACCTGGCAAAGACGTCCGCGGACTTCAGCGCGCTCGCCTCCTGGGCGCTTGCGGCCGTCGCCGGCGCGCTGGCCTCCCGTCTGCGGTGCGCAGTCCTGAATGGGGCGTCTGCGAGGCTGTGGCAATCATTCGTGTGTTGATCTCCTGACGCAAGCACCAAGATAGAGCATGCCAAGTGGCCACCTTTGCGTCAGCGACGATACATCTGCAACTCTCAGGCAAGTCTGTGCTCGAGGCCAATTCCGTATTGCGTAGCTGTGTGCGCATCGCCACACCTGCTGGTTTTCGATTGCCCGCAGGCCAACGCTGGACGGGCTCGCGAGCATCAGCTACGAGGTGTCTCTGCGTTTGCCATGAGCTGCTGACATTCAGTTGGCGCGGTTGTCCTGCGCAGACCGACGCCGGATGGGCTCGCGGACATCAGCTACGAGGTGTCCATTGGGCTTGCCGTTAGACTGACTGACAAACAAAAACCCACCTTTGGGCAGGCCGACACTGGATGGGCTGGCAGGCATCAGCTACGAGGTGTCGGACTACAGCGGGGAGGACGCCAGCGAGGCGTGGGTGCAGGGTTTGGCGGGCGCACTGGACGGCGGCCTGTCGCACCTGCAGCAGCTGCTGACGCCCAAGAACTACGATGCGCTCGTCGCCCTCGTGCTCACAGACGTCGCCAAGCGTGAGCCCCGTAGCCCGGTTTTGGGATTTTCAGGGTTGTTGCCGGGGCTTTGGCTTCGGCTGTGGTTGATGTGTCCATACCGTGCGGGCTTGCCTGCATGCTAGACTGTATGTCCTGCTGCCCTGTCGTGCGCCTACGCATCGAGCGTGCTGGTTGTGAGCCGCCTGCTTCACCTCCCTTCAGCGCCGTTATAACTTGATTCTTGACACAAATGTCTGTTGACGCAATATTGCAACATATGAATCTGCAGGCGTGGACGCCATCCTGGCGACCAAGCGCTTCAGCCAGCTGGGCGGGCTGCAGCTGGACCGCGACGTCCGAGCGCTGGTGGCTTACGCCGGCGAGCTTACGCAGCGGCCCGTGCGCGACAGGTTCGCCGAGCTGACCCAGGTATGCGCCTGGTGCTGTAGAGGCGTCCTTCCGTCCTTCGTTGTCCCATGGTGTCCATACAAGGCCATGGCAAGTTTCAGTCAGGGTGGACATGCATGGCATGCACTGATGCCACTTGTCTTCACGTTCTGTCGCGTTTGTGGCACGTGAATCTATGATACCCATGCTGACGTCTGGCTCGGCGCCGCCTGCTGCCGCAGAAGGCGACGCTGCTGAGCCTGGAAGCAGTGGAGGAGGTGTCAGAGTACTGGGGCGAGGCGGGCGGCCCCATGGGCCGGCGCCTGAGTGCCGAGGACGTGCGGCATGTGCTGCGACAGCGGGTCGATTTTCCGCCAGACGAGATTGCCGCACTTACGCTGTGACGTGCTGTGTTGCAATGCCAGCGGCACATCAACAGCGACTTTGCTGTGTGTCTGATAGCGAGTGGATTGCGAGCGAGACGGCTCACGACTTGGCAATGCAACCTGTTTCATCTTGCATGTCGTCATTTCCCCGCGCGCATTTCGGACATGCCACTGGTGCCTGCGCTTCTGTAGTAGCGGCATTTGCCCTCGCGCACGCTCGCAAGCTGCTGATCAGCCAACAGCGACACCATTGGTCAGTGCGTGAGCGGAGCAGCGCGCACGGCAAACATGCCGCGCACACGAAACCGGCAAGCAACGCATGCAGGCAGTTGGTACGACGGATCCGGTAAGTTTCAGGTCGGACACCCGTCTTGCACCACATTAGAAGCCTTCACAATGCATGGCGGAAGCACTGAGATCCCATATGACCTCGCAGGCGAAAGTCTGTCGCGGGCCATCGACCAGTGGCTCGAGGATGCAGACACCCCTGAGGCAGCCCCCCTACGGGCGATCATCGGCCCGTGAGCACTATGCATCTGATCTGTTTCACTTCAATCTGCTGACCTTGGCGAGCACGCAGTCCAGCATCTGACAATTGCGGGCGCCGAATCGCAGGCACGCAGGGTACCGCTATTGCGGGCACGTCATGGCATACGCTTACAAGCCGATCGATCCCACCAGCGTGTGAGGCTCTCTCCACTTCAAGCATTTCCGGGTCTGTTTCTGGATCTCTGCGTCGTCATGGATGTCCGAGCGCCATGAACACATGCAAATGCCATTTCGTCCCGCAACGGCACTGATCATGATGATGCAGGAAACGGGTGTTCCTCCTCGGCCCGTCGCACCACATGTACACGCCAGACTGCCTGTTGTCTAAAGCAGCGTCATATGAGACGCCAGTAGGTGAGCTGCGCTGAGATGGTTTGACATTGCCGCTGCTTCGGTCGGCTGCTTTGGGATGGGAAGCTCTGACGCCAGACTGACTTATGAAGTCCCAACTGCAGGAAGCGTGGACATAGACCAAGAAGTTTACTCAGAACTGCAAGCAAGCGGCCTCTTCCAGACCATGACCCTGGGCGCGGATGAGGTGAGTCCTGACGCGTTGCGAGCTTGTGTAAGTCGTCTTCATGTCCGAGGGGCTGGCCCACATCTGATCTTTTGGACATCTGTCTCTGCTACCTTGCAGGCAGAGCACAGCCTGGAGCTGCACATGCCCTTCATTGCTCACGTGTTCAGGCAAGTGTGGCCCTTGCTTGCATGACCTGATGACATATCACATTCTGGTTGTGATTGAAAGAGGCCACCAAAAGGCGTGAATATTGCAGGTCACAGCCCATCACCCTTGTGCCGATCATGGTCGGGGCGCTGACGCATGAGAGGTCCGCCTTGCGCATGCACGCCATCTGTGCCGTGCTCTCTCCGGCACCCTGTGTGGTAATGTGCACATGAAGCAGCATCACAACCATGACACCCTCCCTAGATCCTCACATGCGCAATGCAGGGAGGCGGAGTATGGCAGGGCACTGTCAAAGTACCTGGATGATCCAGGGAACCTGTTCATCATCTCCTCAGACTTCTGCCACTGGGGCGACCGCTTCAGCTTCACATTCTATGATGAGCACCAGGTCTGACGCTTGCCGCTTGAACTCCTGCTGAATTATCTCCACAGGCCAGGGGCCTATCCGGGCATGATGTGATGTAATCCCTTCTG